>Ga0335073_10013747_pt1 | contig 11351 bp, 13 predicted proteins | sample Lox_Sample_22_FD_207093 | JGI IMG/M metagenome (GOLD analysis project Ga0335073, IMG submission 207093) | Soil microbial communities from Loxahatchee National Wildlife Refuge, Florida, United States - Lox_Sample_2.2 | ecosystem: Environmental > Terrestrial > Soil > Wetlands | place: USA... | reverse complement strand
AATCGGGGCGCGGAGCCACGATCTGATTTTGAGCGGGGTTAGAACCTCCAGGTAAAGCTGATGGCGATGGTGTGGCTGTAAAAGCCTTTTTCCTTGAATTGAAAGTTGGTCGGGCCACCAACATTGGCGCTGGCCTGCCAGTTCGGGTCCGTCATGCCCAGAAACTCGTAGTCGAGGTTGAAGGAAGCATTTTTGGTCAAAGCGTAGTTCACGCCCAGTTGCGCCTGATAGGCAAAGGTGAAGGCGGTGTCACTCAAAGTGGTTCCACTCGTATTGTAAGAGAGGAAGGTGGCCGCTCCGCCGGCGCCCGCTCCCACGTAGGCAGACCATGGACCCTTGATCGGTATCTGGTAAGTCACGTCCACCAGGAAAGGCACCGTATAGATGTCGGCGCTTTGGCCAAGGGAACTCAGCGAATTGGTGCCCACCTTGTCCATGGAGTTCCAAAGCAGGCCGGTATCGAATTCCACCGCCCATCTGCGGTTGAAGTTATAACCCAGGGCCGCATCGGCCCGGAGACCCAGATTAAACGTCGCCGTCCCGCTGGTGGTTATGGGGGGCGGGACGCTCGATGAGATTGTTTGATCCAAGGTGGCGTCCTGCTGATACAGAAGACCGACGTTGACCCTGCTATACAGGTTTCGTGTCAGATAAAACTGCGATTCCCCAGGCTGCGTCTGCGGGTTCTGGGTCTGGGCCTGCGAGCCGGGCATCGTCCAAACCGTTGAACCTTGCGAGCCCTTGGTCCAATCCTGTGCGAATCCAGCCACGGTGGATACGACGAGAACGGCGACGGTAATTGCAATTGAACGACTGTTCATTTCCGTTTGCGACGAATAGCAACTCTAATGCCATGGTGCTCCGGCGCAAATATTCCCGAGAACCAGACGCGCGGGGAAAAACAGTCGGGAGTGGAAGCTGATACGGCGGGGGCGACGACGTTTAACTTGCTGGCGGCCCGGTCACAACATTTTTTTCCCGGGAAAGCCGGCCAGTGCCTAAAATTCCGTTGGTCTGTCCTGTAAAATTCCCCCGATTCCGGGCTGAGGACTATTTGCCTAATCCAGAAATGCTGTTAGCGGGCTGGTGGCGCTGGCGGCCTCCTGTTGCGCGGCCAGCCCGGTTTCATAGGCGGTGCGTCCGGCTTCGACCGCGGTTTTGAAGGCAACCGCGATGCGGTTCGGATCGCTCGAAACGGCAATGGCGGTGTTGACGAGCACGGCGTCGGCGCCCATCTCCATCGCCTCGGCGGCGTGGCTGGGCGCGCCGAGACCGGCATCCACGACCACGGGCACTGTGGCCTGCTCGATGATGATGCGAATTTGGTCGCGCGTCTGGATGCCGCGATTTGAACCGATGGGCGAGCCGAGCGGCATCACCGTCGCGCAACCGGCGTCCTGCAACCGCTTGGCCAGCACCGGATCGGCGTTGATGTAAGGCAGTACGGTGAATCCTTCCTTCACCAGCATTTCGGCGGCCCGGAATGTTTCCACCGGATCCGGGAGCAGATAGCGCGGGTCGGGATGGATTTCGAGTTTGACCCATTTCGGCAAGCCGGCGGCGGCGGCCAGGCGCGCGAGCCGGACGGCTTCTTCCGCGTTCATCGCGCCGCTGGTATTGGGCAGCAGGAGATATTTCTTCGGGTCAATGAATTCCAGAATATTCGCGAACGGATCGTGCTTCCCGGACAGATCGGCGCGGCGCAGGGCGACGGTGACCAATTCCGCGCCGCTGGCGTCGAGGGCGTCGCGCATGGCGTCCGGCGACGAAAATTTTCCCGTGCCCAGGATCAGGCGCGACCGGAAACTTCTGCCGGCGATGACCAACGGCTCATTCATTTATGATTTACGATCTACGATTGGCGGATTTTCGACCATGCCAGTCAAACGACATTCCAACAATCTAGGAAAAATTTCGCCATTGTCGAGACGGGAAGGGGATTATCAACCACGGATGAAGCTGGAATTGGGCAGGCCTGGGTGGGTAACGGCCGACGTGAGTCGGCTCCATCCAAAAATTGAGCGGACTGACGTCCGCTGCTGCTTTAGGGCGAGGGCGTGATCGTGACGTGGTCGAAGAGCGTGGAGTTTAATTCCTTGTTGTTGTGCGCGGTGAGAACGAGTCCGATGTAAGCGCTTTTGCCCATCGGCACCGCAATGCTATCCACCCAGTGCCAATCCTGGCCGTCCGGCGAAACGTAACCGGTGAATTTGTCGCCGGCGCGGACCAGGCGCACCCAGCAGGACACATTGACGGCTGGTCCGTCGGTATTCCAGGTGGGTCCGTCGGTCTTCACGCGCCGTTGGTAAACCGAGCTGCCGCCGGCGGTCACAATCATCATGGCATCCTTCGCGCCGGCGGAGAAATTTTCCCGGAACATGACGCCCGCCTTCGCCCACGGGTCGGTGTATTGCATCGAAATGATGTGCGCGATGATTTGTCCGTCACCGGTCAGCGGCACCCCGGCGAAGTGACAGCCGTCGGCAGTGCTCCAAATATCCGTGCCCGAGGCGACCAGATTAAAACGTCCGTCGGCATAACCGGCGTCGCCGGCCACGCCGACAGCTCCGATGTCGGCGTGCTTCCAGCCCGGCGGCAACGACGGCGCGATCCGCGACAGGGAATTGATCCAGGCCGCGAGAACGGCGACGGCATTGGTATCGGTCACATTGCGGGCCAGCGGGGGCATTTGTCCCTCGCCGGCAATACTGACGCGATGAAGCAGGACGGATTTGGACACGTTATCGGGCACAATGATTTTCGCGCCGGAAATGCCGAGGGGATTGGCGACCGGACCATTAATAAGGTCCTGTTTCTCGAGCGGCGTATCGAATCGGGTATCAAAGAACGCCTCGACCCCGCCGGGCCGATGGCATTGCGCGCAGTTGGCGTCCAGGTAAGAACGGGCGCGGGATTCGAGCGGCGCGGCGGTGTCGGTGACGGCGACCAGTCTGGTAAAACGGGGGATCTCGCTTTCGTCGAGTTTGGCATCGAACAGGCCAACGTGGTTCCAGGCCCGGAGCTGGTTGTCGCTAACGCCGGTGGGATACTGATAATCGCCATTGAGCTGGCGGGTTTTTACCCCCAGCACACCGCCGGAGGCGACCGTGTGGCAAGTCAGGCAGTCCTGGCGCCCGGGATAAAACCAGTTTTGCGTGCGAATACCGGTCGCGGTTTTGATTTCAATCGGCTCGGTGATACCCGCGGTGACCAAATCCGCGTCGCCATGGTCGGCGCGCCATTTATAACTCGCGCCGTAAACCGTGCCGTTGGTATCCCGCACGAGCAGGCGCGTTTCGAGCCGGCGCAAGATTTGCGGGTTCGTATCGTCCACGGGCAGTTGAAACGTTTTGATGAAGACTGTTCCGGCGGGGAATTGCCAATCGCCATCTGCCGCAAAATGTATGGTCGTGCCGGTGGGCAACGCCATCCAGCGCATTTTGACCGCGCCATCCGACCACAACGGCGTGTTGACGGAGTAGGGGATGAGGCCGTTGGCCGGCTGCATCGTGCGCAGGTCGCGGAACGCGCCGGTCTGCGAGAGCAATCTGGGGAAGGGATGGGTCGGCGGCGGCGGTCCACCGCGAGCCAGGGTGTAAATGCGCCCCCCGATGCTGCTCATCTGGCACATGTAAATTTCGCCGTTCGCATCGGTGCCGAACGACGAAAGCCCGGTGTAATCGGAGCCGGAATTTGGGCCGGAACCCTTGGGAATCGTGCAGAGCAGGTGTTTGGCCACCGGCGTCGTCGTCTCGTCCATGGTCCAGATGATCCGCATCACATTGTCGCCGAAGATGTACTTGCCCCCGAGATCGGCGGCGAATTTTTGGCCGCGGTAAACATAACCGCCGATGACCGCGCGTCCGTCACTGTGCGGGTAATCCAATACCGGCCCGCGGCTGATGCCGAGGTAAGACGCCGGCATCTTGCCGAGCTTGCCTTCGCAGTAGGGCCACTGGAAATTCAGGCCGGACTCGCCCGGCTCAATAATATCCACTTCCTCGCGCGCGCTTTCGCCGACGTCACCGATGAAAATCCGGCCGGTGGCCGGGTCGTAGGTCATGCGGTGCGGGCTGCGCAGGCCGATGCAGAAAAATTCCTCCAGCACGTTGGATCGACCGACGAAGGGATTGTCGTTGGGAATGAAATAATTCGCCGTGTGACCGTTGAGCGGCTGGCGCGGGATCGGATGGCTGAGGGTGCCGCCGCGGCAATCCACATCCAGCCGCAGCACCCCGCCGAAGAGGCTTTTGTTGATGACCTGGTCATTGTCGCCGACGGAATTATCGCCGATGGTCAGATAAAGAAATCCGTTCGTCGGGTGAAAAAACATGCCGCCGCCGTGGTGCCAGATGGTCTGGTCGGCCAAATCAATCAAAACGGTCCGGGAACCGGGAATCGCCACGCCATGGGCATCGAGCGTGTAGCGTTCGAGCCGGTCGTGGTAATTGCCCATGGGCGGCGGACGAACCGTCGGACTGCCGGCCACCTTGCCGGGCGGACACCACGTATAATAGACGAAGATAAAATGGTTCGTGGCAAAGCCCGGATGAAATGCCACCCCCAGCAATCCGGAATCATCCCAACCCTGGCATTGATTGTGGACATCGAGCACGAGTTTCTTTCGGGTTGCGCCCGGATCATTTTTAAACGTCCAAACCCTGCCTTCGCGTTCCCAGACGCACAATTCCTTCGTACCGGGCACCGACGTGAGGCCGACGGCGTTGGTGAAAAGCAAATTCGGAAACGCCACCACCGCCGACCAGTCGCCCGAAATGCCGGGCGCGGTTTCCGGCATGGCCCCATTCAAAAAAGCGCCGATGGCCGGGCGCGAATCGAGGCCATAAGGGTTCGCGCCGAGCAGTGGATCGCCGATGGATAGAAAGAAAATCAGAGATAATATCATCCTGCTTTCATGCGGCACGCGTGCAAACCCGCCTTGCGTGGAATCTGACTGCCCCATTGGTGGTATCTTCATCAAAACGACGTCATCAGACTTGCCCACATCGGGCGGGGTGTCAAATCCAATGCCGCGCAGGACTGGAAGCAATCGGTTGGAACGCATTGGATTTTATCTCAACGTTTTATTCAGGAATCTCGACGCGTGAAATCCTGGTCTGGTTACACTTCGTTTCGACCGTGTTTCCACCCGACAAAGCCACACCGCCGCACTGTTAAATGCCTCCCGCGATGCCCACTGTCATCGCGCCTTTCAGGTTTTTGGGTTTTGCAGAAAATCTGCGCCAAAAGCCATTCAGGCTGCCGCAGCCGGACAACATCTGATCAGCAAGGGAAGAGTTTTTAGATTCCTGAAACAGTCTCAGACACTTATGCGTCGCCGGCAACAACAGAGCCGGTTCCCCCGCTGCCCGGAAATTCTGATTCGGCAAATTGGCGCTTGGAACCGGTGCGCGGCGATTTTAGGTTAACAGCATGTTTCGACCCTGCATTGACCTGCACGAAGGCAAGGTTAAGCAAATCGTCGGTGGCACCCTCGGCGGTTCCGGCTTGCAGACGAATTTTGTCTCGGAAAAATCCGCCGTGTGGTTTGCTGAACTCTACCGGCGCGACGGCTTGGCCGGCGGCCACGTCGTCATGCTCGGTCCGGGGAATGAGCCGGAGGCGCGGGCGGCGCTGGCCGCATACCCCGGCGGCCTGCAAGTTGGCGGCGGCGTCAACGCGCAAAACGCCCGGGGCTGGCTTGATGCCGGCGCATCCCACGTCATTGTCACCAGCTGGGTTTTTCGTGAAGGCCGCGTGGATGAAGGACGGCTGGCCGAGTTGCTCCAGGCGGTTGGCCGGGCGCGACTCGTGCTGGATTTAAGCTGCCGCCGGCGGGGTGAAGATTATTTTGTTGTTACGGATCGCTGGCAGAAGTTCACGGAACTGGCCATTTCGCCGGAAACACTGCGCAAGCTCGCCGGAAGCTGCGCGGAATTCTTAGTTCACGCTGTGGACCGGGAAGGCTTGTGCCGCGGCATTGACCGCGAACTGGTTGAAAAACTCGGCCGCTGGACGCCGGTCCCGACGACTTACGCCGGCGGTGCAAATTCGCTGACTGATTTGGAGGACGTGACTCGCCTGGGACTGGGGAAAGTTGATCTCACCATCGGCTCGGCGCTGGACCTCTTTGGCGGCACCGGTGTGAGATACGCGGATTGCATAAAATTCAACCGCCGCCATATGGAAAAGACCGGCGGCGGTTGAAGTCATCAGTTCCCGCCTTTATTTGGCCGCTTCAATGGTGGAGGCGGACAATATTTCTTTGCCACCCTTTTCCTTGACGGTGCCGGTAACGGTGACTTTTTCGCCGTCATTCTGGCAAATGTTAGGGTGAAAGTCCTTGGCCACCTTGTTCATGGTCAGAAAGTAGTTGACAGTTTTGCCGTCCTTTTCAACCTGAAGTACGTCCTGGCATTCTTTGGTGATATGCAACTTGCACTTGCCGCAGACCATCGTGCCGGTGAGGGTGACTGCGGTGTTATCCGCGGCCAGCACGCGCGCGGTGAACGTCGCCGCCAAAACCCCGGCGGCGAGGGCGAGGAACCATTTGGATTTTTTCATAGGTCAGTTGGTTTGTTATTCATCAGAATTAAGACAGCTTAACCATGGTTTTTATTCAAGCAAAAGGCAAGTCATTAACCTGCCTTTGGTTGCGGGGCGAACAATTCGGCGATAACGATTTGAAATTCAGGGATCAGCGCTTCGCCGAGCACTTCACTCCCCGCGAGAATGCCCTTCAGCGCCAGCCCCCATTCGGTGCAATGATAAATCTCCACGTTGTCATAGCGTGGGTCTATGATCCACAGTCGCGGCACACGGATATCCTCATAAAGCTGCTTTTTGACGACCGTGTCGGCCTGATGATCTTCCCGGCTGATGATCTCCACCGCGAGCCAGAGTTTGCCGGTGGCAACGGTGACGAGGGCCAGGTCGGGGCAGAGGGTGGTGGAAGGGGAAATGCGGACTTTGGCGCGTGGAGCAAGCAGTTGCGTGGCAGGCAGATTGGCGACACTGGCTGTCATCAACGTGTGCAGGCGTTCGCAAATCGCTTCGTGCCGCGCACCCGGCGCGGAGCGAGCCAAGGTCTCGCCGCTTAATCTTTCCTCATAGGGCTGGCTCATTCCACCCAGCAAACCAGTGATTGACGAACTCGGCAAGCAGCCTTTTTCGACGAAAACAGGGCTTGCCAAGCGCACCGCGCGCCGCTAAGCTCTGCCCTCTTTTGAACAATTTATGGCAGTAAAAATTCGCATGAAGCGTGTCGGGACCAAGAATGCCCCGGTGTTTCGCATAGTGGTGGCCGACGGCCGCAGTCCGCGCGATGGCAAATTCATCGAGGCGCTCGGCACGTACCAGCCGTTGAAGAAAGGTGACAATTTTTCGCTGAACCTTGACCGCGCCAGATACTGGCTGGGCAAGGGCGCCCAGCCGAGTGAAACCGTCGCCAGTTTTATCAAGAAGGCGGGCAAGGCTGCGGCTGCGGCCTGACCGGATTTTCGTGCCATGCAGGCGTTTTTGGAATATGTCGTCAAGGGACTGGTGCAACATCCCGAAGCGGTTTCCATTACGCCGGTGGAGCGCGAGGGTATGACGGTGTATGAGCTGCGCCTGGATCAGCAGGATGTCGGCAAAATTATCGGCCGTCATGGCGTGACGATCAACGCCATCCGGTCCTTGCTGCTGGCCGGCAGCGCCAAAAAGGGCCTGCGTTGTTCGGTGGAAATCGTCGAGGACAAACCGGCGGGCTAGGCGAAGCTTTCAGCACGTTTCAGAATGAAGATTGACGTGCTCACGTTGTTTCCGGCCATGTTCGCCGGGCCGCTGGATGAAAGCATCATCCGGCGCGCGCGGACCGGCGGATTGCTGGAGGTGACGATTCACAACCTCCGTGACTGGGCGCATGACCGGCACAAGACGGTGGACGACCGGCCGTTTGGCGGCGGTCCGGGGATGTTGCTGAAGCCGGAACCGCTCTTTGAAGCGATTGAAGAGTTAAGACGTAAAAACGTGCGCGTGATTTTGTTGTCGCCCGCCGGCCGGAAATTTGATCAGGCCATCGCGCGCGAACTGGCCGGACAGGAATATCTGTTGCTGGTCACCGGGCATTATGAAGGCTTTGACGAGCGCGTGCGGGAAACGCTGGCCGATGACGAATTGTCCATCGGCGATTATGTGCTGACGAACGGCGCGTTGCCCGCGATGGTCGTGATTGACGCGGTGGCGCGGTTGCTGCCCGGCGTGCTGGGCGACGACGCAAGTTCGCGCGATGAGTCATTCAGCGCCGGATTGCTGGAATATCCGCAATACACGCGGCCGGCGGAATTTCGCGGGATGAAAGTACCGGAAGTTCTGGTTTCCGGAAATCATGCCGAGATAGAACGATGGCGGCGGGAACAGGCAACCCGGCGGACAAGGGAACGAAGGCCGGATTTGCTGAAATAGTTTTTAATTTTTAGCTTTGAATCTTAAATTCAAAGCGCGGCCGTTAAAAATTAAGGATTAAAAGCTTAAAATTGATTTTATGAACCAGGCATTGTTGGAAAAAATTGAATCGGAGCAGTATCGCAAGGGCGATGCGAAATTCGCCGTCGGCGACAGCGTGCGCGTGCACACCAAGGTCGTCGAAGGCGACAAGGAACGCATCCAGATTTTCTCCGGGGTGGTCATCGGCAGACGCGGTCACGGTTTGAACGAGACGTTTACCGTCCGCCGCATCAGCTATGGCGAAGGCGTCGAGCGCGTGTTTCCGTTGCACTCGCCGCGCGTGGATAAGATTGAAGTGGAACGCAAGGGCGAAGTCCGCCGCGCCAAGCTCACTTATCTGCGCAAACGCCTGGGCAAGGGCGCGACCCTCGTGCGCGAAAAGGAAGAGAAAACCGCCACTGAGCCGGCGACGAAGTAAGCTTCTGCGAAAGGAAGCCGTGGCGCCCGCAGGCCGCTGCGCAAAACATTAGCCCGGCTTTTTTTTCTGTCATTCCATGCCAGTTTTGTTAAACTGGCGGTGTCATGAACAGGGTCGCCGTTCAATTTCTGGATCAGGGGTTGCATCGCGTCTTGTTTGACGCCATGCCGCTGCCGGTGTTCGTCGTGGACCAGGACGTCAACGTTCTGGAATGCAATGCTGCCGCAGCCCGGTTGTTCAAACCCGGCGTGCAAACCGGCAAACAGCACAAGGCGGGTGAGGTGTTGCATTGTCTCCATACGACGGAATCGCCGAAAGGGTGTGACGGGGCGACGGCCTGTTCCGACTGCGGATTGCGTGCGGCGGTGCGCGCGGCTTCCCAGGGCCAATCGGTGACGCGCCAACGGGTGGAAATGGAATTGATCCGGCGGGGCCGGCCCATAAAGGTGGAATTACGGATCAGTTGCCAACCGTTCACGTATGACCGGAGCGCTTTCGTCCTCCTCGTCCTCGAAGGTCTGAACGAGTAGAGCCTTTCCCAAAATCAGGCTGCCGGCGGCGCAAGCCGGCGCAAATTGAATAAAGGGTGATGACCGGGCGTGAACTGATCCCGCCCGGCGGCCCGGCGGCAGGATTCATTAACTTGCTCCAGTCGTTCGCGGTCCGGCAAACGCATCGCCTCGGGTTAAAGATGCCACACCACGGCTGCCGCTCGCAGGTGAGCTGTCGAAGCTAACCAATTATTTGATTGAATCCCGTACGGCGGCTGCCTGGATCAGTTGTTTCTTTACGAATTTCCCGAACACCGTCGGTTCGTACGACCAATTTTTAAACATGGTCGGTCCCGCGGTGGCGCTGAAATCCCAGGCGGTCCACATCGGGATGTCATGTTGCTTCACGTAATCCATCAACCGCTGTCCGTAAGCAAGGCCGTTTGTCCCGCCAACGGACTGTCCGCCAAAACCCCATTCCCCGACATACAGCGGATATTTCAGGCTGAGCGCGCCAAAGCTTTTGTCCCAATCTTTTTTGTTGGGATAAGGATGGGTTTCATAGACATAATTTGTGCCGGTGATGGCGTGGCCGTCCAACACGCCGCTCAGGTCAAAGCCCCAATCCAGTCCGGCAACGGTCACGACATTTTGCGCGCCGGTCGCGCGGACCGCGTCATAAAGCTGCTGCATGCCCACGGAATCGTATCGGGTTCGGGTCTGGTCGGGGTTCCAGTCCGGGGGTTTGTCATCAGCCATTCCCCCATTGCGCCAGACCCCCCAGGACACATCGTGCGGTTCGTTGTAGAGTCCGAAGATGACGTTGGGGTGGTTTTTGTAGCGCGTGGCCACGTCGTGCCAGAAAACAATGGAAAGTGGATCCGGCATGTTGTGCTGGCCCAGCCGTCCGCCTGCGTTGACCCATTTGCCGCAGTCCGACCAGTGCAAATCCAGGTCAATGTAAACGTGCGCGGCCGCACAGGTGTCCACGAGATGATCCACCACGGCACGATAAGCCGCGCCACCGTCGTGCTGATCTTTCATTTTACCAAACCAGCGGTCCTGCGCCAGCGGCAGGCGGATCAGATTCACCTTCCAATCGTTGATGGCGCGGTTCATGGATTCCTGCACATGGTCGCCGTCGGTTCGATATTCGAGTGACGCGATGTTGACCCCGCAGAGCCGGACCGGCCGGTTGTTCGTATCCACAACTCTGGCGCCTTTGGTGTGCAAAGACATCGGCGCAAGTGTGGAATCGTAGGGGCGCGTCGGACTGGCCAGAAGCCCGGTTTCCAGCGGCTGGCCGTTCCCCTTGCCGTATAAGAGGGTGAGCCAGGCCAACACGGCAAAAGTTGTTTTAACAGAGTTCATGCCTTGCCGAAACAAGCATTAGCAGACGCCTTGCAACCATATCAAATGCAAACTTCCCGAAACGCGGCTCGATAAATCTCCAGCGCCCTCGCGCCGAAGCAAACCAGAACCACCTTTTGAACCGAACGGTCTTGTTCCAGAAAACGTTTCGTCTCGCGCAGGGCAATTCCACCCGCGCGTTCCAGGGGAAAACCATAGGCGCCGGTACTGATGGAGGGAAACGCCACGCTTTTGATTCCGTGCTGTTGCACGAGCGCAAAGCAACTGCGGTAACAATTGGCAAGCAGATCCTCCTCCTGGTGCCGGCCGTCGCGCCAGACCGGGCCGGCGGTGTGAATGACCCATCGGGCGGGAAGTTGATAACCGCGCGTGATTTTGGCCTGGCCGGTGGCGCAACCACCGAGGGTGCGGCATTCCACCAGCAACTCCGGCCCCGCCGCGCGGTGAATGGCTCCGTCCACCCCGCCACCGCCCAGCAACGAGGTATTCGCCGCATTTACTATCGCGTCCACCCCTTGTTGCGTGATGTCACCTTCAATCACGACCAGGCGACTGGAGACCGACTCGGAGTGCACAGGGATTAA
>Ga0335073_10013746_pt1 | contig 11352 bp, 11 predicted proteins | sample Lox_Sample_22_FD_207093 | JGI IMG/M metagenome (GOLD analysis project Ga0335073, IMG submission 207093) | Soil microbial communities from Loxahatchee National Wildlife Refuge, Florida, United States - Lox_Sample_2.2 | ecosystem: Environmental > Terrestrial > Soil > Wetlands | place: USA... | reverse complement strand
AGCCGGACAGCGACGACAAGCCGCCCGCGCCACGCCCACTAGTTCAGTTTCGCGTATTCTGTTTTGGCTTGCTTCAGCAGACGGATGTCCGAATCAGCATCCTTCCAGAGCGTCAGGAAATCCTGATAAGCAGCTTTCGCCTTGATCCCATCGCCTGCCGCTGCGAGCGCGCGGCTCAATTGCAAAAGCGCCACTACACGCACCGGATCAGCAAAAACGATTCCGGGGTGGTCGAGGATCTTCCGGAACTCGCCAGCCGCTTCCGTATATCGATGCGCGCTCAGGTATGCCTGTCCACGCACATACGGCGCGTATGCGATTCCGAAGAATGCAAACCAAGTACCTGGCGTGGCGAGTTCGTACGGCGCCGCGATTTGCAGTTCTTCAATCGCGGCCGATGGATTGCCCCGATTTAAGGCCACTAGCGCGCGATAAATTGGCAGATACGTGAACCTGGCAAAGGTGTCCTCCGGGAAGCGCTTCTCTAAATCGCCGGCGAGCGGCTGTGACCCGGGGATGTCTCCCGAGAAGGCCAATGCGAACGCGGCGCCATACTCGACATCGCGACTTTTGGAGAGTTCCAGCGCAGCCGCCGCCCTCTGCCGCGCCTCGGAAGCATTTCCGAAGAACGCTTCGCGGACGGCCGCCGCGGCTTCGTACATGGCCGCCCTTTCCGGCTGATGCGCCTGGCTCTCCATTTCGACGGCGCGGCGCGTCATGGTTCTGGCTTGCGTCAAGTGACCGGAATAGGCCAGAACGGACGCCTGCGTGTTGGTCATCCAGTCCGCCGATTCCGGATTGTCTCTTCCGCGAGCAGCGGCGCGTTCCATTCCCGGCCGGTCGCCTTTATAAAACGCGATGATATACGGCAGGAGGATAAGGTCGGGAACGTCGAGATGGCGTTCGGCAGCCTGTTGCACTGTTTTCTCGGCGTCCGCATACCGTTCCAGGGCCAGATAGGTCCAGGCGAGATTGGTTGGACCGGGAGGAAAGCCAGGGTTCATCTCGACCGCTCGTTTGGCAACCTCCATTGACTTTTCATACTTACCGAGATTCGTGTAAATCACCGACAGCAGCGTGTAGGCGTCCAGGTCGCGCGGATAAGTCGCACTCCACAACTCACCTGCGCGCTCCGCTTCTTCCAGGTTTCCCGTGAGCTGCAGGTGGTAACTGACAGTGATAAAGAAACGTTCCGTATCGCTGGCGCGGTCACGCAGATCGTAGGCTTTACGAATATTCGCCGCCGCAAGGTCGGGCTGCCAGGTATCGCCGTAGACGCGCGCCAGGAACGCGTACGCCAGCGCGAATTTTGGATCGATTTGAATGGCGCGTTGGAGAAGCGGAATGGCGCCGGCATTGTTTTGCGTAAGGGCTACCTTGAAAGCGTCACAGTAAAGCTTCCAAGCCTCAAGTGACGGCGTAGTCGCCTCGATGAGCGGAGCGGAATGATCTTTGATCGTGGCGAGCGATTCTCCCGCCTTGGTTCTAAAGTTTCGGGCCACCTGGCTTACCGAGTTCAGCACCTCGTCTTTCCTGGCAGATTGAACCTGTTCATCAAAGAGAACCCCTCCGGTGCGGCAATCGGTGGCGCGCAATCCCAGAACGTACTGGCTCCCGAGTCTGGAAATCGACCCCTGCACCACCACCGCGCTAAACGTTCTTTCGCAGATCTCGCGCGCGACGTCTCCGAGCACCGGCGTGTTTTCCGGGCGGCCCATCAGATGGAGGGTCGCGCGTACGCGCTGGTCCGGAATCAGGCTCAGGAACGGCGATTGCCCCAGTTCCACTGCCAGGCCTTGACGGAGCGTTTCGTCAAAGTCGGTGTCGCCCGTTTTATTCGCGAAATCCGCGACCACAATCGTGTCTTTGTCGGTGACTTTGGGCACGCGGCGACTGTGGAGATAAACCGCGGCGCCCAATCCGGCGATGGCGACCGTCGCGAGCAGCGCGGCTGCCCATCGCTTCGAAACTCCCTTTCCGCGGCGCGCATCCGCGATCAGCCGCCCGGAATCTATGTGCTGCTTCAACCTTTCGAGGTCGGTTCGAATTTCCGAAGCACGCTGGTATCGCACTTCGCGGTCCTTTTCAAGGCACTTGCCGATGATGCGCTCGAGTTCAGTGGGCAAACTCGCGTTCAATTGAAGGGGAGAGACCGGAGCGCGATTCAGAATGGAATCAAATATGCTCCCCGTCGTTTCGCCTTCAAATGGCAGTTTGCCGGTGGCCATTTCATAAAGGACAATACCGAACGAAAACAAATCCGTGCGCGGGTCCAGGCGCTTGCCTCGGATTTGTTCCGGGGACATGTGCGACACCGTTCCCAGCACGTTGCCGGCAGCGGTCAATTGCTCGCTGATCGTTCGGGTGGCCAATGCCGCCAGATCAATATTCGACGGATGTTCGGCGGAGCCGACTTTCGCCAATCCAAAATCGAGGATTTTGGCGTGCCCTCGCGCCGTGACAAATAGATTCGCAGGTTTGATGTCGCGATGGGTGATCCCGGCAGAATGCGCCGCATCCAAGCCGTCCGCGATGTCGATGGCGAGCGGAAGCAAGGTATCGATGGGGATCGGTTTTCCCAGAATCTGATGTTTCAGCGTGGTTCCACCCAGGAACTCCATGACGATAAACGATCGTTCGTCATGCCGCTCGATCTCGTGGATCGTGCAAATGTTTGGATGGTTTAGCGATGAGGCGGCGCGCGCTTCGCGGCGAAATCGCTCGGTCGCCTGTGGATCCAGGGCTAATTCCTCCGGCAGGAACTTCAGAGCGACGGAGCGGCCCAATTCAAGATCCTCAGCCTTGTAGACGACGCCCATTCCGCCCCCGCCAAGTTTTCCGAGGATGCGATAGTGCGAAACGATGGTGCCCGTGCTGAACGGGCCGTCTTCCTGGCTATTGGCGCTCTGATCGCGAACCGCGACTTGCGCGGCCATTTCGATCGCCGGTTTCTCGAGAAATCGTTCTGCCTCGTGTTCCAGAATCAACAAAGAGCGTGCTTCATGCTCCAGCCGTTCGTTGCCGGCACACGCGTCCCGGAGAAAGGCGTCGCGCTCCTCCGGCGGCCGTTGCAATGCAGCGTGCAGCAGCTTATCGAGTTGTTTCCACTGTTCCGAATCCATCGCCCGTCCCACCGCCAAGCTCACGATAAAGCCAGAACTTGGCAATGCTCCAGTCGCGCCTTACCGTGGCTGGCGACACTTTGAGTACTTCGGCCGTCTCCTCAACACTGAGGCCACCAAAGAAACGCATCTCGATAATCTGGACCTTGCGCGAGTCGAGACGGGCCAGCGCATTCAGGGCATCGTCGAGCGCGACAAAATCCACGCCGAGGTCACTGGCGGGGCCGGCGGTTACGATGGCGACATCATCGAAAGCGACGTGCTGCACGCCGGCCCCGCGCTTGGCGTTATGGCTACGGGCATGGTCGACGAGTATCCGCCGCATCACCTGCGCCGCAACCGCGAAGAAATGCGCCCGATCGCGCCATTTCATGCGCTTGTAGTCTACCAGGCGCATGTAGGCTTCATTCACCAGCGCAGTGGTCTGCAGCGTGTGTCCCGGGCGCTCACGCTCCATGTAGTGGCGAGCCAGGCGCCGAAGCTCTTCATAAACAATGGGCGTCAAGCCGTTAAGGGCATTCTGATCTCCATCGCTCCAGGCGCGGAGAAGCCGGCTGACGTCGTTTTCATTCAGCTCATCGGCCATTCCCCCCCTATCCCTATCGAGGCGATTATACCGCCGGGCCGGGCCAGAAAATTCTCCGCGACCTCGGTTAGCAAATTCGACGGGATTCTCCGCCTAACTGGATGGAGGAACACATGAAGAAATTCCTGACTTCGATCGTCGCGGCGACCTTGCTCGCGGCGCTTGCTACGGCGCAGCCACAACGGCGCTATACCGTCATTGACCTGGGCACCTTGGGCGGTACATACAGCTTCGGCTTCGGCATCAACATTGCCGGTGATGTTACGGGTGCTGCCGCCACGCCGGCTCAGACCGATGGGTTCGCCGCAACCGCAATCCTGTGGAGCAGGCAGCTGGGTGGCCTCGCGAAAACCAACCTGCGGGTCCTGGGTCCGCCGCTCTTTCCTGCCTGTCCGACGTGCAACAGCGGTGCCGCCGCCGTCAGTGCGCTTGGCGAGGTAGCCATGGGTTCCGAGATCGCCACGCTGGATCCGAATGGGGAAGATTTTGGCCAGTTCGATCCGCCGAATCCGACTCATCGGATAACCCGCGCGGTCATTCGGACCGTCGGAGGAATGACGGCGCTTCCCAACCTGCCGGGCGGTCACAACGCGAACGCTTTTTGGATCAACAGCCTGGGGCAGGTGAGCGGTTTTGCAGAGAACGGCACTCCTGATTCGAGCTGCTCACAGGGAACGCCCTTTCAGGCGCAGCGTTTTCAACCTGTAACCTGGAAACCAAACGGCGAGATCCAGAGAGTTCTTTCTCCGCTTGTGTCGGCGGGCGACACTGTGGCATTCGGCCTTACGATCAACGACCTTGGCGAGACAGTGGGCGCATCGGGCTTGTGTGGAACCACGGGGCTGCCCCCGGCAGCCATCAGCAGCAGCAGTGCGACCCACGCAGTCCTGTGGAGAGCGGACGGCTCCGTGACGGACCTCGGCAGTCTGGGAGGCGCGCAGAACATCGCCACCAGCATCAATAATCTGGGTGAAGTTGTCGGGACCGCGCAATCGCCCAGCGACGGCACCGTCCACACGTTCCTTTGGACCCGGCTGACCGGTATCGAGGACTACGGCGCCTTTCCCGGAGCGGTCGCAACGGTGGCGGGTTGCTGCCACACCATCAATGACCTGGGCGAAATCGTGGGGTGGACGGTCGAACCGGCGAATCCGTATTTCGGGCGCGCCATTATTTGGCAAGGCAGACAGCCCAAGGACCTCAACGGCTTCGTCCGCGACGCTGGGCCGTTCGTGCAACTCACCGGCGCTTTTTCGATCAACGACTCCGGATGGATTGCCTGCCAGGGCATCACCACCGCCGGCGAACTGCACGCCTGCCTGGCAGTGCCGGACAACGGCGCCAACGACAATGTTTCACCCTCCCCATGGCCATTCGGCAGCTATGTTTCCCTCACCGATAGCGCCCGCGAGTGGCTCCGGCGCCGGTCCGGGATGCATTGGCGATGAATACCAGCCGGCTGCGGCTGTGTCTCTGTGCACCGATTTCCGATTCCATGGCGGGATGGCGTAGCCCACGAACCCCGGCCGCGCGTTCTGGAAGGCTCCGGCCAGTATGATGCGCTGGAAGAAGCATCCTGGCGTTGCGATGGCGGCCGCTACTCCTCGCGAGGAGTGGCCGGTGGCCGACCATTCACGCGGAGCGGTTCCATTCGCGGATGCAAGGGCGTTTCGGGGAGTAATCGTTGGGTTCAGAGAGGGACGACCCGGAGGTCTGGGGCGAGACGGGCGAGGTCACCCGGGTCGCTGGTGAGGACGGGCTGGCGGGCGTTCCGGGCGCACACAGCGACGTGGGCGCCGGCAATGTCCGAAGTGCCGGATTCCGCGAGCAGGAGTCCGACTGCGGTTGCATGGCGAGAGAGGCGGGGCTGTCTGGTAGGATTCCGGATCGCCTGGGCGAGAGCCATGGCCGGGACGGTGACACGCATACCGCTCTCCATGGCGCGCGCAATGAGGACGAGCACGGGGCGGTCATTGCGGTCAACGGCGATCAGCGCGCCGGCGTCCAAAGTAATGCCGGTCACGCGGCCTTGGGCTTTGGGGAGCGGCGCTTGGCCTGGCGTGGGGAGGGGATTGAGTCAGCCCAGCCGCGCTCTTTGTTGGTGAGCGGTCCGCCAGTCCGCTGGAGCGCTCCGGCGAGCATTTCGCGCCAGCCGGCGGCATCGAAGAGGGCGATATCAACGGCGTGTTTCACGAACGCGGAGATGCTACCGGACTGCCCGGCTGCGACCAAGGCTCGAATATCGCGGAGCTGCTGATCCGGGAGAGTGACGGCGATCTTGGTAGTCGCCATACTATTTGCCATACCCCTTGGCCGGTCGTCGTCGGACAACGATTGCGCAAGGTCTGCGAAGCGATGTCGCCATCTCTCCCAGGTCGCTTGGTTTTGCGCATACGCGCCGGTCAAGCAGCGGTCCTGGTCTTGACCACCGAGACCTTCACCCGGTAACCGAGCGAGCCAAGAATGCGTATCAGCAGATCCGTCGACACGTGTTCCAGATCATCGTTCAGAATGGCGGTGACCCTGGTTCGCGAGGTCCGGGATCGCCGCGCAATCTCCGCATGAGTGAACTGTTGCTGACGCACGATCTCCTTCAGACGGGTGAGCAGCGCATGCTGAACCTGCCATTCCCTAACCTCTGTCGAGGACAGTCCCAGCGCATTGGCTAGCGCTTCGGGAGTCGCGGCGACGATCGGTTTCAGTTTATGCATTTGAGAAGCTCCGTCAAACGTTTTCTCGCCAGTTCGATCTCGGGGGCTGGAGTTCGCTGGGTCTTCTTCGCGAACGCGCGGAAAACCAGAACACCCGCTGCGGATGCCGTGTAGTAGAACACCCGAAAAATTCCATCCTCGTCTCTCACGCGCAACTCCCAAACGCCCGATGCCACAGTTGCCATCGGCCGAGCGTTGGGCACGCCCAGTGACTCCCCCATCTGTAACCGATACAGGCCACGCCCGAGACGGGCTCGCGCTTCCTTGGGAAACCGGCGGATCTCGTCCCGCGCCTTCGGATGGAAGATGACCGGCCGCACAACTTCAAATGTATCAGATTTGGGACATTCGGTTTTGGCCGGAGCCCCGGACCGCTGGATTCCTCCCCTGAAGCCGGCATCCACTCCGGATGGCCCTCATGGCGCAACCGTATGCCGAATGCGGTGAACCGCGGCAACGGCACGAATTGGCAGGGATCTCCGCGACTCCGAACAGATTGCTCCCCCCAAATCGGCCTGGGTACGCTTATTGCCGCCGCTCCTGGCGGATCGCGGGCCACTCGTACAAAGCCAATAGGGCGATGCTTCGTACCGAAGTGTGTGAGTGTCTCAACCTGACCCGTCGAAGCGGCGGAACTGCGGACGGCGAACCGTGCGATCGAGCGGAGTGATGGTACGGCGGCGAGGCGGGTCACAAACCCGCCGCAGGTTGAAAACCTGCCCCACAAAACCGGCCGCAGGGATGGGTGCGAATCAGCACCCTGCTTCGACGCATCTGGAGCAGCGCTGCGGCATGATGTTTATAGGTCTGAGGCTCGAATCCGCGTTACCGCACCCCCGAAGTTGTGCCGGTTCGGGAGTCCCTTTGCCGGCCGGAGCCGGCCATTCTGGAGGGTTGAAGAAGCGATGAACGGTGATTTTCTTGCATGGTTGGATCAGCAGCAAGGGAGGCAGTACGAGTTACACGCAGAGCACATGCAACCGGTCTTTCCGAAGATGCTGCGGACCATCGGATTCGATAAGGGCTACGTTCGCGGCGAGGGTTGTTATCTCTACGATGCCGAAGGGAATCGCTACCTCGATCTGCTGACGGGCTGGGGGGTATTTGGGCTGGGCCGAAACCACCCGAAAGTGCGGGCGGTGCTGGAGGCGGCGCTTGCGCGCGAATTGCCCAACCTGGTCCGCATGGAGTGTTCGCTGCTGGCCGGGCTGGCGGCGGAGAAACTGACGCAACATACGGCGCCCGACAAATCGGGCCGGCTGACGCGCGTCTTTTTCTGCAACTCGGGGACGGAAAGCGTCGAGGGCGCCATCAAATTCGCCCGATGCTTCACCGGCAGAGAGCGGATTCTGTATTGCGACCACGCGTTCCACGGTCTGACGATGGGGTCGCTTTCGCTCAACGGCTCGGAATTCTTCCGCCAGCGCTTTGGCGCCACGATGCCGGGGACACAAGCGGTCCGGTTCAACGATCCGGATGCGCTCGAACTGGCGCTGGCGCGAAGGGATGTGGCGGCCTTTTTCATCGAGCCGGTGCAGGGCAAGAGCTGCGATGTGGCGGCGGACGGCTACCTGGAGGAGGCACAGCGGCTGTGCCGCAAGACCGGCACGCTGCTGGTTGCCGACGAAGTGCAGTGCGGACTGGGGCGAACGGGAAAATGGTTCGCGTACCAGCACTGGCCGAACGTGGAGCCCGATATCGTCTGCGTGTCGAAGGCGCTTTCGGGAGGCTATGTTCCGGTAGGCGCGGTGGTAACGACGCCGAAGATCATGGACGCGGTGTTCGACAGCATGGAACACTCGGTGGTTCACTCGAACACGTTCGGGCAGAACGACCTGGCCATGGCGGCGGCGCTGGCGACGCTGACGGTGCTGGAGGAGGACGGGCTGATCGAAAATGCCGCGCGGATGGGCGCGTACGCGATGGAACAACTGAAGAATATCGGAAGGGAGTGCCCGTTCGTTTCGGGGGTGCGGGGGAAAGGACTGATGTTCGGGATCGATTTCAAGCGGCCGGAGAATTCGGCGAAGCTCAAGGCGGTGTGGGACGCTCTGCACCAGCTCAACTTCGGCGTGTTCGGGCAGATGGTGATTGTGCCGCTGCTGCGGGAGCATCGCATTCTGGCGCAGGTGGCGGGGTATCACACGGAAGTGATCAAGTTTTTGCCGCCGCTGACGATCACGAAAGAGGATTTGGACTGGTTTCTGACGGCCATGCGGCACGTGCTGCTGGATACGCTGCGGGCGCCGGGGGCGGCGTGGGATACGGTGCTGACGTTGGCGAAGGGGGCGGCGCGGGCGTCGGTACGGTAGGGCGGGGCACTGCCGCCGGCGTGTTCCTCAATACAGGGCCACCGGCACTTCCCCCAGATCCATCTCCGCCCACGCCGTCTGTCCCGATGCCAGCTTCACCTGCGCCCACCAGACATGATTCCCGGCGTCGACAAATGTCCCGGCGCAGTGATCCCCGCCGCACCCGGTTCCATTCAGCAGCTTAGCGAACGAGACATCGAACGACGCATAATACCTGCCCTTGAACCACACCGCCGAGTATCCTTCGCCGCGATTCGCGTACGTGAGGAGGGTATCCCCGCGCTTCAGATTCTGCCGCGCCACGTCCCGATCCAAGCGGATCACGCCCGGCTTCGCCGTCACCACCACACCCGTCACGCCGGTCACGCGATCGCCGGCCGCCAGTTGCCCGATCGCCCGCCGCCCCGCCTTCCACGTATCGTAGAGCGTGACCGCCTTGTGCGCGGTCCACGACTGCGCGTAGGCGCAGGTTTCGTAGGGGCACGCGCCCCAATCGTAGAACGGCAACGCCGGCGCCGCCATCTCCTTGAAGTCATCTCCGGACTGGCCCGCCGCCGCGCACACCAGCCCGGCGAACATCACAAATGCCGCTGTCCGCATACCTTACTACTCCAAATTCCCGGCTGTCCCGATGCGGATCCACTCGTGTGCATTTTCCCGCTCTTCATCCGTCCGGTTCATGACGAACGCTCCGATCAACCGTTTGTCCTTCAGCCACCACACGCTGAAGCTGGAGGTCTTCAGATCGCCGCGTTCGATCACCCGGTCGGCCCCCTGGGTTTCGCCCCAGAATTCGTAGGACAGATCGAAAACATCCGAGAAGAAGTACGGCACGTGCTCGTAGGGCGCGCGCTGGCCGGCGAACGCCCGGGCGCAGTGCTGTCCCTGGGAAACCGCGTTGTCCCAATGCTCCACGCGGCGCCGCTTGTGGAACAGGACGTCGTAATAATTGGCGGCATCGCCCGCGGCCCAGATTCCGGGCACATTGGTTTCCAGGTACTCGTTTACGATCACGCCGTCGCCGGTCTCGATTCCGCTCCCTTGCAGGATGCCGATGGCCGGTTTCACGCCGATGCCCGCGACCACGAGGCTGCAAGCCACCACCCGGCCTCCGCTGAGAACCACCGAGGAAACATCGCCGTCGCCACGGGCCTCCGTCAGGTACGAGCTTTTGATGAACTGGACGCCGCGGGCGGTGTAATACTCTTCGAAAAACTGCGACATCGGGGTGGTGAAGAATCGCTGCCAAACCCGTTCGTCGCGCAGAATCACGGTGGTCTCGATGCCTTTCGACGCCAGCACGGCGGCGCTTTCCATCGCGATAAACCCGCCGCCGACGACCACGGCGCGCCTGGCCTTCTCCGCCCGCGACCGTATGCGCTTGGAATCGTCCATGGATCGCAGATAGTGGATCCCGTGCAATTCCTTCCCGGGAATATTGAGCGTGATGGGGGTGGCTCCGGTGGCGATGACGAGTTTCTCGAACTGCACGTCCTCGCCGTTGCGCAAGCGGACCGACTTCTTGGGCGCGTCGACGGACACCGCCTCGCAGCCGAGTTTGAGTTCGATTCCTTTGTCGTGGTAAGCCTGGAGAGGGTTAATGCGGATGCTGTCCTCGGAGTCCTTGCCGGCAAGAAAGCCTTTGGAAAGCGGTGGCCGTTCATAAGGCAGCTCGTGCTCGGCCGAGAGGATGGTCAGTTCGCCCGGCTTCAATCCCCGTTCCATCAGTTCTTTGGCGGTGTACCCCGCCACCATCCCGCCGCCCAGAATCAGGTACGTCGACGCGCTCATTTCTCCGCCTCGCAATCCGCTACTTCCCGGCTGTGCGTTTGGTCACCGTTCTGGCGGGCTTCTCCCCGGCCTTTTCCCACAACCGGAAACCTCCGGCGAAGGCATTGGCATTGTCGCCGGCCCGCGCGCCTTCCGGCAATTTTTTCAGCAGCCGCACGTTCCCGCCCCCCAGAACCACATCATCCGGCTCCAGGGCCGCCCGCAACCGTTCCACGACATCCGTCACATACCGCCGCCATTTCTTCTTGCCGTGCCGCTCCAGGCCGCGCAATCCGACATAGTCTTCGTAGGTTTTCTTCTTGTAAGGAAGATGACCCAGTTCCAGCGGCTCGATGATGCCGTTGACGATCAGCGCCGTTCCGAGCCCGGTGCCAAATCCCAGGAAGAGCATTTTTCCGCCCTTATAACTGCCCAGGGCCTGCATGGCCGCATCATTGATCACTCTTACGGGGTGTCCGAAAGCCCGGTCAAACCGGAATCCCACCCAGCCCCGGCCGAGATTGTGGGGTTCGGAAAGCGGCCGGTTATTCGCCACCGCTCCCGGGAACCCGATAGATACCGCGTCGTAGGTCCAGTCCGCGGTGATCTTTCGTACCCCGGAGACCATTCGCCGCGGTGTGAGCCGGGGCCCCGAATCGAATTGACGGTGCTCCTTTTGCCCTTGCGCCAGAACTTTCACATGTGTGCCGCCGACATCCACTACCAGTACAGTCATGCAGACATCGTACCGCGCCGGTGTTACTCTGCTGTTCAATGGCTGTTCGGCGAATCTCTTTCGCGCTGCTGCTCGGCGTTGCCGCGCACGCAGCCGAGCGCATCGACCTGATTGA
>Ga0335073_10013745_pt1 | contig 11352 bp, 11 predicted proteins | sample Lox_Sample_22_FD_207093 | JGI IMG/M metagenome (GOLD analysis project Ga0335073, IMG submission 207093) | Soil microbial communities from Loxahatchee National Wildlife Refuge, Florida, United States - Lox_Sample_2.2 | ecosystem: Environmental > Terrestrial > Soil > Wetlands | place: USA... | reverse complement strand
CCCACGCCTCGGTGTCGACCCGCGCGGTGAGCCCCTGCAGCCGCAGGGCCTCGCCCGACCCCGGGCAGTCCACCATGAGGCAGGAGATTCCGCGCGCGGCCAGTTCGGCCCAGTGCGACGAGGTGTACATGTGCTCCTTGGTGGAGTCCAGCCCGTTCCACAGGATCACGACGGGAGCCGGGCCGTCGGCCGCGGCCGGCGCCCGGCTGAAGTACGCGGGCAGCGTCGTGCCCGCGTACGGTACGGCGACGCGCGACACCAGCGGGTCCCGGTTTTCGAACGCCAGCCGTGCCAGGCCGAGGACCCGCCGGTACACGTCCAGCCGGCCGGGTGCCGACGCGCTCTGCATCCGCTCCGCGTTGCACAGGTAGTTGACCGCGCGGAAGTACAGGTCTCCCGCCGTCTTCCGGTGCCCGGCCTTCAGTGCCGTCTCGGCCTGCGCCTCCAGTGCGTCGCTGAGGTCCGTCCAGGCCGCGAGGAAGTCCGCGCTGCCCGCGTCCTCGCCGCGGGCCGCCGCCTCGCGGATCGGCCGGCAGGCGCGGTCAACCTCGTCGATGAGCCCGCCGCTGTTCAGCGCCGCGACGACCGCGAGGTTCCACACGTAGTTGCCTGGAAAGTACTCGAACACCGTTGGCGCTCCTTCTTATCTGGGTAGTTCCGCCACCGCTCATCCGGCAGCCGCGCCTAGTCGGCGCGACTCCTGACCCGGGGAACCGAACGGGTTCGTGCTTCGCGTACCGGCGGCAGCGTCAGCCCGGCAACGACCCGGTTGCGCACGGTGCCGATTCCCTCGACGGCGAGCTCGACGATGTCCCCAGGGCGCAGCGGCGGCGGGTCCATCCGCCCGCGGCGTCCCCACAGCTCGGCCAGGCAGCCGCCGTTGCCGCAGGTGCCGGAGCCGAGCACGTCGCCGGCGCGGACCTCGGTACCGCGCGAGGCGTAGCTGATCAGCTCCTCGAACGGCCAGCCCATGTTGGACAGCAGGTCCTGGCCGATCAGTTCGCCGTTCAGGAACGCGCGCAGGTCGAGAGCCAGGAACCCGTCGCCGTCCCGGTACGGCTCGAGCTCGTCGGCGGTGACCAGCCACGGGCCGAGGGTGGTGGCCGAGTCCTTGCCCTTGGCCGGTCCCAGCTGCACCTTCATCTCGCGGAGCTGCAGGTCCCTGGCCGACCAGTCGTTCAGCACCGTGTAGCCGAAGATGTGCTCCCGCGCCTGCTCCGGCGTCAGTGACGCCCCGTCCTTGCCGGCTACGACCGCGACCTCGAGCTCGAAGTCGAGCATCTCCGATCCTGGCGGGACCGGCACGTCGTCGTACGCCCCGGCAAGCGCGTACGGGTTGGTGAAGTAGAACGTCGGCGCCTGGTACCACTCGGCCGCGACGTGGCCGGAGGTCAGGCCGTCGACGTGCTCCTCAAAGGTGACGAAGTCGCGGACGGTCGGCGCCTCGAGCGGCGGCAGCAGCCGCACCGCGTCCAGCGGCACGGCCGGCTCCGCGAGTGCGCGGGTGCCGGCCTCGATCGCGGCGGGCAGTCCGGCGCGGACCAGGCCGAGCACGGTGACGTCCGCGGGGAGCGGGTGGATGCCGGCGTCACTGACCACGCCGGCCCGCGCCTGGCGGCCATCGCCCTCGCCGGCGCCGCCGTTATCGGTGTAGGTGGCGAATCGCATGAGCCCCCCCGTCAGACCGGCGGCGCGACGAACAGGCCGCGGTCCGGGTCGTTGAACGACTTGGCCGCGACGAATTCGCTCATCTGGTTCGCGGTGCCCCACTGGTCGGCGACCTCGGGCTGGCTGAAGTCGTACAGATGAGGATGCCAGGTGTCCTCGTCGATCCGCTCGAGTTCGGTGGTGTACTCGACGGTGTTCCCGTGCGGGTCGAGGAAGTAGCTGAAGGTGTTGTTGCCGGCCAGGTGCCGTCCCGGCCCCCAGATCTTCTCCACGCCCGCCCGCAGCAGGCGTCCGGTGCCGCGCATGTACTCGTCGATGCCGCGCAGCTCGAACGACGCGTGGTGCAGCGACGGGTGCGGGCAGCGCGCGATGGCGAGGCTGTGGTGCCAGCTGTTGATCCGCATGAACCACATCATTTCCCCCATGTGCGGGTGCATGAGGGTGTCGGACAGCGCGAAGCCGAGGTGCCGCTGGTACCAGGCCACGGTGGCTTCGGGGGTGGCCGAGTTCACCACGACGTGCGAGAGCCGCACCGGGATCGACTCGCCCTCGGCGATCTTGCGGTGCTGGCGTACCGCGACGCCGGAGCTGATCTCGACGGTCCGGCCCTCGTTGTCGAAGAACCGGAACCCGTAACCGCCGCCGGGCGTGCTGAGCGCGTCGGGTTCGCTCACCAGCCGGACGCCGTCGCCGGCCAGCCGGGCGGCCAGGGCGTCAACGTCGGCCGCGGCCGCCGCACCGAACGCGATGAGGTCGACGCGCTTGTCGCCGGCCTGCCGCAGCCGGACGACGTACTGTTCAGGCGACCCCTCGGCGGCCAGGAAGGTCAGCCCGCTGTCGCTGTGCTCGGCGGTGAGCCCCCACACGCCGGCGAAGAAGTCCAGTTGCCGCGCGTAGTCGGGCACCGCCAGGTCGACATGGCGCAGGTGGGTGATGAGCCGGTCTGTCACGGCAACGCTCCTCGGTTAATCGGGACTCCTCAGGTTCAGGCCGGCTGGCTGACCAGCGCGGTGATCGTGGCCATCAGCCCCGGCAGGTCTCCCTGCTCGTGGTCGAGCTGCCACTGGCCGAGCTGGCAGGACGCCTCGACCACGGTCTTCGCCCGGTCGAACCGCCGTGCCGTGAACGCTGCCCACATCGGTTCGCCGGGCGCGGCGTGCGACAGCAGCAGCTCGGTGAGCACCGCCGCGTCCTCCAGGGCCTGCGCTCCGCCCTGGGCCAGGGTTGGCGGGCACGCGTGCGCCGCGTCGCCGACCAGCACGACCCGGCCGCGGTGCCACGGGGCCGCCACGACCAGCCTTTCGAACAGCGTGTAGTTGACCTTCGCCGGGTCGGTCAGCGTCGCCCGGATGTCGTCCCAGGGCCCGTGATAGGCCGCGGCCAGTTCCCGCATCGCCGCGAGCCGCTCCGCCGGAGTCTGCGCGGAGCGGTCCCGCGCGTCCTCCACCAGGTACGCGTACAGCGAGTCCGCGCCGGTGGGGCAGTAGCCGGCGATGTACGCGGGGCCGCCGTAATAGAGGTCAGTCCTGGTCACGCCGGCCGGGCGGGGCCCGAACGCGCGGAAGATTCCCATGCCGGCGGGCTGCGGCTCGTCGGCGATGCCGATCATCCGCCGGGTCGCGGACCGGATGCCGTCCGCCCCGACCACCAGGTCGTAGCGTCCGGCCGAGCCGTCGGCGAACACGACGTCCACGCCGCCCGCGTCCTGCGACAGTGACCGGACCGAGGTACCGAGCCGGAGCTTGGCGCCCGCCGCCACGGCGCGGTCCGCGAGGATCCGCGCGAGCGCGGGCCTGGGCAGGCCCACGGTGGCGGGCAGGTCCGGTCCGCCGGTCCGCGCGTCGGGTACCTCGGCGATCAGCGTGCCCGCCGGGTCGGGGGCACGTAGCCCCAGGCTGTCGAACGGGTACCCGGCCGCCCGCACCGCGTCCCAGACCCCGAGTCCGCGCAGTACCCGCAGGCCGTTGCCCTGCATGGTGATGCCCGAGCCGATGGTGGTCACCTCAGGCTTGACGTCGATGAGGTCGACCGCGACCCCGGCCGCGGCGAGGCCGATGGCGGTCGCGGTGCCGGCCAGGCCGGCCCCCGCCACCAGGACGTTACTGACGGCTGGCATCGCTTTCCTCCAGCGGTTACTTGACGGCGACCGGATTGACGGGAGACCCGACCGCGCCGGTGATCGGCAGCGGCGCGGCGGTCAGGAAGAACTCGTACACACCGTCGGCGGCGCAGTCCCCGGCCAGTTCCTCGAGCGCCCACATCTCCCCGATGAGCAGCCCCAGGTGCGGGATGGCCACCTGGTGCAGCGGCTGGAAGGCGTCGTCGAACTCGTTCGGCCGCACCTCGAAGCCCCAGGTGTCCGTGGCGATGGCGGCGATCTCCGTGCGGTGCAGCCAGCCGGCGGTGGTGAACGACAGGCCGGGAGCGGGGCCGCCCGCGTAGTCGCCCCAGCCCTCACGCAACGCCCGCGCGTACCGGCCGGTGCGCACGAGCAGCAGGTCGCCCCGTCCGACGGTGACGCCGTGCGCGGCCGCGGTGGCCGTCAGGTGCTCTTCGGTGACCGCGAACCCGTCGGGCAGCTCGCCGCGCGCTCCGTCAGCGGTGCCGAGCGACGGCCCGATCACCCGCGCCACGTCGAGCAGCACGCCCCGTCCGCATACCGGCCGCGCCAGGTGCTCGATCCCCGTCACCCGGTCGCCGTCGGAGGTGACGGTGCGCGCCGCGTCCCGCCCGTTCCATGCCTTTCCGTGGTCGAAGATGTGGCCGAGCCCGTCCCACTGCGTGGAGCACTGCAGCGGCATGGCGATCACGTCGTCCGCGCCGCCGATGCCGTGCGGGAACCCCTGGTTCCCTGCGGCCGCGTCCGTCCCCGTGTCGAGCATGGTGTGCACCGGGTTGGTCCGTCGCCGCCACCCCTTTTGCGGTCCGTCCATGTCGAACCGCTGGGACAGCGAGAAGCTCGCACCGCGGCGCACCAGCCCGGCTGCCGCCAGGCGCAGGTCGTCGGTGAGGAAGTTGACCGTGCCGAGCACGTCGTCGGCCCCCCAGCGGCCCCAGTTCGAGTAAGCCCGGGCCGCCGCGGCGATCTCCGCTTCCGGGTTGGCCCGGTCAAGGGACGTCGGCGTCGCGGCGGGCGGGCGGTCTGCTTGCGGCGGCATGGGGTGCGGCGACACTGCCACGGGCGTACCTCCAAGTCTCGTGACCACTATGAATCAGACGAGAGAATTTATGAAATCGATTCTTCGGATAATGGCCATCCACGTGTTGGATACCATTGCGAGCATGAACCTTGCCGGACTTGACATGAATCTCGTGGTGGCGCTGCGCGCCCTGCTTAGCGAGCGCAACGTGACAAGGGCAGGGGAGCGGATCGGGCTCAGCCAGCCCGCGATGAGCGCCGCGCTCGCCAGGCTGCGCCGGCACTTCGGTGATGAGCTGCTCGCCAGGAAGGGGGCCGGGTACGAACTGACCGCGCTCGGCGTGGTCCTGCTCGACCGCACCGAGGTCGCCTGCGAGATGCTCGAGCTGGTCTTCGGCAGCCAGCCGCAGTTCAACCCCGCACGCGAGCACCGCGAGTTCGTCCTGCTTGCCTCTGACTATGCCGCGGCGGTCGTCGGAGACCGGCTGGCCAGCGAAATCAGCGCTCAAGCCCCCCAGGTGCAGATCACCTTCCGCCAGGTGCCCGCCACGATCACCGACGATCCGGCCGCCCAGCTGTCCACCGTCGACGGTCTGTTCATGCCGCACGGCATCATCGGTGGTCTGCCCGCCGTTGAGCTGTTCCGCGACCGCTGGCTGTGCGCGGTGGCCGAGGACAACTCCGAGGTGGGGGAGTCGATCACCCTCGGCCAGCTTGCCGCCCTGCCCTGGGCTGCCTACCAGCGGGTCTACGACGCCCCGGTGACCAGGCAGCTATCGCTTCTCGGGATTGAGCCCCGCGTCCAGGTCTCGGTGGACAGCTTCCAGCTGCTGCCGGCCATGGTTGCGGGCACGCGCCGGGTCGCCATGATCCAGGCACTGCTTGCCGCGCGGCTGGGTCTCGGCCCGGGCAGCGGCATCCGCCTGCTCGACTGCCCGTTCGACGCGGTGCCCGTCCAGGAAGCGATGTGGTGGCATCCCGTGCACACCCACGACGCGGGCCATTTGTGGCTGCGGGAGACTGTCGGCGCGGTCGCGGCGCAGGTCACGGCCCCAGCAGGTACCTGACGCTCGACTCCGACGAGGTTCAGGCTTCGTCGAAGACAGGGGCGCGCTTTTCGAAGCGGGCTGTGACGGCCTCGACCTGGTTCGGGCTGCCGATCAGGGCGCGGATCTCCTGCTGCTCCGCGGCGAAGCCTGACGCGAGGTCGGTCCGCCCGGCGAGGTCGAGCAGCCGCTTCGCCGCCCGGACCGCGTGCGGGCTGCGCCCGGCGATTTCCTGCGCCATGGCGAGCGCCGCGGCCAGCGGGTCGGCGTCGGTACGGGTCGCCAGCCCGATTCGCACAGCCTCCTCGCCGCTGACGATCCTGCCGGTATAGGTCAGCTCCTTGGCGACGTCCCGGCCGACCAGTTCGGGCAGCAACTGGGTACCAGTCATGTCGGGGATGAGGCCCCACGCCACCTCGAACACCGACAGCCTGGCGTCGGGCGTGACGATCCGGATGTCGGCCCCGAGCGAGATCTGCAGGCCCCCGCCGAGCGCGTTGCCACGCATCGCCGCGATTACCGGAACGGGAAGCTCGGCCCACACGTAGGCCGCCCGCTGGCCGGTTGCCCTGGCCGGCCCGTCTGAGGGCGGGAGCTGAGCGGTCGCGGACAGCCGTTCGCCGGCCCGCATGGCCTGGAAGGAGCCGAAGTCCAGGCCGGCACAGAAGTCGGGGCCCTCGCCGGACAGCACGACCGCCCGTAGTCCCGGCTGAGTCCTGAGCCGCTCGCCGGTAGCCACGAGCGCCTCGAACATCGCGGGGTCGAGCGCGTTGCGCTTCTCCGGCCGGTTCAACCGGACATCGGCCACCCCGCCGGCCAGCGTGACGGTCACCCGCTGGGCGGTCTCAGTCGTCATGTCATTCATCCGTGCGGTACTCCGTCCGTCCGATGTCATCCCGGCAGCGACGTTAGCGGACATTCAGGACTTGAGGACATTCCCGGCCGCGGCCGTGGGCATACCCTCGGTGCCTACGTAACCGGGCTGTTCACCGCCGTGCCTTGGCACGAGCCCCGGGAGGGGTGGCAGCCAGCACGACTCTAGCTGGGCGGTGGGGAGGAGCCCCCGTTGGGGATCAGGCTCGGGATGAGGTTCTGGGCGCTGGCTGCCTCTGTCGCGATGGTCCTGGTGAGCGGCTGCTCCGCGGTGCCAGCCGCGAACCCCGCGCAATCCAGTGTGAGCGCCAGCGCCAGTGGCAGCATCTCGGACGGCACCGCCGCCGGCCAGCGTTCCTTATACGCGCGCTGCCGTCTGGCTTTCCTGCAGCCTGGCCTGGCCGCGTGACGGAGCAGCGCACCCGACGGCGGGGCCTGATCGGTCGGCCGGCTCGCATACGGCGTGGTGGTGGCCCTTCACCGGACGGACGGGCAGCGTCGTGATGAGGTTCTGGGTAGCGGTGCGCACCGGGAACAGAACCCGCAGATCCGGCGGGGCCAGCTGCTGCCATAGCCAGATCAGCGCGGCAGGCAGCGCGGCCGCCCAGGCATTGGCCGTATCGGCGGCGTTCAGCTTGACGAAGGGGACCTGCTGGATGCGGTCCATCGCGGCCGCGAACACGGTCGCGGGCTTGTAGTCGGACGTGTCGTGGGTCCCGGCCGCGATCCAGAAGGCGGGGACGGGGCCGCTGTCCGGCGTGAGCCGTTCCGCGAGGTAGAGCGGGCTGTTGGCGACTTCCAGCGGCTGGCTGCGGTTCAGCGCGGTGGCGGCGGGGCCGTCGGCCGCGCGGAAGTAGCCCTCGATGACCGCGGCGGCGCCGAAGGAGCCGGGGTGGCGCAGGGCGAGGTTGGCCGCGCAGTAGCCGCCGGAAGAGTAGCCCGCCACGCCCCATTCATAGGGATCGCTGCTCACCCGGTAGTGCGCAAGCACGTCGGCGCGTACGTCCTTGGTGAGGTAGGTGTCGTCGCTGAGCGCGGGCCCGTTCACGCAGTCCTGGTACTCGTGGCCCGGGCCGTTGATGGCCGGCATCACCAGGACCATAGGCCCGATCAGGTGCCTGGCGAGCAGCGAGTTCGCGACCTGACTGATCCGCAGCACCGTGTCCCAGGCAAGCGGGGAGCCGGGGGTGCCGTGGAACAGCTCGACGACCGGGAACCGCACCCGGGCGTACCGGGCCCGGCCGTACTGCGGCGGCAGGTACACAAGACCGCGCCGGTCATAGCCGCTGAGCCGGCCGGGCAGGCTGGCCCAGCCGATGCGGCCTGACTCGACCGCCGACGTGCTAGCGGTTGAGATAACACCGAGGTTGCCGCCGCCGCCGTGGAAGTCGGCCCACAGCTCCCCCCAGGTCGTGTAGTAGCCGTAGTAGTAGTTGACCGCCGCGATGCCGCCGGTCATCGCCACCATGATGGACAGGCCGCCGCAGAGGACCTTGACCGGCAGCAGGCGCAGCCGGATCGCGGCCACGAGCAAGGCGACGCTCAGGCAGATCAGCAGCACGGTCAGCAGCCGCGAGTCAGGTCCTAGCATGTCCGCGGCCCGCTTCTGTTGCGGAGGGAGTGGTCACGGCAGAAGTCCTTCGGAGGTCGGCCGCGGCCAGCACGCAAGGGTCGTGGGCCGAGGCAGAGCACAGGAGTGAGAGATCCCAGGAGGTTGGTACTTCAGGCTGGCCTTACAGGGCGATTCCACTGGCCCAGCGTTAAACCAAGAAGGCGCCGCCAGGCCCGCGGCGAAGGGCCTACGCCCGATGCTGGCGGCGGATAGGACCCGAAGCACCCTGAGTCTAGCGATACTCGCTTCACCCCGAGTCACATTGCTGGACTACAGGCCGCCGCCCGTCGCCCCGGGGACCGTTCCGTGCCGGCCCGGACCGCTAAGCGTGCGGCGTGGTGAGCGGCACGGTGAACCAGACGGTCTTATCCGGGCTGTCGGCGCGGCGGGTGACGCCCCAGGCGCGGGCGAGCGTGTCGGTTACCCGCAGGCCGTACCCGCCGTCAGGGCCGGGCTCCTTCAGCGCCGGCTCGCCGGGGCCGTCGTCGGTCACCTCAACCCTGGCGATGCCGTCGGAAAGGCTTATCCACAGCCGCGAGGTGGAGCGGGCATGCACCAGGGCGTTGGTGACAAGTTCGCTGACCAGCAGCTCGGCGATCTGCTGGCAGCGGGCGTCCGCCCCGGCGTCGGCCAGGTAGTCGCGGGCGAACCGGCGGGCTAGCGCCGGCGCGATACGGCTGCGGCTGAACCACCGGTCCGTGGCCGGCGCTGGGCGGACGTGATCAAGTTCCGGGCTCATCATCGCCTCCTAACGCCTGTTACGGCCCGGCTGGCCATGATCCACCCGCTACCCGCCGAGCGGGCAGCAAACCCGCCCGCGCCATCGGTGAGCTGCGCTTCCGCTACGTCACCGCGCCCAGCGCATGATCAGCACGTCTCGCGCTTCCGCCAGCTCGATCAGCCCGCGGCGAGTCCGTGGCGACACCGGCCCGAGCGGTGCCCGCGTCCGCTCCGAGCCGGTGATGCCGCCCTCCGCGAGCAGGATCTTCTGCGCCCGCAGCCCGCACTGGCGGTTCTCGAAGTGGATCAGCGGCAGCAGCCCTTCCCACGCGCTCATCGCCCCCGTCCGGTCTCCTGCCAGGTACCGTCGCACGACCTGCCCCAGTTCGGCGGGAACCATGGAGCTTGGCATTGTCCCGGTAGCCCCGGCGTCCAGGTCCGGGATGAGGGTGACGGACTCCTCTCCGTCGAATGGTCCGGGCAAGCTGTCGCCGAGTGCGCTGACCAGCGCGTGCAGCTTGTCGGCCGCCTGCGGCACCTCGATCTTGGCGTACTGCACTTGCGGCACCTGCCGGATCAGGTCGACGATCAGGCCGGCCGGCAGCAAGGTCGGAGACAGCGGCGCGTCCTGCACCATGACCGGGATGTCGATCGCGCCCGCCACCCGCTTGAAGTACTCGATCACCAACGGCGCGGCGGCGGTGAGCGTCGCTCCGAAAAACGGCGGCATGAGCATCACCATCGTCGCCCCCATATCCTGCGCGGCGCGGCTGCGCGCGGCGGCGATCCGGGCGCTGTAATGGCTGGCGGTGACGATCACCGGAACGCGTCCGGCGACCCGTTCGAGCAGCGTGCGGGCGATCGTGTCGCGTTCGCCGTCGGTCAGCGAGAACTGCTCGGAGTAGTTCGCGAGCAGGCACACCCCGTCCACCCCGGCGTCCACCAGGTAGTCCACGACCCGCGCCGTGCCGTCCAGGTCAACGGTCTCGTCGTCGTGAAAGATGGTCGGCACCACCGGCACGACGCCGGTCAGCGGAGTGTCCACGTGCGGTCAGCCGGCCAAGTCAAGCCGCAGCAATGCCATGAGGCAAGAATGCCGGATGCGCCCACTCGGCGTCTCCTGGTACGCCCGGGCAGCGCCGAAGGCAGCTGGCGGTCCCGCGGTCAGCCGGCTGAGCCCGTCACCTGCTCCGCGGCTTGAGCCTGGCATTGGGCAGCGGCGGTGCGGGCAGCCGCCGGGGCGTCCCCTGGTAGCCCTCGACTCGGCCGAACTGGTCTGCCTGACGTTCCCATGCCTCGCGGAAGGCCGCGATTTCCTCGTGGCTGCGGCCGACGAAGTTCCACCACCTGATGATGTCCTCCTCGAACGGCGCACCGCCGGGCAGCAGGACCCGTGCAGGGTCGCCGGTGAGGCTGGCGAGTTCGAGCATGGCCGGGGCGAAATTGCTTGGAGTACAAGCTCCTCGCACCACAGCTCCTTGCGCTGCGAGGAGCTTGCCGCCACGGCGTCAGGGCAGCAGCAGGCAGCTGTCGCCGAATTCGTGCCACCGGTACTCCAGCCGCACCGCCTCCGCGTAGGCACGCGCGACGAGGGCGTCGCCGGCCACGGCCGCGAGCAGTGCGAGGTGCGACGCGCCGGGCGCGTGCCAGCCGGTCACCAGGCCGGTGACCACCCGGGCCGGCCGCGGCGGGCCGAGCACGAGGTTGGTCCAGCCCTGCCCGGGGAGCACCGAGCCGTCCTGGCCGGCGGCCGACTCGAGCGCGCGGGTCACGGTCGTGCCGACCGCAATCACCCGCCCGCCCGCCTGGCGGGTGAGGTTGACCAGCCTGGCGGTCGGCTCGGGCACGCGGAACCGTTCCGGCTGCGGCGGCTCGCCGGGTTCCTGCGAAGACACGCCCGTGTGCAGTACAACCGGGGCGACGGTCACGCCGCGGGTGATCAGGTCGGTCACGATCTGGCCGGTGAACGGCCGCCCCGCGCTCGGCATCTCCGCGCTTCCCGGCTCGCGGGCGAAGATCGTCTGGTACTCGGCGAGCGGCCACTGGCGCGCCACGTAGGCGTAGCGGATAGGCCGCCCGTGACGCCGGAGAAACGCGGGGACTCCGCCATCAATGCGTGCCCCAGCCCGCCACAGCCGGGTCTGGCCGGCGGGCTGCGGCCGGTCCACGACCAGGGCGGCGCCGTCGTGCAGGGTGATGACCTCGCCGGGGTTCAGGTCGGTGACCGGCCCGGCGGACACCCCGGCGGGCCGTACCTCGACCACCCAGGCGCCGTCGTCTAGTTCCGCGGAGAA
>Ga0335073_10013744_pt1 | contig 11352 bp, 10 predicted proteins | sample Lox_Sample_22_FD_207093 | JGI IMG/M metagenome (GOLD analysis project Ga0335073, IMG submission 207093) | Soil microbial communities from Loxahatchee National Wildlife Refuge, Florida, United States - Lox_Sample_2.2 | ecosystem: Environmental > Terrestrial > Soil > Wetlands | place: USA... | reverse complement strand
ATTCCGCCGAAGCCAGGCGCGTGGCTGATGTCGACTGCGAAGCATCGCGCGATCGATCATTTTCGTGCGATCGAACGCAGCGGCCGTAAGCACCAAGACCTTGGCCGCGAGTTGAGTGCGTTGGAACAGATGCCGCCGGATATGGTGACGGCGATGGATGACCCGATTGGCGATGACGTTCTTCGGCTGATCTTCATTGCATGCCACCCGATTCTTTCGCCGGAGTCGCGTGCCGCGCTGACTTTGCGCGTGGTGGGCGGGTTGACGACCGACGAGATCGCGCGTGCGTTCCTGGCTCCGGAGCCGACCATTGCACAACGGATTGTGCGGGCGAAGAAGACTCTGGGGGAGAAGCGCATTCCTTTCGAGGTGCCACGCGGGCTCGATTTGGCGGCGCGATTGTCGTCGGTGCTTGAGGTCATCTACCTCATTTTCAACGAGGGATATTCAGCCACCGCCGGCGAGGAGCTGATTCGCGCATCGCTCTGTGAGGAGGCGCTGCGGGTGGGACGAATCCTGGCTGAGCTTGATTCTGACGAGCCGGAGGTGCATGGGCTGGTCGCGCTGATGGAAATCCAGGCGTCGCGGTTGCGGGCACGGGTGGATGCAAATGGCGAGCCGGTTCTGCTGCTGGAACAGAATCGGGCGCTGTGGGATCAGTTGCTCATCCGGAGGGGACTGGCGGCGCTGGAGCGGGCGAATGCGCTTGCCTCTGCAAGAGGTCCGTATCATCTGCAGGCAGAAATTGCGGCGTGCCATGCGAGGGCTGTTACGGCTGATGCAACCGATTGGAGCAGGATTGTAGCGCTCTATTCCGATCTAGCGCGTATGACGCCATCGCCAATCGTCGAGTTGAACCGGGCGGTCGCGATCAGCATGATCACAGGACCTGCGGCGGCGCTTCAACTGCTCGATCCGCTGATGGCTGACCCGCAGATGAAGAATTATCATCTGCTGCCCAGCGTGCGCGGCGACCTGCTGGCCAAGTTGTCACGTCATGCTGAGGCGGTTGCGGAGTTTGAACGGGCTGCAGGGATGACCCGGAATGCGCGGGAGCAGAAGCTGCTGCTGGATCGCGCGAAAAAGAGCAGGGATGCGGCAGGCGAATCCATGTAGACTGGTCGTGGCGAGCAGGGCGCCCCCAGTCCGCGGAGAGGACCGAGTCCACCTGTGAAATGCAACCAAAAATCAGGTTCTCACGAACCTCCTTTTCGCCCGGCGTAGCGGACCTCGGGCATGACCACGAAGGAGGTCCGTTATGGCGAAGCGTCACTTTCCCGTTCGTCCCAACCTCGAACAACTGAAACACCAGGCGAAGGATATGCTGCGCGCACTGCGCGAGGGCGATCCCGACGCGATGGATGATTTCCGCGAACATCACACGAAGGCAGCTACGCCGGAGTCGGCACAGCTGGCCGATGCGCAATTTGTGCTGGCGCGGAGTTACGGGCTGCCGAGCTGGCCTCGTCTCGTCACTGCATGTCGGATGACCGATGCGATCTGGCGCGGCGATGCGGATGCTGTGCGCGAGATGGTGCTGAAAGACCAGCGACTGCTGGAGGAGGATGCACGCGGTGTGAAAGGGAATTGGGGGCCGCCGTTGTCGTACGCAGCCAATGTCGGGCAGGACGCGATTATCGAGATGCTGCGCCGGCTGGGAGCAACCGATCTGGAGCACGCCTTCGGGCGGGCGTGTCTCCAGGGGCACGTTGGAACGGCGCGCAAGATTCACGCGATGATGGGTTCGCCACTGCCTGCGGATCATTTGCTGTCATGGTCGGCGTACACGCTGAATGTGGACGGAACGGCGCTGCTGCTCGAGCTTGGGGCGCGGGTGTATGGCGACGACGGCCAGCGTCTGGCCCCGGTCGATGTGGTGCTTGAAACGGACAGCCGGAAACCCAAAGCGAAGCATCGAATTTTGGAGTTGTATGCGGAGTATGGATTCAAGTATCCGGACACGGCGATGATGGCGCTCCATCGCGGCCGGATCGATCTGCTGGAGGAGAATCTGCGGCGCGATCCAGGACTGTTGCAGCGCACGTTTTCGTTTGAGGAGATCTTCCCGCCGGAGCTTGGCTGCCACGACGAGGTGCTGGCGACGCATGGAACACCTCTGGCGGGCACGACGCTGCTGCACGTTTGCGTGGATTATGACGAAATCGAGATTGCGCGGTGGCTGCTCGATCGCGGGATGAATGTGGATCGCCGTGCACTCGTGGATGCGGATGGGTTTGGAGGACACACGGCGTTGTTTGGAACGGTGGTGTCGCAGCCGAATTTCTGGATCAATCATTACGGGCGAACCCCGGAAGCGCCATTTACGCAGTTGCTGCTGGAGCGTGGAGCTGATACGAACATTCGAGTTTCGTTGCGAAAAGAGCTGCATCCGGGGTATGAGATTCCGGGGATGCGCGAATATCGCGATGTAACGCCGGTGAGCTGGGGCGAGCAGTTTCACTTCAAGAAACTGGTGAATACGGCGGCGATCGAGATGATCAGGGAGCGCGGTGGGGTGGCGTAGAGCGAGTCCTTCCCAGGTTTCCAACATCGAGAGATGACCAACTCGTCACCAAAATCTGGATTGTGAACCAGTTGATGGGGAAATCAGCTAGAGGCTATTGAGGTAGTTGCGTATCTCGGGGCTCGACCAGTCGGGGTCGCCGACAATCTTGCGGCGGATGACGCCTTTGCGATCGATGATGTAGGTCTCGGGCCAGCCTTCGGTGCCGTAGAGCCTGGCAACGGTCTGGTCTGGGTCGCGGACCGTGTTCAGATCGACGTGGAAGCGGTTGAGGAAGCGACGATAGGAACCCGGATCCTCGTCAATGCTGACGGCCAGAATGGCGATATCGGGCCGGTCGTGGTGCAACTGCTCGAGCGCTGGCGTTTCCTGGATGCAGGGCGGGCACTGACTCCACCAGAAATTCAAGAGGACAACCTTGCCACGGTAGTTGGCGAGGCGGATGGTGTTTTCGCCGTCGCTGACGGAGAAGTCGGGCGCCACGCGGTCGGCATTGGCGGGATGGGCGCCGCGGTCGCAACCCGCAGCGAGCGCCAGCGTCAGCAATGATCCCAAAGCAATGAAACGAGGAAACCGCACATCCTTATAATACGAACCGGCAGGTACGCCGCGAAAGGTCACGAATCACATCATGCTCGACAAATCTGACAAGCCAGACGCAAGCGAGGCAGCAGCGCCGAGATACAAGCCAGTCCTGGGGCTTTCGGACGAGCCTAGTGAACAGCTCACGATTCCGGCGCGCGCGGGCACCGTATTTGACCAGCCGGAACCGGAGCATCTGCTTGAACTGACGGTTATTGTTCCGGCGCGAAATGAGGAGCAAAGTATCGGCGATTGCCTGCGTTCGCTCGTGGCGCAATCGGAGGACGTGTTTGCCCTGGGACAAGAATGGGAACTGATAGTTGTCGATGATCACTCGACCGACAAGACCGCGGAGATCGCGCGAAGCTTTCTGGGTGTGACGGTGATTGCGGCTGCAAAGCTCGAGAAGGGATGGACGGGAAAGAACAATGCCATCTGGACGGCGGCGCGGAAGGCGCGGGGGCGATGGATTCTGTTCACAGATGCCGATACCATTCACGAGCCGGGGGATCTGCACCGGGCGATGCACGAGGCGGCCCGGCACAAGGTTGGAATGTTAAGTTACTCGCCAAGGCAGCTGGTTTCGGGAGTCTGGCAGCGAATGCTGATGCCGCTGGTGTTCTCGGAGCTTGCATTGGCATATCCTCCGGCAAAGGTCTCCGATCCGAACCAGAGGATTGCGGCCGCCAATGGGCAGTTCGTGCTGGTGGATCGCGAAGCATATCGGAGGCTGGGCGGCCATCCTTCGGTGAAGGAGCGAGTGCTGGAGGATGTGGAATTGGCATTTTTGGCCAAGCGGAGGCGTGTCGGCTTGCGGTTCCGCTATGCTCCGGATGCGCTGAGTACCCGAATGTATCGAACAACCGGCGCAATGATCGAGGGTTGGACCAAAAACCTTGCGCTCTTGTTTAACAATGCATTGGCCACGGCTTTGTGGAAGGTGCTGGATATTGCGCTGCTTGTGGGATTGCCGCTACTGGCATTTCGGCTGTGGAATGCGCGATTCAGCCCGCATTCGTTGGAGTGGCTGGGGGCGGGATGGGTGCTGCTGTTGCTGTGGATTCGAACACTTTTCCGGTTCTATTCGAGGGTTGCTAAGTCGAACTTTCCGATTCTCGACTGCGCAATCTCGCCTTTGGGACTGCCGTTGTTTGCGACGTTGCTCTACATCAGCTGGTTTCGGCATCGAGTGGTGAAGCAGGTAAGCTGGAAGGGAAGAACGTACGGAGCAACAGGGATTGGGGATTAGGGACAAGGGATTGAAGCGGGAGCGAATCCGCGGTTTGAGCATCAGTTAATTGAGGGTTGGAATGATCGAACTTACGCGACGGGCGACGTTCTCGGCCTCGCACTTTTACTGGAACGACGCCTGGTCGCAAGAGAAGAACGAACAGGTGTTCGGAAAGTGCGCTCGCCGCAATGGACACGGGCATAACTACACGCTCGAGGTCACGGTTGCAGGGGATCCCGATCCGGTGACAGGGTTTGTGGTGGACCTGAAGTGGCTGAGAGACGTGATGGAACGCGAGGTTCTATCGGCGTATGACCATCGCCATTTGAACCTGGAAGTTCCCGAGTTTGTAGAGAAAACGCTGGTTCCGACCACCGAAAACATCGCGATTTCGGCTTGGAAACGGCTTGAACCGGCAGTAAATACGGCCAAGGGCGCGCGGCTAACCCGGGTTCGGGTGTATGAAACGCCGGAGATTTTTGCCGAATTCCGGGGTGAAAGCTAATGGTTCATGTGTATTTTGGGCGCCGGTACCACCTGAGTGCCAGCCATCGGTTGCACAGCGAGAGCCTGACAGGCGAGGAGAATCGAGCTGCTTACGGCAAGTGCAACAACCCCCATGGGCATGGGCACAACTATGTGGTTGAGGTGCTGGTAGGGGGCGGAATAGATCCGGAGACGGGTATGGTCATCAACTTGGCAGCTTTGGATGAAGTTGTACAAACATCAGTGCTAGAACGGTTTGACCACGCAAACTTAAACCTTGATCCGCTGTTTGTGAATCAGGTGCCGACGACGGAGAATCTTACTAGAGCAGTCTTTGGTGTCTTGAAGGACGCGCTGCCGGTTGGGAAACTGGAGCATGTGCGCGTGGAAGAGACGGAGAACAATTTCTTCCTATTTCAGGGTGAATAGAGGATTGGAAGAACGCCCGCCCGAGCGGCGAAAGGACGAAAGCAAATGGCGCAGCCGATAGCAGTGAGCAAGCCGGTTCGAGGAACACTTGAAATTGATGAGGGCTTGAACAGGTTTACCACGGAGGAAATGTATCGCGAGATTCTCAGCCGTCTGGGCGAGGATCCGAAACGGGACGGCTTGGTGCGGACTCCGGTGCGCGTCGAGAAGGCGATGTCGTTTCTGACCAAGGGCTATAACGAGGATCCCGCCAAGATTCTGCGCGGGGCGCTATTTGATGTCGACTACGACGAGATGGTGATTGTGAAAGACGTGGAGATGTTCTCGCTGTGTGAACATCACATGCTCCCGTTTTTCGGCAAGGTGCACGTGGCGTACATTCCGAAGGGAAAGGTGATCGGGCTAAGCAAGATTCCGCGCCTGGTGGAAGTGTTTGCGCGGCGGTTGCAGGTGCAGGAACGGCTGACGCGGCAGATAGCCGACACAATCCAGGAGGCGATCAATCCGCAGGGCGTGGGCGTGGTAATCGAGGCGCGACACCTGTGCATGATGATGCGCGGAATTGAGAAGCAGCATTCGTCTACGGTGACGTCGGCGATGGTGGGATGCTTCCGGCAGAAGGAGACACGGCACGAGTTTCTCTCGCTGGTAAGGCATGCCGGGAACGGGACGTTGTGACTTCATTCTCGGGTGGGAAGCCGCAGAGAACGGATCCTTCGCCTCGCTGAAGAAAGCCGCAGGGCTTCGGGATGACATCCAGGATCAGTTAAATTACGATCTTCGATAGCAGTCTTCGATGGCTGTAAAGTAGTGTGAGTGAACGGGCTTCTGGTTATCGATAAGCCGGGCGGTATGACCAGCCATGACGTGGTGAGCCGCCTGCGCAGAATTACCGGCGAAAAATCCATTGGACATCTTGGGACTCTCGACCCGATGGCGACGGGCGTTCTACCGTTGCTGATGGGGAGGTTTACGCGGCTGGCGCAGTATTTCTCCGCGGCGGAGAAGAGCTATACCGGGACGATCCGGTTTGGGTTTGCGACCGATACGTTCGATGCTGATGGAGAACCGGTTGGCGAGCAGACACACCCGTCGTTGACCCTCGAACAGATTCGCAGGGTGGCCGCGCGATTTCAGGGCGAGATGGATCAGGTGCCGCCGGCCTTTTCTGCGAAGAAGATCGCAGGGACACCCGCGTACAAGCTGGCACGCGCGGGCAAAGACGTGGAGCTGAAGGCGGCAAAGATCACGGTTCTGTCGTTTGCGATTACCACGCTTGACGGAGAAGAAGCCTCGTTCTCGATGAGCATCAGCGCGGGCGGGTATGTGCGCTCGGTGGCGCACGAATTGGGTCGTGACCTGGGCTGTGGTGCTCATCTGAGCAGTCTACGAAGAACGCGGGCGGGGGTGTTTACGTTAGACGAGGCGCATCGATTGGAGGAGCTTGAACCGATGGCCGGAGATGTGGGGAAGCTGGAGCAAGTGTGCATTCACCCGCGTAGCTTGCTCACCGAGATGCCGTCGGTGACCGGAGATGACTTTGTGCTCGGCAGGCTGCGGAACGGGGCGCAGGCGAACTTGCCGGAGTTTTCGAATGCGGCGATGGTGAAGGTGTTTGCGGGACAGCGGGAGTTGGTGGGCATTGCGAAGCGAGTGGCGGGAACGCTATTTCAGCCGGTCGTAGTGATGGGGTGAAGCAAGCTCGGTGGCACATGACGCGATGCGCTGCCAAAATGCGGTTACGGCCGGTGGATCGGGTCCGCGAGCCGGTGGCGAAAATTCGGCAGTAATTCCAGAATAGAGCTACTTGCGGAGTATTGGAGCGAGAGCGCGCATCAGGGTTTCGGAGAGGATTTCGGCGCCTTTGGCGGTGGGATGGATTCCGTCTTCCTGGATGGTGCCGGGGATGTGCACCAGGTCCTTGTAGATCATGGGAACGAAGGCGGCAGGATGCTGTGCGGTGTCGACCTGGCGGAAGACTTCGTTGAAGGCGTTGACGTAATCGGGGCCGTAGTTGGGCGGCAGGGTAATGCCCGCAAGCAGAACCTTGATGTGGGCGTCCTGGAGCGTGGTGAGGACGGTGTCGAGGTTTTTGCGAGTGTCGTCGACGCGGAGACCGCGCAGCCCGTCGTTGCCACCGAATTCGACGATGACGATGGAAGGATGGGCGCGGAGAACCTCGGAAAGATGGGCGACGGCATCCTTGGTGGTGGCGCCACTGGTGCCCATATTTACGACGTTGTAATGGTAGCCGCGACTGTCGAGGTGCTTCTGCAGGTCGTCAGGGTACGTCTGGCCCTGCTGGACGCCGTAGCCGGCGGTAATGCTGTCGCCGTAGCAGACGAGGACCGGGGGGTCTGCGGCGAGCAACGGAAAGGAGGATAGCAGCAATGAGGAAACCAGAAGTTTCTGCCGGAGCGACGAAGAAGATATCGCTGAAATCCTGTGCCAAACGTCCACGTGAACAGTGTAAAGCTTTGTAAAGGGCGGAACGTGCCGCGGCCGGAACGCGTAAGAATAAGGAAGGCACGATGAGGAGGCATACCGGGTGATCGAGGTCCGTAATGTCAAAAGGTGGATCCAGAACGGCTCGCGGCGAGTGGAGATACTGAAAGGCATCTCGCTCAGCATTCCGGCGGGCCAGTTTGTTGCGATCGTGGGCGCCAGCGGTAGCGGAAAAAGTACCATGCTGGGTCTGCTGGCAGGGCTTGATGCGCCGAGCGAAGGCGAGATCTGGCTGGATGGGACGCCGATCCACAGCCTGAACGAGACGGACCTGGCATCGGTTCGAGGGCGCAAAATTGGATTCGTCTTTCAGTCGTATCAACTGATCCCGACGCTGACGGCCCTCGAAAACGTACTGCTTCCGTTTGAATTGAATGTGGAAGGTCATGGGCTGGACAAAGCCCGGGAGTTGCTGAAGGCTGTCGGGCTGGGCGATCGCATGGATCACTACCCGGTGCAGCTTTCGGGAGGAGAACAGCAGCGCGTGGCCCTGGCCCGCGCCTTTGTGGTGAATCCGCCGATTGTGATGGCCGATGAGCCGACGGGAAACCTCGATTCGGCGAACGGGCGCATTGTGCTGGACATGCTGTTGGAACGGCATAACCACGCCGGAGCCACGCTGGTGCTGGTGACACACGACCCGGAGATTGCCAGCCGTGCCGACCGCAAGATTGTTCTGAAAGACGGAATCATCATCGAGGACACGCTGCCAAACGCCGAGCCGGCGGAAGTCCTGGTTGAAAGTGAGCGAAACGATGGCTGATCGGGCGCTGAGCTGGAGCAGGGCGGCGGCGATTGGATGGCGCGACCTGAAGTCGGCGCCGGGAAAATTCGCGTTCGTGGTGCTTTCGGTGGCGGTGGGAGTGGCGGCGCTGGTGGGTGTGCGCGGGTTCAGCGAGAGCTTTCGGACAACCTTGATGAGTGAGGCGCGATCGCTGATGGCCGCCGATCTGAGCGCACGAGTTTTTCGCCAGCCGAGCGCCGAAGAGTCGCAAAAGCTTGCGGCAATGGAGCAGGGAATTCCGGGCAGCGATTTGACATGGGTGACAGAGACGCTGTCGATGGCCTCGGTGCCGCCCGACCCGGTGCCGATTCTGATCACGTTGAAGGCGGTCGATCCGGCCAAGTATCCGTTCTACGGAAGTGCGCAGCTGGAACCGCAGATGAGCCTGCAACAGGCGCTCGCAGGCGATTCGGCAGTGGTGGCCGATGAGTTTCTTGTCCGCCTGAATGCGCATGTGGGAGAGACACTGCGGCTGGGCGGAAAGAACTTCAAAATTGCGGCGGTGCTGACGCAGGAACCGGATCGCATCTCGGCAGGTGCAGGTATGGGACCACGCGTGATGGTCTCGCGTGCCGCACTGGCGAACACTGGATTGCTGGCTCCCGGAAGCCGGGCGGCGCAACGTCTCTTGGTGAAGATTCCGGCGAAGGCCAGTCCCGCGGCGGTTCGCAAGCAGGTGGAGACTATCTTGCCGGATGCGCAGGTTGTTGATTTCAAGGAAGGGAATCCGGCGCTGAGCCAGGGGTTGGACAATGCGACGGCGATACTTAGTTTGATTTGCCTGGTGGCGATGGTCCTAGGCGCGATCGGTGTGGCGATGGCGATGCATGCGCATCTGGAACAACGGATGGACATGCTTGCGATTCTGAAGGCCGTTGGAGCGCGTTCGTCGGACCTGCTGCGAATCTTTTTGCTGCAGACGCTGGCGCTGGGATTGATGGGGGCGCTGATCGGAATCGCCGCCGGCGCTTTGGTTATGGATGCTTTGCCTGCGGTGTTCGGCAAGCTGCTACCAGTGCATACCGCATTGCATTTTCCGTGGCGTGCTGTGGGTGCGGGTCTGGGCACAGGCCTGCTGACGACGCTGCTGTTTTGCTTACCGCCATTGTTGGATGTGCGTACTGTGAGGCCGATCCTGGTGCTACGCAGGCTGGTGGAACAGGGACCGGCGACGGTACGGGAGCGGATTGCGCGGTTGTGGTCGCGGCGGCTTCAATTGGGCCTTGGCGCACTAGTGGTGATCGCGCTTGGGGGAATCGCGTGGGCGCTCTCGGATTCAGCGAAGGTGGGCGGATGGTTTGCCCTGTTGTTTACGCTTGCGCTGATCGTGTTGCTGGCGCTGGCAGCGGTAGCCCTGCGAATGATGCGATTTGTTTTGAATCGTGTGCGGCTGCACCTGCCATCGTCGCTGCGGCATGGGCTGGCTAATCTATATCGGCCGGGGAATCAATCGGCCGCGGTGCTCGCCTCCCTGGGCACGGGAGTGATGCTGATTCTGGCTGTCTATCTGATGCAGGGCTCACTGCTGCGCGATATAAGACAGACCGCAGCCCCCAATTTGCCAAACGTATTTCTCATCGACATCACGCCGGATGAGGTGGCCGGGATAAGGATGTTTTTCCAGCACCAGCCCGGCGTAATGGAGCCGCCGGATTTGTTGCCCGGGGTCCAGGGGCGATTTGTTTCGCTGAACGGAAAGACGCTCGATCAATTGAAGGAGCAGCATTTTCCGCGGCGCATGCTGGAGGCTGCGGAACTGAGCTGGTCCGATGCGCCACCTGCTGGCGACAAGATTACGCAAGGGAAGTGGTGGACGGAAGCCAACAGCGCGGCGATCGCGATTGGTGATGGTACGGCGCAAAGGCTTCATCTGGGAGTCGGCTCGTCGGTGTCGATCGAGATTGCTGGACGCGTGCGACAGTTGAAGGTAGTAGCGCTTTATCGCGCGGATGGCCAGCACATAGGCGCGCGCGTTGCGTTCATGCTTCCCTCGGGATTACTGAAGGATGCGCCCGCGACGTGGTATGGCGGGGCGCACGTGGAGATGAAGCAGCTGCCGGCGTTGGAGCGCGCGCTATTCGCGGCATACCCAACGGTGACCGTGATCAACATTGCAGATGTACTGAATCGCATTGAGACGGTTGTCGACCAGATCACGTATGTGGTGAGGTTCCTGGCAGGGTTTTCTATTCTTGCCGGATTGATGATTTTGGCGTCGAGTATTGCGAGCGCCCGATTTCGACGCATGCGCGAGGCTGTCGTCCTGAAGACGCTGGGCGCTACGCGCATGAGAATCGTGCGAACGTTCAGCGTTGAGTTCAGCGTACTAGGACTTCTGGCAGGTTCGGTGGGAGTCATCTTTGCGAATATCCTGACGCAAGTGCTGCTACACAGGCTCGAGGTAACCTTTCGCATCGATTGGCCGGCAACGTTGATCGCGTTGGTGGGAACGGCGGTGCTGGCCACCGGCACGGGGTGGATCGCGAGTTACCGGATTCTTGGATTGAGGCCGCTGGAGGTTCTGCGCGAGGAGTAGCGGCGAAATAAAATTCAGTGAACATGCCACAGCAATAATCGAGTGTTGCGGCTGTGGTGCCAGGCCTTGAGGGTTTGACCGCGAGCCCGTTTCCTCCGTATCATGAAAGAGTTGGCCTTCAGCGCTGCACTTTCTGTTGCAGCCGGGCCACTTCGGCTGCAAGTTGGCCTGTTTGCGCTTGTTGCCCCCTCGTTCAATGGTAGGACAGCTGACTCTGGATCAGCATATCGGGGTTCGAATCCCTGGGGGGCAGCCATTTAGAATCAAGCATATAC
>Ga0335073_10013740_pt1 | contig 11353 bp, 8 predicted proteins | sample Lox_Sample_22_FD_207093 | JGI IMG/M metagenome (GOLD analysis project Ga0335073, IMG submission 207093) | Soil microbial communities from Loxahatchee National Wildlife Refuge, Florida, United States - Lox_Sample_2.2 | ecosystem: Environmental > Terrestrial > Soil > Wetlands | place: USA: Florida... | reverse complement strand
CGCGTTTTGCCAGTTGATCGCCGGGCCGATGCTGGGCCGCATGTCGGATCACATGGGGCGCAGGCCGCTGCTGCTGGTCAGCCAGCTGGGGACCTTCGTGGGCTTCTTGATCCTGGCTTACGCGCACATGCTGTGGTTGATCTTCGTCTCGCGCGCGATCGACGGATTAACTGCGGGTAACCTGTCGCTCGCGCAGGCGTACATATCCGATGTGACCAAACCGGAGGATCGCGCAAAATCGTTCGCGCTGATTGGTATCGCGTTCGGGATGGGTTTTCTGATTGGCCCCGGTTTATCGGGTTATTTGTCGAAGTTCAGTTATCAATACCCGATCTTCGTCGCCGCTGGGCTGTCGGCAACCAGCATCCTGTGCACTTACTTTATGCTGCCGTCGATCACGCCGGCCGCGGCCGATAGCGCGACGCCGCGCAAGTTCACTTTGCTCGACTGGGGCAATTACCTGCGCTTCTTCCGGCAGCCGGGCTTGTCGTCACTGCTGTGGCGGTTCTTTGCGTTCACGTTTGCGTTCTCGATGTTCATGACCGGCTTTCCGTTATTCGCCGAGCGGCAATATACGTGGCACGGGCAAGCATTCGGACCGCAGCAGGTGGGCTACGTTTACGCGTTTCTTGGATTCCTGGGCGTGATTCTGCAAGGCGGGCTGATTGGACGGCTGGTGAAGGCTTTCGGCGAAGTGGGGTTGTCGCGAGCCGGCTTTTTCTTCGGACTGGTTGGGCTGGCGGCGTTGGGCTTCACGCATTCGATTCCGTTGCTGTTGTTGACCACGGCTGTGGCGTCCTGCGGGACGGGTGTGATCCGGCCGACGCTCACCAGCCTGATCACGCAGGCGGCCGACCGCAGCGAGCAAGGCGTGATTCTAGGCTTGACGCAGTCGCTCAACTCGATTTCGTCGATCTGCGCTCCGGCGCTGGCGGGGTTCCTGATCGATCATCTACTGCTGGCGCACTGGGCGGTGACGGCGGGGGCGTTGTGCGGCGTCGCGCTGGTCTTGTAGCCTTCGCCTGCGCGATTCCGCTGCTGGGGCAGACGGCTCGCGTGCCGTTCGTCGGGTGCGCCGCGGACGGGCAAGCTGGTCCGGTGCAGGCACCGAAGGGTCATGACCGGGAAGTACGGATGGGCACAAGAACGGCCGAACGGCTCGCCTATTACAAAGACACAGGCCCTGGGGTTCTTGCGCCGCGCGGTTGGCATTGCTTCGGCATTTACGGATCGAGCGGTGGTGCGTTATTCATCGCACCGCAGTCTATGTGGGATGATTTTTCATCGCCCAATAGAGCCGGTCCAGTCATACAAGTTGCGAGTACTACCGGGGGCGGGTCAGGGAGTTCGGAGGTTGCTCGCGTGATTGCGCGGGTCTTCCCCGCATACAAGTGGTTTCCGCAGTCTCTGATCAACAGCGGTCTCGGTGACGGAATCGTGTTCGGCCCATATCCAAACGATAAGCTGATTGTTCAAAGTCGACGGCTGGTCGAGTTTGAAACGCCGGCGAATTCAGAAGGCCTGGGAACCACCTACCGGGTAGAGGCGAGCGGTGATCCGATCGAGGGCGCGGCGATATTGCAGGGCACGAATCCTGACCTGCTGATGCTAAGAGTGCGGCTGCCACGTGAAATGCGCGATCTCGCGCCAATCATCATTCATCAGATCGAGCGCGAGAACGCCAGACCGGCTCCCTGACGGTCGCGGCTCCGTTACTGAGCCGCGCGCATCAGCAAGCGGTGTTACTTGTCGGGCAGCGCGGCGACGCCGGGCAGCTCAATCCCGGCCAGAAACTCCAGCGACGCCCCGCCGCCGGTTGAGATGTGCGAGATTTTGTCGGCGACGCCGGCGGATTTGATGGCTTTCTCGGAATCGCCGCCGCCCACCACCGAGACGGCGCCCGACGCGGCCACGGCTTTCGCGAGCGCGACGGTGCCTTTGTCGAACGGCGGCATCTCGAACACGCCCATGGGGCCGTTCCAGATGATCGTTTTAGCTTTGCCGACGACGGCGGAGTAAGCCTCGATGGTCGCCGGGCCGATGTCCACACCCATCTTGCCGTCGGGCACCTGCGCGACCACTTCAGAATCGGCGCCGGGCTTCAGCTCGGTCACTACGACGTGATCCTTGGGCAGCACCAGCTTGTTTCCGGCCCGCGCCAATAGATCCTTCGCCAGCTCAACCTTGTCTTCCTCCACCAGCGATTTGCCCACCGGCTGGCCTTGCGCCTTCAGGAATGTGTACGCCATCGCACCGCCGATCAAAAGCTGATCAACAACTTTCATCAGGTTTTCGATCACTTCGATCTTGTCGGACACCTTCGCGCCGCCGAGAATCGCCACGCAGGGCCGCTCAGGATGGTGGATCGCTTTGCTCAGATACTCCAGTTCTTTGTCCATGAGCAGGCCGGATGCGGCTTGGGTAACGAACTGGATCATGCCGACGGTGGAGGCGTGCGCGCGATGTGCGGAGCCGAACGCATCGTTGACGTACAAGTCGCAGAGCGCGGCCAACTGCTTGGAGAAGCCCGGATCGTTCTTTTCTTCCTCGGGATGAAACCGCAGGTTTTCGAGCAGCAGGACTTCGCCCGGTTTGGGCCGCAACTTTTCCACCTCCGGGCCGACGCAATCCGGCGCCATTTTGACGGGCCGGCCGAGCAACTGCGCCAACCGCGCCGCCGCCGGTTTCAAACTCATTTCAGGGTTCGGTTTGCCTTTGGGACGCCCCAGGTGGCTGGCCAGAATCAAACCCGCGCCCTGTTCCAGCGCGTACTGGATGGTCGGGAGCGACGCCCGGATCCGCTTATCGCTGGTGATTTCCTGCCCTCCGGGCGCCAACGGGACATTGAAGTCCACCCGGATAAACACGGTTTTATTCTTCAGGTCCAAATCACGAATCGAGAGTTTCGACATAGGAAATAGTCGCTTCGGACCGATGCTAACACGCCGCCACCGGGCTATTGCTGCCGAAAGGTCACGCCGGGGTCAGCCGGGAAGCGTGCTTAGCCTGGTACATCGCGGCGTCGGCTGCGGCGATCAACCCCTCCGCGTCAACTGCGTCGTCCGGCAGTGTCGCGACGCCAATGCTCAGGCTGACCGCGAACTCGCCATTCTCGCACGCCACTCTGCTTCGGGCGATGCGTTCGAGGATGCGGTCCCGGACCACGCACGCGGCGGCGGGATTCGAATGCGGCAGGATGACGGCGAACTCATCTCCGCCCAGCCGCGCGCAGGTGTCGGTGGCGCGGCAAGAGGACCTTAAGACTCCGGCCACGATCCGCAAGGCCCCGTCACCGGCTTGATGCCCGTAGCGGTCATTCACCTGCTTGAACAGGTTCACATCGACGAGGAGCAGCGAAACCGGCCCGTAGCGGAGAGCGCGCGCCACTTCCTGCGCCATTACTTCCTCGAACCGCCGGCGGTTGTATAAACCGGTCAGCGGGTCGGTAACGGACAGACTGAGCAACTGGGCGTTGGCCTGCTCCAGTTTGTCTTTATACGAGCACAGGATCCCGGTGCGCTGCCGTACCAGCATTTCGAATGCGTCTTTCAGTGAGTCTTCCATTTCGGAGGCGTTGGCGGCGAAGATCACGGTGTTCGGAATGCGCACGTTGCCCGGGTGCGCGTGCTGCTCGCGCTTGAGAATCGCCTCGTACGCTTTTTGGACCGCGAAGTAACCCTGCTGATGGCGGTTCTCGTCGACCACCGCCGAGACAACGCCGCGATCCAGGTAGGGCCGGACGCGCGCCGTATTGCTGAAGCCCACGCAGGGTGCGTGGATTGCGAGGTTCTCAAGAATGGCGGCGATTTCCGGCAGGTCGTGGTTGCCGACATAGTATCCGTTTGCCTGGCCGAGAACTTTTCGCTGATCCGCCTCCGGCAGGGCCGCCAGATCGTCCAGGCTAAGGGCACACGCCGATTCCCGGACAGTTCCCTTGCACCCCGCCAAGACCTCACGGAATCCCTGGTAGCGGCGGCCGTAGTGGAACTGATCGAGCGAACCCGGAAAGGAAAGAATTCGCCCGGAGCAGCCCATCAACTTGACGAGCAATTCGGCCGCGAGCGCGCCAGCCTGCGCCAAAAGCGCGCGCACGAAGGCCGAGCGTTGGCTCGCGGGGGCGTCGCCGTGTACGGTCACGACGGGCGTGCCGCGCCGTTCGTGCTCATCGATCAGATCGTCGAGCGCGCTGGCGTGCGCCGGCATCAGTCCGATGGCGTCCACGCCGGACTCCAGCAGATCCGTGAGAATCCGCCGCTGGCCTTCCACATCGGCGCGTTTGGTGGTGAGATTCTGCACCTCGACTCCGAAGGAAGATAGGTCGAAGGTCGCCTCCCAGACGCCCTCCCATAGCAGGTCGAAGAAGTCTTCCGGCTGGACCGGAGCAACGATCGCGATGCAGACGTTCTCCTTCATCCCAAGGGAACCCCTGAATGCGTTATCGAACCAGTCCGACAAATTTATTAATTCAGGCGGTCTCGATGGTCAGAGGCGCAGGCCGGGCACCGTCCCTATCCTGCACGCCCAATTCGAGGGCAACCTGGGCCGCGAGAAGCACTTGGCCGCTTCGTTCCGGTAATCCCCGATCGCAGTACAGAGCCGCGACCACCCTTCCGATGAACTCCGGGCTTTCACTGTTGGACAAATCGAACCAGCCCTCCTTCGCCGCGCGCAGAACGGACTCGGTTCGCACGAGGCCGGGATAAAGGGAGACCGCCGTCACGCCGTGGGGCTGGAGTTCGTGGGCCATGTCAGCCGATAGCTTGTCCGTGGCGGCTTTCGCTACCCCATAGAGCACGTTGCCGATGTACTTGCGCGCGGCCCAGTAGCTTATGTTTACGATGAGTCCACGGCCCTGGGGAACCATCAGCCGTGCTGCGTGCGCGCCGGTTACGAAGGCGGCGCGGACTCCCGCGTCCATCATGCTGCTCCAGCGGTGTAGCGGTTGTTCCCAGAACGGCAGGGGCCAGGTGAAGGCGCCGCTTTCAACCATGCGCTCGTAGCCGCCCCACGCCGAGTTGACCAGAACCTCCAGACCGGCGCCGTGCGCGCGAACATGGTCAAATGCCGCCGCGGTTTGTTGGTCATCCAGATGGTCGCAGGGGATTCGAGTGATCGCGGGTGGCAAGTCGGCGGTCTGAACGGTACGACCGGTTGCGAAAACGTCGAATCCGGCCTCGGCCAAGCTGATCGCCACACCCCGCCCGACGCCACGACTCGCGCCAGTGACCAGGGCGGTGGGCATTTACGCGGTCTTTCTTACAGCAGGCGGAAGTTGACTTCGATGGTCGCTTGAACCGGAACGGGTTTGCCGTCCTTCTTGCCGGGGCTGAATTTCCACTTCTCCACGGCTTCGATGGCCTTTTGGTCCAGACCGAGGCCGAGCGGGCGGATCACTTTCAAGTCCCTCGGATTTCCGTGCTCGTCGACGACCACGAACAAAACCACGGTGCCCTGGAATTTCGCCTTGCGGGCCTCTTCGGAGTACTCCGGCTCGACTTTGTAGATCACCGTGGGCGGAGAGACTCCGCCGCCGATGCGATAGGCGCCGCCGCCCATATTGCCGCCGGATCCGGGACCGAAGCCAGGCCCCGAGCCGGGCCCAATGCCGCCGCCGCGGCCATTACCCATACCGCCGCCGGCGCCAAAACCATTGGAGGCCAATCCGGCCTTTGCCAGCGGGTCGCCCAATTGATCCGTGTTCACCTTGGGGATGTTGGCGTCCGGTTGAATGATCAAGGTCGGATCCATCACCAGCTTGGGCTCGGTTTTCGGAATCATCGGCGGCACGAACTGCTTGTCGGCCAACTTGGGCAGCTTCCCTTTGCTGACGGGCGTGGGAGAACGGTCGCCACCGCCGCCGCCGCCGCCCATTTTGCTCTGCTTCACGGTCGGTTTATAAGGCGCGATGTCGGGAGCAATGAGCGTGATTTGCTCTTTGACAGCCTGCTGGACGGCTTTGTTTGTCCCGAGGAAGACCAATAGCGCGACCACGGCGACGTGGATGAGCACCGAACTCAGGCCGGCCTGCTTCTCCTGCCCGCCGTAAAAGCCCCAGATTTCCTGCACGGGCACTGGCTTGGAGGTCACTTCCAAAGGCGGAAGCTTCTGCGGATGAATGAGATCCTTAACGTTCTGGATGAACGAATGGATGTAGGACTCCTCCATCTCGGAAGCCAACAGCCTCTGCAGGTGAACGTCCGCGTCATTACTATTTTGCGGAGTGCTCCCCCCCTGGTAAGGTATTGGATTATCGTGCGCGGACATAATCTAGTACTACACCTCTGGTGCGCTCAGCTGAATAGACGTCGCGATGCTTCGCGTAGGTTGCATCGGTCTGCCTACAATTCTAGCACTTCCGGAAGGCTGTCAATCGGTCTATGAAGAATGGAATTCGCCTCTGGACTTAAAGTAAAGCATGGCGCAAAATCCTCTCCTGATCTTCGACGGGCGCTGCGGCTTCTGCAAGATCTGGGTTGAGTATTGGAAACAGCTGACCGAAGGAGTGGACTACGCACCATCGCAGGAGGTGGGGCCGCGTTACCCACAGATTCCGCAGGAGAAATTCGGCCAGTCGGTTCAGCTGGTGATGCCGGAAGGAGAGGTGATCGGCGGCGCGCGCGCGGTGTTCACCACGCTGACCTATGCGACGGGACTGGGCTGGCTGCTTTGGATCTACGACCACGTGCCGGGATTCGCGCCCGCTTCGGAGGCGGCTTACCGGTTGATCGCGGCCCAGCGCACGTTTTTTTACCATGTGACCCGTCTGACGTTCGGCAAGCGCATCCAGCCTCTGGAATACGCCCGGACCGAATGGCTGGTTGTGCGGCTTCTGGCTGTGATTTACCTCATCGCTTTTGCCTCGCTGGCCGGACAGATCATAGGGCTGATCGGGGGGCGCGGAATCGAACCCACCGGACGCTATCTCGAAGCCATTGCCCGGAGCTTTGGAGTGCGCGGGTATTGGCTGGCGCCGACGCTGTTCTGGCTGGGACATGGCGATGCGCTGCTACGCGCCACGTGCTGGGCCGGTGTGGCGATTTCGATCGTGTTGTTCGTGGGATTTTTCGAGAGGGCTGCCCTGATTTGCCTGTACGTCCTGTATTTGTCGCTGTGTACGGCCGGTCAGGATTTCTTGTCGTTCCAATGGGACTCGCTGCTGCTGGAAGCCGGCTTCCTGGCGATCTTCCTGGGAAACTCCAAAACCGTGGTGTGGCTGTTCCGCTGGCTGCTGTTCCGCCTGACGTTCCTGTCGGGCGTGGTGAAGCTGACCAGTCACGACCCGGTCTGGCGCGATCTGACAGCGCTCAGCTATCACTACCTGACGCAGCCGCTGCCGACGCCGGTGGCCTGGTTCATGTACCAGTTGCCGCTGTGGTTTCAGAAGCTGTCCACCGCGTTCGTGTTTGGCGTTGAGCTGGTCACGCCGTTTCTGTTCTTCGCGCCGCGGCGCTGGCGAATGCTTGGCGGCTGCGCGCTGCTGCTTCTGCAGGGGCTGATTTTTGTCACGGGCAACTACACGTTTTTCAATCTGCTGACCATGTCGCTGTGCGTGTTTCTGTTTGACGATCAGGCGCTTCAGCGATTGCGATTGCGGCCTCGCACCGCGCGAACGCGTTCCGCGGTAGTTGTGGCTGCCGCGGCGGTGGTCCTGGTGCTGAGCGCTTCCGAACTCTGGTACATGTTTTTGGTCAGCCAGCCGGAGCCGAACGCGCTGGTGCGCACGATGGAGCCGTTTCAGATCGTCAACACCTACGGCTTGTTCGCCACGATGACCACGAGCCGGCCGGAGATCCTGGTCCAGGGGTCGAATGACGGGCAAACCTGGCTGGACTATCAGTTCGAGTACAAGCCGGGCGACTTACGCACGCCGCCGCACTGGGTAGCGCCCTATCAACCGCGGCTGGACTGGCAGATGTGGTTCGCGGCGCTCTCCAGCTACCAGGCGTCGCCGTGGTTTGGCAATTTCATGGTGCGTTTGTTGCAGGGCTCGCCGGAGGTGTTGGGATTACTCGCGAAGAATCCGTTTCCCGGGTCGCCGCCCAAATATGTGCGAGCCGAGCTGTATGACTATTCGTTCACCGATTTCGCGATGCGGCGGGCAACCGGCGATTGGTGGAAGCGGATGCCGCTCGGGCCTTACTTCCCGCAGGTTTCGTTAAGGGATGTGCGGGCGGCGCGCTAGGCTGGGCGTTGGGCTACGAGGATCGCGTAGCCGACGCTAGCCTGCCGAACCGCGGCGAGCGCGGCTTGTGCCAGCGCCTTGGCTGCGGCCAGATCGACGCCGGGCAGATCGAGCTTCTTCAGGCCAATCAAGATCTCGGCCCCGAGCAGCCGGGTGCGGACCTGATGGACCATCTCGAGGAGCGCTTCGTCGTGCGGCTCGGTATGATGCAGTCGCAGGCCCGCCGCGCACAGATAGGCCGCATACTGATCCACCGGCTGCGCGTCGGCGATGCAGGAAATCCATGCCAGCAAGCCATCCAGTTCCTTAGGCAGCACTGGGCCGCGCGTCAGATCGCTCAAGCCGGCGCGGCCTCCGGGGCGCAGGACGCGCGCGAATTCACCGGCGGCGACCCGCTTGTCGGGGAAAGTACAGAAGGCGCATTCGCAAATCACCGCGTCGAAGGAGGAATCCCGGAAGGGCAGGCGCTCGGCGTCGGCCGCTTCGAAGCGCGCGCGTGCGCTGAGGCCCTGGGATGCGGCTAATGCATTGGCCTCCGCTGCGTTTTGCGCGCTGTAATCAATGCCCACCACCTGGCAGCCGAACCGCCCGGCCAGGAACATCGCGCTCGTGCCCTTGCCCGAGGCAGCGTCCAGCACACGCGATTCGGGCGTCAATTCAAGCAACTCGCCCAGGCGCTCGGTGAGCCGGGTTCCTCCGGGATGGAACGAATCGCCGAGCAGGAGCTTGGCGAAGTCGCTCTCGTAGAGGCGAGCGCAGCATTGCTTGGTCGTGTTGGCCGCGTTCATGAAGGCACCACGCGGAGACGACTGGAGCTACGCTCGAAGTCAAACGAAACGGGCCGTGGTTCGTAAGGGCGGCCTTCCGCGCGGGCGCGCCGCCGATCCGGCTCCATGGCGTCCAACTGAGCCCGGGCCTGTTCGCGATAGCCGACGGTGTTGTACGCGCAGAAGGGAACCTGCTTGCCACCCGGCAGCAGAAATTCCTTGCAGCATTTCATGAGGTTTTTCTGATTGAACGTCCAGGGATCCATGAAATCCTGCAGCATGATCATGAGCATGTGCTGCGCGATGGCGCCCACGGTCAAGCCTTCGGGAATGCCGCAAGCCTGGCAGGAAAACGCGAGCTGGCCGGCCGACTTGGGCGATCCGGCCACCGATGACGAGGACCACAGACCTTCCAGCGCGCCCTTGATTTGCAGGCTGAAATCCGGCATGACGCGATTGGTAATGTAGTCCAGATAATCGTGTACGTTCACGATGCGTGGCAAAGGCGTCACTTGATCGCCGTCGATGAAGGCGTAGGTGACCGAATTGCAGGTGGGGAAGCAACAAGGAACGGGCACGAAGTCGCTCGCGGTGAACTTGCCAGCGGTCTGCGTTTCGATCAATTGCAGAACGTCGGGAATCGTCATGCGGCGTAGCGGGTCATGCTGTACGTGACGGCCGGCGTGAAATGCGGGCTGGAAATTGATTCCGCGCACGGCCGGATGGCGGATTGCGAAATCGACGATGCGACCCACTTCGTGCTCGTTCACGCCGCGCTCGATGGCAGGAACCAGCGTGACGTTGAGGCCAATCTGCGCCAGGCGGTCCAGGGCCCTGATCTTCTCGTCCAGGATGTCCGGCTCGCCGCGCAGGATGCGGTAGGTCTCCGGCTCGAAGCCGTCGAACTGGAAGTAGAGGGACGGGCGGGCTTGGTTGAGTTGTTCGAGAAAGCGGTCGTCCTTGGCGATCCGCTTGCCGTTCGTGTTGAGCATAATGAACGGGATATTGCGCGCTTTTGCGGCGTGCACGAAGTCGATGATCTGAGGGTGAATGGTCGGCTCGCCGCCGGAGAATTGAATCACCTCCGGATTGCCTTCCGTGCGGACGTAATCGTCCAGCATCTGCTCCACTTCTTCCAGCGTCAGATTGAAACCCGGGCCGGCATCGGAAAAGCACAGCGGGCAATTCATGTTACAAGCGCTGTTCACCTCGATGATTCCGAGACAGGTATGCTGCTGATGATCCGGGCAGAGGCCGCAATCGTAGGGGCAGCCTGCGCGAATTTCGGAGCCAAAGGCCAGCGGAATCGTGCCGGGCTTGTTGTAGCGGACGTGCGAGGTGTACGCCTGGGCGTCGCCGTATACGAGCGCTTCGAAGGGGCCGCAGTCCGGGCAGCGCTTGCGCAGGTAGACTTTGTTGGCGCGCAGCAGGATCTGGGCGTCCACCACTTTGCGGCATTGCGGGCAAATGCTGCGGGTCAGTTCATAAAAGACATAATCAGCATCCTTCTTCATAAGTCTCCTAGCGCATCATTTTCGACAGCCTGCGAATCATCTTGCCGGAAGCGCCTGAAAGCAACTCCTCGACCGCCATTTCTCCGGCTAGCTGCTGGACGGCCGTGGCGTAGGTCGGATAAGGATGGATGATGGCGGCCAAGTCGCCCACTTTCAGGTTATGACGGATCGCGAGGGCGAATTCGGCGACGATCTCGCCCGCGCGCGAGTTCACTGCGGTGGCGCCCAGAATGGTTCCGTCTTTCCTGGCAATGATCTTCAGGAAGCCGGCTTCGTCGTCTTCGCAGACGGCGCGGTCGGTGCGGCTCATTTCCCAACGGCGGGCCTTGACGGTGTCGCCGAATTTTGCACGCGCCTGCTCTTCGGCAAGTCCGACATGAGACGCTTCGGGATCAGTGAACGTCACCCAGGGAAGCACTTCGGTGCGGCCGGAACTGCTGCCGGGAAGGAGCGCGTTGCGAGCCGCTTGAAAAGCCTGCCAGCCCGCCAGATGGGTGAACTGATAACTACCCACGACGTCGCCGGCGGCGTAGATGTGCCTGACGTTCGTGCGAAGTTGATCATCCACTGGAATTCCGGCGTCCGTGTACTGAACGCCGGCCTGTTCCAGGGCGAGACCAGCCAGGCAGGGACTGCGGCCCGTTGCGACGAGCAGCAGGTCACCGCGCGCTTCGTCGCGACCGGTCGCGACGACGATCTGGCCATCTTCCCGGCGTGCCGATAAGGCACGACCGTCCAGAAATCGCACGCCTTCGCTTTCCAAAACCTGACGAAGCAGCTGGCCCACCTCCGGTTCGTCTCTCGGGAGAAGGCACTCGGCTACGACCGTGACCGAAGCGCCGAGGCGCTGGTAGGCTTGCGCCAGTTCCATCCCAACCGGCCCGCCGCCG
>Ga0335073_10013739_pt1 | contig 11353 bp, 9 predicted proteins | sample Lox_Sample_22_FD_207093 | JGI IMG/M metagenome (GOLD analysis project Ga0335073, IMG submission 207093) | Soil microbial communities from Loxahatchee National Wildlife Refuge, Florida, United States - Lox_Sample_2.2 | ecosystem: Environmental > Terrestrial > Soil > Wetlands | place: USA: Florida... | reverse complement strand
GATTTGGAGTTGGGCTGCGGCCAGCCCGGAAGCTGTGCGCACGGTCGCAACGAACCGTCGCACGCCGCCGGAAGGCCGTTGGGAGGCTTTGGTGTCGATCAAACACCGCCTGCGTACTGTACTGCTATGTCTGCCGCTGTTATTGGGAGCGTTTGGCGGAATGGCGATGCGTCCCGAAGAGATCGAGGAATTGATGCACAGCATGAATCAACAGAAGATCACATACATGATTTCGGACGAAAGTGAAAATGGCGATGAAGCCATCCCGAAGACGCCGGATGATAGACGGTAAACGATGAGAACGATGAGGAAGATTAGAACCTGTCTCATAAACCCAGCGGACCGATGATTGCCTGTTCGGTTCCGGACATCTAAGGTCGGCAGCGGACACCTCTAGACACTCTCGTTCGATAGCGGTATTCGCTTGTCCTTTGCCATCAAGGGGTTACACTTGCACTGGATTGGTAAGAGTCTTGCCACTGGAAGGACTGGCGTGATTGTTTCACCTCGGTTGTTGGCCCGTGCGCTGTGGCACTATTGTGCGAGCAGAGGGACAAACCTGAGATGAGCGGACTTCTCCAAGACGTTCGTTATGGATGGCGAAGGCTTCGGCGCAGTCCTGGCTTCGCCGCGGTTGCGGTCATAACGCTCGCGCTGGGAATCGGCGCGAACACCGCCATATTCAGCGTCATGAATGTGATGCTGCTTAAGGCCCTGCCCGTGAAGAATCCGCAGGACCTCGTCGAGATTGTCAGGGCGGACCCACGCGGAAGCCTCATGACCAACCTCCCGCCCACAGTATTCGAATATCTACGTAGTGACTCGTCAGTGCTCTCCGGCATCTTTGCCTTTACATCGGACTCTCGTCTCCTGCATTCGAGTTCGGGGTCGGAGCCCATCGTAGTACAAGAGGTTTCAGGCGGTTTTTTCCCAACGCTGGGCATTAGCCCGCTGCTAGGGCGCGCTATCGATTTCGACGACGAACGCGGCGAGGCGGATCACCAAGTCGTGGTGCTGAGCCACTCGTTTTGGAGTAGCCGCTTTGGGCGAGAGTCATCGGCAGTGGGTTCCACGATACGCATAGACGGTGCGCCTTGCACGATCATCGGCGTTATGCCGCCCGCGTTCTTTGGCGTGGATCGAAGCCAAGTCCCTCAGATGTGGGTTCCTTTCCCCGAAGGTCCAATTCGGTCTGATGTCTGGGTGCTTGGACGTCTAAGGCCTGGAGCGTCCATCGCACAAGCGCGCACCCGACTGGAGCCGCTATTCGAGGCGGCCCTGGATTCGATGAAAGGTGATTTGAAAGATTGGTCGAAGCACGACCGCGACGCTTTCCTTGCGGAAAGACTGGTTGTGAATGGCGCAATTACCGGCACCTCGGGTCTGCGCTGGGAGTACTGGGACTATTCCAATACTCTGAAGATTCTCGTCGGTATGACAGGGATCGTTTTGTTGATTGCGTGCGTGAACGTGTCGAATTTGCTGATGGCCAGGTCCGCGGCACGCGCACAGGAGATCGGCATACGACTGGCCATTGGCGCCGGCAGGGGACGCATAATCCGCCAACTGCTCACCGAGAACATCCTGCTGGCGTTGGTCGGCGGGACGGTCGGTCTTTTGGTGGCGCCTTGGGGACACCGTATTCTGGTGGCGTTTCTGGTGGGCCGTCTGGAAGGGCTTTCGCTCTCCTTTCAGCTTGACCCTCACATCCTCTGGTTCAGCTTCGTTGCAGCAATTCTGGCCGGACTACTCTCCGGCGTACTGCCGGCGCTTCGCGGCGTGCATGGCAGCGTTGGTCCTGCGATCCAGGTTCGAGGTGCTACGCGCCTGCCGATCGCTCGGAGGCTACTGGTCTCCCAGGTGGCGCTATCGTTGATGTTGCTTGTCGGCGCCGGTCTCTTTGTGCGCAGTCTGAGAAACTTGGCGACTACCGATCTGGGCCTCGCCCGCGAGAACCTGTTTTTGATCTCTGTCGACCCATCGCCAAGCAAATCCGTCATCGACAAGAAAAAGTTCTGGGAGCAACTGACCGCCCGTCTCGCCATGCTGCCCGGTGTGCGGTCTGTGAGCCTGGCAGGAGATGCCGTGTTCGGTAACGGCGGATGGAACGAGACAATCTGGACGCTCCAACCTGACTACTCGGAGCAGACCGCGCAGGTGCCGTACAACGTGGTGGGTCCCGGCTTCTTTGGAACCGTGGGAATCCCTCTGCTTGCCGGCCGAGAGTTCGGAGTGCAGGATCAACCGAACTCGCCGACTGTGGCGGTAGTAAATCGAGCCTTCGCACAGAAATTCTTCAAGGGAGAAAGCCCGATTGGCGAGCGTTTCGGCGATGGGGGACCTGGTTCAAGCGGCAAAATCGAAATCGTGGGCGTGGTTGGAGATGCCAAGTACGGAGGACTGCGCGAACCGCCAGAGCCGATGTTCTACTTGCCACTCTTCCAACACCTCGAGAATCGCTCCTACCAAGTTCATGTGCGAACAGTCGACGGCCTTCCGGCGCTGATCGCGGCTGTACGGCGGGAAATCAAGAACATGGACTCGGATGTATCCGTTTATCCTGCCCGGACGATTCCTGAAGTGATTGAGGGCTTGCTTCAGCACGACCGCATGTTCGCGGTCCTAGCAGGCGCGTTTGGCCTGTTGGCACTGTTGCTGACTTCAGTCGGGATTTATGGACTTGTGGCGTGTCAAGTTGCGCGCCGGACTAATGAGATTGGAATCCGGATGGCGCTCGGGGCACGGCGGCGGGACATTCTCTGGATTGTCTTGAGCGAGACTTTGTTACTAACGACCGTCGGTGTTGGGATAGGCGTTCCAGCTGTGATTGCTTCAGGAGGAGCGGTCCGACGTATCTTGTTTGGGCTACCGCCCTCGGACCCGGTTACGATTGCGGCGGCGGCGACAATCCTCGTAGGGGTAGGCGCGTTCGCCGCCTTTTTGCCTGCACGCCGTGCGACAAAGGTTGATCCGATGGTGGCCTTGCGCTCCGAGTAATCGCTCATAAATACCTGAGTAAGATCTGCATACACCCTAACCGGACCATCCCGAAGAAATTCTCGACATGGTACTCCCAGCGGATTACCAGCCGACGAAAGTGATGGAGCCAAGCGAAAAGTCGCTCCACTCGCCAACGTCGGCGGTAGCGGCGAAGAGGACGACCGTCTTGTGTCGGCATCCGGCGCACTCCTCGATGCGGTGCGATCAGCTCGATGCCGTAACGCTCAGCCAAGTCTTGATCCAAGCGATCACTGTCATAGGCTTTGTCGCCAATCAATCGGGCCGGGAGAGTGTCGAGGAAACTCTGGCCGAGGAGCCCTTCGACAAGCTGGCTTTCGTGCGGCGAAGCGCTTTCGATACTAACGGCGAGAGGAAGACTGTGATCATCGGCTAGAGCGATGATTTTCGTTCCCTTGCCGCGTTTGGTGGGGCCGACCGCGAGACCCCCTTTCTTGCCCCCGTGAAGGAGGCATCGATAAAAGCCTCCTCTAGCTGCAGTTTCCCTCGGTCCTGCAACTCCTCCGCCAGCATATGCAGGATGCGCTCCAGTTTGCCCTCTCTCACCCACTGCTGGAAACGGCGGTGGCAGGTCTGGTACGGCGGGTATTTTCTCGGCAGCTCACGCCACTGCGCCCCCGTACCCAAGACCCACAGGAGTCCGTTGAAACCCGCTCGCGTGTCCTGCCACGGACGACCTCGACCATCGGTGCGTCGCTTTGGTCGCAAGATAGGTTCAATCAGTTGCCACTGGGCATCGCTGAGTTCCCATCGTCCTCGCATGCCCTCCTTCTGCCTGTTTTCGTACACGCAAGAAATAGCTAGGTTGGTTCAACCACCATTTATGAGACCGGTTCTAGGCTCTAATCTTTCTTCTTCACCCGCACCACCGTGATCTTGGCGAAGCCTTCGTCGAACGACGGCGGTTTCAGCTTGGCCGCCATGCGGCGCATCACATCTTCGGGAACCACGCGATCGCGGCGCTGGTGGCGTTCGATGCAGACTTCCAGAGGCACGTCGAAAAATACCGCGTGCACTTCGTAGTTGTAATCCTTGGCCAGCTTGATCCAGTGCTGGCGTTCCTGCGGAGTCAGGTTGGTGGCGTCCACATAATTCATGGGACGTTTGGCAATGAGCCGAGCTTTCAGGAGCGAGCGCAGATTCGAGAATACGAGGTCCTGAAAACGCTGCTCGCGAATATCGTCGAACAGGAGCGAACGCATGATGTCGCTGGAAAGCGGCGTGAGGTTGTGGCGCTTGAACCAGGAACTCTTGCCGGAGCCGGGCAGGCCGATGGCGAGAACGACAATGCCTTTGGGTGGCCGCGCAGAAACGGCAGGAACCGCGGCGGGAATCTGCGGAGCCAATGGCGCCGCAGCTTCCGTTTCGGGCTCGGCGGGCTCGGCGGTCCCGGTCTCATCCAGCTCGGCAACCGCTTCGCCGGTCCCGACAGCGATCTCGGGGATAATGCCCTTGGCCGCGGCAGGAGTAAACGCCTGGGCAACGGCCTGTTCTCGCCCCCGGCCGCCGCGTCCGCGACCGCCGCGACGACGGCGTCCGCGCCCACGCTGGCCTTCCCCACTGGTAGCCTGGCGTCCGGAAGACGATCGCTGGGGGCGAGGCTGCTCCGACGGTTCGCCGGCATCGATGCTCGATGATTCTTGCGGAACAGCTTGCGCCGCAGACTCAGTTTCGTAGGCTTCGCCGGCGGTGGCGACAGGTTCCGGCGCCCGGCCAGGAGTCCGCTCCGCGGGCGTCTCTTCGGCATCGAAATAGGCTGGTTGCAGTGGAGGCGGGGCGGGCTGGCTCGACGGTTCGGAAGCTGTTTTCTTGCGGCGCTGTATACGATCGCGCATCCATTTACGCATGTTCAGGCTTTTAACACAGATGCTCTAATTGGAGCAATCGGCGTAGCGCTGTCACGAACCAGAATCGACAGCGGAACAACCAGGACTCGATCACGACCGCGCAGATCGTGGCTGCGAACCTGCCGTGCTTTAAAATGAAGGCATGTCGACTTCGGTTCCCGCTGAGATTCACGGCCAGAAATACATTTCGCTGAAAACATTTCGCAAGAGTGGAGTGGGAGTCGCGACTCCGGTGTGGTTCGGCGAAGAGGGCGACAAGCTCTATGTGATGACCCGCAGCGAAATGGGGAAGACAAAGCGTGTTCGCAATAATCCGCAGGTCCGCGTGGCCCCCTGCACGATTCGAGGAAGAGTCACCGGACCGGAGTTTGCCGCAACCGCACGACTTTTACCGCCGGAGGAGCACGCGCGGGCTCGGCAGACCGTCAATCGCAAATATTGGCTGGCGCGGCTTTCCTCGCCCTGGTCGCGGGCCGATGCATTTCTGGAGCTGACCTTTTCCTGATCGTCTTCCTGATTGATCAGCAAGCTCCGGTGGCCGTGTTATCCCTCACCATTCCCCGGTGGTCAGATATTCGTGAATGGATTTGGCTGCGCGGCGGCCGGCGCCCATGGCCAGAATCACGGTAGCGCTGCCGGTAACGATGTCGCCGCCGGCGAAGACTCCCTTGCGCGTGGTGCGTTGCGTCTGCTCGCTGGCTTCAATGTATCCACGTTTGTTGGTGCCGAGTCCCGGCGTAGTGCTCTGCACGATCGGATTCGCGCTCGTCCCAATCGCGATGACCGCCACCGACAAGGGCAGATCAAACTCGGAGCCTGCCTTCGGAACCGGACGCCTGCGCCCGGAAGCGTCAGGCTCGCCCAGTTCCATGCGCACGCAGCGCGCCGCCGTCAGCCAGCCTTTACCGTCGGAAAGAAATTCCACCGGCGCGGTCAGCATCTGAAAATCGATTCCCTCCTGGCGCGCGTGGTGAACTTCTTCCGCCCGCGCCGGCATCTCGGCGTCGCTGCGGCGATAGATGACGTAAGCCTTGCCCGCACCCAGCCGCAGCGCCGACCGAATCGCATCCAGGGCCGTGTTTCCGCCGCCAATCACAGCCACACTTTTACCGTGCAAGTCGAGCATGGGCTCATCGTAGACCGGAAACTTGTAGGCCTTCATCAGATTGATGCGCGTCAAAAACTCATTGGCGGAATAAACGCCGTTCAGATGCTCGCCCGGAATGCCCATGAATTGCGGCAACCCGGCTCCCGTGCCGATGTAGACCGCATCGTAGCCCTCTTCTTTCATTAGCTCGTCGATGGTGACGGTTCGTCCCACGACGACGTCCGTTTCGAATTCGACTCCCATTTCGCGCATGTAGTCGAGTTGCTGACGAATGATCTGCTTGGGCAGACGGAATTCAGGAATGCCGTAAACCAGCACTCCGCCGAGTTCATGCAGTGCTTCGAAGACGCGGACTTTGTGGCCTTTTTGAATCAGATCTCCGGCAACTGTCAAACCCGATGGGCCGCTGCCCACGATAGCTACTTTTTTTCCTGTGGCCTGTACCCTGGGCAACACATGGTTGCCCATCCGTTGTTCGTAGTCGGCGACAAAGCGCTCGAGATAGCCGATGCCCAGCGGTTTCACTTTTTTTGACAACAGGCAATTGCCCTCGCAGTGATCCTCCTGCGGGCAGACGCGTCCGGTGACTGCCGGTAAAACGTTGTCTTCGCGAATTTTGGCGGCGGCGCCGAGAAAATCCCCGGCGACAATCAACTCGACAAATTCCTTCACCTTCACGCCGACCGGACAATTGTCGGTGCAGACGGGCTTGGCGCATTCCAGGCAGCGGCGCGCTTCCTGCTGCGCCAGTTCGGTGCTGTAACCGAGATTCACTTCTTCGAAATTGTGCGCCCGGATTTCAGCCGCCTGCTCCGGCATCGCCTGGCGGGGAACCTTCATGCGCTCCTTGGGAGACAACACGTTCAGCGAGTTTCTGGCGGTGGGGCTCATGGTTGAACTCCTTGGGATTGGCAGACATGATCGGGTTCCCGGTTGCGCTTGAATTCTTCCATCGACTTCTGCTCGGCGGTGCGGTACATCGCGTTGCGCTGCACCAGCACTTCGAAATTCACTCTGTGCCCGTCGAATTCGGGGCCGTCGACGCAGGCGAACTCGCTTTTGCCGTCGATCATCACGCGGCATCCGCCGCACATGCCGGTGCCGTCGATCATGATGGGGTTGAGGCTGACGACGGTGCGGATGTATTCCTTTCGTGTCAGCTCGGCAACTGCTTTCATCATCACGATGGGGCCGACCGCGACCACGAGATCGATGCGAGTCCCGTTCTGAATTAGCTGGAGCAGCTTGTCGGTGACGAACCCCTTGTCGGCATAGCTGCCGTCGTCAGTGGTAATCATCAGCGCGTCGCTGACCGCGCGCATTTCTTTTTCCAGGATGACCAGCTCTTTATTCCGCGCGCCCACGATCGAAACCACGCGATTGCCGGCGCGCTTGAGCGCCGCAGCCGTCGGATAAGCCATCGCCGTGCCCACTCCGCCGCCAATGACGACGACGGTGCCGTAGTTTGCGATCTCCGACGGCCTGCCCAGAGGGCCGACCACATCGAGAATCGAGTCGCCGGCGTTCAGCGAGTTCAGCAGGTTGGTCGTCTTGCCTGCGGCCTGTACGACGATGTTGATGGTTCCGCGCTCAGGATCGGAGTTCTCAATCGTGACCGGAATGCGCTCGCCTTCCTCGTAGATTCTCAGAATGACGAATTGTCCGGGCTGTTGTTTGCGCGCGATTCGCGGCGCTTCAATCACAAAACGCTTGATGCCGGGCGCAAGAAATTCTGCGTGGATGATCTTGAACACTGGCCCTCCGTGGGATGGCAACGGCGAAATCCCCAGCTACGATTGTGTTCGGAATCACTCTGGAAGGGCTGTGACCTGGATCACAGGGCGATGTGCGTCGTCTCAGGCAGCGGAAATGCCTCCATTGGCAGCGTTACGTTCGCTGCTGTATTCGAGCGGAATGCCGATAGTAGCTTCATGCCCAAACGATCTGACCCCAGCAAGCCGCTCCGCGAAGCCAGAATCAAAATTGAAGACGACGGCGGACTAGTCATACCCGCTGCCTTTCGCAGCCCGCTCGGGATCAGAGCTGGCCACGAACTCATCCTGCGCAGAGAGCGCGACGAACTGCGCATCACGAAGAAACTGCGGCGGAAGCGCGCGAAACGCCGCTGACCAGGCTGTTCTAATTCCGGGCTAGGTTACTTCCCTTCCGGCTTGAAAATCACTCCCTGGCCGATTCTGCTGTTCATGACAATGCCAAATGCTTGTGAGAATTGGAGATGGCGAACGCAGCCTTGTTCTTCGACGGCCGGCTGCCCGGCGAGCCATTGCCAATCCACCGAGCCTTCGCCGGCGTCAGGGTTGACCGTGAAATATCCGATTTGAAATGCGGTCAGGTTCTGAAAGAAATGGCTGCCCTGGGACGGAGTGACGCGAAAATCGCGGAAGCCGGCTTCTACAATGGCGCGCGCGCCGGAAATCTCGTCCCACTCGACGGGGATGCCGAGCCAGGGATCGTTCGATCCCCAGCGGCCCACGCCAATCAGCAGATAGGGCCGGTTCTCCGCGCTCAACGAGGCATTGAAGTGGGCGACTGCGCGCGCCACTTCCTGGCTGCGGCTGCGCTCGAAGCGCTGCGAGTCGACCACCACAATGTCGTGCAGATTCTCAATGCGTCCGTTGCCGAGAACTTTCGTGCTCTGACAAATCAGTTGCGATGAGTCGAGGTCGCCGATGGCGAGATCCTGATGGTCGCGGGCTAACGTCAGCGGACGAATCTGCAGAAAGCCGAACTCCGCCGGCTCCTCATTCGCTCCTTCGGCGCGCGGCAGGCGAACGGCAAACTCGATCTCGACCGGATTGCCCAGCGCATCTTCGCCCGCGCGCACCAGCACCTCCAGAATCGAGGCCAAGGGAAACAGTCCGTGCTTGAGCATGGGCGCGAAAGTCACGACGCGAGCGCCAGGGCGGCTAAGTCCGTCGTAGACGGCGTGATTGTCGGCGGAGTAAGTCGAGGCCACCGGATGCAGCGTGCCGTCGGCCTCGGCGATCTCCAGACTAAAGCGCGCCTCGCGCAGGTGGCCGGTACCAGCGCCGTGGGCAGCACCATCGAGTTCGAGGGCGCAGAATTCTGTCTGGGTGTTGGCGAGAATGTCTTCGACCGAGGAGAACTGCAGCAAATTCCGCGGGTAGCGCGGGCAAAACATCAGGCACTTGCCGCCGTCAACGACGGTGCGGCCTAATCCGAGAGCTACGGCGGCGATTCCATCGGAGAACGTCATGGGCTCAACCGGATAAAAGTTGTGCGAGCGCACCACGCCGGAAAAATCCGGATAGAAGCGCGCACCATGCAGCGTACCGACTACCTGCTGCAGGATCACCGCCATTTTTTCTTCTTCCAGACGATAAGGCGTGGCGCGAACGTAAGCCTTGGCGTGCTGGCTGAAGGTTGAAGCGTAAACCCGTTTGATCGCCTCGGATAGTTCTTCAAGCCGCGCCCGCGAATCTTCCTGGTGGTTGCCGAGCATGAACGTTTCGTATACGCCGGTGAAGGGCTGGTATTGCGAATCTTCAAGCAGGCTGGAGGAGCGCACGGCGAGCGGGTAGCGGACTTCTTCGAGATAGGCCTTTAGATTTTCCTGCAGAGGCACAGGCAGCGGACAGTCCAGGAAGCGCTGCTGAATCTCGCTGTCATCGTCGCAATGGAGCGCGAAGTCGCTCAGATTATTTTCGGCCAGGAATTGGTCAAACATGTCGGTCGCAATTACGACCGCAGGCGGAACTGCGATTCTTACTCCCGGAAAACGGCGCGCGATGCGGCGGGTGCGCAGCAGATGGCGGACAAAGGCCAGGCCGCGAGCTTTGCCCCCAAGCGATCCGGAACCGATGCGCAGGAAACTCGACTCCGACGGCTTGAACGTGTCAGGCTTGAAATCTCCGATGAGCACTTCGTTCTGCTCGCGGCGGTAGTCGTTGATGGAGTCGATCAGATCGCGGCGCAGATGCTCGGGGCCGTTGAAGTCGGAGACACGCCGCGGCCGCAGCTTGGCGGCCAGCGCGAACTCGGTGCGCGCCATCAGCCAGTGCGAAAAATGATTGCGCTGCGCGTGGTAAGTCAGGCTTTCCGCAGGAACGGTCTGCAACTGCTCTTCCAGTTCGGTGAGATCTTTAGCGCGTCCGACTTCGTGCTGGTCGGGCATGCGGAAAACGAAATCGCCGAATCCGAAAGAGTCAGTCAGGATGCGGCGCAGGTCTTTGAGTAAAGTCGGCGACCGCTTGCGCAGGAACGAATAGCCTTCAGCCTGGGCGCGCGGGCGAAATTCGGTGCGGCCCGTCTGCAAAACTACCGGCACGTCGGGCGTCAGGCTCTTGACCATGCGCGCCAACTCGAAACCGGCCTCCGGGCTGAGTTTGCCGTCCCAGGGGAACTCAACATCGGAGACGAGGGCGAAAATGTAGTCGCGATATTCCTGCACCAGTTGCGCGGCTTCTTCAAAATTCGAGCAGAGCAGAATCTTTGGCCGCGCCTGCATGCGCACCAGTTTGTGCGCCACGTTGATGCCTTCCTGAATCACGCGGCGCGACTGCTTGATCAACTCGGTGTAGAGGACGGGCAGGAACGACGAGTAATAGCGAATGTTGTCTTCGACCACCAGCAGCACAGGCACGCCCATGGCGCGCGTATCGTGCAGCACGTTGCGCTTGTCTTCGACGTATTTGACGATCGCGATCAGGATGCGGGCCGTTCCCTGCCAAAGGAAAACGCGGTCGATATCGGTGACGGGATTGCGGGCGACGAAGTTCTTGATCTCGCGATAGTCGTAGCCCAGCACGACCACGGGTACGTCGAGGCCGGCGCGGCGCACTTCGCGGGCAAGTTGTGCGGCGTCCATGTCGCCGACGGCGAGATTGGTGACGATGAGATTGAATTGCGGATTCGATTTCGCGAGTTCGACTGCCTCGGCGCAACTGGAGACGTGGGTGATGCCGGGAATCTGCCGCAGGTTCAGTTCGAGCGATTCGTCGATGAGCAGTTCGTTGAGGCGTCCGTCTTCGCGCAGGATGAACGAATCATAGAGGCTCGACACCAGAAGAATATTCTGGACGCGAAACGGCATGAGGTTCTCGAAGCCTTCGAAGCGCTCTTCGGCGTCGAGAATGACGACGGGCTCGGCCGTGGGGTGGAGAGACATGGCTAGGGACGCTGACAGCTAATCATACTCGTGGAGATGGCGAGACTCATGTGGGCACAGCCCACCCTAGTCTGCCCTGAGCGGAGTCGAAGGGGGGCTGTCCGGTTTAGCAAGGCTCGACGCGTTTCCTGTCGTTCGCGTCATCATTCGCGGCTGATTCGCGGCGGGCGGCGGCGAAAAATGGCGGCCTGCCCGCTTGCAGGAATGCCCCGTGCGGAGGGTGTGAGTTCG
>Ga0335073_10013738_pt1 | contig 11354 bp, 12 predicted proteins | sample Lox_Sample_22_FD_207093 | JGI IMG/M metagenome (GOLD analysis project Ga0335073, IMG submission 207093) | Soil microbial communities from Loxahatchee National Wildlife Refuge, Florida, United States - Lox_Sample_2.2 | ecosystem: Environmental > Terrestrial > Soil > Wetlands | place: USA... | reverse complement strand
GCGGCTGATTGCGAAAATAGACCACGGCGGCACATAGTCCGATGAAAACCGCTCCCAACGTCAACGCCTCGATTGTTGGGCTCTTCGGAACTCCATCGTGGACTCGCGTTGCATCATGCTCGCAATTCGCGTGGCAGGCGTCATATTCTCTCCCGAGGTCGGCTACTGCCCGCACCTCAACTAGGTAGTTTTGTTCGAACGTTCGATTGACCCGCTTTACTCTAACCGACGTCCCGGCCGCGAACTCATCGAGCGTGCCCAAATGCTTCCCATATTCCGGCGTTGTGTGTGCTACGGCACCCAAACTAGTCCACGTCCCGTAATGGTTTCCCAAGCCGCTCTTTTTTGGCCGAATTAATAGATCGCCGCCCTGCAAATGATATTGCTGCCCGGTTGTAATCACCAAAACAGTATAACGCCCCGATTCATGTTTCGTGCTGGTGCCCACGGAAGGAGATACGCGTATTTGCCCGCCCAATCCTGATCCGTAGTGACAAATCGCGAATATGCACGGCTTCCTTGATCAACCAGCTCTTAGCGTCGGTGTCAATGACGCGAGACCGAACCAATGCCACGGATCAGGCCGATTTGGCGATTGCTTCTAGCTGATCGACGGAGTTCGAGAAGACCTGCTCGTGCGAATTCTTCACGATAAGTTCATTGAGGATGTTCACCCGTTCCTCGTGAGCGGACTCGTTAGCATCAGCCCCGACGTGGACGAGCATCATCGCGTGTGTAGGCGAGATCGGATAGTAGAATTCGAGCTCTTCGGGAATGCCTTTCCCGTGCGTTGCATGGAGATTGATGATAGGCTGATCACCCGTGATGAAAGAAACAGCCGTTTCGTTTTTCAAGGTAACGATCTTGTGTTTCGCCCGGTCCTGAAACAGCGAGTCCGCTACCTTCAAGGCGGAAACTAGGGTGAAGAGGCCGCGGACGCGATTCGTGTCGGAGCCTGGAAGGGGCGAATTCACGGCACCAATTGCTACGCGCATTTTTTTCGTTCGGAAGTACGTACGCAGAGGGCGTAGAGGAATTCGTAGCAGGCCTTCGGATCGGAGTAAAAGTATGTGTTTTCTTTGAGCATGTCATCGAGCGCGGGAATCAGCCCGTGTTCGATCATGCAATGATAATCCTCCTCGCCGTTGACGATTTGTTCTTCAATCCATTGCGCAGCCTGCGGGTGCAGCGCGGGCATGGACTTCAAGAGCTTCTGGACGGCATGGGGCAGCGTGAAGCACTGAATGAGCGATTCGGCGAGCTTATGAACGAAGTGGTTGGCCGTTGCAAGCAGTGCGCTCCGAACCAGTGTCACGTCATCCTCAGTTAGCCGCTGAAGGCGGTAGAAGTATTTCTGAACAGCCACGTCACCTACGCCGACCATCTTGGCCACGCCATCTCGCAGCAATGCGACCTTCTGCCCGGTGCACCATGGTCTCAGGTAACGCTGGAATACGTAGTGTTGTCTTGCCTTTTGTCCGCAGAGCTTGAATACGATCTCGGGAGCGGGCGTTGAATCTGGGGATATAGACATCTCCTTTGGTCAGAATATCCCGAAACGCGGGTGGACATCCAACGACACCTCAGGCAACAGCGTCGGATCCGTCCGGTTCGCTCGCGAGATAAGTCCCGATAACCGTCGTTTTGAAGTTTACGGAAACGGCTCCGTTAGGATGTTGAAACAATAGCCGATAATGTTGCCGGCGCCGTGTTTCCCAACCTTTATTTACCGCCACTGGCCAGCGTCGGCATGGAAACCGGCGTAGCCTGGGACATATCCGGCTCGTAGATCCGCTCATAGGTGTCGAAGTTGGTGTGGTGCGTGTAGGTCTTGTAATCGAATGGATCTTGCCTGTAGCCCACGCCCGGCAGCCCGGCGACCGACATCGGGCGTCAATGGTGCACGTCGCGTCTCACAGGGCGGGATCTCACAGGGCGGGGATTGACAGATATTTGGTAATCTGATATACCGGATATCGATATAGCAATGCCGATCGTCAGGCCTACAACCGAAGAATTTCTTCCCCTCGCCCCAGCGACGCTCCATATTTTGCTCGCGCTCGCGGGGGAGAGGATGCATGGCTATGGAATCATGCAGGAGATCACCCGACAGTCGGAGGGGCGCTATAAGCTCGGACCGGGTACGCTGTACGACAACCTTCAACGATTGGTAAGGGACCGATTGGTGGAAGAAGTCGGTTCACAAGATCCGCGGCGACGGTATTACAGATTGAGCACGCTCGGACGAGGTGTCCTGACGGCCGAAATTGCGCGGTTGGAGGGCGTGATCCGAACGGCGCACATTCATCTTCGACCGAGGAGGACGTGATGCGGCGAGTAATGTATCGATTGCTTCTGCGCTTCCACCCGGCCATATTCCGTAACCGATTCGGGGCAGAAATGCTGGAGATTTTCGAAAATGAGGGCGAACCGCTGCGGCTGATTCTGGATGCTCTATTCTCCCTCTCGCGGCAGTGGACCTTGCGGCCGGAGTTTCGCCGCGAGTGCTCGCCTGCGGTCGCTTCCTACGACAACATCCCGTCGTTCCACCTGATCGAGCCGGACCGACTTGGTGTCCCGGCGCTAGTGGAGGGCGGGCTGATCGCATTGGCTGTGCTGTTCGGATTGGTTACGGTCCTGGGACAAGAGGTTAGGCACCCCCGTTTTCTGATCGGCTCCTATTATCCCAGGCCACATCTGTTTGCGGCGGATCGATCATCGCTTGCGGGGAGCGGGCTGGATACTATTGTCAGCATTCGGCCAAAGCCAGAGGACCCCTTGCGGAGGATCGCCGCGCAATACTTCAAAAGGATCCGTGTACTTGCGGTCCTCGATCGTGATCAGGATCTGATTATCACGCCATCGGAGATCCGTGCAGCCCCAGGGGCGCTGTGGAGGCTCGACATGAACCATGATCGAAAGCTCAGCGCCGAAGAGTGCGGCTTTCGCATGGCGGGAGCTTCTTCGCCACAAGCTGTGGAGCAAGCGAAGAGCGCGTTTATGCGCGAGAACCCTGTTCTGGCGGCGCTCGATTCGAATCATGATGGCGAGATTTCAGCGGCCGAAGTCGAGAACAGTCCCGCAACGCTAAAGAAACTCGATCGCAATGGCGACGGCAGTCTGGAAGCCTGGGAGCTGCTACCGCACGCGCGCTGAAAAGAACCCGCTATTTGGAAGGGGCTGCGGAAGATGGCCATGTTTCTCGGGCGGCAACGCTGGGGCGGAAGGCTTGTCTCGCGGAGCTGGCGCTTGAAGACGTCAAGGAAGCCGAAAAAATTCTGAAGAAGACGGCGGCGAAGGAGAAACGGCCATGAATCACTTGTGGCAATCGACGGTTTTCGCGGGCGCGGCGGCGATGTCGGTGCTGGCGTTGCGCTCGCATCGCGCGGAGACCAGGTTTTGGGTGTGGATGGCCGCGTCGCTGAAATTTCTGCTGCCGTTTTCCTGGCTGATCGCGCTGGGAGAATTCGCCGGGTCGCGATTGGGGTGGTCAAGAGCCGTGGTGCGGCAGGATGTGCCGCTGCTTCTGGCGCCGATCAGCGAGCCGGTTGCGCGAATCCACTTGGCGTCGGCACAGGCGGTTGCACTGCAGGCGATCGGGTTGCCCGAAATTTTTTTTGCGATCTGGATTTGCGGCGCGCTCGCGGTTGTGGCTTCGTGGTCGGTGAAGTGGCGGCGGATGCGGCGGATGGTGCGCGAGGCGTCGCCGGCCGATTTCGGTCTGGCGGTCGAAACGCGGGTCACGTCGGAGCGAATTGAGCCGGGCGTGGTGGGAATTTTCCGGCCGGTGCTGATGCTGCCGGAAAAAATCCGCGACCGGCTGACTCCGGCGCAGTTGCAGGCGATATTCGCGCACGAGATGTGTCATCTGCGCCGGCGCGATAATTTCTTCGCGTTCGTTCACATGGTCGTGGAGGCGATTTTCTGGTTCCATCCGCTCGCGTGGTGGATCGGCGCGCGGCTGGTCGAAGAACGCGAGCGGGCGTGTGACGAAGAGGTGTTGGGGCTGGGCAATGAACCTCGTTCATACGCACAAGGCATCCTCAGGGTTTGCGAGCTGTGTTTAGAGTCCCGGATAGCTTGTGTGGCCGGGGTTTCTGGCTCAAATCTCAGGAAGCGAATCGAGGGGATCATGTCAAGCCGGATCGGCTTCAGGCTGACCTTCGCGGGGAAATTCGTTCTCGGGACAGGCGCGGTGGCGGCCGTAACGGTGCCGATTGCGGTGGGGATGCTCGTAGCGCCCGCCGTCCATGCTCAATCCGCGCCGGCCGATTCCAAGTCGCCCTTCGCATTCGATGTCGCGTCGATTAAGCCCAGCCCGCCCCGCGGACGGGGCGGAATCATCCATCAGCCGCCGGGAGGTAAGTCGTATGAAGTTGCCGGCGCGCCGCTCAGTATGATCATGACGGTGGCTTATTCGGTAACGTCCCGGCAGATCTCCGGCGGGCCGGGTTGGATCAAGACCGACCGCTGGAACATTGAGGCCAAAGCTGAGCGCAGCGGCACCAGCGACGAATTACACGATGCGCTGGCGCGCCTGCTGGAGGACCGTTTCAAGCTGAGAGTCCGCCGCGAGGCGCGTGAAATGCCGTGCTATATTCTGACAGTCGATAAAAAGGGCTCAAAGATGCCGGTGCGCGACCCGGCGGATCTGCTTCACGAGCCGTTCAGCGGCGCCCGCGGCCCTGGTGGAGTGCCCGTCTTTTCCGCAAAGAACGCGACGATGAACTATTTCGCATTCTTCCTATCGCGGATTTTGGACCTGAATGTCATAGACCACACCAGCCTGCCGGGCCATTATGATGTGGACTTCGATTTTGTGCCGGACCGGCCGGCCATCCGCGGCAACGAGCCTCCCGGTGCTGAGCCTCCACCGCTGCCCGATGGCCCGGACATCTTCACCGCTTTGCGCGAGCAACTCGGCTTGCGTCTTGAAAAGGGCAAGGGGCCAGTGGAGTTCCTGGTGATCGAGCACGTCGAAAAGCCGTCCGAAAATTAACCGAATGGTCCTTCGGAACAAATTTCTTCTTTGTACGTCTGTTTTCAAGAAGAGGACCAGCAGATGCGGCCGCGTCGCCGTCAGAAGTGTCTTCAGGCTGACCTTCGCGAGGAAATTCGTTCTCGGGACAAACAGGCCGCAAAGCCGGCGTCGTGCGGATCTGGGTACCGGTCCAGCGACTGTCGCAAGACGCGGAAGGCGGAGCCGCCAAGGATAGTCGTCGATAATGGTTCACAATGGGGAGGAGTGAACGGAAGGCGGCTTCGGGCCCCTGCCGCCGGTGACATGAGCGTGTGGGAGCGTTGCCAAACAGTACTCGGGGGGCGAGACGGTGGCAGCTATCGACGATCTGAATTCGCAACGGTTCTACCACGGCACGAAGGCCGACCTAAAGCCGGGGGACCAGATCACACCCGGCTATAACTCTAACTTCGGTTCGAGGAAGAAGGCGGGCTACGTCTACCTCACAGCCACCTTGGATGCGGCTACGTGGGGAGCCGAGTTGTCTGTCGGCGCGGGTCCCGGCAGAATCTACACAGTGAAACCGACCGGCCCGATTGAAGACGACCCCAATCTTACGGACCAAAAGTACCCAGGCAATCCGACGAAGTCATACCGCTCTCGCGATCCGCTTCTGGTCACAGGCGAGGTCACGGACTGGCAGGGGCATTCACCCGAACAGCTCAAAACCATGAAGGACAGCCTTGAGCGACTTAAGCGACTTGGTATTGAGGCAATCGACTGAGCCCCTCGGAAGCCTCCGCAGGCCCTGGCTCGACCAGGCCTTTCGTCGAGACAACCGGAATGCCGGTTCGCAGCCTGCCGAGTGGGTCGCGGACCGACCCAGTTGCGTCACACGATGCCGACCCCATCATGCGGGCACGCATGAATCGGCCGCAGCGCCGTTATGAGGAGATAACAGTTCACGTTCAACCTTATTGTTCATAACGTAGCGCGGCTGACGGTTCGGCCCCGAGTCGTCCGCCGATCATATTGATTGTTGGCGCGCACCCGTGACATGTTGCGTTACTCATGGTGCAACGCGATCATCGGATCGACGCGCGATGCGCGGCGCGCGGGAAAGAACGCCGCAGCCGCGCCGACGGCAATCATTGCCAAGGCGCTAAACGCGTTCGGAGGAATCGTGTTTGAAGGCTCGCCGATCGCGCTGGCCACCAGCTTTGCCGTCCAGAATGCGATCGGCGCGCCGGCACCAATGCCCGCCAAAAGGATGACCGATGCCTCGGCCAGAATCATACGGATCACGTGGCCCCGCGATGCTCCCAGCGCCATACGAATCCCGATTTCGCTAATGCGACGCGCAACCGTGTACGCAAGCAGTCCGTAAATGCCGACCGCGACAAGAAGAGACGCCACCGAGCCGAACAATCCGGAAAGCTTCGCGATCAGGCGCTCCGGGACGATAGAGGCGTTAATCTGGTCAGTCAAAGTGATGATCTGCGAAATCGCGACCGTCTTCAGGGATGCCTTGATCAACGTCCGGATCTCTGGCGCCACACTCACAGGATCGACTGAGGTGCGAAGCGCAAAGTTACGCGGCGCCAACCATTGAAACGCGTCGAGATAAATTGCACGGAGCGCAGGCTCCCGAATCTCGTAATAGTTCGCGTCGCCGACGACGCCGACGATTTCGTATGTCCTTGCTTGGCTCGCGCCCGTGGCGTGATCCAGGGTGACATGCTTGCCAATCGGATTGCGGCCTGCGAAATAATAGCGCGCCATTGCCTGATTGAGGATGGCGACGGCTGGTCCTCCCTCATCGTGAAGGTCGAAATCGCGTCCGGCAAGAAGCGAAACGCCAAGCGTCTTAAAGTATTTCGGCGCAGTCCATGCGATGGCGATGTAGCGGCGATCTTCCGGGCGCTCCTGATAACCTTCGGCGGTTGCGAAACCGGACGCGCCGCCTCCGGAAAGCGGCGTCGGCTCGCACGCCGTTGCCGACAGCACGCCAGGGATCGATTCGAGACGTGGCAGCAGTTGCTGTTCCGCGGCAATGAGTTGTTCCCGGGCGTATCCGCTGTGCGCGGAATCGATACTTACCAGCAAAACATGATCCCGACGGAAACCGAGATCGAAATTCTCAAGATTCGATAAATGGTGGATGAGCAATCCCGCCGCGCTGAGGAGGACCAGAGAACAAGCAATCTGCGCAGCCAACAGAATTTTTCCGAATAGCCTGCGTGATTTCGTCTCACCCGTTTGTCGCAGCGCCCCAGAAGGCGTGCAAACGGAAGCATTCCATGCGGGAGTGAGTCCGAACAGTACGCCGGTCAACAGAGCGATTCCTGCGGTGAAGAGCAGCACGTGCAAGTCCGGCGCGATTTGAATATCGATTCTGCCCGGCACCCCGACGATTTGTCTTCCCGACTGAAGAATCCGTACCAGCGCGCCCGCACCCCACCACGCAAGCAACAGACCAGCCGCCGCGCCGACTGCTGAAAGCGTCAGCGCTTCCACCAACGCGAGCTGGGTCAGGCGAATCCGCCCGGCTCCGAGCGAAATTCGAACCGCGGTTTCGTGCTGCCGCGACGCGGCCCTTGCCAGCATCATGCTTGCGATGTTGACACAGGCGATCAGCAGGAGCAAAGCGACAAGTGCCATCAGAATCAGCAGTGGCTTGGCGAAATGATCCCTCAGAAGCGAGAGTCCGGTGCCCGCCGGCTCCATCTCGAACTTCAACTGGCGGATCAGAGGATTCTTGGAGGACGCGAATCGTTCCTCGATGGTGAACCGGAAAAGGATACTCATCTCCGCGCGCGCCTGTTCAATGGAGACACCAGGCTTCAATCGGCCCATGAGATAGAGCCCGCCCAGTGACACCCGGCTGTGGCCATGAATCATCGAGTCGGCTGACAAAGGAATCCATAGGTCGGTTCTGACTCCCGGGTGCAAACCTCGAAATTCGCGCGGCGTGACGCCGATGATCGTGAGCGGCGCGCCGTCGACAAAAATCGTCTTGCCGACTACGGCAGGATCAAGGTTGAAGCGGTCTTGCCAATACAACCAGCTCAGCACCGCGACCGCCGAACTCGGCGAACCATCCCGATCACCTTCCGGATCGATCCGCCGCCCGATCGCTGGTTTCAATTCGAGCACAGGAAAAAAATCACCGACAATCGCTTCGCCGTTCACGGTTTCCGTTTCGCCGTCTGCCTGTCGCACGCTGAAGGTGGTGGAGTGCGCGCCCAGAAGCCCCGAGAAAACGTGATTGTGATCGCGATAGTATTCGTAGCTAGCCTGCGAGAAATAGCTGCCGCGAGGCTCGCCCGGGTACTTGCTGAGCAGTTCGACGAGTTGCTGCGGTTTCTGCACTGGAAGCATTCGCAGCATCAACGCGTCGACGAGACTGAAGACTGCGGTGTTCGCGCCAATGCCCAGCGCGAGCGAAAAAATCACGGCTGCGGAAAACGCTGGCGTCTTTCGTAGACCACGAAGGGCATAGCGAAGATCGCTCCCCAGATTTTCGAGCCAGCTTATGCCGCGCATCTCGCGGCATTCTTCTTTAAGTCGCGCGACTGCGCCGATGGTGCGCAGCGCGGCGTAGCGTGCCTCATCTGCACCTATCTCGCGAGCCAGATTTTCTTCGATCTGCTGCTCTAAATGGAACTGAATTTCCGCATCCAATTCGGCATCGGTCTTGTGCCGCCCGAAGAACGATCGGAGCCGCATCCGAAGCATGCGAAAAAGCCGCATTCTACGCCTCTTCGATGACTAAGTTGATCCCTGCCGACAAGCGCTGCCAGCTCGTCAGTTCTTTTTCCATCTGCGCGCGTCCGGCTTTCGTCAGCGAGTAAAATTTCGCTTTGCGGCCGGCTCTGGTTTCCGTCCAATGAGCCTTGATCCAACCCTGGTGCTCCAAACGATGCAAGGCGGGATAGAGCGAACCCTGCCGGACTTGCAGGACTTCCTTCGAAACTTGCTGAATGCGTTTCGCGATCGCCCAACCATGCTTTGGCTGAAGGGCGATGGTTTTCAGAATCAGAAGGTCGAGCGTGCCCTGGACCAGATCTGCTGATTTTGCCATGCGTAGATAATCTACAACACGGATTGTAGATTGTCAACAATCGCCCGTCGGCCCGGCCAAGACAAAGTCGTTAATGTCCGATAATGTCGAAGGCCATGCGCTATCACTCTGCGCGTAGTGCAAGCCGAACATTTACGAATTGGTTAGGAAACAGGGCGTGATCCTTGTTTTCGAACATTGCCTTCAGTTTGACGGTGCCGGTTACCTGGTCGACCTGATTGTCCACTCCGGTCAGCTGGCCGGTCGCGAATCTTCTCTTCAGCGTGCGATCCCATGCCTCGACGGGCAACGACGCGCCATCTTTCAGCGCCGCGAGCACTTTCGGCAGTTGGTCTTCAGCAAGATTGAAAACAACCGAGATGGGTTGGAGTTGGTTGATAAGCACAATACTATCGCCAGGATGAACGATATTGCCGGGGTCGATCCGCAGCAGACCGGCGACGCCAGTAATCGGCGAAACGATCTGAGTGTACGCTAACCGGCGCTTCGCGTCGTCGACCTTGGCCTGGTCGGTCTTAAGATTACCCTCGATTTGTGCGATTTTGGCCTCGAATGCCCGGAGTGGTGTCGTAGACTTAGCGAACTGCACCTCGGTCAGTTGCGCCTGATCGTGTGCGAGCTGGCCCTCGGTTTCGGTGAGTTGGAGTTGGTAGGCGGTCGGATCGATCGACGCCAGTGCCTGTCCGGTTTGGACCAAATCTCCATCCTTAAAATTCACGGACAACAATTGGCCTTCGACCCGTGGCTGGATGGTAACGGTGTAAGCAGTGACGAAACCAAGACAATCAAGAAACTCCGGCTCGCGTGCCCGCTGCGCTGCAGGCTCGGCGGGCCGAAGCCGTCGCTGCACATGCCCGAGCCGGTCAGACTGTCCGCCGGCGTGCTCGACTGGCTCACAATCGGACCCATCACGTGGTCGTACCATCCGTCGGAATCGTCGTAGCTGATGATGATCGCCGTCGAGCTCCAGAACGGCGACCGCTCCAGCGCATTAATGGTGTTCACCAGAAATGTCTGTTCGTCTACCGGATCGGAATTGGCCGCGTGGCCGTCCTGATACGCGGGCGCTTTCAGATAGCTGACCGAGGGAAGATTTCCCGCCTTGAGCGCTTCGACAAAGTCACTCATGTCGTACTGGTGATTGGCGCGGTCGGTTTGACCGATCATTTTGATTGAAGGCCTTCTGCTCGGAGCTGTAGCCGTGATCCTGGTCGCAGGTGACCGCCTGCGCCCGGCTGAGGCGGAAGGGTTGTGCGGCGTTCGGATTGTGGGTGAGAAGAGGTCCGCTCAATCCGTTGATCGGCGGAGTGCCCGGTACGGCGTGAAACTCCGGCTCGCCCGGCGTAGTGTTGGCCGCGACCGGATAGGTCGCGAAGTAGTGATCGAAGGAAATGTTCTCCTGAAAAAATCACCACGACGTGCGTGATCGGATTCTGTGTCGGAGGCTGGGCCGGCGCTGGCGGCGCCACGGCGCGTACCCAAGCGTCAAGCTGCGGATGGATTTCCGCAATCCCGAGATCGTGGGAACCTTTGTCTACCATTGCCACATCCTGGAGCATGAGGATGCGGGGATGATGGGCTCCATCCAGATCGTTCCGCCGCAATGACAGAAGGCGGACCCGTTGCGCATCAGAACGCAAAGCGGGCAGCGAACTGAATACTGCGCGCCGCGGGCGCCGCGCCTTTCTTGGCAGCGGGCGTCCATCACGCCGCCGTTATTGCTGCCTACCGGCGGGCCGCATCCCCCAATCGCCTTTTTCTTCGCCGCTCTGATCCGGCAAAGAGCCTTTTTCGGGGCGGAGTCGCAGCCATCTTCGCCGTGCTGCCTGCGCCATGGCCTTGCGGCCCGCGGCGCTAAGCCGGCGCTTTTTCCCGGGCTGGCGCTGCGCCCGAAGTCCTTCCGCGAGGTGGTCGCCGCTGGCTTCGATCGGTTTGGATAGGCGATCGGGTTCGGCGAGCAGCAAAGCGACGCTTTGTTGGTCCATGATCGCGGCGAGAGCGATTTCTTTCGCGAAAAGGCGCTCAAAACTTCTCTAACGATGGCCTGGAAGAATACGCCGATGGCCAACAGGGGCTGCCAAACGCGGCCATCGCGTCGAAACTCTGCCGCCCTTCCCGTTCCCAATACACGTCGCGCAGATTGAGCCACAAAGCAAATTCGTAGAGCGTCAATGCAGCAGCGGCACCGTAAACCATAGATGTGAGACGGCCCATCCACTGCGAAGATGATGCGGCTGCGGTGCCGACCTCGACCAGCCAGCAGTAGCCGACGAGCATCAGCAGCAGGGTGCCCCAGACCAAATGATAAAT
>Ga0335073_10013737_pt1 | contig 11354 bp, 10 predicted proteins | sample Lox_Sample_22_FD_207093 | JGI IMG/M metagenome (GOLD analysis project Ga0335073, IMG submission 207093) | Soil microbial communities from Loxahatchee National Wildlife Refuge, Florida, United States - Lox_Sample_2.2 | ecosystem: Environmental > Terrestrial > Soil > Wetlands | place: USA... | reverse complement strand
TGATGAGGCCCGCGCTCAACGTGCGCGGTCTACGTGCGGGCGAAGTCGGACCAGCCGCCGCAAACGCTATCCCAACCGAGGCCCGCATCTCACTCGACATGCGGATGGTCCCCGATCAGACGATCGCGGGGATCCGCGGCTCGGTGGAGCGATTTCTGCAGGCGCAAGGGTGGACGGTGGTGCGAGATCCTCCCGATACCGCGATGCGCGTGGCCCATCCACGCCTAATTCGGGTCCAGTGGGGAGCGGGCTATCCAGCACTGCGCACGGATCTGGCCTCACCTGCCGCGCAGGCCGTAGTGCGCGCGGCACGCGCAGCGGCCGGCAGACCCGTCGCGCTGATGCCAATGATGGGCGCAAGCGTACCGATCTACCTGATCGCGGAGATCCTTCACGCGAGGGTGGTCGGCCTGCCGATCGTCAACTACGATGACAATCAGCATGCTGCCAATGAGAACCTGCGGCTGCAGAATCTTTGGGACGGGATCCAGATCTATGCGGCGATGATGGCGACGCTGCACTGGTAGCGGAGCATTTCGGGCCCGCGTATTGCGTCGTCCGTTGCGAGGCCGGTGCGCGAGTTGCAATACCTGCGGGTGCGCCGATGAGCCAAACCGCCTGAACAGCGGTTTCCGGACAGGCAATATGCGGGCGGCGAATTTCACTGCTGGCCGGTATCGCGCCTGCCGAGCCGCTGATACATTCGGCAATCAGCTGGGCGACCCGCAGCGCGCTGCGCTGCCGCGGTACATTGTGCGCTCGTGGTGCCGGAGGAAGGCAACGGCTGACACTTTCGCGAGAGTTAGCGAGAGCCCATAATGGGCCTCAAGGTAACAACTCTCTGTGCTCCGACCTGGAAACACGCAGGTTCCACGGCCGGCAATATCACGATCTCAGCAAGTCCGAAGCTGCCGACAGCGTTCTGGAATTCTTTGCGCGCCTTACACCCGATACCCTGCAGCGCACGCTCAAGTTCTTAGACGCAGTTGATAAGAGCCTCGAAGAACATCGAACGATGGACTCACCGGAATCGTAGTTCGGCAGCACCTCGAGTCGCTACGCGAGCTACCCGGCATTCGGCAGCAGCCCCCACGGTCCCTTGACGCGTCGGTTTGTGCTTGACCGCCGAGGCTCGCGACAACGGTAAAAGAGCCAATCGCCACTGACGGCCTGGGCGACGGCCGGCGATGTTGGCGACGCAATGCCCGCTGTGTTCCGGGAACGCGGCCACGCGCCGATCAAGGAAACGTGGGACAGCTGGTTTCCACCTGCAGCCCAGTGTGAGGATGCCTACCGCTTCCACTTGTCGCATGCTCATGTGGAGAAGGCACGCGAGTTCGGCATGACCCCCAAAAAGCTCGGCAAGCTCTATAACGCCAACATGGAGTTCTGGAAGCTGCGACTGCCCGCCTTCATCGAATCGATCTACCGGACGCGCTTTGGAAAGGATGGCCCAGGTGTCGTGCATTCCGTCGAGGAGCGCGCTTGGCGGCTCGAACAGAAGAAGGCTGTCCGACGCGAGGCAAAACGGCTGAGGCGTGAGGCGCGGAGCTGACGCGAGGTTCTGCTGCAGCGCAGTTTCCCCTGTCAGGCCAACCGGCGGCCTTCGACCATTGTTGATGGTCAGGAGTGGCAGCTTGCGGGCAATGTAGGTGCCCGCGAAAGAAGGGCCAAGCTTTGCTGACTCATCGCGGGGCTTTAGGAGGACCATTGCTCGCGCAAGCCCAGAGCCGGCTTGCCGCGACCCCACCACACACACGTGCCGACCAGCAGTACCATCAGGAGCGGCAGAAGAAGCAGGCTGCCCTCCGGTCCCGCTGATCCACCGCTCCAAAGTGCATCCCCAGTCGAGTGTGTTGCAAGCAAAGACCATGGGACGAGCTGGCCACTATTCGCCGTACCGTAGAAGTAGGACTCCCCCCAGCCGAATCCGGTATGAAAACCCACAGCCCAGAATAGCGACTTGGTATACCACAAGCTCAGGCAGAAAAGTAAACCACCCGCGCCGGCGCCGAGCAGTCCCAGCGGCGTTTCCCCGGCATTTCCGCCATGCAGCAGTCCGAAAGCCACGGACAAAGTCAGTGCGGCCCACCAAAAACCGAGCGCGCGAGCCAATGCGAATTGCAGGTAGCCCCGCAACAGCGATTCTTCCACCAGACCCACCAGCAAGGATCCAAACAATGACGCGACAGCGTACGAGAACACATTGCGGCCTCCAGACGATAATCCATCGAAAGCCAGCGAGCCGTGCAACCACAGCGCCCCGGCCAGGGCCGAAATACTCACGAATCCCCAGCACGCGCCAATGAGCAACCGCCTCGGACCTGCAGCGTCGGTGTAGCCGTACGAGCGCACTGGACGTCGCTCGAGGCGGGCCATGACCCATGTGGCGCCAAGCACCAGTAGCGCAAAGCAAAATTCGCGTATGAGATCCGTCCGCAGTGAGGTCGACCCCGTACGGGACCTCGGCGCTACAAGATTGAGTAGCGGCTGTATCGCCAGGTAGAGCGCGATCACAATAGCCACGAACAGCGGCGCCTTCCATCCAGTGCGCAAGCCCTGTACGCCACAGAAAACCCACTTGAGAGGAACGCTGCATTGCGATGTTGCTATCCCTGGACGCGGCGGGGATTTGTTATCAGTCATCGTCGTTTCCGTGAGCTCGTGAGTATCTGCGGCCGTTTGCTATCGGAACAGTCTGCTTTGAAGCTTACCTGACCGCTTCTGTTAAGCGTTCTCCGAAGCCTGCCCCGTGGGATGGGGCATCCGGTTGAAACGCGATTGATGGGCGGGCGTCGGGTAACGCTTAACAAATCCGGCCATGCCATTCCGCCCGCAAATCTCCTCCATAGCGGATGCGTGCGAATTCGTCGGCGAACTGGTTGGCCCAGCGGCGGGACTGGGTGCTGAGTAGTCAATCCACCTCAAATGTCCCTCAAGGCCGCGGCGATCGGCATACGTGCAGCCCGCAGGGCTGGATACAGACCTCCTATCAATCCCATGCCAAAGGCCCACAGAACCGCGACAACCATGATCGAGCCGCTGACCAGAAAATGAAAGATGACCTGGGGCGTGTCGGTGCTCACGGCGAGCTCCCCGCCCATCCCGAGCGTGCTCGCCGCATAGCCGTCCAAGCTCACATAGGCCACCGCCGCCCCGACCACACCACCCGCCACACCCAACAGAGATCCTTCGAGAAGCGTGGCGGTGAACACGATCCCATGCGGATAACCCAATGCGCGCAACAGCGCCACCTCGAAGCGCCGGCTCTCCACCATGACCAGCAGCGTACTCATGGCGCCGAACACCGCAGCCGCGGCCATCATCGCCGTGAAAAATCCGCCGACTCGGGTCATCAGCTTGCTCATCTCTGAGGCCTGGTAGGCGTTGTACGCACTTTCGCTCATCGCGCTCAGTGCGAATTGCGGATCGCCGTCAAGCGTTCGCGCGAATGCGTCGAACGCGCGGCGCGATGTCAGCCCCACGTACAGCGAGGAGTAGGCGTCCCGGCGCCTCTCGGCCCCCTGCAGCGAGCCGAGGCTAGTCCAGGCCTCGGAGGAGAAGAACTGCGAGCCGGCGGAGAAAACTCCGGTCACCGTCCAGACCCTGCCTTCGGCCAACACGCGATCGCCCGGCGCGAGATTCCGGAAATCGTTCTCCGCCGCCGCGCCCATCACGATCTCATCGAGGCCCGGCCGGAACCATCGCCCCCGCGCTATCCGAACTGCCTTGTAGATCGTGAACATCGTGGGCGACACGCCGCGCAGAATGATCCGCGCCGCCAGATTCCGCTGCTTGTATTGCACCGGCAAGCTGCCCAGAAGGTTCGGGGCAATCAGCGGTACACCCTTTGCGCGCGCGACTCCCGGCGCTTGAATGACGTCCGCGACAGCGCCGCTCGGAACACCGGCCCCTCCCTCGCTCTTGCTGCCCTCGGTGAGCACGATCGCGGTGGTATCCTGCGCGGCGATATCGAAGGTGTGACGAAAACCGGACGCCATGGCGAGCACTGCCGTGAGAATACCGGCCACCACGGCAAACCCCAACACGGTCACCAGGGTATCGATGGGTCGTGAGGGCCACTCGCAGACCGCGGAGAGCGTCAGACGCAAGACCGCACGCAAGGTGTTCAGGAGTCGCATACTCACCCCTTGCGCAGGAACTGGGCGCAGTTCATGCGCACGATCCTCAGCCCGGGAAGCACCGAAGAGAGGATCGCGAGCCCAAGCGCGATGAGCGCGCACTCAGCCACCGCGGCGGGTGTCAGAATGATGCCCGGGAGGTTCAGTTTCGCTCCGGCGAAAGCCTGGATGACAAGCAGAGCACACAGCACGCCGACGGAGGCGGCGGGTACGATCGCAATGAGCGCTTCGAGAAACACCATCCACAAGAGCCGCGGCGGAGCGAACCCAAGCGCCCTCAGCAGCGCAAATTCTCTCATCCGCTCCGACACCGAATGAATCAGAGTATTGAAACAGATGAGGAATAGACCGAATAGGCTCGCCACGATGACTACGGAGGTCAGAGCACTCACATCTGCGAGTCGCTCGGCCATCCCCTGCAATAGCGACTTGAAGCTCTGCGTGCTCAGCGGCGTCGGGCTATTGGCAAATTTCAGCTCGATTGCACGGGCGACTGCATCGGCCTGTTGCGCCTCCTTTACCTGTGCAAACATAAAATCTATGGAATCGCGATGGGACCAGTGGCGAAAGTAATCGAGGTGCACATTGACATCGCTCGACGGACTTACGCCTGTAATCTTGCCGAGCACGCCGTCGATCTGAAAGGTGAGGTCTCGCGGCGAACTATGCGACATGGTGTGCAGGGTAATGCTCTCTCCCAAACGCCAGCCGTTCTTGCGGGCCATCTCGTCTGTCACGAGTGCGCCGGTTAGGTCGGTGAGCCACGTTTGCGCTTGTGCGCGAGGAAGCGCTCCGGTGCGGACCACGTCGGAAACTTCAAGGAACGCGCGCGGTGATAATCCTTCTACCCGCAGCGGATGACGATCGGCGCCAAAGAGCATTGGTGTGACGCTTACTCCAACGGCTGAGCGTACTCCAGGGAAAGATCTTACGGTCGTCAACACCGCGATCGTCAGTGGAGAGCCTCCGGCAGCCGGCTCAAGCAGCAGCAAGTCGGCACCAACCTGGGTCAGTCCAACCGCAAATCCGTGGCCAATCGCCAGAAAAAATCCGAGTAGCACGAACGCGATCAGCGTGGAAAGGCCCACAAGCAGGGTCCGTAGCCACCGCCGGCGCAGTATGCCGAGTACGATTCTATTCACTGGGTATTCGCTCGTGCCATCCCTACGCGCGCGGGCCGGCCACCGGGCGAAAAGGGGAAGAGAAGCTCCCGCACTTCAGTAAGCTACAAAGCGTATACATTGCATACCTATGCAGACAAGGTATAGTACCGCATGAGCGAGGGAACCCCGACGCTGATACCCGGCGTGCCGGAGCTGGTGCTGCTTCGCCTGCTGGCCCAGCAGGAGATGTACGGCTACGAGATCGCACGGGCGCTCAAGCTCGGCAGCGGAGGCGCGTTGGATCTCGGCGAGGGCGTGCTCTATCCGGCGCTTCACGCCTTGAACGCACGCGGGCTGCTGCGAGCTCGTTCCCAACGGGTCGACGGGCGCACGCGCATCTATTACGCCGTGACCCCACGCGGTCGGCGGCGACTTGCGCGCGTGCTCGAGAACTGGCGGCGCGTCAGCGCCGGCGTCGAACTCATTCTGGGAGCGACGGGTCATGAGTGAGCGCCGCTTTCGGAACCTTCGGGAGACACTTCTTCGACGGGGTGTGGCGTGGCGTTATGCGCGCCGCGCAGAGTTTGAGATTGGGGCCCATCATCGTGATCTGATGGAAGAGGCACTCGCGCGCGGAGAGTCGGCCGGGGCGGCACGGCGCAGCGCCGACGTGGCTATCGGGACGTTCGACACGCTCATCGAAGGTTTTGCGAGCCGCAAGGAGCTGCAAAGCTGGTCGCACCGTTTTCCAGTTGCATATGGTATCGCACCGATACTGTGCTTCGCTTGCTTGGGTGTTGCGCTGATGGCTGCCTTGGGCGCAGCGATGAACGCGATCTGGCCCCATCCTCACGCCGCTCAAATGTCCGCGGCTGTGGTGAGGGGCATCAATGTTGCCATGGCCTCAATCTTTCTATGGGTCTTGCCCATCTCGCTCGCGATGGGATTCGGATTGCTCGCTTATCGACAGCGGATCTCCTTGCGCTGGCCGATACTAGGAACGTTGCTGCTCTGCAGTGTGGTTGCACTTGTCAACGTGGGGTTCGGTGTCGGAGGCGGACCGAAGCCCGCATTTCTCGAGGCGGGTATTGGCTTTGGGACCAAGATGCTTCCGCAAGAGCTTGCGCGCGCCTTGAGCAGGGCGATCCCTGCGCTGATCCCGCTTGCGTGGATGAAATACCGCAGTTCGACGAAATTCCGATCCGAATCGAACGAGCCGTCGATCAGCTGACCGGGTTGCCGCGCCTTGTAAGCACCGTGACGCCGGGGAGCGAGGATGCAGCGAAAGCCACCCTCCGAGCGCATCGTCGCGGCTGCGGGAGTGGTGGTCCTCCACTTGCTAGTCATTGCGCTGCTGATGAGCGCCGATCGGCTTCCCAGAACTGACCGCTCGGAAGAGGAGCGCGCGGGCGTTCTTTACCTTTTGAGCTTGTCCCCGCAAGTGAGGCAATCGCCCGAACGAGCGCGTGCGGCACGCGATCGACACCGGAGCAGGCGACGGCCGCCGGCCGAGCCTCGCATGCCCACTCTCGCAGAGCCACGACAGCCGCCCGGGGTGTTCCCAGTTCCGAGCGGTCCCAAGGTGGACTGGTATCACGAAGCCGAAGTCGGGGCACACACCATCACTGGAGCGCGCGGGACGGGAGTGCATCCGGGCTCGGGCGAGCATGAACAATCGCCGTACCACAAGTGCGACCCAAGCCCCGGATTTGCGTGGGATCCGCAGCCGAAAAAAGCGGGGTTCATTGGTCCTTTCCCGTATCTGAGAACCAAACGCTGCTTTATTTCGCTGTTTGCCTTTGGCTGTGCCATTGGTCGGCTCCCGGAGCCCAATGGTAACCTCCTCGCCGCCATCAAAGATGGACCGGCTACTTTCAGCTCGGTGCCGGACGATGACAACTGCGACCAGTAAGGTCGCACCGTGTCGAGACCCACAGCAGCCGCGTTGACTTCACACGCAGCTCGACCTACGCCATATAGCCGACATTCGAACGTCTCCAATCGCCGGCGTCCAATGGCCGGTATGGAGCGGCCACGATGTCTCAAGAGGGTCGTGAGGGAATGTAGGCAGCTCGATCGCGACGATCCGGTTCCGAGATGGAGCGGGTATTCGGTGCGCTAATCGAGTGTCCCCATAGCAGTCAGTGGGCCGCCCTTGAGTCGTTGGGACGCGATCGGTTCTCGCGGACGCTGCACGAGCAAACATTTCCATCAGACCCGCAACGCCGCGTCTGCCTGCATGCGCTTGCATTCCCGCTGATCATGTGTTACACATGATAACATGTTACGTATGGTAACATGTACTCATGAAACACGTTCGCCCGCCACTCGGTGATCTCGAGCACGAGATTCTCACGATTCTTTGGGCGCAGGGCGAGATGACCGCGCTCGCTGTGCGGAAGCAAATCGCACGGAAGCTCAAGGACCCGACCATTCGCACAGTGCTGCGGCGCCTCGAGGAGAAGGGCTACGTCACGCACACCGTGCTGAGTGGCCAGTTCATCTACCGTCCCCGGGAGACTGCGGAGCGGACCGCGGCGAACGCGGTTCAGGGCATTGCCGAGCGTTTTTGCGGAGGGTCATTCGAGCGTGTACTGCTCGGGCTCGTGGACGCTGGATTGGTGGATCCCGGCCGGCTCGCCGTGCTGGCCGGCAAGCTCAGCCGGAAGCAGCGCTGATCGGAATGGCGGCTTTCGATGGCATCGTCCGAACTCAAGCTCGTCGAAAGATCGACCGAAGGCATGGATCGGCCGATTCATCGCGCGCGCTGGTCAGTCGCAGCTTGGCCGCTCGGTATCAAGGCGGGGATTGCTGCGATCGCACTCGCAGTTGCGGCCCTGGTCGCGGTCAAAGTGATCGCGGGTACGGGCGAGCGAACGGTACGAGTGCCACTCGAACGCGTTACGCTCGCAACCGTTCAGCACGGGACGTTCCACGACCTCATCCCGTTGCATGGCGTCGTGGTCCCTCTTGAGACCGTGTACGTCGACGCCATCGATGGCGGGCGCGTTGACCGGGTATTCGTGGGAGCCGGTGATACCGTACAAAAGGGTCAGCCGTTGGTCGAGCTCAGTAACACGAACCTCGCACTACAGGTCATCCAGCAGGAATCCCAGCTCAATCAAGCGATTTCGCAGCTCCAGCAGAATGAGATTGCCCTTGAGCAGGATCATCTCTCCAACGAGCGCGCGCTCGCGGAGATCGACTATAACCTCACTCGCTTGCAGCGGTCCGCCGAGCGCCGCGAAGCACTTGCGGCCGGGGGACTCGCCCCTCGCGAGGAACTGGACACCGTCACGGACGAGCTTGCCTATTACAGGCGTTTACGACCAATCCAGACCGAGAGCAACGAGCGGCAGTCGGACCTTCGCGCACGCCTGCTGCCGGAAATCCACGAGCAGTTGGACGCTCTGCGGGAGAACCTGGTCGTGGTCCACGACAAGCTCGACAGCCTCGTCATCCGCGCGCCCGTGGCCGGAAAGGTCACCGCGATTGACCTCGAAGTCGGCGAAACCCCGGGTCCGGGTCAGCGACTCGCGGAGGTGACGCCCCAGGCGGGCATGAAGGTCCGGGCCGATGTTGATGAGTTCTATCTCGGGCGCGTGCGAGTCGGCCAAAGCGCGTCCGTGACCCTTGACGGCAGACTACTGACCCTCACAGTGCGTCGAGTCTCACCCCAGGTCCGCAATGGTCAGTTCACGATCGACCTTCAATTCAGTGGAGCGACTCCCGCCGGCCTCATCGAGGGGGCAGCGGTCCAAGGCCAGTTGCAGCTCGGAGGAGATGCCCCTGCACTGGTTGTCCCGACTGGCGCCTTCCTCGAGCGCACGGGTGGGGACTGGTTATTCGTCGTCGATTCCAGCGGTCACTCCGCGGAACGCCGGCATATCAAGGTGGGCCGGCGAACGAGCGAGCAGCTGGAGATTCTGGGCGGGCTCGCCGCCGGTGAGCGCGTCATCATCTCGGACTACACCGGCCTCGACAGGGCCGATCGCCTGGTCCTCACCTCATAGGGGGCGGCATGTTGAGGCTCGAACACGTCTCGAAGGTCTACCGCACCACCGACGTTGAGACCGTCGCGCTCGATGATCTGTCACTCGAGGTCCAAGCGGGCGAGTTCCTGGCCATCATGGGCCCCTCGGGGTGCGGCAAGTCGACGCTGCTCAACGTTGTTGGCCTGATCGACAGTCCCACCTCCGGTTCGTACTGGTTCCGCGGGGAAAATCTGGCGGGATGCTCGGAGGAGGAGCTCACGCTGCGTCGTCGCGGGGAGGTCGGTTTCGTCTTTCAGAACTTCAACCTGATCGAGAACCTCAACGTCTCGGAGAACGTCGAGGTCGCGCTTCTTTACCTGGGCGTGTCCCGGGCGGAGCGCCGCGCACGTGTGGCCGCGGCCCTGGACCGCGTGGACCTGGCCCATCGCGCTCATCACATGCCCAAGCAGCTCTCGGGCGGCCAACAGCAGCGGGTAGCCGTCGCGCGCGCGCTCGTCGCGCATCCGGATCTCATCCTCGCCGATGAGCCCACGGGCAACCTCGACACGGCAAATGGCGAGGCGCTCATGGATCTTCTGTTTTCGCTCGTGACGGGTGGCACGACCGTTCTCATGGCGACGCACTCCGATGCGCACGCGAGCCGCGCTCACCGTATCGTGCACATGCTCGACGGCCGCATCGTCGATGCGGCAGAGGTGTAGCCTGAATGCTTCGTAGCTATTGGATGGCGGCTCTTCGGGACCTCTCCCGGAACCGAGCATATGCTCTAATCAATGTCTGCGGTTTGGCCATCGGATTTGCCGCCGCCATCGCGATTGCGCTCTATGTACGCGATGAGTACAGCTACGATCGGTTCTGGCCCGCCTACGACCGCATCTTCAAGGTCGACGAGACGTTTGCGCTCCCGGGTAATCCGCCGTTGAGCGGAAGCCAGACCGTCTCGGACGTTGCCAGATCGCTGAAGCTTGAATTTCCGTCGATCGACCTGGCAGTGCGCGTCGTACGGACGCCGATTCAGCTCCGTCGAGGCGATATCGACGGCGTGGTGGGAGAAGCCTATTGGGCCGATCGCGATTTCTTTCGTATCTTTCCCTTGAAGACGATTACAGGAGACCCGAACGCGGCATTGGGTCGACCCGATGAGATTGTGCTCACGCAATCGATCGCGCGCCGTTTCTTCGGCCGCGACGATGTCGTCGGTCAGACGATCGAGCTCAATCGGGCGCATGTCATGCGCGTCGGAGCGGTCATCGAGGACCTGCCCTCGAACACACACCTCTCGGGCGAGGTGTTCCTTCCGGCCATCGCGAGCTTCTCGGAACTGAGCCGTCTGGATTCCGTCACATGGGGTCCGGGTCGCACGAAGAGCTTCGAGGTCTACACGTACGTGCGGCTGCGGCCCGGCACACGCGTCGAGCCGATCAATTCCGCCATGCGCGCGTTCGTTCGTAGGCACTTCCCGGGCGAGTTCTCCGGGGTTCCAATCGCGCAGACCCTGACCATGACTCTCTCGCCCGTTACGTCGGCACACCTCGGACCGCGGCAGATGGACGCGATGAAGCCGCAGGGCGACCGACGGACGCTCCACGCTCTCATCGGCATCGCTTGCCTCATCGTTTTCATCGCCGCGAGCAACTTCGTCGGCATGATGACGGCACGCACCCTGCGGCGCTCGGTCGAAGTCGGCGTGCGGAAAGCCGTCGGGGCGACACGCAGACAGATCATCCTGCAGTTCGTGGGCGAATGTCTGTTCTATGTGGCCTTTGCGCTCGGGGTTGCACTGGCAGCGGTGGAACTCCTCCTGCCGGGATTCAACGCCTTTCTGCAACGCGACATCCACTTCGATTACATCGACGATCCGCGCCTCGGCGCAGCGATGTTGGGTTTTGCCGCAATCGTCGGCCTCGCTGCAGGCGCCTACCCCGCCCTTGTACTGTCTCGCTTCCGCCCGAACGAGGTCTTGCGTGGCACTTCCTTTCTCGCAGGGGGCTCGGGTCGTCTGCGTGAGGCGCTGGTCGCCTTCCAGTTCGCGACGCTCATCGGTCTGATCGTGGTGACTCTGACGGTTGCGCGTCAGGAGCGGTATGCGATCGAGGATCGCCTGCGGCTACCGA
>Ga0335073_10013736_pt1 | contig 11354 bp, 10 predicted proteins | sample Lox_Sample_22_FD_207093 | JGI IMG/M metagenome (GOLD analysis project Ga0335073, IMG submission 207093) | Soil microbial communities from Loxahatchee National Wildlife Refuge, Florida, United States - Lox_Sample_2.2 | ecosystem: Environmental > Terrestrial > Soil > Wetlands | place: USA... | reverse complement strand
GAAAGGTCGCGTCGACCATTCCGGCTTCGACAGCGGCTATGGCGGCATTCACGTCAGCGTTCAAGGTCACGACATCCAGCTCGATGCCGGGATGCGTGCGGTAGAAGTGCTCGACCAGAACGCCCGGTGCGATCCTCCGGCTGAGAACGTCGACACGCAGTGCCCGCCGGCCAGGACGCACGGCTGCGTCGGCCCGCTCGGCGGCCCGCAGGAGTTCGCGGGCGTGCGGCAGGAAGGCCTGGCCGTCGATGGTGAGCTGGACGCCGCGGGCCGACCGCGTGAACAGCCGTACGCCCAGGTCTTTCTCCAGCGCCGCGATGCGCTTAGAGACGCCCTGCTGCGTGACCGACATCAAGACGGCGGCTTCCTGGAACTGGCCGGCGTCCGCGCAGGCGACGAAGGTGCGCACGCCATCAAGATCCATGCCGCAGAACTGTACTGGCACAACCCAGCGTTGTGGCACGCCCTGGCCGCAGTTGTTTGATCGGGCCCGGCTGCCCTTGCTTTGATCGGCCTGCTCAACGGCGGGTTGTTCGAAGCGGGAGGTACGAGGCTTGGCTGGCAGGCGGTCTCTCGGCCGGCAATTCGGATGGTTGTGGGCGGCGTACGCAGTCAGCGCCTACGGTTCCGGGCTGGGATTCGGCGCGTTCCCGCTGATCGCCGTCCTGGTGCTGCACGCCAGCGCGGCTCAGGTGTCCGCCCTGTCGGCGGTTGGCCCCGCGGTGGGCGCGCTGATCGCTTTGCCGCTGGGGCCGTGGGTGGAGTTCCGCCGCAAGCGGCCGGTGATGATCGCGATGGACCTGACCAGGTTCGCAGGGCTGATGACCGTCCCCGCCGCGTACGCCCTCGGATGCCTCAGCATCGCTACGCTGCTGATTGTCTCCGCTGTGGTCGCCGCAGCGAAGATCGCGTTCAACACGGCCAGCGGCGCGTACCTCAGGGCGCTCGTCCGGCCGGCCGATCTGCTGGTGGCCAATGCCCGGTTCGAGTCCACTGCCTGGAGCTCTACCGCGGTGGGGCCGCCGCTGGGCGGAGCGGCCATCGGCCTGTTCGGCCCGGTCACGACCGTGGTGGCGGATGCCGCCAGCTACCTGTTCTCGGCGCTGGGCATCACGGCCATCCACGGCCAGGAACAACGCCCCCAGCGAACCGCAGGCCGCCAGGTCGGGGCCGACGAACTCCTGAACGGCTGGCGGCACATCCTGGGTCACCGGGGCTTGCGGTCGCTCTATCTCAACAACCTGCTCGTCAGCGGGCTGATCATGGCGACCGAACCGCTCCTGGCCGTGCTGCTGCTGCGCCAGCTACGGTTCCCGCCCTGGCAATACGGCCTGGCCTTCGCCGCACCTTGTGCCGGCGGGCTGATCGGCTCGCGGCTGGCCCGGCGGGCGGTGGCCCGGTACGGCCAGCACCGGGTTTTCCGGACGGTCGGAACGTTGCGTTCCATCTGGCTGATCGGCCTGGCATTTGCCGGGCCCGGTGTCGCCGGCCTCGTGACCGTGATGGCGGTGGAACTCGCCATCATCATCAGCATGAGCCTGTACAACCCGGTGCTGGCCACGTACCGGCTCGAACACACGCCCAGCCACCAGATCGCCCGCACCTTGTCGGCCTGGTCGATCAGCAGCAGCGCATCCATCGCCATCTGCACCGGGCTCGGCGGTCTGCTCGCCGACCTCACCAGCCCGCGCACGGCGCTCGCGGTCGCGGGACTGGCCGTCCTCGCCAGCCCGCTGCTCCTGCCCCGCCGCCTGAGCTCAGCCCGGTCGGCCGACCCTGCCCCTCAGCTCAAAGCTCTGCAATGATGACCGGCGTGAGCGCCATGACGGCCCGGCGCGGCGAACGCATCTGGACCGGGCTTGCCCAGCGTGCCGTGGCCCTGGTCCTTGTTGCCGCGGGTATCTTCGCGCTCTGGTACCAGCAGACCTACAAAGTGTGGCCGGGGCAGGCCGCCTCGGCCCAGGTGCATTGGTGCGGGCGGGACTACCAGTACCAGGGCACAACTCAGACCTGGCGTCAGATCACGTCCCAAGCGCGATGGCCGGTCCGGGCCGTGAGCTGGTACCCGCCGCTTGGGCTGGCGCGCCAGCAGTTGTTCGCCGCGACCTATCCCAAGGCGCTGCGATCGCCTTCCTCTTGCGCGACGTCGGTGTACCTGCGCACCGGCCCGGATCGGTATCGGACTTACGTCCTTGAGGGCGGCCCGTGACCGTGCCCGGCCGGGTCAGCCACGGCCCCGTGGCAGTGGCTCGGCGGCCGGCTCCGGTGCCTCATCGGAGGACCCTGGGTCGATGTACCGGCCGCCGCGCAGCAGCGAAGCGAGGGCGGCCAGCCCGGCCAGGCCGGCCGCCACCACGAACACCACCACCAGGCCGTGCCGGAACGGCCCCGAGATCAGGTCCGGGAAGAACTCCCGGCCGGTGATGGTCTGCTGAGCTGCGGCGGGCAGGGAGGACAGCACCCGGCTGGCGGCCAGCAGCTGACGCAGCGGGTTCACCCCGAGGACCGCCGCGAACAGCGACGACACCGGCGGCAGGGAGGCCACGTGGTGCGCGATGGCGTGCGGCACGCCCTGGCGCTGCAGGCCGCTGCTCAGCGTCGTCGGCAGGCTGCTGGCCAGCCCGGCGATCATCAGCGAGAAGAACACCCCGATCGACAGCGCTGTGCCGGAGTTCTGGAAGGTCGCGCGCATTCCCGAGGCCACGCCGCGGTACCTGGCCGGGACGCTGCTCATGATCGACGACGAGTTGGGGGCGGCGAACATCCCGCTGCCAATCCCGTTGGCCGCGATGAGCAGCGCGAACGCCCAGTACGGGAAGTCGACGGGCAGCACCATCAGGCCGATGAAGCTGCCGCCGAACACCACCATCCCGGCGCTGGCGATGCCCCGGGTGCCAAACCGGTCGGAGAGGAAGCCCGCCGAAGGACCCGAGACGAGAAAGCCGGCCGTGAGAGGGAGCAGGAAGATCCCGGCCCACAGCGGCGTGTCGGTATAGCTGTAGCCGTGCAGCGGCAGCCAGATGCCCTGCAGCCAGATGATCAGCATGAACTGCAGCCCGCCCCGGGCGACGGACACGGTCAGGCCCGCGAGATTGCCGGCCGCGAAGGCCCTGATCCGGAAGAGGCCGAGACGGAACATGGGGTCGGCGATCTTGGTCTCGATGATGCCAAATATGATCATGAACGTTACGCCACCGACCAGTCCGGTGAGCACCCATGGACTGGTCCAGCCCATCGTGTGCCCGCCGTAGGGCTGGATGCCGTAGGTGACGGCGATCAGGATCGCGCCCAGGCCGACCGCGAAGGTGATGTTGCCCCACCAGTCGATCCGGCCGCGGTGCCGGACACCGGTGTCGCGGAGCTTGCGGTAGGCCCACACCGTGCCGTACACACCGACCGGCACGTTGACCCAGAACACCGCCCGCCAGTCCCAGGCAGCCAGCAGGCCCCCCGCCACCAGGCCGATGAACATGCCGGACAGACCGGCGACCTGGTTGAGGCCGAGCGCGAACCCGCGCTGATCGGCGGGGAACGCGTCGGTCAGGATCGCGGCCGAGTTGGCCTGGAGCATGGACCCGCCAAAGGCCTGCAGCACCCGCCAGCCGATCAGCCACAGCGCCCCGTGACCGCCATCGAACGGATCGAACGAGAGCAGGATGGACGCGACGGTGAACACCGCGAAGCCCGCGTTGTAGATCCTGACCCGGCCGAACATGTCGCCGAACCGGCCGACGGTCACCACGAGCACGGCCTGGACGAGCCGGTAGCCCATGATCATCCACAGCAGGTAGGCGATGTTGCCCGGCGCCAGCGGATCCAGGTGGATGCCGCGGAAGATCGCCGGCAACGCGATGATGACGATGGATCCATCGAGCACCGACATGAACACGGCCGCGGTCGTGTTGGCCAGCGCCACCCACTTGTAGCGGTCATCCGGTTCGGAGTGGTTCTGCCTGTCCGCCGGCATCAGATGCTCTGAGCCAGTCGCTCGAGCAGCGGCGCGGCCGTGTTCAGCACCTGGAGTTCGGCGGGCGTGAACCCGGCCGACAGGGCCTTGGCCAGCAACTCGGTGCGGGCGTTCCGCTTGCTCCGCAGCCACTGCAGCCCGGCTCCGGTGACCGACAGCACGGCCCGTCTGCCGTCCTCAGGGTCGGGACGCCGCTCGATGAGGCCCTTCGCCTCGAGCGAGGCGAGTGTCGCGCCCATCGACTGCGGGCTGATCTGCTCCAGCCGGGCCAGCGCGCTGGCCGTGGCCGGGCCACCGCGGTCCAGGCGGGCCAGGGCTGAGCTCTCGGGCAGCGTGAGCTCGCCTTCGACCCGCGTCTGGCGCATCCGCCGGAGGAGCAGGCCGATACTGACCCGCAGCGCCCCGGCGACCTCGCTCACATCTGGACCCTGAGTCATATATTCAGGCTAACCTGATAAGCTCAGCCTTAGCAAGTTGCGCCGGAAGGCAGCGGGGTCTGTCGCTGTTGTTAGCATTGCCCGCGCGGGAGTGGCCGCGTTGACAGCACGTGGGCCGGCAGATCGGGGACACCGAGAGATGGCTGGCGAGCCGGACTGGGTACCGCCAGGAGTCGACACCAGGCGGGCCAACGTGGCCCGGGTCTACGACTACTGGCTGGGCGGCAGCCACAACTTCCTCGCCGACCAGGACGTGGCCCGGGCCATCGTCGCGGTCGAGCCCAAGATGCGGGAAATCGCCCAGGCCAACCGCCAGTTCCTCGGCCGAGCGGTGCGGTACCTGGCGGTGGCGCACGCCACCGAAAAGGTATACAACCGGAGCGTTTCCACGGAACTGCACTTGCGTTCGCGGGCCGAGATCCAGCGCTTCTTTGATGGCTTCGAACTCGTCGATCCCGGGCTGGTCTACGTCCCGCTGTGGCGCCCGGACTCGCCCGCCGACGTACCCGGCGACCCAGGTCAGTTCGGCTGCCTGGTCGGCGTGGGACGCAAGCCGTAACCCGCGGGAAAGCGCTCACGTCGCCAGGTCGTTGGCCGCGGTGACGGTCTGGCTGCCGGGGTGTGGTCCGGGCCTGGTGTCCTGCCTGATGGTCAGGCGGCCCTTGCTCATGACGCCGACCCGCTGGGCGCGGCGGGCGATGGCGGTGTCGTGGGTGACCAGGACCAGGGTCAGGCCGCGTTCGCGCCACAGCCTTTCCAGCAGGGCGATGATTTCATCACGGGTGTCCTCATCCAGGTTGCCGGTCGGCTCGTCGGCCAGCACCACCTTCGGCTCTTTGACCAGGGCCCGGGCGATAGCGGTCCGCTGCTGCTGGCCACCGGACATCTCCGAGGGCAGGTGGGCGGCCCGGTCGGCCAGCCCCACCGACTCCAGCGCGGCCGCGATCCGGGCCCGCCGGTCGGCCGCGGCGACGCCGAGCGGGATCAGCGCGGCTTCGACGTTCTCGGCGGCTGAGAGGGTGGGGATCAGGTTGAACGTCTGGAAGATGAAACCGATCTTTTCGGCGCGCAGCCGGGTGAGCTGGGTTTCGCGCAGCGCGCCGAGGTCGGTGCCGTCCAGTTCGACGGTGCCTTCGGTGGGCCGGTCCAGGCCGCCGAGCAGGTTGAGCAGGGTTGATTTGCCGTGGCCGGTGCGGCCTTGCACGGCCAGCCACTCGCCGCCGGAGATCACCAGGTCGAGCCCGCGGACCGCCGGGACGGTGCGGCGGCCCTTCTGGTAGAGCTTGGTCACGCCGGTCAGCTTGTACACGATTCGTCTCCTGTTCGTGGAAGGTCTTGCCGGAAGCGGGTCACGCGACCTGGGACAGCGCGTCGACCGGCCGCAGCCGGGCGATCCGCCAGCTGCCGAACGACCCGGCCAGCAGCCCGCCGGCCACGGCCAGAATCACGGCCAGCACGATCACGCCGACCGTGACGGACGGGTGCAGCGCCACGGAAATGGTGCGGTCGGGAATGCCGCCGATGATGTGTGAGGCGCCACCCGGGCCGCCGCTCACCGTCTGCGACTGGAAGTTCCCGCCGCCGCTGGATCCCGGGATCAAGGCGGGCAGCTTCGGCGCCACCTTGGAGATAATCGCCGCGCCCGCGAAACCGAGGCCGACACCCACCGCCGCACCGACGACGCCCATGACCACCGACTCGCCGAGTACCTGGGCGACGATCCGCCGGGTCCGCCAGCCGATCGCCTTCAGCGTCCCGAACTCGGCCACCCGGCGGGCAACCGCCGACATCGTGAGCAGGCTGGCCACGGCGAACGCCGCGATCAGCACCAGGACCGCCAGCCACTTGCCCAGGTCGTTGACCAGCTTGGCGGCGGTGGACAGCGACCCGGTCACCTCGCTGGCCAGGCTGGCCGCGGTGGTCACGGTGGCGTGCGGCAGCAGCTTGGCGATCTCATGCTGCACGGTGGAGATGTCGGCGGCGCTGGACGCGGTCACGTAGATCGTGTTCACATCGCCGGTCTCGACGCCGAGCGGGCCAGTCTTGAGCGCCTGGGCCACCTTCAGGGGGACGTAGACATCGGGCGGGCTGGTGGACTGGGGCTGCCGGACGATGCCGATGACGGTGAACTTCACGCTGTCGATGGTGATGACCGAGCCGACCTTCAGGCTGTTGCTCGTCGCGTAACCGGAGTCCACCACGGCGACATGGGAGTCGGAGTCGGCCGCGGTGAACGAGTGGCCGGAGGTCAGGGAACCCTCGCTGAGCGGGCCGAGCGAGGTGTGCGCGGTGTCCACGCCGTCCACGCTGAGCGTGTTCGGCGATGGCGGAGCCGAGCCGCCGCCGGCACCGAAGTTCTTCGGGAACGTGATCGTGTTGTCGGTGAGCAGGAGCCCGCCCGCGGCGGTCGACACATCGTGCAGCCTGGCCACGTCCGTCACCTCCGCGGACTTGATCGGCAAGTACTCGGGGGCCAGGGTCTGGACGGTTTTGCCCGCCGCGTTTTCACACTTCCCGTTCTGGCAGATTTCCGCACCGCTGGGGCTGCCCTGAATGGTTGTGGCATTCTTCGGCGGCTGGCTGTTTGCCGAGGGCGCCTTCGGCTGCGGGGCCTCGCCGGTCACGGTCACGTCGGTGCCCACCCCGTACAGCGAGCTCAGCACGTCGGTCTGAGCCTTTTTCACCCCGGCCGAGGCGGCGCTTACGGTGACGACCAGGCCGACCCCCACGGCCAGGCCCAGGGCGACGAAGATCGCCTGGCGCATTCGGCGGCGCAGCTCGCGCCGCAGGTATGTAGCGAAGAACATCTGCGCTCCTATTCGCGATGAAGGATCTGCACCGCCCGGCCCCTGACCGGGAACCGGCGGGTTGGCGCACCGGCCGACCCACGTCGACCGGTGCAGGATCCGTTCTACGGAAAGGGCGGTTGCGCGGCGGTAACACCGGCGCCACCCCGGGCTACCGTCTCCGCGTCCCCGGGCTCGTGACCGCGGTGGTGTAACCGCGGCGCAACCGGGGGTGCGGGAGCCTGGGACTGGGCGGGGGCCCGGGCTGAGTTTGACGATCATCATGAGGAGGCGAGCACCCGATGTCGCCGGAATCTTCAGGTCCCGCAGGGCTGGGCCGGGCCAGGTGGCCAGGTGGTGACGGCTGGCCTGGCGGCGATGCGGGCGAGCCGGATCCCGGCTGGCCCGGCGACGACGCAGCGGACGAACCGGACCCTGGCTGGCCCGGCGACGACGCAGCGGACGAACCGGACCCTGGCTGGCCCGGCGACGACGCAGCGGACGAACCGGACCCTGGCTGGCCCGGCGACGACGCGGCGGACGAGCGGGATCCCGACTGGCCCGACGACTGGCCGGACGGGGATCAGGCTGACCCGCCCTGGCGCCGGGCGGCGCCCCCCGCGGCCTACGGACCGGGCGGGCCCAGGCGGCGCAGGCTGCGCCCGCTCGCGCTCACGGTCGTCGCGGTGGTGGCGCTCGGTGCCGGGGCTGGCGTCGCGCTGGCCGTGGGCCGAGGTCTCGATAACTCGCCGGCACCGTCAGCGACGCCGAGCAGCCAGCCGTCGTATGGGGCACCGGGCGGCAGCGGTGGCGGCACCGTTCCCGGCGGCGGCAGCGGTGTGGTCGGGCAGGGTTTCATCGAAGGCCGGGTGACCGCGGTCAGCCGCACATCGATCACGATCGGCGGGCCGGGCCAGTCCATGACCGCCGCGATCACGGCAGCCACCAAGGTCACCGGCGAGGTGGCCAGCATCGGGTCGGTCAAGGTCGGCGATGACGTCTCAGCCCAGATCACCGTCAACGGCGGGCAGGCCACGGTCACCGCGATCCAGGACCCGGCCCAGGCACCATCAGGCAGCGACGGCCCGCCCTGACCACGGCCACTGGCGGCGCGCAACTGGGCGCGCCGCCCGGCGGCGGCTGCGGCGGCCCCTGCTCAGCGCCGGCCAGGCGGCCGAGGGCCTTTAGAACTCGTCGACGAGCATCTCCGCGATCTGCGCGGCGTTCAGCGCCGCTCCCTTGCGCAGGTTGTCGCCGCAGACAAAGAAGTCGATCGCCTTTGGGTCATCCAGGCTCTGCCGCACCCGGCCGACCCATGTCGGGTCCGTCCCGACAACGTCGGCCGGGGTGGGAAACTCCCCGGTCTCCGGGTCGTCGTTCAGCACCACGCCCGGAGCCTCGCTGAGCACCTGCTGCGCTTCCTCCCGGGCCACCTCACGGCGGAAGATGGCGTGCACGGCGAGCGAGTGCCCGGTGATGACCGGCACCCGGACGCAGGTCGCCGACACCCGCAGCCGCGGCATGCCGAGAATCTTGCGTGTCTCGTTGCGGATCTTCAGCTCCTCCGAGGACCAGCCCGCGTCCTTGAGCGAGCCTGCCCAGGGCACCACGTTCAGCGCCAGCGGAGCCGGGAACGGCCCGAAGTCGCCGACCACCCCGCGCAGGTCGCCGGCCCGCTGCCCCACCGTCCGGCTGCCCGCCACCTTCTCCAGCTGCGTATAGAGCGTGTCGATACCGGCCTGCCCGGCGCCGGACGCGGCCTGGTAGGACGCCACGACCATCTCGCGGAGTCCGAATTCCCGGTGCAGCGCGGCCACGGACACGATCATCGCCAGAGTCGTGCAGTTCGGAACGGCGATGATTCCCTTGGGCCTGATCGCGGCCTGCCCCGGGTTGATCTCCGGCACAACCAGGGGAACTTCGTCGTCCATGCGGAACGCGCCCGACTTGTCGATGACCACGACCCCGTGGGCCGCCGCCACCGGCGCCCACTGCGCCGAAACCTGGTCTGGCACGTCGAACATGGCGAGGTCCACGCCGTCAAAGACCTCCGGCGAAAGCTCGGCGACCTCGACCTCCCGGCCGCAGACCCGCAGCCGCCGGCCAGCCGAGCGCGCCGAGGCGACGAGCCTGATTTCTCCCCAGACGTCATCCCTGGTGGAGATCACGTCGAGCATCATGGTCCCGACGGCTCCGGTGGCGCCCACGATCGCCAGCGTCGGCTGACGGCGATCGGCCGACTGGCCAGCCCTCGGCTGGCTACCCTCCGGTGTCACCGGCCTGTCCCCCCGTACACGACCGCCTCTTCCTCGCTGGATCCGAGGTCGAAGGCCCGGTGCACGGCGCTGACCGCCACCGGCACGTCGCTCTCGTCGACGACCACCGAGATCCTGATCTCGGACGTCGAGATCATCTCGATGTTCACCCCGGCCTCGGCCAGCGCGCCGAAGAATGTCGCGCTCACCCCCGGGTGCGAGCGCATCCCAGCGCCGATCAGCGAGACCTTCCCGATCCGGTCGTCATAAAGCAGCGAGTCGAAGCCCACCTCGTTCTGCAGCTGGCCCAGCGACGTCATGGCCGTCGGGCCGTCGTCGCGGGGCAGCGTGAACGAGATGTCGGTGCGGCCAGTCGCGGCAGCGGAGACGTTCTGGACGATCATGTCGATGTTGATCTCTGCCGCAGCGATGACCCGGAAGATCCGGGCCGCCTCGCCGACCTTGTCCGGTACCCCCACAACGGTGATCTTCGCCTCGCTCGTGTCCTGTGCCACCCCGGAGATGATCGCCTGTTCCACTGCCTCGTCCTCCGTCTGCCCGTCGGTTCCTCGGCCGGCCCCGGTGACCCACGTCCCGTCCCTGTTGCTGAATGAGGAGCGCACATGGATGGGAATGGCATACCGCCGTGCGTACTCCACCGAGCGCAGCATCAGGATCTTTGCCCCGCACGCGGCCAGCTCGAGCATCTCCTCGTAGCTGATCCTCGCGTGCCGCCGCGCGTTGGGCACGATTCTGGGATCAGCGGTGAAGACGCCGTCCACGTCGGTGTAGATCTCGCAGTAGTCCGCACCGAGCGCGGCGGCCAGCGCTACCGCGGTGGTGTCCGTCCCGCCGCGGCCCAGGGTCGTGATGTCCTTGCCGCTCTGGGAAACGCCCTGGAACCCGGCGACGATCGGGATCGCGCCCTCGTCGAGCGCGCTGCGGATCCGGCCGGGCGTCACGTCGATGATCCGGGCCTTGCCGTGCGCGGAATCGGTGATCACGCCTGCCTGGGAGCCGGTGAACGAACGGCCTTCCAGGCCAAGGTTGGCGATGGCCATCGCCAGCAGCGCCATCGAGATGCGCTCGCCCGCGGTCAGCAGCATGTCGAGTTCGCGGCCCGGCGGCAGCGGGCTGACCTGCGTGGCCAGCTCGATCAGGTCGTCGGTGGTGTCGCCCATGGCCGACACGACCACGACCACGCTGTCGCCGCCTTTGCGCGTCGCGACGATGCGCTGGGCTACGCGCTTGATGCCACTGGCGTCGGCAACTGAGGATCCCCCGTACTTCTGGACTATAAGAGCCAAGGTCGAGCCGCTCCTCCCGCTCGCCTGATCCAGGCTGTCGCCCCTGGCCGACCGACTCGAGTGTATCCACCGTGGCCGGGTCGGCCACCACAGCTTTTCCTCAGTCAGCCCGAAGCGGACTCGTCGGCGACGTCCAGCCTGGCGTGCGCGACCACCGCGTGCAGCGCTCGCAGCGCGGCGCCGCCGTGCGTTCCCCAGTGATTCACATACGAGTACTGCCACCACCACAGCGCCTCGGCGCAGCGCCCGGCCTGATAGTGCTTGAGCCCGTGGATCAGGTCGGCGGTCACGGCGGCGAGATCATCGGAAAGCCGGAACTGCATCGCCTTGGTGTCCCGGTAGGGGTCGAAAAGCTCGGCGTATTCATCGAAGTCCTGCAGCCGCGCGGCGAGCCCGGTCCTGAGCAGGTCGAGATCGGGGTCCGCGCCGACGTCGGGTTCCCAGTTGCCCGGCAGGATGATGTCCTTGCTCGCCCCGAGCTGAGCCCCGGCCAGCAGGATCTGGGCGACCTCGAGCAGCAGCAGCGGGACCGTCTCGTCGTTGCCCTCACCGCCGGCCAGCGCGGTCACGCCGTCCAGGAAGTCCTCGGCATGCCGGGCGAT
>Ga0335073_10013735_pt1 | contig 11355 bp, 9 predicted proteins | sample Lox_Sample_22_FD_207093 | JGI IMG/M metagenome (GOLD analysis project Ga0335073, IMG submission 207093) | Soil microbial communities from Loxahatchee National Wildlife Refuge, Florida, United States - Lox_Sample_2.2 | ecosystem: Environmental > Terrestrial > Soil > Wetlands | place: USA: Florida... | reverse complement strand
TGTTGCCAAAGTATTCGTCCCCGTTACCAGTGTCCCTGCAATCACTTACGCCCAAAGCGTACAACTTGATCCAGCAGGCATGGAGTAAACAGGGAAACTTTTACCTATTCCAGGGCAGTCCCGGCCCAAGTCAGGCAACAGGTCAGGCGCAATACCAAAGGCCGGAAAAACCGCTGTTCCGTTGGAAGGAAGTTCCTTAGATTCTGTTGCTTCGATCATCTTTCCATGGCGAAACGGCAGCAACGTCTAAACTTTAGGTTCAGGGATTACTTGATGGACCTCCACGAAAAGATGCGCACGCTGCCCACCCGGCCAGGTGTGTATCTGTACCGGAATGCCCAGGGCGACGTGATTTACGTGGGCAAGGCCAAGAACCTTCGCGCCCGGGTGCGCTCTTACCTTCTTCCCGAATCTCAGGCAAATGCAAAGACCGGTTCGTTGATGCGCGAAGCCGTGGATGTGGACTACATCCTGGTGGAAAACGAAGGTGAGGCGCTGGCACTGGAAAACAACCTCATCAAGCAACGCAAGCCTCGTTTCAACATCCTGCTGCGCGACGATAAGACCTACCCCTACGTCAAGCTGACCCTGGCCGATCGCTATCCAAAAGTATTTGTGACCCGGCGCCTGCGCAAAGACGGCAGCGCGTACTATGGACCGTTTTTTCCCGGTAACCTTGCCCATCGCGTGGTGGACTTAATTCACCGCAGCTTTCTGCTGCCCAGCTGCAAGGTTGATCTTTCACGCTACCATCCACGCCCCTGCTTGCAGTACTACATCAAGCGCTGTCTTGGTCCATGTGTGGAGAATCTGACGACACCTGAGACCTATCGCGAGGCGGTACGCGACACGCAGATGTTTCTGGAAGGACGCCAGACCGAGCTGAGTCGTTCCCTGGAAGAACGCATGGAAGCCGCGGCCGACTCGGAGCAATTCGAACTAGCTGCGAGATACCGCGATCTCCTGATCACGCTGAACCAGGTTCAAGAGAGACAGCGCATGGCGACCGCGGACAACGACGACGCAGACGTGTATGGCTATCACCACGAGAACGGCATGCTGGCGGTAAACCTCTTCCACATGCGCGGTGGTAAGATCGTCGATCGGCGCGAATTCTTCTGGGAAGAACTGCCGGAGGATTTGCCAGAGATCGACGAGGCCGAGTCGGCATCGCCATCAGTGACTGGAGCATTTGACGCTTCCTCTTTCTTCTCGGCGTTATTGAAGCAGGTTTACATCGACCAGCAGTACGTGCCGCGGATGGTGTACATCCCGGTCGATTTCGCTGACCGGGAAACCCTGGAGACGCTGCTCAGCGATCGCGCGCAGCACAAGGTCGAGCTTTGCGTACCTCGGCGCGGAGAGAAGCGCTCTCTGGTGGATCTCGCGGGCCAGAATGCCAAGCAAAGTTACGATCAGCGTTTCCGCGTACTGCAGCCCACGCGGAAGATGATCGAGGAGTCGCTGCAGGATCTGATGACTTTGCCCGAATTGCCCAAGCGCATCGAGTGCTTCGACATTTCTCATATCCAGGGAGCGGAGACGGTCGCCTCCATGGTGGTTTGGGAGGACGGTGCGATGAAGAAGTCGGAGTACCGCAAATTCCAGATCAAGACCGTCGAAGGAGTGGATGACTTTGCCGCCATGCGGGAAGTTGTCGGCCGCCGCTATCGCCGCGTGCAGGACGAACAGAAATCGATGCCGAACCTGGTCCTGATCGATGGCGGGCTGGGCCAGTTGCACGCCGCTGCCGAAGCCCTGGAACTGCTTGGCATCACCACCCAGCCGCTGGCCTCGATCGCCAAACGAGAAGAAATCATCTACGTCTATGGGCAGGAAGACGAACCTATCGTACTCGACCGGCGTTCCCCCGTCCTCCACCTGGTGCAGAAGATTCGCGATGAGTCGCATCGTTTTGCCATCACCTACCACCGTAAGCGCCGTGAGATTCGCGACCGTGAAGCCAACCTGCTGACCATCCCCGGCGTAGGCCGGCAAACCCGCAACCGGCTGGTCGCGCACTTCGGCAGCCTGCGCGGAGTGCAGGATGCAAGCCTGCAGGCGCTCTCCTCGGTAGTGACGCCGAATCTGGCCGCCGCGATCCACAACTACTTCCATCCCGTCGATACGCAGGCGATGTAAGCGCACACAGTACAATTTGTCATCCTCGTGCACGATCAACCGCATCTTCAGCCAGGTGTGTCCTCGACACCCGATCTTCCGCGTGTACTTGGCGTATGGCACGCCACGGCCATCGTGGTGGGTACGATCATCGGCAGCGGCATTTTCCTCGTGCCGCAGGAAATGATGCGTGCGGTGGGCTCTGGGAAGATGGTTTACCTCGCATGGATCGTTGGCGGGCTACTCAGCCTATTTGGCGCCATGACCTACGCGGAGCTAGGCGCCATGATGCCAAGGGCCGGCGGCGAATACGTCTTCCTCCGCCATGCCTACGGAGATTTGCCGGCTTTTCTCTATATGTGGACCTGGTTCGCGGTCGCAAAGCCCGCATCAATTGCCAGCGTCACGACCGGGCTTGCCCGCGTACTGGGCATCTTCCCGGCTTTTGCCTGGCTGGATGGAGTGGCGCTGCATTCTCCGCTGTTAATCAGCTGGTCACAGATCTTCGCCATCATTGCCGCGTGGCTCATCACGGGGTTGAATTACCTGGGCATCAAAAAGGCGGGCGACTTTCAGCTCTTCTTCACATGGCTGAAGGTGATTCTGGTTGTGATCATTACCGGCTTCTGCTTCGCCAGCCCGCTTGGTTCGATTGCTAACTTCCAAACCAGATTTGCAAGCGCCCAGGGCGGCCTCGAAGGTTTTATGGTGGCCCTCATCGCTTCCCTGTGGGCGTATGACGGCTGGAATGACCTCACCATGGTGGCGGGTGAAGTGCGACGCCCGGAGCGCAGTCTGCCGATCGCTTTGATTGCCGGAGTAGGCGTCGTCGGGGCACTCTACATGGCCACGAATGCAGCCATTCAATACATCCTGCCTGCAGCCCGGATCGCCGATTCGCCACGACCGGCAGTCACCGCAATGTCGATCGTCTCGGGCCACTGGGGAGCATCTTTTGTTTCTGCTGCTATGGCACTGAGTATTCTGGTCACGCTCAATGGAACTATGATGTCTGGCGCTCGCGTGCCTTTCGCCGCCGCACGGGACCGGCTTTTCCCGGCGAGCATGGCCCATATTCATCCACGGTTCCAGAGCCCCTCAACCGCACTGGCGGCGCAGGGTCTTCTCAGCACGCTGTTATTGCTTTTGGTGGGACGCTTCCAGCAACTGTTCGAACTGGCCATCTTTGCGGAGTGGCTTTTCTACCTGCTCACCACTACAACGATTTTTATCTATCGGCGCCGCATCCCGGCAACAGAGCGGCCGTTTCAGAGCTGGGGATATCCGGTATTCCCGGCGCTCTTCATTCTTGCCGCGGGGTTTCTGCTTTACTACTCGTTTGCCGCCAATCTGCACAGCTCATTGCTGGGCATGACAATCATTCTGGCCGGCATACCAATCTACCTCTACATCCGTGCCAGACACGCAGTGCCGCATTAGGACCTTCGCCGCGCAATCTCTTCATACAGCCGGATATACTTCTTGGCTGGCTGGGTCCAGGAATAATCGCATGCCATGCCATTCTGCATCAGTTTCCGCCACTGTTGCTTGTTCCTGAAAGCGGTCAACGCCTCGTGGAGAGTCTTCAATAATTCCTCGGGACGATACTCGTAAAACTTGAAACCCGTACCCGTCTCGGCCTCGGGAGACCATTGCTGCACGGTATCATCGAGGCCACCCGTTCCTCGCACTACGGGTACAGTCCCATATTTCATGCCGTAGAACTGGTTTAGTCCACACGGCTCAGAGCGTGAAGGCATCAGGATCATGTCGGAACCAGCGATTATTTTGTGCGCAAGCGTCTCATCATAGGTAATCGCAACGGCAACTTTCTGCGGAAGCCGCTCCTGCCAACCGCGCAGCAGATTCTCGTAATATGGTTCGCCCGTGCCCAGAATCACCAGGAAGATGTTCTCCTGCACCAGCTGGTCAAATATCTGGGCCAGCAAGTCGTAGCCTTTCTGTGTCGCCAGGCGGGAAACCATGCCCACGAGAGGCGCATCTTCGCCCAGGTTGGAAACACCAAAGGCGTGTAGCAGATCTTTGCGGCAGGCCAGCTTTCCTTCCAGACGTTCGGGGGTATAGTGGGCCGCAATTTTGCTGTCAGTACATGGATTCCAAATCTGGTAGTCAACCCCGTTCAGGATGCCATGAAGATCTTTCGCCCGGACACGCAACACGCCGTCCAGTCCATTCCCATATTCCGGCGTTTGGATTTCCTCCGCATATTTGGGACTAACTGTGCTGATGGCGTCGGAATAGACGATTCCGCCCTTGAGGAAATCGAACGTCCCGTAGTACTCAGCCCGATCAGGGGTGTAGACATCCCATGGCAAGAGAAGTTTTTCTACCGTATCGCGGGAAAACCATCCCTGGCGGTCGGCATTGTGAATGGTCAGCAGGCAAGCCACGTTTTTTAGTACGGGGTCGAAGTAGTACACCGTGCGCAGCAAGACTGCGAGCACTCCGGCCGGCCAGCCGTGAATATGAAAAACATCGGGCACCCCGAGGAACTTGGTGCTATCCAACACGGCCCGGCAAAAGAGTCCGAACCGTTCGGCGTTGTCGGCATAGTCACCCGACGCTGTCTCGTAAAGAAACTCGCGATCAAAAAGCTCGGGGCAATCCACAAAATAAAATTGCACTCCGTCCGGAGTGCCTCCGTTCACAACAGTTGCAAACCGGTTGTAGTAGGAAAAAGGAATAGTGAGGCTGCGGATCGCGATCTTTCGTTCCTTCAGATGTTTTTGCACCTGACGGTAGAGTGGTACGTAGACCGTCACCTGGTGGCCTTGCCGAACCAGTTCCTTGGGCAGCGCTCCGACAACTTCCGCTACTCCCCCCGTCTTGACATAAGGAACACACTCCGACGCGGCAAAAACGATATGCATTGCAACCCCTTCTAAGTCGACGCCTCTTCCGTATGATGCTGAGCAGGAGGAACCGCCGCAAATGCGTAGTCTACCTGCCAGATTTGACCGCAGCAATCGGCGGGGCCATAAGCCTAAGCTGGGACAGAACTTCCTTGTCAGCCCGACAGCCCCGCGCGCGATCGTAGACGCCCTGGGCGACCTAAGCCATGAGACGGTAGTGGAAATCGGTCCCGGACGCGGAGCGCTGACTGGCTTGCTTGCGGCACGCGCCAAGCAAGTCATTGCGGTTGAGATTGACCCAACTCTGGCTGCCGCGTTGCAGGGAGACGCAATAGAGGTGCATCGGCAGGACATTCTGAGCCTCGACCTTACGCGGCTCGCCACCGAGCGAGATGTCCGGCTGCAGATTATCGGTAACCTGCCCTATTACATCTCAACGCCAATCCTCATGCACCTGTTTGCCCACAGCGCGGTGATCGACCGTGCTGTGTTGATGGCGCAACGCGAGGTCGCAGCTCGCATTGGGTCAGAGCCGGGCTCACGCGACTACGGTCTGCTGTCCGCAACAACGCAGATGTACGCCAACGTCGAGAATCTCTTCACTCTGCCGCCGGAAGCATTTAGCCCGGAGCCGGAGGTTTACTCTACAGTCTTTCGCTTAACGATACGTCCACGTTTTGAAGAACTGCGGGTTCAGGCGAGTAGCTTTAAGCGGTTTCTCCAGCAAATATTCGCCCAGAAGCGCAAGACCTTAGCGAATAACCTACGCGCGGCGGGATACGACCCTGCAACTGTGGAGTCCGCCTTTGCACAATGCAAGGTGGCAAACACGCACATTCGCGCGGAAGCAGTTGCATTGGAAACGATGGCATGTCTTTTCCGCGCGCTGAACGCTGAGCCTATGTAGTTTTGGGGGCGTCCGCGGTAACTTCGCGCAGTGCAGACACCCCCAAATGAGGACAGCTCAGCGATGGCCGCCGCCGGGCGGCGCAGACATATGCGGCGCCGGTGGTGACGAATAATGGGGCTGAGGCGGAGGCGAGTAGTGCGGAGCAGGCATCGGCCGTTGCACGTAGTTCGACCTCTGATTGAAAGACTGCTGCGGAGCATAACCCACGTTGGGGCGCGGGTTAACCGCTTGCGGCGGTCTCATGGCGGTTGGTCCTGGTTGTGGCCGCGCCATCTGGCTTTGCGGCACATAGGTCCGGTTGGGACCTCCCATGTAAGTGCTGTTCGCACTCACCCGCACTCCTCCCCCCGGCGGGGTGCCTGCCAGAATCGCACGGGACCCGGGAGCGGTGCCCCGAGCCGCCGCAAATGCCTCCGGACGTACGTCCGTTCGCTGCACAGGAGCGATCGGGTGTCCGTTAAAGTTCAGCGATGCCTGATGGTCGGGCCGCGGCAACGGATGGTTGAACGCCCATGGCCCTTGGGCAACCGGGCCACGATCGACAGCGACCAAACGTCCCGGCAGAGGACGGGCGCCCCCCGGCGGATGGAGCGGTGGACGGATTGGCATTGTCCATCCGGGAGGGTGATTGCGAACTACGATCACGGGAGACCACACGGTCCCGCAACCACCAGGAGCCCAGCCCCAACCGAAGGAGTAGTAGCTCCAGGCGCCGCAGTGATAAGGTAGCCAGCCCCACGGGTAGGCGGAAATCCAGGTATAGCCAAGCGTTGGGTAGTAGCCCCAGTAGCCGGCGCCATAGGGGTCCCATCCCGCTCCGACACCAGCGGGAACCCAGACATTGTTACCGTCTACCGGATACCAATTGCCATAGGCGTCCAGATCATTCCAGTTTTCGCTTTGTGGGTTAGCCGAATCGTCCCGTACCGGAGTCTGATCGGAAGCTTCCTGCGCAATCGCCTGGTCGCGATCCTGATTCCAGTTATCCCAGGAGTCGGGGTTGATTCCCTGCGCCACGGCAAATGGAGCACCGTTTTCCCCGAGACGAATGCTTTGATTCTCCGCAACAGCCGTCGCGGGAAAGTTCTGTCCCTGTACGCTCACCGAGCCGCTGATCACAGCGACATCCCATCCCGCGTCCAGCCCCACCCGCACGATGGTGTTGGCAGTGGGCTGCACAGAGACATCGCCAAATTGCACACTGAATGGCGGGTGCCCCTCTCCGACATTGAATTCGTAATAGTCCAAACCTGAGAGCTGCTGCAGCTGAACCGAGTCCTGCCCCAGATGATCGAACTGGAGAGAGCTGTTTGGTGTTAGCCGGGCCACGCTTCCGTCTCCAAATTCAACTTCGAGCTGCCCGTCCTCGCCGGTTTGCAGGCGCGAGCCGTCCAGTACCGGCATATTGATCACTGCCTGCTGGAAATCTGTTCCCTGCGCTGCGGCCAGCTGCGCAGTACCTTGGACGAAGCTGATCCGCGCAACATTGGAACCGGCAGTCTGTTCCTGGGCAAAACTCATGGCCGCCAGCCAGACCGCGGTTACGGCGATCACATGCTTAATTTTCAGGTGCCGCATCGTGAAGCACCTCCATTTCCCCTATAAGCTTTAACAGTTTTCGAGGTAATTAGTTTCTAATTAGACGTCCCCTGCCCGCTAATCGCTCTTTGCCTGCTGGAGGAGGGCCCGTGCGCGCCGCTGGACCCGTTGCAGGACTGCATCATCCCCAGCCAAGGTCTGCAGAATCGGAGCAATGTTTTCAAGCTCGATGGCTCGCCCATCCTGTACCAGTTGCTGCAGTACTTCGATCTCTGGATCCAGGCTGAGGCGGCCGTGCTCGTATTCACGCTGCAGCTTACTTCCTTCGTCCAGAGTCGCGGCGATGGCCTCGAATTGGTCCGTCAGCTTATCAATCTGAGGGTTCTTACTCCAATTGTACGAACAACTGCCCTTGCCTTCGGGACCCTCGTACTCCAACGTCTTGGTGCCCTGAAATGCAACGTTTTTACCCCCGTCCTCGCAGGAGGTCGAAAAGCGTTTATTTTTGCGAGCTGTGGCAAACATGAATTCGCGTACCGTTTTGGAGATTTGGATTGGGCGGTCCTGGGATTCGGAGCCGAAGCTTTGCTCCAAGGGGTTCGGTGTGGCTTCGGAAAGAAAATGCCCGCTGCCGTCTTCCTGCACGGTGATGACGTACTTGTGCGGTTGCAGCTTGGGATTCTCATAGCTGAAGCGGATCTCGGCCCCGGGGAGGTTTGCAGCCAATACCAGTGGCGCCATTGCCCATACAACGCTTCGCAGCAGATTCAATCGCACCTCAAGCGCGGGACTCCGCCTGCAGGATCAGAGTCTGCGCGGTATTTGCATGGCAAATCGCGATGGCCAGTGCATCAGCTGCGTCGGCAGGTTCCGGCGCCGCTTCGAGATTCAACAGGCGGGCCACCATGAACTGCACCTGTGCTTTCTGCGCCAAACCATAACCCACAACCGCGGATTTGATTGCGAGCGGGGCATATTCCGCTACCGGAACACCATGAACGGCGGCCGCCAGTAGAGCCACTCCGCGTACGTGCCCTAATTTGAGAGCTGATTTAGCGTTCACGGAATAGAACACGCCTTCGACAGCCACCACATCGGGCCGGTGTGCTTCCAGTAAGGATAAGAGCTCTCCGTAAATGTAGGCCAGACGCAACGGAAGAGGCTGCGTTTTAGCGAGCTTCAATCCGCCGGCGGCCACTGCGCGGAGGCGTGTTTCGCGTGCTCCGGCGTGCGCATCGACCACTCCGTAGCCGGTACAGTTCGTTCCGCAATCAATACCGAACACGCGCATGTGCCGAGTCTATCCCACAGCCGAGGACGCCTGTAATAGTCACGTGGATGCTACTTGGAAAGGCCTTCGAGGGGTGAACTGGCCGTCGCGTATAACTTTCTCGGCATGCGTCCGGCCAGGAATGATTGCCGGCCGGCGAGCACGGCGTGTTGCATCGCCTCCGCCATCAGAACCGGCTTGGCAGCATGGGCGATTGCGGAGTTGATCAAGACCGCATCGGCCCCCATGTCCATTGCCAGGCAGACATCGGAAGCCATTCCAACACCGGCGTCAACGATCAGCGGAACCTCGGTTATCATCTCGCGCAGGATGCGCAGGGTAGCCAGATTCTGCAGCCCCATGCCACTGCCGATGGGGGCGCCCAGAGGCATAACGGCAGCCGCGCCGGCATCGATCAATCGTCGCGCGAAGACCACGTCGTCGGAGGTGTAAGGCAGGACGGTAAACCCTTCTTTCACAAGAACGCGGGTGGCTTCGAGCGTTGCCTGCACATCCGGATAGAGGGTAGCCTGATCCCCGATGACTTCGATCTTTACCCAGTCCGAGATACCCACCTCGCGTGCCAATCTGGCGGCGCGGATGGCTTCCTCCGCGGTATAACACCCAGCGGTATTAGGCAGCAGGAAATAGCGTTGCGGATCGATGTAGTCGAGCAGCGACTCTCGGCTGCGGTCAAGATTCACGCGCCGCACTGCGACCGTTACCATCTCCGCTCCGGAAGCTTCAATGGCCGCCTGCGTTTCTTTGCCGTCTTTGTACTTCCCCGTGCCAACGATCAGACGGGACTGAAACGCCTTGCCTGCAATGACCAGTGGTTCCATCTCTCAATTGTAAGCCTGAGAACAACATCGAACAGGCGGCGCCCCATTCATGTGGAATGCATGCTGGAGGGTCAGCCAATGTGAAAGGCCCACGCCAGGGTGGCCGCGGGCCTTGATCACCGGTGAAACTGTTGGGTTTGGCTGAGGCGTCCGCTTTCCTCGCTATGGAGAAGTGGGCCTCGGCGGAGGAAGTTGCTTTACCGCCAGGTCTAGAGCGAACGCTCTATGCCTCAGTCACCTCACGTATCAAGCTACAACTACCATCAGAATTCTTCATTCGCTGGATCATCCTCCTTTCCCGTGTACCCATAAACTAAAACGGCTCCCTGCCGCCGGTCAAGCCGTGCACTTTTGTGAAATCACAAGCGGTCACCAGGAATGCCAGTAACCCTTGCGCTCGGTCAGCTCCAGTTCGATTCCGAAGAGATCCTGCAACTTCTCCGTCCGTAACAATTCCGCTTTGAATCCGTCGGCAACGATCCGTCCGCCGCGCATCATGACCACGCGATCAATTTCGGGAAGTATGTCGGCCAGGTGGTGTGTCACCATGATGATGCCGGTGCCGGGGCGGCCGTTCGAGCCCACGGCTACCTCGCGGAGAATCTCCCGCAGTTCGCGCTGGGCCGCCAGATCAAGCGCATTGCTCGGTTCATCGAGGAGCAACATCTCTGGACGGTGCACCAGCGCGCGCGCGATCATCACCCGCCTCTTCTCTCCCGCGGACATCTCCCCCACCCAGCGGTCGCGCAGGTATTCCGCGTTCAACAGCGAGAGGGCCTCCGTTGCGCTGACACGCATGCTGTCGGTCACCGCAAGATTCGGCCACAAGGTTGAGCTGGAAAAAAATCCGCTGACGACAGCGTCCAGACCGCGCGTCACAGCAGTCCTCTCTCCGGGCAATTCCGCTGCGACCACTCCGAGATGTTTGCGCAGCTCCTGTACATCCCAGCGGTCGCGGCCAAAAACCTTCAACTCCATTCCCGGACGAACGATGGGATAGCACTCGCACGTCATCGCCTTGATCAACGTCGATTTTCCGCATCCATTGGGCCCCAGGATGGCGATATGCTCCCCGCTCGCGATCCGGAGATTTACATCCTGCAACACTGTTTTCTGGCCGCGCGCAACGTCCACGTTGCGCATGCTGAGAAACTCCGTCTGTATCGTCATCATGATGATCGGTTCTTGATAGAGTAAAGGCCACATGGCTGAAACGTCCCAAGCTGCCCTCCTCCGTGATGACCAAATCCCGCAGGGCTTTTCATTCGCCGCCGTGCGCGCCGGATTGAAGGCCAGCGGCAACCCTGATCTTGCCTGCGCGGTCGCCGACCGGTCCGCGTCCGCCGCGGCCATGTTCACCAGCAACAAAGTGATCGCAGCCCCACTGATCGTCGGCCAACGGCATCTGGAACGAAGCGAGCATCGCCTGCGCGCTGTCCTGGTCAATGCCGGGAACGCGAATTGCGCGACGGGCGAGGCTGGGGTGGCCGCAGCGCAGGAATGCTGTGCGAAGGCGGGTGCTGTCTTCGACTGCGATCCGCATGCCGTTTTTCCTTCATCGACCGGGATCATCGGAGTTCTGCTTCCAGTCGAGAAACTGGCAGAGGCCCTACCCGCATTGCATACCGGACTGGGCTCCTCCGCGGCCCATCTGCAACAGATGGCAAACGCCACCATGACCACGGACACGCGGCCAAAGGCTGCCGCAGCCACATTTGTAGCCGACGGAGTAAGCGTGCGTATTGCCGGAATTGCCAAGGGTGCGGGGATGATTCATCCGCAACTGCAATCCGCAGCTCA
>Ga0335073_10013734_pt1 | contig 11356 bp, 11 predicted proteins | sample Lox_Sample_22_FD_207093 | JGI IMG/M metagenome (GOLD analysis project Ga0335073, IMG submission 207093) | Soil microbial communities from Loxahatchee National Wildlife Refuge, Florida, United States - Lox_Sample_2.2 | ecosystem: Environmental > Terrestrial > Soil > Wetlands | place: USA... | reverse complement strand
GCGCAAAACGCCCGTGTCCTACGTATGCCGGGATTCAGCCAAATTTCTCGTGGTGCTGCAACTCCACACGGGCTCGCGGAAACCAGCGAAGACCACCATGCCGTCCACCCACTCTCGGTCGGGCGAGTACGATGTTTGCAGATATTCCGCCACTCAATCCCGCCCTCCTGCCCACAACACTATCGCCAGCAGCAACGATAGCGCCGGGATCACGTACATCGCCTGGTGCAGGCCCATGGCTTTGGCCGCTTCCGTGACCGCTCCCGCACCGGCCGCGGACTTTGCGAACACGTCGCTCAAACGGCCGGTCAGCAGGGGACCAAATGCGGCTCCGCAGAGGTAGGTCACCAGGAGATAAACCGACATCGCCGTCGCCCGCGCCTCCGGCCCTACCACGTCATGCAGCGCGGCATAGACCAGGCCGTAGTACGTTTGCAGGAGGCCGTAACCGGCCATGGCCAGACACACCGCCGCCACGCCCGAGCCCGGTCCGAGGCCGAGCGACGCCGTCAGCGGCAGGATTGCCAACGCCGACGCCGCTGCCGCCAGCGACAGGCGTCCGCCGGGCCAGCGCCGCGACCAATTATCGCCCCAGATCCCCACGCTGCCCGCGCCCAGAATTCCCGCGATGCCCGATCCGATGCCGCTCCACAAGCCCGCCGGTCCGACTGGCACGCCGTGATAGCGCGTGAGGAAGGCCGGCAGGAAGTAGGAGAAACTGTACAGCGCCGAATTGACGACCGCGCCCGATAGCGCGATCCACCAGAACACCCGGCCGCGCAGAAACGCGAAATTCCCGCGATGTTCGACCGCGCCCCGGTCGGGCTCGCGCAAGCACAAGACCGCCGGAACCAGCAGGATCGCCGGCATCGCGGCCACCGCCAGCGCCATCTTCCAGCCGTCGCGCCCGTAGGCCTGCGCGACCGGCCCGGAGATGGCCAGGCTCAACATCACGCCCACCGGCACCGCCATCATGAACCCGGCCATGGCGCGAGCGCGCCGCGCCGCCGGCACCAGGTCGCCGATCCAGCTTGTGGCCGCGGGTGCGCACACGGCTTCTCCGATGCCTGTCCCCAGACGCGTCGCCAGAAGCATCGCATAGGTAGCTGCGAGCGCGCTCGCTCCAGTCAGCCCGGCCCATATCGCGATGCCGGCCGCCAGAAGCCATCGGCGGCTGGTGCGATCCGCCAGGCGGCCCAGAGGCACTCCCGCTACCGCGTAGACGATGGTGAAGAGCGCCGGAATCGCCGCCAGTTGCGTATCGTTGAGGTTGAAGTGATGGCGCAGCGGCTCTACCAGCGCGCCTAATACCTGGCGGTCGTAATAATTCAGGACGTTGACCAGGAAAAGAACGGCGAGGGCCGGAGCTACATCCCTGGCAGCTTCCGGCTGCGTCCTCACAGCTTGATCTCGGAGTCCCTCAAGCTCTTGGGCGTCGCCTTCTTATCGCTGGTAGTATCGGTTGCCGGCGTGTTCGTCGACTTGCGGACTTCCACGGAGCCGCGGCTGGCGGTAATGTGCACCACGGGTCCGTCGCCGACTTTGCCCTTGAGCGTGGCCGCGCGGCCTTCGGATTGCGCCTGAATCGCCGGTCCAAAATCGTTGGTGGCATCGCCGTGCTCGGCTGTGGCGTCGAGCTGGAACGTAGCCTTCTCCGGCAGCGCCAGCTCGATGCGGCCGGCGCCGGAATGGGCTTCAATCGAGGGCATCGGCAGTCCCGGCAACAGTTCGATGTCGCCGCGCTGCGTGTCTACATCGATCGATTTTGTCACGCCCTCGAGGTGAATGTCGCGCGACTGCGTGGTCAGTTTCAGCGGTCCCGTGACGTTGCTGGCGGAGAGTTGGCTCAGGTCCATGGTGATCTCGCCGGGGATGGCCTGCACGTTCAGTTCGGTGTTGCGCGCGCCTTCGAATTCGAGCGGTTTCGTCAGCTTTTTGAAGCTCAGCGATCCCGTATACGATCCGTTGACCGTTACTTGCCCGTCGATATCTTCCAATTCGAGGTCGGAGCCCTGGCCCTGTACGTCCAACTTGCCCTTCATCTCCACGCAACGGATGGAATCGCTGCGCGCAATTTCGATGCGCGCGTTGCCCCCGATCTTCGATAACCGCACTTCGGCGTGGTTGGCATGAAGTTCCACGTCACCGGTGATATCGTTGATTTCGTAGTCGCCTCCCGAGGCGCCGCGAATCTCCACGGAGATGCCGCGCGGCACGGTGACTTCTGTCAGGTCAGCCGAAATCTGCTGGTTTTGCGGGCCGCGGTCTTCATTGGTTCGAACCAGGATACGATCGCCCTGCGGGATGATCTCGATGGGCGTCAACCCGTTGGCGCGGTCGGCGTCACTGTGGGTCAACGAGCGGATCAACTTGTGCCCGCCGACGGCCACCTGAGCCGTATCGGCTCCGGTGATGGTGATGTTGCCGCGCGGATTCTCGAAGACCACCCGTTTCATGCCGGCGGCGGGCGCCGATGCCGTGATGGGATACTCGTATTGCTCACCGAACCAGTTTTCGAAACCCGAGTTGCGGAAGTGGAAGCCCCACTCGTGCGCTTCCCAGGCGCTCAAGCCGACGACGCAGATGAGCACAATCACGAGAATTTCGCCGCCCGAAAAGGTGCTGCGGGAGTACGAGTCGTCGTTCTGGAAGAGCACTTCCAGCAGGCGGATGAGGCCCCAGCCGATCAGCAGGAACGGCCAGTTCTGGGCAATCAGGTACCAGACCGGCGCGTCCGGGCGCAAATTGCTCCAGAGGAACAGTCCGCCGATGATCAACAACAGCAGCGGACCGGTTAGCGAACGTCGTCTCATAATCGAACCCTCAAAAACCTACTTGCACCAGCGGACCAGCGTTCGGCAGACGACAAAAGGCGATCGTCCGCCCCACGTCGCCAGACAACAGGCGATCGTCTGCCCCACGCCGCCAGACAACAGGTGATCGTCCGCTCCACGTCGCCAGACAACAGGCGATTGTCCACCCACGTCGCCAGACAACAGGCGATTGTCTTCCCAACGTCCTACCTGCCCGCCTAACAAAAAACTCATTTCGGTTGCGACCCCGGCGGCGAACTCCCCTTGTACTGGCTCTGCGAATACGATGACCCCTGCGAATAACCTCCTGGTGGTTGCTGCGGATAGTTCCACTGCCCCTGCCGTGGCGGGCGCGGCGGATCCACCGTGCGCCGCACCAGGCTGAGCAGCCCGAATACGATCAGCAGCACCGGCCATGTCTGCTCGAATCGGTACTGCGTGTAGTTGTTCAGCGCGAACAACACGCCCAAGGTGATGAGCGTGATCGGTCCGCGGATTGCCCGCACCAGCGAGCGTGGTTTAGTGTCGGCCATTGCGCGCCTCCCTCGGCGCTTCGCCTTCGCCCATGAGGCGGCCCCAGAGCAGATAAGCGCCTGCGGCGATCAGAACCACGGGCCAGAAGCGCGCGATCCGTTCGAAATCCAGCAGGTCCAAGGTATGCAGCAGCAGCAGGATGCCTACCAGGATCAGGGCCACGCCGGCGACCGAGACATTCGTCTTGTTGCCGCTGAAATCGATGAGACTCGAGTATTCGTCGACGGTTTCGCCCAGGCGGCGTTTGCGAGCCGTGTGATAGGCCTCCAGCGCCATGTAGAACCACCAGGCGATAATCGCCCCCACGAAGACCGCTTCCACGCCATTCGCCGCGCGCGAATTGGCGATGCTCATGAGGATTCCCCAAATGAAGGCATGCACCAGCCCTTTGGCATACTGGCCGTTGTAGATGGCGCCCACGCCCGGGATGACTCCGAGGAAGAAGGCGAGCGGCGGCGAGACTTCCGTAGTACCCGACGGCGGATAATACGGCGGCGGTGGCGCGTTAGGCGCCCCCGCGGTATCGCCGGGCGGAGGCGCATCGGCGGCCGGAGCCGTGCCGGGGACGTGGTCCGCGCAATAAACCGTGCCGAACGCGTCGCGCCGGCATTGGTCGCAGACGGGCTTGCCGCAGCTTCGACAGTACGCGCTTGCTGGAACTTCTGGATGAACTTGGCAATTCATATCGATAACCCCTTACTTCGACCCGCCTGACGGATTGGAGGGCGCAGCCTGACTGCCCGTTCCCGGGGCGGTCCGGACCGGCAACTTGTGATCGTCCGGTTTGGGAGCCGTCTCCGCGGGCTGATCTTCTTCCTGTTGCGCCTGCAGCTTCTGCAGCACGGTTTGAATCTGGTACACCACTTTCAAATGCTCGAAAAACACCACTGTCCGGTTCCAGCCGTATTCGGCTTGATTCTGCACGTTGTTCCAGATCGCCGCCGGCTTCAAATCGGCCGCTCGCAGCGGCCTGGCCGGACCAATGAATTTCGCCATCATCGACAGCGACAACATGGTCATCGCCATGCCCATCACGATGCGGGGCTGCAATACCGGACCCAATAGCGCCGCCAGCCAGGTGCGCTTCTTCGAGGCGGCCTTCTCGACATTCCACGGCGCGTCGAACAGGATCCGCGTGATCAATTCCTGCGGCGGTTCCACATCGGCGGCCTTCTCCATGAAGGCCACGGCGGCGGCCGAATCCCGCGCCAGCTCCGCGCATGCCGCGCACTCCGCCAGATGACGCTCCACGGCGGCCTTGCGGGCGGCATCCAGGGTGCCGTCCACGTAATCGCAGATCAAAACTTCCAGGTCCGCGCAGATCATACGGCCAGCTTCTGCTTACGCAGCAGACGGGTCAGTTCGGCCCGCCCGCGGTTGATTCGCGATTTCACCGTTCCTTCCGGTATCTGCAATACCTCGGCGATCTCGCGATACTCCATTTCCTGTAAATCTCTCAAAATAACTGCTTCCCGCAAATCCGGCGACAGTTTCTGCAAGGTCGCCTGCAAAATCTCGCTGGCTTCGCGGCCGGCCACCGATTGGTCGGGCCTGGCCGCGGCAGCCGCTCCGGTTTCTTCAATGATCGGAAGCTGCTCCTCAATCGAATCCGTCACCCGCTCCTGCCGCGTCCGCCGGTAATGGTCGATCAACAGGTTGCGCGTCACTCGCGAAAGCCAGGTGCCGAACGATCCTTCGTCCGAGCGGAATGTCTTGATAGTCCGGAAGACTCGCAGAAACACTTCCTGCGTCAGATCCTGGGCTTCCGATCCGCTGCCGGTGAAACGGAAGCAGAGCGCATATACCTTCCGGGTGTGTACCCGGACCAGGTCCTCCCAGGCAGTCTCGTCGCCACGTAGACATCGCGTTACCAGACTGGAATCGGGGTCCAAAGTACCTTCTATCCGATTATTGCGGCCGTCGAATGGGGCGGCGCTGGGGTTTCCCCCTACTCGATTTTCGAATTTTCCGAAGACCAGCGTCGCGGCCGCCATGGCACTCGCTCTTTCCATAAACAGAAACGAGGCTTTATCATGATAGGTTCAATTTTTCCCGCGTGCCAGTGCTTTTGATGTATTTCGGCCAAGGACATAGCCAGTCACCACCGGGCAGTGGGGAAAATAGCCGGGCGGCAGAAACCTCGGAAGAGGCGTCCCGGCCAAGGAGTGACCGTCATCAACCGCCGAACCGTGAAGTGGGTCGTGGCCGCCTGTGCCCTCGGGGGGATCGCCTGGGCCCTCTACCGCCTCAACACCGCATCGGAGTCGTTTGATTGGAAGCTCTTTTGGGCGAGTATCGCCCGCCTGCGGTGGGGCTGGCTGGCCATCTCCCTGGTGCCCATCTTCGCCACCTACGTGGGCCGCGCCCTGCGCTGGGCCGTGTTCCTCAAGCCATTGAAATCGCAGCCTTCCCTGCCTAATTTGATCTCAGCCACCGTGATCGGATTCACCGCCATTGCCCTTTTCGGGCGGGCCGGGGAATTTGTGCGGCCGTACCTCATCGCATTAAGAGAACGGGTGCCCGTGCCCTCGCAGATGGCGGCATGGCTGCTCGAGCGGCTATTCGACATCCTCATGGCCCTGCTGTGCTTCGGCTTTGCGCTAGGCCGCGTTGCCGGTCATCAGGTGCGGCCGGGGTCCGGTCTGGGATGGGTGCTGGCTTTCGGCGGGCGTGTATCCTGGGTCATTTCCGTGATCGCCCTCCTGCTTCTGGTGACCATGCGGCATCTGGCGGTGCCGCTCAGCCACCGTCTGCTGCGAGGTTTGAAGTATTTGCCGGAGAAACAGTTCGAGCGCGCCGAGCACCTCATAACTACGTTTGTAAAAGGAATTGAATCAACGAAGAGCGATGGAGCTTTGCTGATGGTCCTTTTATACTCGCTACTGGAGTGGGTTCTGATCATCAGTTGTTATTGGTGCCTGGCGCAGTCGTTCTCGAACATGGTTCAATTGAGCCTGGCGGACGTCATAGTATTTGTTGGCTTCGTTTCGTTCGGTTCCACGGTGCAGATTCCGGGCGTGGGAGGCGGGGTGCAGGTGATTGCCGTGCTGGTCCTGACCGAGTTTTTCAATGTGCGGGTGGAATCAGCTACGTTCTTTGCGCTCGTGCTGTGGATAATTATGTTCGTAGTAGTTGTTCCGGTGGGCTTTGGCATGGCTCTGCGAGACGGCCTGACGTTTCGTAGTTTGCGCCGCTTGAGCCGGGGGGAACCAGCGTGAAATGCCCATTTTGCAACCACTTGCACGATAAGGTCGTAGATTCGCGAGAGAGCAAGGAGGGCGATGCCATTCGCCGTCGGAGGGAGTGTCTGAGCTGCGAGCGCCGCTACACCACGTACGAGCGCATCGACGAAGTTCCCTATATGGTAGTAAAGAAGGATGGCCGGCGCGAAAAGTTTGACCGCCAGAAGGTGCTCGGCGGATTGCTTAAGGCATGCGAGAAGCGTCCGGTCAGTATGGCCAAGCTCTCCGACTTGGTAAACCGCGTCGAATCGAAGGTCAGCGATTCACCCGATCGGGAGATATCCACTACAGAAATAGGAGAATATCTCATGGACAACCTTCGCGACGTGGACAAAATCGCCTATGTCCGCTTTGCGTCGGTTTACCGGGACTTTCAGGACGAAGAAGCGTTTTTCAACGAATTGAAGGCCCTGATGCGACAAAAAATGACCTGAGGGTGATCCGATCGATCGAGTTTTCACGCAATATGAACTGATGGCGTGTGGCGCAACCCGGAGCGAGCCGGGAAGCATAGGGAATTTTCAGCCGGGTGTAACCTTTGACGTGTCCACACATCTCATAGATATAGAGCTTAACTTTATTTTGGAATGGTGGTATCATCGATCGGAACTTGAACCCCGAATGCAGCCCCCGCGTTCAAGCCCCGGTGTGTGGTCAGCATTTCAAGTTGTAGCCAGTTTTTGTAACCCGTTTCCCAAACATCCGATGAGCGAAAGTCGAGTGCGTGGGGGAGGTGACTCTTAAGTGGATCAGTTCGAGGATCAGTTTTTAGCGGAAAGTCCGGAGGCCTTAGGCCTCACTTTCGAAGAGGACGCTAAGTTTTTTGAGGGTGATGGCGCCCACGACGGTGATTTTCTTCACCCTCAGCCGGTGGAAGAGTCCATTTACACGGACGACCCGGTGCGTGTGTACCTGCGCGAAATGGGCGCCGTTCCACTCCTCACGCGTGAAGGCGAAGTCGATTTGGCGCGCCGCATGGAGCGTGGTAAGTTGCGTATGCAAAAGGCCATTAGCCGCTCCGCCCTGGTTCAGGGAGTGGTAGTGGAACTGTCCGAATCGCTTCGCAAGGGCGCCACGGAATTGGAATCGGTCGCGGATCTTGGCGATGTCGAGGAAGGCTCTCCAGCCGATCTGAAATCTCGCGCCGATGCCGCCAAACTCTTCTCCGATGTAGCGATTTTTCACAAGAAGCAGCAGCAACTGGAAGACAAACTCGAGGCCACTCCGCTGGCCAACAAACGGCCTCGCAAGCGGTTGTGCGGCAAGCTCAACCGCGCCCGTGTCGAGACCTCCATCGCGATCCGCCGCTGCCCGTTCAAGGTAAACAAATGGAAGGAGTTCTCACGCGAGATCGAGGGCGCGGTGGAAGAGATTTCGCACCTCGACAGCGAGATCAAGAAGCTCGAAATCCGCAACAATCCGATTCTTCAGCAGCGCGCCCGGGAACTGAAGCGCGAGATTCGGAAACGTGAAACCGTGGCCGGCGCCTCTTTGCCGGAATTGCGCCACACGCTCACCGTCATCCGTCATGGAGAAGCCGAAGCCGAGCGCGCCAAAAAGGACCTGGTGGAAGCCAACCTCCGCCTTGTAGTATCCGTCGCCAAGAAATACGTAAACCGCGGACTTCACCTGCTCGACCTCATCCAGGAAGGCAATATCGGCCTGATGCGTGCCGCCGACAAGTTCGAATACCGCCGCGGCTATAAGTTCTCCACCTACGCCACCTGGTGGATCCGCCAAGCCATCACGCGCGCCATCGCCGACCAGTCGCGTACCATCCGCATTCCCGTTCACATGAACGAGAGCATGAACAAGTTTCTCCGCGCCACTCGCGAATTGGAGAAGGAACTCGGGCGTACTCCTACAAATGACGAAATTGGGCGCCGCATGGACATCCCCGTGGAAAAAGTCCAGAAGCTCAAGACCATCTCACGCGATCCCGTATCTCTGGAAACTCCCGTCGGCCGTGACGGTGAATCCGCGTTGGGCGATCTGATCGAAGATCGCTGGGTCGGCTCGCCCGTGGATGCGGTGATCGAGTCGAACGTCCGTGACGAAACCGCCGGCATTCTGAAGACGCTTTCCCCGAAAGAGGAGAAAGTCATCCGCATGCGCTTCGGTATCGGCTGCGAACGCGAGCACACCCTGGAGGAAATCGGCCAGGAGTTCGACGTTACGCGCGAACGCATCCGCCAGATCGAAGCCAAGGCGCTGCGGCAATTGCGCGCTCCGGAACGGGCCCGGAGGCTGCGTGCGTTAATGGCAGCACGGTAAGCCGCATCACCTGTACTGACTGGCGGCAAAACGCGACCGCCTGTCCTACATGGCATCATGGATTTATGCACAAGAGAGGGATTGCGCTGAGCGCCTGCCTGTTGGCCGGCGGACTCTATCTGTTTGTCGCTGCCCAGCAAAGAGTGCAGGATCTGCCCGCGCCTTTTGCCACCAAATCCGTAAATAACGGGCCCAAGATAATCCCCGAACCGGACAACGCCAAGCTGGCCGTCCCGGCGGGCTTCCACATCGAAAAATGGGCCGAGGATTTCAACCAGCCGCGCACCATGATGCTCGGCCCGGGTAACGAAATCATCCTCGCCGATTCCGGCGGACGCCGTCCCGGCTGTATCTACGTCCTTCAGGGCAAGGACCGCAAGAAAATCATCGACGGGCTGAAGCAGCCGTACGGCCTCGAGATGTGGAACGGCTACCTCTACGTCGGCGAAAATGATTCCGTAAAGCGCTACAAGTACGACGCCAAAGCCGTGACGGCGGGCCCCGGCGAAGAAGTGATCTCACTGGCCGGACAGGGAACCCACCACTGGACACGCAGCCTGCTCTTCGACCGCAAACACGAGTGGCTATATGTCGGGGTCGGGTCGGGATCCAACAACGACATCGGTGAAGACCCCCGCCGCGCCGCCATCAACCGCTACAGCACCAAAGATTGGAAACACGAGATCTTCGCCGCCGGTCTGCGCAATCCGATCGGCATGCGCTGGTATCCCGGCACCGACACCCTCTGGGCGGCCGTTCAGGAACGCGACACGCTCGGCGACGACCTGGTGCCCGACTACTTTACTCACGTCCAGCCAGGCGGCTTCTACGGCTGGCCCTACGGCTACATCGGAAATCACGAGGACCCGCTCAATCACGGCAAGCCCGGCCAGCGGCTCGATCTGGTCGCCAAGTCCATCGTTCCCGACGTCCTGTTGGGCTCGCACGTCGCGGTACTCGATTTTCTGTTTTACACCGGCAAGCAGTTCCCCGCGCGTTATCAGGGCGGCGCGTTTCTGGCCTTCCACGGATCGTGGAATCGCTCCATGCGCGTGGGCCAGTGCGTGGCTTTCATTCCGTTCAAGAACGCCAAGCCCGACGGCTCCATCGAGGAAGTCGTCAAGGGCTGGATGGTCGCGCCCGATCAGCGCGCCGTCTGGGGCCGGCCGGTCGGATTGTTGCAATTACCCGACGGCAGCCTGCTGATCTCCGAAGACGGCAACAACACCATCTGGCATCTCACCTACACGGGAAAGTAACGGCTTGAGGCGCGCATTCGGGCTACTGTGGTGCCTCGGCGCGGCCCTTGGCGCCGCACCCTTCTCGCACCGGATCCATCTGGCTCAAGGGATGGCTTGCGCCGACTGCCACTCCGCCGCGGCGCATAGCACCGGCGTGTCCGAAAACCTCCTTCCATCCAAGACCGTCTGCCTCCAGTGCCACACTGAAGCGGAGTTGCCCTCGCCGTTTCCAACGGAATCGCCATGGCGGAGGTCGGAATCCGCGCATCCGCCTTACGAACTCCTCAAGTTCAGCCACGCGCTGCATCTCAAAATGGGAGATGTAGCCCCGTTTCTCAGCCGGGCAATCGATCACAGGGTCTACCTCCGATCACCGGGCGACCGGACGGATTGGATTCGTCCCCGGCTCGGCACCAAGGATCCCTGCCAGGCGTGCCATCGTGGTCTGGCGGAATCCGACAATGTGTCCGCCGCCAACATGCCGCAGATGGCCGATTGCCTGGTGTGCCACAGCCAGATCGAAGCACCCTTCAGTTGCTGGGACTGCCATTCGGAGAAGGCCGATCTGCGGCCGCCGAATCACACCACGATTGCGAACTTCATGAGTTCCCACAGCACCGGCAAGCTTGGACTCGATTTGACCACCTGCACGGTCTGTCACGGCCGGGAGTTCCGCTGCATGGGGTGCCATTGATTCCAGCCGAAACCGAATTGCCGCCGATGAACGCCGATGCTCCATGGTTGTCCGACGTTGATTCTCCATCTCAGATGTGAACCGCCGCCGACATCGCGCCGCGCGGCGCTGATGATTGTGGGCGACTTCACAGGTGGCCCGCGGGTTGCTGACATCCGCGCCGGTGGGCGGTCAGGCGGTGAAAGTCAAAAAACCGGACAGGGTTGATCGGCTCCAGCCGCCGGCTGTCCGCCAAGGAACCTGAATTCCTCGATAAACGTCTATAATGCCTGAAGGCGATGCTGCTCAGGTCACGTCGCGCTCCCTGTGTCTCCATGGACGAATCTCCCAACGCGCCACTGCCGTCCGCCGAACCGCCTGAAGAGCGCCAGACACCCGCCGCGCCACCCAATCCCACGCGAGCCATGGTGTGGAGCACTCTCTCCTGGGTTCGTGATCTGGCTTTCTCGGTGCTGGTGGCGGTGGTCCTGATTGTCTTCATCTATCAGCCGGTGAAGGTGGAAGGCACCAGCATGGAGCCGGCGCTCGACGATCAGGAGCGCATCTTCATCAACAAGT
>Ga0335073_10013733_pt1 | contig 11356 bp, 10 predicted proteins | sample Lox_Sample_22_FD_207093 | JGI IMG/M metagenome (GOLD analysis project Ga0335073, IMG submission 207093) | Soil microbial communities from Loxahatchee National Wildlife Refuge, Florida, United States - Lox_Sample_2.2 | ecosystem: Environmental > Terrestrial > Soil > Wetlands | place: USA... | reverse complement strand
CACGTCATGCTGAAGGACTGATGAAGCGGACTTTGATAGTGGCAATCCGCGGCCGAGCATTTGCTCGGCCGATACTTTATCTGGGACGCGCAACCTTTCGCTGATGCTTATGTTGCAATCCGCGGCCGAGCATTTGCTCGGCCGATACGCGAGATTTTCAGTGTCTTTGGCCAAATCGTTGGAGTTGCAATCCGCGGCCGAGCATTTGCTCGGCCGATACAAGATGGTGTGGCGTCGCTCCCCGCCGAGCCTATGTTGCAATCCGCGGCCGAGCATTTGCTCGGCCGATACGTTCACCCTCAAGGTCTCTCAGCTCATTGCCAGAGTTGCAATCCGCGGCCGAGCATTTGCTCGGCCGATACCTGCGACCCCTGGCCCTCTGAAGCTGCCGCGGAGAGTTGCAATCCGCGGCCGAGCATTTGCTCGGCCGATACTCTCTATGTATACCGCTGGCGTTGGCGCGCATGAGTTGCAATCCGCGGCCGAGCATTTGCTCGGCCGATACGGCGCGCTGGACGGCGATGGTGATGGCGACGCGGTGTTGCAATCCGCGGCCGAGCATTTGCTCGGCCGATACTTGGGTCAAGGTCGCTACCCTCTAACTTCATCGAGTTGCAATCCGCGGCCGAGCATTTGCTCGGCCGATACGCCCCGAGAATGGTGAGGCACACGACTGCGTGGAGTTGCAATCCGCGGCCGAGCATTTGCTCGGCCGATACATCCGGATGAAGGCGGCTTATTCACTGAAACGGAGTTGCAATCCGCGGCCGAGCATTTGCTCGGCCGATACGCACGGCACGGCAGCAACCGACCGCCTCCAACAGGTTGCAATCCGCGGCCGAGCATTTGCTCGGCCGATACGTCGGGATGGCGCCTAAGACCGAGAAAGAATATAAGTTGCAATCCGCGGCCGAGCATTTGCTCGGCCGATACCACCGGAACCCTCGGGAAAAAATGAGCACCGAAAGTTGCAATCCGCGGCCGAGCATTTGCTCGGCCGATACGCGCGGCTGGCCGCATCTGCACATACTGCTACGCAGTTGCAATCCGCGGCCGAGCATTTGCTCGGCCGATACTTAGGCTGTTAAATACCTCATCGTCCTCATAAAAGTTGCAATCCGCGGCCGAGCATTTGCTCGGCCGATACGGCCCGGCCTGAAAACCAAACGATTGCAGCGATGCTTCGCCACAAATCGCGGACCGGCCAGCCCATCCACTATCACCGCCACTCATCCTATGGTCAATGCGACGCAAGCCACTGACATACCGCCGATCCCGGCGCGCGCGGAGCCCCACCTCTGCGACCACAGCTCCGGGTTCGCGGTCACAGAATCAAGGGTTCGTCCGGATCCCGCCATTGGTCCCGTCCCAGCACCCGCACCGCCTGCTCTCGCTGCGCCGGCAAGCGATACACCCTCAGGCTGTCGTGCTGGCCATCGATCTCGTCAGCGATCCGTACCATGAACGTCTCGAACCGTGTGTCGTCCAGCCGGCACTCAAACACCGAGAGTTGCACTCGTTGTCCATAGTCCTGACATACCCGCGCGACACGCCGCAGTCGCCTCCGCCCTTCACGGGTTGTCGTCTCTACATCATAGCTGATGAGATAGTCTGCCAACGCCTAACGCGGAACGAAAGCCGTGTAACGGGCGAGGTCGCCACGCACCGCGCGCGCGAGAACGCGCGCCTGGATCAGAGGCGCGAGGCCGAGCGGCATCTGCTCGGCCAGCAGCGGGTGCGTCACCTCATCCTGCTTACGCTTTTGATAGGCGGTCAGAATCGTGCGGCGTCCCGCCTCTGTCATCTCCACTGCGCCACCTGGACGGCGGACGAAATCCGTCTCGCTGACCTGTCTCCGGTTCACCAGCGCGAAGGCGACGCGATCCGCCAGCAAGGGTCGGAATTCCTCCATCAGATCCAGTGCCAATGAGGGGCGCCCAGGCCGCAGGGCGTGCAGGAAACCGATCTGCGGATCGAGCCCCGCCGCCTCCACAGCGGCAACACAGTCGTTCGTCAATAGTGCATAGAGAAACGAAAGCAGAGCATTCATCGGATCGAGCGGCGGGCGGCGTGTTCGTCCGGTCCAGGCGAAGGTCGGGTCGGCGACACGGACGATGTGCGGGAAGCAGGAGAAGTACTCCGCCGCGGCGGCACCCTCCTCGCCCCGCAGCGCGTCCAGGTCGGCGGCAATTGCTGCGTCGTGCAGATGTCGCTCCAGGCGCCCGGCGGCGACCCGCAACGCGTCGGCGGCTGACTCGGACGCGTCGCGCGCCGCACGCAGCAAATAAAGTCGTGCGTTCTGCAGCTTGCCTGCGACCGACTCGCGCGCCAGCGCCAGGGCCTGATCGGGCCGATCGGCCGCGCGGTGCTGCGCGCGCCGGAGCAGCACGTTGCCTGAGCGCGGCCCCTCCAGGCGCGCCTGGAATCGGCCTACGGTCGAAAGCCAAGTGACGCCGCGGCCGTCGTCCGCGCAGCGGGCAAGCAGAAACGGGCTCACCATGATGTTGCCAAACATCACGATGGCACCCAGGTGATGCAGCGGCAGCTTGGCACGCTCGGCACGGTCGACCTCGACGACGACTGTTTCGCCTTCGAGGCGCAGGTAGCTGCCCTGCGTCTGCACGTAGAGCGTATTCAGAAACTCGCGCATGCGCTCTCCGGTGCCGGCTCGAACGAATCGCCGGTATCGCCCGGCAGTTCCGGCAGGCAGAGCCGGCGCAGGGAACAATCGGGGCAGCGCCGATCATTTGCCGGCGGCGGCAGGGTGGCGCGGTTCATCGCCTCGGCGAATGCCCGCGCGGCGCTCTCCACTCCCTCCCGCAACGCGGCAGTGAAGACCACGCGCCGGCGCCGGCGTTCGGGCGCGTGGAAGATCGCGCCTTCCGGCACCGCGCGATCGAACATTTCCTCGAGGCATATCGCCTGGGCACAGAGCTGTAGCTCATCGGCGTAGCGCGCCTTGCGGCGCCCCGACTTGTACTCGATGGGCACCACCCTGCCATCGGGATGGAACTCAACCGCGTCTGCCCGGCCGGCAAGGTTGAGTCGCCTGGAACAGAGCGGCAGCGCACGCTCTACCCGCACGTCGCCGCGGCTATCGGCACCGGGCGTGTCTACTCTCTCGTGTCGCAGGGAGCCGCGGCGAGTGAACGGATTGTCGGACCACACGCCGTCGAGGTGGATCAGCGCCGCCTGGCGCCTACAATAGGTCCAGTGTTGCAGAGCGGATATGGGGATGGGATCGCCCGTTCGCGCTGGCAAATCCTTGCTCACACGAAGCCGGCCCCCAGCGGCACTATGGTTTTTAGCTCGGTGATGTCTTTGCCATCAAGCACTAGCCGATAGTCGGCGAAATCACGTGGCGGCGTTTCCCGATTGCGAAGCTCGGCCGTCACGCGAGCAAACAGATCGTGCGCGTGCGCGCGCCCGAGCTTGCTGCCGTGGTCGAAGATGACCAGGGCCCGCGTTGCCATCATGCCGCGCGCGGCCGAACGGTCATGCTCGAACATCGAGAGCAACGATTCCCAGAGGAGGTCGAGATCGTCCTGGGAGAAGCCGGTCTTCTTGGCGAGCGGGGCGGAGATGAAACCATGCGCGCGATACAGGCCGTAGGCGATGATGTGCTTGCGGCCGATGGTGCGCTCCTTCTCGGCGTCCTTCTCGTTGGTGACGGCCATGCGGGTGATCGCGACGTCGCGGGCGAATACGCGATCGACGCTGCGGGCGAAGGTGAGCTGCACCGGGCCGCGGACCTGGCCGGCATTCACCTCGGTGGACATGACGGCGCCGAAGCTACGGATGTCGTAATATGTACTGCACATCCAGGCGGTAATTTCCGGTCCGGCCAGCTTCTGCTTCTCGGATTTGATGCCCTTGGCCTTGTAGGCCTGTTCGTGTTCGCGGTTGAGTACAGCACCCTCGCGGACATAAATGCGGTAGCCGTCGGCACCACCTTTCGCCACATCGACATAATTGCGCACCTTGCGCTTGAGGCAGACATCGGTGACAAGGCCGTGGCCGGTCTCCGGATCGAAGCGCGGCATGTTGCCGGCGTCGGGGTCACCGTTCGGGTTGCCATCCTTCACGTCGAAGAAAAGGACGAAATCGTATCGTTTGTCGAGCGCGTTCATGCTGTTTGCTCCTCGGCGTTTCCATCTGTGGTTGAAGCTGCGTCGCCCTGGCTGCGATTCGCTTTCTGATGCCAGTAGCCAATCGCGAACGAACCCTGGTCTATCGCAATCAGTCGTGCCGGCAGTTTTGGCGGCAAGCCTGCGACGATGGCCGCGATATCCTTGCGGCGGTTGGCTGCGAAGCCCGGCCGCCAGCCAAGCATATCATCGAGCTTTGCCAGATGATGCACGGCGAGCTCGAGCAGGTTCGAAAAGACGTAAGCGGGCGTCGTACTGGCGGCTCCCCAGTATCGCTCGGCGATACCGGCCTTCGGGCCGACCGCTGCCTCTTGAATCCACTCCAGCACGGCGAACAGTCGCCCGAGCCGGTAGGCCGGATCGGGCTCATCGGGATCAAGCGACACGGTGAAAGTCCTCCTTTCGTTGCGTATCAGGAAAGCCTTGATCAACGCGGCCCGTTCGCGTGTCGGGCCTTGCTCCGCCGCACAACGCACTAATGTCTCTGCCAGGATTCTCTGCGGCAGATTCGCCCCGGTGTAGGCCGCGCGCAGTAACTCCGCCTCGAGGAGTGGCGGCGGTGGAGGTGGCGGCGTATCCTTGCGTTTGCTGAGCACCGACACGGCGCGGCGCAGCCGCACCATAGATAGCGGCGGACCATCCGCTGGCGCGATGGCGAGCTGTTCAAACCAACGTTTGATCGTCTCCCCTGCCTGGCCGATCGTGCCTTGATGAAAGAAGCGAACGGTAAGACGCGACTTGCTCTCGGCAGACAGGCCCAGGATGTAGAAGGGTGTGGTGTCTTCGAGCGGAGCGGGGACGCCGGAACGCGGCGAATCGTAGAGCCGGGCGACCAAGTCTCCATTAAGCCACGGATCGTCCTCGGTGACACCGGCCATCAGGTCGCACACAACGGTCTCGTTTGTCGTCTGCTTGCCTGCCCAGAACACGACCGTTGTTGCACCCGCCCGCACGCGGAACTTCGACCCCTGGCGCAGCAGTGTGTTCAGCGCGGTGGTGTAGGCGAACGCCGCAAAGGCGCTGACCGGCGCGTTCTCTCCCTGCGACAGGCCATAGGATTCAAACGCCGGTAGGTTGAACGAGACGATATTGGCACCGGAGCTCTGGGCGCCTGCGACGCCCTGGATGGAGGGATGCAGCCGCGCGATGCGTGCGGTCTGGCCGGTGACGAGGCATTGCCCCGTCGCGCCTTCGCCATCTTCGGACAGGGCGGCTGCTGATATCGACGTACGGATCGGCGGCCGGCGGCAGATCAGGCCGGTATCACCATCGAGCCGGAACGCGACATTGCCGCCGCTTTCCAGGATCTCTGCCGCCTGCTCCGTCTTCAGAAGCCCGGCGTCGAGGAAGCGCAACATCGCAAGCATGCCGGCGTCGTTCGCCACTTTGTCGCCGGCTTCGTGTGCGAACTGCGCCTGCCGCAGCTTGAACAGGTCATGGCAGACCTGTGCATCACGCTTCGCCTTGGCGTCATTGCCGGCAACAAGGCCCAACGCGTACTTCGGATTGTCCCAGAACAGCGACGCCTTGCCGCAGTCCTTCTCGGTCGCAGCGTCGGGGATTTTGCCGGTGCGCTTCGCTTCCTGTGGCACAAGGCGCAGCGGTGCGCGCGGCCGGCCTTTCGCCTGCGGCTGGCGCAGCGGCACCACGTTGACCGGCCGGCCATCAGTGTCGAGATCGATGACGAAGGCGATTTCGGTCTCCTTCCAGCCAGGCTCCGGCAGTCGCCGCTCCGGGTCTTCGTCGGCGGCTAGGCGCTGATACAGCGCGACCAGGTTCTGGATGATCATGCGTATAACTCTGCGCCGTCGCGAGGCGGCACCGTCATTCGTCCCCGTTCCAGGCGTGCGTTGAAAAATCGCGGACGCGGCGGGTGCTGTGACCAGTCAAAGTCGTGGAAGATCCAGCCCAGCGGTTCGTCCGAGCCGTCGGTGTGCGGGTCAGGTTCGTTCTCTTCAACCAGGCGGAATTCGGCGGCGAACTCGCGGGAGCCGAGGCACGGCCGCTGGAAGCACTGGCCGGCGCGGGCGCGCCGCTCGAACATAGCGACGTATTTGGCGAGCGTGTCGCCCCGGCCGGCCTTCGCCGTCAGGCTCAGGCGCGCATGAACGACATAGGCAACGTCTCGCAGCACCAGGGCCGCCCGTTGCTGGCGCACTTGATCGACCACAATTGCGTCGCGGTCGGCCGAGGCTTTCACCTCAACCTCGTTGCGCCGCACCTGCTCGAATTTTGGCGGCTTCAGCCGGTCGATCCGCTCGATCTGCCAGGCAATCTGCGGCTTCCAAAGGATTGCCTCCACCGCGCCGCGCGCGGCGGATGGCGTCATGATCGGGTACGTGACCCGCTCCACCTTCATCTCTGCCCTGGCGAAGCAGGCGTAATCGCCCCAGAAGACGAGGCGAAACGGACGGCTTGATTGTTCCGGCATGCCACATATCTCCCCTCTGGGACGAACGGAAGGATCCGCGGCGGCTGCCGATACCGACATTCGTATCAACAAGTCTTAGGAAGAGTCAAGGATAAAAGTGAGGTCCGGGCGGCGGCCCGGACCTGCTCGACAAGTCTTAGGTTGCAATCCACGCGACACCCAGGCCGCGAGGCCAGAATATTAGCCCATGCCGGCACCATTCACAGTATCAGGTCTTCTGGCGCCAGAAGGCCGGCCCCTCGATCATCAAGCCCGGTGTCCCTCGAATAGAGCGCTTGCCTTTCCAGCACGAACAGGCCGGTCTCCGATCCGACCTCCCGCACCGCCCCAGAGGCGAGAAGCCGCTGCAACGTCTGCCGGTACACACTGACTGCGAGACGCTGAATGCCGCGCAGGCGCTCTCGGCTCGGCCCGTAGCGCTCCATTTCGGCGGCCAGGCGCGGACCGTCACCCCATGGCACGATGACCGGCGCCTGTTGGTCTGGGATGATCCTGAACACCGCCTCTGCCATGCGGAACGCGTAGTCGAGGCCCGGACGCGCGAGCAACGGGCTTGATCCGGATACAATCCGCTCGCGATCCAGATCCTGTGCCCAGTACAGCTTGCGGAAAAACTGTTCGAACGCCTGGTGTGTCAGCGGATCGTCATCGGGGTGCGATAACATGGGCTCCGCGATGCGTGCGGCCTGTCGCAACACTCCGGCTGGCGGTTGCTGCGGGCCGCTGAATATCACTACGCGGCCCTCGGGCAGACGGCCCTCGCGATTGCAGCGCCCGGCTGCCTGCGCGATCGAATCCAAGCCCGCCACCGCGCGGAACACCACCGGAAAGTCGAGGTCAACGCCGGCCTCGACCAGCTGCGTCGCGACGACGCGTAACTCGGCGCCGGGATCCGCCAACCTCCTCCTGATATCGGCGAGTACCTCGCTACGGTGCTGTGGGCACATTAGTGCCGACAGATGGAGCGTTCCCGGCGGTAACAGCGCGAACAACTCACGCGCGGCGTCGCGGCGATCGACGATGCAAAGCACGCGCGTCTCGGCAGCGAGCAGTCCGGCGAGCTCCGGCCATTCGACAGGGCGCCTGAGGCCATGCAGGCGCTCGACGCGAACGCGGCGCAGGTATCGGCGCAGGCGTTCGGGCTCCGGCGTCAGTTCCCGCGGCTCTGCCTTGAGTCCAGCAAACTCTTCGCGCTGCATCAGCGCTGGCTGGGTGGCAGTCGAGAGCACGACGGTGACGCCGTAGCGTGCCATCAGTTCGTCCAGGGCGAACAGGATCGGCCGCAGGAATTCCGTCGGCAACAATTGCGCCTCATCCAGGATGAGCACGGAACCTGCGATATTGTGCAGCTTGCGGCAGCGCGCAGGGCGTGCGGCGAACAGCGACTCGAACAGCTGCACTGTGGTGGTGACGATGAGTGGCGCATCCCAGTTCTCGGCAGCGAGACGCGACCGATTGGTTTCGCGTGACGGATCGATGCTGCTGTGGTGCTCCACCAGCACGTCGCCGAGGGAGCGGAACACGCAGCGAAAGACGTCGGCCGTCTGCTCGATGATGTTGGTATATGGAATCGCGTAGATTACCCGGCGCATGCCGTACTTTTGGGCATGTCGCAGTGCAAAGACCAGCGACGCTAGTGTCTTGCCGCCGCCGGTCGGCACTGTGAGCGTAAACAGGCCGGGCGCCAGCGACGCACCCGTGCGGCAGGCAGTCAGCACGTCGCGGCGAGATTCGTTCACGACGCCAGGACGCTCGCGCAGAGCCGCTTCGGTCTTGGCATCAAGGTGTGCGTCAAGCACCGGCAGCAACGTTGCAAGTGGTGGCCAGTCAGCGCGTGCCGCGCTCTGATCCCGGTCGAAATGCGCCTCGGTATCGAGGAAATCGGCATCGACCAGTGCCGAGAACAACATGCGGATGAAGAACGCGCAGCCTTTCGCGTCGATCTTGCGGGGCCCATCCATCGGCTTCGCGGCATCGAACACGGTGGCGGGAGCACCTCCCCGCCTCGCCTTGCCGAGCATGTCGTTGGCGCGCCCGCGCTGGAGCCGGTCTCGCAGCGAACCCTGCCCCGCTTCGACGCTGCTCCAGTCGGTCAGCCCGGCGTGATGGCCAGCAATACAGTAGGCCAACAGTTTCCCGTTGCTTTCGGTGAGGTGTTCGATCGCGTGTATTGCTCCGGCAATCGAATGCTCCGGACCATGCCCGACGCCCTGTTCGAGATGCCCATCCTCACCGCTTACGCGCCGCAGGTAGTCCTGAAATGCCGGATCGTATTTCCCGAGATCGTGCCACAGCCCGGCAAGCCGCGCCCAATCCGACGCGCTGAATGTGGCCGCGAAGGCTGCGGCACGCTCGGCGGTGCAGCGCAGGTGCCGCTCCAAATCATGGCCACCAGAATGGGCAAGCGCACGCTCTGCCGTCATTTCCGGCCCTATCGCTGATGCGGGTGTGGGATCACCGCATTCTCCATCTTCCCGGGCCTCCCCGAACCAGGCCGTTTGCCATCTTGCTTGGCCTTCCCGTTCTACCCATGTCGAAATGCCAGCAGGTCATAGGTGGCGGTTCTTCCGGCCACAGTTCGTCTGCTACGGCTAGTGTCCTAGTTCCGAAGTCCTTTGCATTCTGGCGGCAGTCGAAGTTGAGTCGGATCATTTGGTTGCTGGTGGCAAGGCGGGGCCGCGAATGATACGAACTTCAGAATCGGGACACTAGCTACATCATCCACCGACTGTGTACCTGGGTCTATTGGCGGCTACATGAATCCATGCCGCACTCGATCCGCGGGGGGCATGTGCTGGGCGGGGTCCGGTTGACGGCGTGACGCCGACCGCTGGCCGCCGGCCACCCTTTGGGGTGGCCTTTTTGTTTTCGCCCCTTCCGGGTGCTCCAGAATGCCCCAAGAGTCCTCCAGAGCATATATTATGCTTGACGCATATGTGATTACTCATGTAAATGCGCACCTGATGGCACGAAGGGTGCCTTGGAGTGAAAGGGCAGTGTTATGGTTCGCGTGATCGTTATTGAGGGGTCCCCGGACGATGTCACGAAGACATACGCTGCGCTCGCGGCGAATACGCCAACCGAGGCGGCGATGAACCGGGACCACAGCGCTGTTGTTCGCCAAGAGGCCCAGCCACACCAATCGCCGGCGCTGCCCTCCGCGTCGAACGGAGCCGTCCAACCATTGGCGGACGTTACCAAATCAGTGGCGCAGGCGTTTCTCCGCCGCCGCCCTCTCGCTCCGGTGCAGATCACGGTCTTGAAGGCGATCTCTGAGGCACACCCAAATATGGTGCCCGCGACGGACTTGCAGAAGTTGACCGGGTACACAACGGCACAGTTTGCAGGGCTTATGGGAGCCTTGGGGCGACGCCTCACGAATACGCCGGGGTTTGTGCCTCACACGCGCTTCTTCAAGCAGCAGTGGGACCATGCCTTGGCGTGCAACAGGTACAGCCTGACTGACGCGGCAAGAGAGGCTATTGCGGAGCAAAGCTGGTAGCCCTGGCGTGCCTCTCACCTTCCACCCGACGCCTGGCACCATTGTCATCTGCGACTTCTCCACGGGCTTCCGGCCGCCGGAAATGGTTAAGGCGCGCCCGGTGGTAGTGATCTCTCCCAGACGCCGGACCGCGCAGCTCGCAACCGTGGTGCCGCTGCCCAGCGCGGCGCCGCTTCCGATCGAGCCGTGGCATTACTGCCTGCCTGCCGGCGCATACCCGCCCGCCAGAGGGCCGATTTGGGTAAAGGGTGACATTGTCACGACGGTAGCCTTGCATCGGCTCGACCGAGTGCGGACCAAGTCCAGAGACGGAGGGCGCACGTATCTGACGTTTCAACTCGGCGAGGCTGAACTGGCGGCGGTCCTGGCCTGCGTTCGGAGAGCCCTCGGTCTGGGTTGAAGGTGGCGGGGCGAGAGCGTAGATTCCATTCGTTCCCGCGACTCCGCCTCGGTGGTGCCGGGCTTGGAAGACCTACCTTCGGGTAGGCCGGTTCCGGATCGGGTGAAGGCAAGCCCACCGGGACCGTAGATTAGCCCCGTCAGCAATGGCGGGGCTATTGCCTTTCATGGGCAGCTTTTTCACCTCCGGGAAGCCGACTTATCGGAACCAAACCCGCCCGCTGGCAGTGACGTGCGGCGATTCTGGTGTCCCCTCCCCTCCCCCGCTGTCCGGGTGTGATTTCCACCTGAGACGCAACAGGCCGATGGACCGGGCCAGCCGTCAGTCGTCGAAGCAGCGCCTGAAACCACGCCCTTGGCCTGTGCGCTGATCATGCCCTGACGGGGGCGCGATTTCCGCGCCCGCAGCTCGCGCCTGATCACCTCGTGGCTGACGCCCCCGGCGATAGGGGGCATGTCCCGCCCCTCCCGGCGCAGCGCAGCAATCGCCGCCACCGCATTGTCGAACAAGGCGAGGCCTCCGGACCTGGCGGCGTCCGAGCCGCAAATACACCGGCCAGCCAGCGGGGGTCATGGGCGACATAGGCGCGCTGCGCCACGGACAGCCTGAGAACTGTGCCCGCATCCTGACGTCGCCAGCGCGACGCGACCGGTGTGCGCTGTGGGCCATCAACCAAGCTCGTTCCTGCCGCCCGGGGTGGCCGCCGGCCCGTTGCCGGCGCCTTGCCTCGGGTTGGCGCGGTCTGGGCCGGGCGTCGTGCGCAGCAAGCCCCGCTTCGCAAGGGCGAAGCGCCTCCGGTTCGGCCGGCACCGGGTCGCTCTGCTCCCGCACCACTGCCGTCCTCAGGGCGTGCCGCGCCCGCCTTGCCCGGCCCG
>Ga0335073_10013731_pt1 | contig 11357 bp, 11 predicted proteins | sample Lox_Sample_22_FD_207093 | JGI IMG/M metagenome (GOLD analysis project Ga0335073, IMG submission 207093) | Soil microbial communities from Loxahatchee National Wildlife Refuge, Florida, United States - Lox_Sample_2.2 | ecosystem: Environmental > Terrestrial > Soil > Wetlands | place: USA... | reverse complement strand
CAGGTAAGAGCCGGCCGGCCAGCCGTCGGTCGGCACGGTCAGCGACGTGCCCCAGTCGGTGGTGACCGTGCTGGTCTGCTCGATGAAGCCGGCCGGCTTCTGCTCCAGGCCGCGCACCGCGGGCGACTCCCACACCCGGCGGGCCAGGTCGCCGTTGTACCAGCCGACGCGGAACGCCACGACCCGGTACTCCCGCGATGTCGTGGACACATACAGGTCGACCGGCTGGCCCGGCAGCACGCTGCTGCGCCCCGCGTACCCCATGACCTCGTCGGGGGCGCCGAGATTGCTGATCCCCCAGTGCGGGTCGCCGGGCAGGTCGTTTTCCGGTATCCGGCGCGCGGCGGCGGCGCGGCGCGCCGCCGGACTGGCCGGGCCGCCGGACGCGTCACAGCCGGCAACGGCGGAACCAGGGATGGCCGCGATCGTCGCTGCACTGGCGGCACGGCGAAGGAAGACCCGCCTGGTGTGGCTTTCGCCCGAGCTATGACCTTCGTCCGAGCTCATAGCTCACATTGTGCGTCGCGCCCTACGGGCCGTTACCACCGGCCCACGGGTAGTAGTGAAGCCACCGCCACGGCCGTGAACAACAGCGTCAGATAAAGGATAGATCGGTGGAAAAGACGCATCGGCGCTGGTGCATCCCCGGCGACGACCCGGCCGCGCAGCGCGTGGGCCTCGGCCAGGAACCAGGTGCCGAGCCCGACCGCGCAGCACCCGTACAGCCAGCCTGCGTACGGAACCAGCGCGAGCGTCGCAGCGACCATGATGTAGGAGTAGACGACGATCTTGCGCGTCACCACCGAGGCCGACGCCACCACCGGCAGCATCGGCACGTTGGCCGCCGCGTAGTCATCGCGGAACCTGATCGCCAGAGCCCAGAAGTGCGGTGGGGTCCAGAAGAAGATCACGGCGAACAGCACCACAGCGGGCAGGCCGACGCGCCCGGTCACCGCGGCCCAGCCCACGAGCACGGGGAAGCAGCCCGCCGCGCCGCCGATGACGATGTTCGACGCCGTCCGCCGCTTCAGCCCCAGCGTGTAGACGAAGATGTAGAACAAGATCGCCGCGTCCGCGAGCGCGGCCGCCAGCCAGTTGACCAGCGTCCCGAGCAGCACGGTGGAGGCGGCGCCGAGCAGGATCCCGAACACCAGGGCCTCGGCCGGCTTGATGGCCGCGGCGCCTCCCTTGGCCACGAGGGGCCGGCGGGACGTGCGCCGCATCACCGCGTCGATGTCGCGGTCGATGAAGCAGTTGATCGTGTTGGCGCTGCCGGCGGCCAGCGTGCCGCCGACCAGGGTGACCACGATCAGCTCGATCGCGGGCACCCCACGCCGGGCCAGCAGCATCGTCGGCACGGTCGTGACCAGAAGCTCGACGATGATCCGCGGCTTGGTGAGCGCGAGCAGCGACTTTGCCATCACGCGCGCCGAGCGCCGGCCGGGCGGCGCGTACGCCTGGCCGGCATCGCGGCTGGGCAGCGCGCCCGTGGCTTGTGTCACTCGCTGGCCTCCGTGCCTTGCTCCGAGTCGTCTGCTCCGGTGTTTGCAGCACTGTCGGACACACTACCGGTCGTAGTTGTGCCGCCGTCCGCGGCATCGGCCAGGGTATCCCGCTTGGCGCCCGCAGGCTCGGAAGCGGACTCCGCCGCTCCGCCGCCGGACGCCGTGGGCAGCCCTGCCGCGACCGCGGCGGAGTGCGCCGCACCGCCCTCCGGCGCCCCAGCGGTCGAGCTGGCCAGGACGATCCGGCCGGACGGCACGCGCGGGTGCGGCCTGGCGAACAGCACGTAATAGAGCACGGCGGCGATGATGGCGAACAGGATGATGGGGAAGGCGAACGTGAGCACGGCCCCGCCGGGCGCGTTGTCAGACGTCGACTGCGCGAGGAACGTTATAGGCACTTGCGCCTCCTGCGAACGAATTCACTCATCGGAACCTCGGCCGCGATGGCCAGGCTGAACTCCGCTGAGTCAGTAGGCGGTCAATGCCCGCCGAGAGATCCTCAGACTCCTCGTCGTTCAGCCATCGTACGAGCACGGCTACCGAAGCCGCGATCATGGGCGGCAGCACGCCCATCCACAGGACGGCACCCGCCAGCTGCTGGTCGTCGACCACGGTCATCACGTGATGCCAGGGGTTGTCGTAGAACCGGTAGAACACGCCGGATCCGAAGACCAGCACCATGCCGAGGATCGTGTCCGCGGCCACGGTGCCCACAAGAAACGCGGTCCGCCGCATCGCCGGGGCCACCGGTGCCCACGGCCGGGACCCGATGACCTGCAGCCAGAAGAGGATTCCCGCGCCGAGGTATGTCGCGTACTCCAGGGCCGCGACCGCGGCACTGACCGGCACCTTGTCGAACAGCGCCGGCAGGTGCCAGCCCAGCCAGATCACGTTGAACGCCACCACCGTGGCCAGCGGCCACCGCAGCCACCAGGGCGGCCGCGGCCCCGCTGCCGCGCCGTCCGGCGAGCCCTGGCCGATCTGCCACCGCCCCACGGACCTCGCCAGGGCCGGCCACGGCGCGCCGACCACGACCAGCCCGGGCGCCACGACGGCCAGGACGAGGTCCTGAAGCGCACGCACCCAGACGTAGATCCCGGACCAGTAGCGCAGCGGCGACACGATCGCCAGCAGCGCGAGCAGCAGCCCGCCCTGGAACAGCGCCGCCTCGCTGATCACCGCGCGGCGGCCGCCCTGCAGCCCGCCGCGGAGCGTTCCGGCCAGGTGCGCGAGGGCCACCGCCAGGTAAATGGCCACGGCCGGCCAGACAGCCGACCAGTGCGCCAGGACCGGGCTCATCGAATCAGTGGACCAGGTAGAACAGCACCCAGGCCACGATCGCGACCACCGCGAGGTAGTTCCAGACCACGGTGAACGCGCTCAGCGAGGCCTGGAAGCGCTGCACCGCGAAGGCCTCCACGTAGGTCGGGGGCTGCTCCACGAAGGCGATCTCGGGGATCTGCCGCGCCCGCATGATCAGGGTCTCCAGCCAGACCATCGCGCAGAAGACCACGGTCAGGAAGACCGGCCAGAAACCCACGAACACGCTGGCGAACCCGGCCGCACCCGGGAAGAACGGCAGCGCGGTCAGCTGCCAGATCTGGATCCCGACGGCGGCCAGGCCGAGCACCAGCGACACGATCGCGCCGTTGAGCCAGACGCCCTTGTGACCGGCCTTGATCCGCTGGAGCACCAGGTACTGCAGCAGCGCGCTGACCACGATCGCCAGCATGACCACGATGCCCACCCAGGCCTGCGGCGCCTTGAAGCCCGACGGGTACCACAGGTGGTGCGAGTTCAGCGACTTCAGGTAGAAGAACGCGAACACGAACGCGCCGAACCCGAACGAGAGGCCGCCCAGGGCCAGCCGGGCACCGGTCCACGCGGCGTTCAGCGCCGCCTCGTGGTAGAAGCCGGCCTCTTCTGCTTCCCTGGTCAGTCCCGGAGGCGGCTGCTCAGTTGTCTCGGCCATCGCTATGCCTCCGCTCTTGCGGTGTCGGCCCCGGCGTAGGCCGCGCTGACCACCCCGGTCGGCGGGTTGAGGTCGGCAACCGGCGGCGCACCGGGCGTGCCGTACTCATACGGGCCGGAGAGCACCACGGGGACGTGGGCGAAGTTGCCGGGCGGCGGCGGCGAGGACACCTGCCACTCCAGGCCGCGGGACCGCCACGGGTTGCCCACCTCACGCTGCCGCGCGATCACCGTGGACCAGACGAAGTTGATCACGAAGATCAGGATCGAGCCGCCCAGGCAGAACGCGGAGATCGAGACCCAGTCGTTGAGCGTCTCCAGGCTCCTGGCGTACTCGAACACCCGCCGGGGCTGGCCGGCCATGCCCACCGCGAACAGCGGCAGGAACGTGGAGTTGAAGAAGATGAACATGGTCCAGAAATGCCACTTGCCGAGCGTCTGGTTCAGCTTGATGCCCATCATCTTCGGCAGCCAGTAATAGCAGCCCGCCATGAACGCGAAGATCAGCCCGCCCATGATCGTGTAATGGAAGTGCGCCATCACGAAGAAACTGCCGTGCTCGGTCGTGTCCGCCGGGACGTCGGAAAGGAACACCCCGGAGATCCCGCCGATCAGGAAGTTGAAGAAGAACGCGAGCCCGAACAGCATCGGCACCGTGAACCTGATCTTCGCCTTCCACAGCGTGCCGGCGGCCACCAGGAAGATGAACCCGGTCGGGATCGAGATCAGCTCGGTGGTGAGCATGAACACCGGGCGCATGTCCGGGTTGATGCCGGAGTCGAACAGGTGGTGCTGCCACACGAAGAAGCTCAGCAGCGTCACGCCGATCATCCCGGCCGCGGCGACTTTGTAGCCGAACAGCGGCTTGCGACAGAACACCGGGAGGATCTCCAGCACGATGCCGAACCCGGGCAGCGCGAGGATGTACACCTCGGGATGGCCGAAGAACCAGAACAGGTTCTCGTACAGGTAGTTGCTGCCGCCGAGCGTGTCGACGAAGAACGCGGTCTGCGCGGTCCGGTCGGTGATCATCATGTACATGCCGCCGATCAGCACCGGGGCGGCGAGCACCATCAGGAACGACGTCGCGACCATCGACCACACGAAGACCGGTATCCGGCTCCAGCGCATGCCGGGGGCCCGGTAGCAGATCACCGTGACGATGATGTTGAACCCGGCCAGGATGACGGAGAGCCCCATCAGCCCGAACGCCATCGCGTACGAGTCGGCGCCGAGCGTCGACTGGATCGAGAGCGGCGCGTAGCCGGTCCAGCCGAACGGGAACCCGCCGAGCATCAGCCCGGACAGCAGGATCAGGAACGCCATCGGGGTGAGCCAGAACGACAGCGCCTCGAGCCGGGGGAACGCGACCCGCTTGGACCCGATCATCAGCGGCACGAGGTAGTTGCCGAACGGGCCGAGGATGACCGAGCTCATCAGCATCATCATCATCGTGCCGTGCTCGCCCACGACCTCGACGTACGTCGAGGAGCTGAACAGGTGGTACGTGGGCGACAGCAGCTCGGCGCGGATCGCCATCGCGAACAGGCCGGCGGTGCAGAAGTAGATGATCATGCCGACCAGGTACTGGATCCCGACGACCTTGTGGTCGAGGGTGAACCGGAAGTACTTGGCCACGCCGACGTTGACGAGCTCCGTGTCTTCGTGCGCCTCGACCGGGACCGGGCGCCCGATCACCTGCCGGAACAGGTCATTGAACACGCCCAGCCCGGCGACCCAGCCGACGATGGCGAAGCCGTAGCCGAGCACGATCGGCCAGTCGCTGGAATCGGACAGCGCGAGGTTCGGGTACTCGGTGGCGACGTTGTTCGACTCCAGGAAGTTGCCGAGCAGGTGCCCGAGCAGGTAGCCGATTACCGCCCCGACGACCGCCGTGTGGATCGCGGGGCGCATCCACCACGGACGCCGACGGCCCGCCGACTCGCTGCCGCCAGCCCCGTGTGTCTGCTCCGGCTGTGTCTCGATGGCCATGCGGTCACCTCTTCATCGCAGTGTCAACCCGGCAGTCACTCACGGCTGCGCCGGATCCTCTGGCGGGTAGTACAGGCCGGCGCCGCCGGTGAGCCCGGCCGCGACCATGGCCTTGCTCATCTGCGCGACCGTCGTCGGGTCGTAGGTAAGCGCGTACGGCGGCAGCAGCTTGGTTACCGAGGCCAGGTGCACCTCGGTAGCTCTCGCCCAGGTATCAAAGGCGGCCAGCGAGACTGCCCTGCCGTAGTCGAACATCGCGCCGTGCCAGAGCCCGCACAGCTCGGCGCATCGCACCGTGATCGTGCCGGCATTACTGATCTTGGTGTACGCGACGTTGTCGACGCCCGGGTTCGCGTCGGCCTTGACGCCAAGCTGGTAGGCCCAGAAGCTGTGGATCACGTCGATCGAGGTCACGTGGAACTCCACCCACTCGCCAACCGGGAGCACCAGGTCCGTGGTCTCGAACCCGCCGAACTGCGGGTACCGGTACGTGAACTTCCACTGCTGCCCGATGACCTGCACCTGCACGGTGTTCCCCGGCGGCTTCCAGATCGGGCTGGCTCCCTCGCCCGCGCCCGCGCCGTTCGTCGTGACCAGCTCGACGGTGCCGAAGACGAACAGGGCCAGCACGATCACGGAACTAAGGGTGATCCAGGTGGCCGCTATCCGGGTGTTGCCGTGGATCGCGGGCCCGTCCTCCTCGTCGCCCTCGCGGTGGCGCCACACGATCAGCGCGTAGGCGAAGTACACCAGCACGAACAGCATCACCGGGGCCGCCATCACGGCCATGACCTTGATGTCGAACTGCTGGTTGGAGGCGGACGACGACATGTCGCCCGGCGGCAGGTGCGGGCCCCAGACCACCCAGATCAGCACGTCCGCGACCACGGCCAGGATCAGCCACGGGATGAAGATCCGGATGCCGTGGTTCGGCTCGCCCGATGGCCCGCCGTGGTGCGCCGGCGCCGGCGAATCGGCGGCCATCAGGACACCACCTCCATGTTGCCGGTCATGAAGCCGAGCGTCTGCATGGGACCGCCAAATCCGGTTACGAAGCCGCCACCGCACGGCACCCGGCACTGCCAGAAGTAGGTTCCGGTCGCGTGCGGCGAATTGAAGCTGAACGTCATCACCTTGTAGTCGCTCTTAGGAGTCGTCGCGGGACTGCACGGCGACGTGCCGCAGAGGTTTGCATTGGGGTTCGACGGCGTGGCCATCGGGACGTTGAGGTTGATCCCGGGGATCGAGAACGTGTGCCCGACGTTGCAGCCCGACCAGGAGTTGATCTGGCTGACCGCCTTGCCGTTGACGTACTCGACGCCGCCGATGGTCCCGGTCACCTGGCCCCAGAGGTTGTTGCGGAGCGGGGTGCAGCCGTCGAATCCGTAGATGGTCATGTCGATCCGGCTGCCCGCTGGCACCTTGAACAACGTGGTGTGCACCCAGGCCTTGGTCGTCGGGTTCTGGACGAAGTACGACACCCAGTCCGGGTGGGTGCTGACCGTGTTCTGCGGGTCCTCCTGCAGCACCACGTGCACCACCGCGCCGGTGTTCGGGGTGACGCCCGAGGAGTAGTCCTCCACTGGGGGGCCGCCGAGGAAGTAGTGCAGCACGACAAAGGCCCCGATCGCGACGACCGCTACGAACGCCACGACGAGGAGTGAAATCCTGGCCGGCAACGACACCAGCCATCACCTCGCTTCTGCAGGTGAGCAGCCCCGACCTGGGCACGCACTATGGCGCGTCCGGCCTCCGGAAGCTGTCTGTCGTCTCGAATCTTCCGGCCCTCGCGGTGAGCACGGCAATAAAGACCGCCCTGAATGACGAAATTGTCATGGTCAGGCCTGGCCCGGCTCGCGGCGTCACCCGCCGTCACGCACTCCGAGGCATAGCCACTCTCTGCTTACCCATAATTGCGGAGAGTCATCTAGTTGTACAATCGAGTTGAATATCAATTCAGCCACAAGGGTCACACCCCACTGGCCACCCGAATCACGATGTGCAATGGTTTGCGCTGAGTTTCGTGGCGCTTGACCTGAACCACGCATATGGAGTAGATCCTGTGCTAAGCACCTGTGCGTGCCGAGGGGCGGGTCGGTCGCCACACCCGCTGATGTGGCCAGTGCGATAGCGAAGTGCGCAATGATCACAGACCGTTTGGCCCCATATCCACCGTCATCGGCCCGCATACTGGTCGTCGATGACGAGCCCAAGATCCGGGGGTTCATCGCTCGTGCGCTGTCGGCGGCCGGATATGCGATCGATTGCGCCTCGGATGGGTCAGAGGCGCTCCGGCAGGCCACTCTCGGCGAGTATGGCCTGGTCATCCTCGACTTGATCATGCCGCGGATGGACGGGAGGGCGGCGCTGTCCTCGCTGATGCGCGACCGCCCGGAGCAGCCCGTGCTCGTGCTGTCCTGCCTGGACGACGTGACGACGAAGGTCACCTGCCTTGACCTCGGCGCACACGACTACCTGACCAAGCCGTTCTCGCTCGAGGAACTGCTCGCCCGGGTGCGAGTCCAGCTGCGCGTCGAGCAGCACCAGGCGAACGAGGTGCTCAAGGCGGGCGAGCTGGTGCTCGACGTCGGCCGCCTTCAGGCCGACATCGGCGAGGGCCCGGTGGCCCTGACCCGGCTGGAGTTTCTGCTGCTCAAGGAGCTGATGGAGCACGCCGGCCAGTCGGTACGCAAGGAACAGCTGCTGGCCTCCATCTGGGGATACGACTTCGACCCCGGCTCCAACGTCGTCGACGTCTGCGTCCGGCGGCTCCGGTCGAAGCTCGGTTTCGACCTGATCAAGACGGTGCGCGGTGCCGGATACCAGCTCGCCTCCTAGCGCGGCCTGGCGGCACGCCAGCCTGGCGGTGCTGCGGCGCCCGGGCCAGGCCAGCGGCTGGCGCGGCAGGCCCGATGCGCTCGATGCCGTCTGGATCGCGCTCTGGCTGCTCGGGCTGGCCTGCATCGTGATCTATGCCCGGTGGCAGGCCGTGCCGTTCCACTTCGTCTGGATCATCCTGCTGCTGATGATGTTCGGGCTCGTGATGCGGTATGCCCACCGTCGGCAGGCCGCCGACACCGAGCGCGCCAGAGTCAGTGAGGAAAACGCCCGGCTGCTCGCGTCCCAGCGCCGGTTCCTGCAGGACGCCTCGCATCAGCTCAAGACGCCGATCACGATCGCCCTCGGTCACGCCGAATTGCTCGCGCGCGACCTCACCGACACCCAGCACAGCCGCGACGTCCACGTCGTGGTTGGGGAACTGACCAGACTCAAGAGCCTCGCCGAGCGGCTGCTGCTGATCGCCACGTCGGAGAATTCCGACTTTCTCCGGCCCGAGCCCGTCGCGCTTGACGGCTTCATCATGGAAGTCCTGCGACGCTGGCGGCCCACGGCGCAGCGGCGCTGGCAGCTCGGCAGGCTCGACCCAGTCACGGTCAGCGCCGACCGCGAGCGGCTCGGGCTGGCCGTGGACGCGCTCCTGGAGAACGCCGTGCAGCACACCGGCTCCGGCGACATGATCAGGCTCGCGGTCAGGCGGGTCCGCGGCTCCGCCCGCGTGATCGTTGAGGACTCCGGGACGGGGATACCGCAAGCCGAGCTCGCCCACATCTTCGACAGGTTCCGGTCCGGTTCCGGCAAACCGAGAGGCACCGGCCTCGGCCTGGCGCTGACCCGCGCGATCGCGCACGGGCACGGCGGGGAGGTACTGGCGCACAGCACGGCGGGTGCTGGCAGTAAATTCGAGGTCGTGCTCCCCGCCGATTCAGCGCACCTCACCGACCCATCCGCGACGAACGACGTACCCGCCGGTGTCGTCGGCGGCAACATGGGCCTGTCATGACTAGCCACCCGTCGCAGCAGACCGACCACCGCCCGGCGGCCGGCCCGGCTCAGCGCGCGGTCACCGGACGGCTGCGCCACATGAGCCGCCAGAGCAAGATCGTCCTGGCGGTCGCCGGCGCGGCGCTGCTCGCGATCGTGGTGATAACGGCCGTCACCGCGGGGAGCAAGGCGACGCCGCCGAAGGTGCAGCCGGTAGCCAAGGCCTTCACGGTCGGCGTGCTCGGCCACGCCGGCCAGCACGTCTCCCTGGCCGCGTACGCGGGGCGGCCGCTGATCATCAACTTCTTCGCGTCCTGGTGCACCCCGTGCAAGCGCGAGACGCCCCTGCTGGCCAAGTTCTACGCCGTGCACCACGGGCGCGACCTGATCATCGGGATCGACGCCAACGACGCGACCGGGCCCGCCGAGAAGTTTGTGAAGGCGGCCGGCGTCACGTACCCGGTCGGCGTCGATCCGTTCCCCTCGCCCGTGACGACGTCCTACGGCGTGTACGCCCTGCCGCAGACGTTCTTCCTCAACGCGCGGCACCGCATCGTGAAGCACATCATCGGCGGCGTGACCGTGGCCGGCCTTGACCAGGGCGTCGCCCTGATGGACGCGCGGAGCTGACCCGTGACCTTGCCTCCCGGCCCGGTGACCGGGCAGACCGGCCCGGCCGGCGGGCCCCCGGACGCCGATCCCCCGTACGTGCCGATAAGGAGCACCGGGTGGGCAACGCACCGAACGCCCCGGTGGGTGCTGCTGGCGCTTGTACTCCTGGTCGTCGGCGCGGTGCTGGTGGCCCTGGTGCACAGGCCGTCGCACGCCGAGCGCGCGTCCGACCTGCGGGGCTTCGTGAGCGACGTGAACTACGACATCGAGTCGTGCGCGGCCGGGGTCAGTGAGTCGCTGACCGCCATGCGCGAGGCCGGCAGCAACGCGTCGGAGATCCAGGACACGATCAGCATCGCCAACCAGGGCGCGAGCAACTGCGAGCCAGCGAACAACGAGCAGATCGACGACCTGGAGCAGTACCAGGTCACCGAGTCCCTGGCCAGCTTCAACCTGCCCAGCGTCGTGACCGGGCTGGTGAACTGGGCGGCGCCCGACGCCGTCGACGTGCAGCTGGATGTCGCCACGCTGCTGACCGCCCCCAGCACGCAGGCCAAGGCGAAGGACACGGCAGCCCTGCAGCGAGCCTTGCGGAAGCTCGATGCTCAGCGCGCGAAGATCGACGCGACCATCGAGGCCGCGAACCGGTCGCTGTCCGCGCACGCATCGCCGCCAAAGCTGCCGGGGTGACACACCTAGGAGAGATTGATTCCCGATGCCTGGGATGAATTCAGGACTAAACAGCGACAATTCGACCCTGGTCGCGGCGTTCCGTGCGGCCCTGCTGCACCAGGGCATCTACGTGCTGCTGATCTTCGCGATCCTGGCGGTGGCCTGGGTCAGCGCCCGCGAGTGGCTCCGGCCGGCCCGCAAGCCGCGCCCGGCCACCCCCGAGCCGGCCTGGCGTGAGCTGCTGCGGATCGGCTTCGGCGTGATCTGGATCTTCGACGGCCTGCTTCAGGCACAGCCCGACATGCCCGCCGGCCTGCCGTCGCAGGTAATCGAGCCCACCGCGGCGAGCTCGCCAGCCTGGGTGCAGCACGTCGTGAACTGGGCCGGCACGACCTGGTCCTATCACCCGGTCCAGGCCTCCGCCTCGGCCGTCTGGATCCAGCTCGGGATCGGCGTCTGGCTGATCGCCGCGCCCCGGGGCACATGGTCACGGCTGGCCGGGCTGGCCAGCGTGGCGTGGGGCCTGGTGGTCTGGGTGTTCGGAGAGGCCTTCGGCGGCATCTTCGCTCCGGGCCTGACCTGGCTTTTCGGTGCACCGGGCGCGGCACTGTTCTACTGCGCGGCCGGCGCCTTGATCGCCCTTCCCGAGCGCGCCTGGCGGTCGCCCCGGCTTGGCCGGCTCGTGCTGGCCGGCATGGGCCTGTTCTTCATCGGCATGGCGGTGCTGCAGGCCTGGCCAGGCCGGGGTTTCTGGCAGGGCAGGCTCCACGGCGGGCAAGGCAC
>Ga0335073_10013730_pt1 | contig 11357 bp, 7 predicted proteins | sample Lox_Sample_22_FD_207093 | JGI IMG/M metagenome (GOLD analysis project Ga0335073, IMG submission 207093) | Soil microbial communities from Loxahatchee National Wildlife Refuge, Florida, United States - Lox_Sample_2.2 | ecosystem: Environmental > Terrestrial > Soil > Wetlands | place: USA: Florida... | reverse complement strand
CTGGCCGCGCAGGATGTTCAGCGAGTGGTAGTCCAGCTCCCAATCCGAAACGCCCATGTGCAGCAGTTGCTTGACGTCTTCGATGTTGCTGCGCATTACAGTAGTCACCACGCTGAGCGACAGCCGCTCGTCGCGTTCGCGAATCTTGCGCATGGCCTCAAGCGTGGCCAGAGCTTTCTTGTAATTGCCCGGAACGCCGCGCACGCGGTCATGATTCTCGCCAATGCCGTCGAGCGAAATGGCGATGTTCAGCCGGAACGGATTCTGGTTGGCCAGGATGCCATTCACCGAGCGCTCGATCACGCTGGTCTGGATCGCGTTCGTGGGGATGTTGATGAAGCGCGCCTTATTGTGATCCAGGAAGCGGTGGCAGATCTGATCGATGTCCTTGCGCAGAAACGGCTCGCCGCCCGAGAGATCCAGCCAGACCAGTTCGCCCATGGCTTCGGAGATCTTCTGGATGTGGTCCGGCTGTAGCGATTCGCCCTGGTTCAGGTTCTGCCAATAGAAGCAGGTACCGCACTTGGCGTTGCAATGATCCGTGATGAACAGGATCAGGTGGACAGGCTTCTGCTGCCGCCGCGAGAGCTGTTTCCAAGAGAGAATGTCGGTGCCAAGCATGCGGGACGGAGATTGAACGACAGGGACACGACTCCGGCCTTGAGCGTACCCAAGTAGCGCTGCTGGTGTCAACCATGCCTAGTCCGAGCCAATCGCGGTGCAACGCGGACGTTGACAGCATTGAGTTGTCACGCTACCGTGGCTTTGTGAACTGGGCCGAGCGTGCGTCCTGGATGGTGTTGGGCTTGTTCTGAAGAATCTGCATCTTCGTCCTGGGCAGTGTTTTCCTCTTTGTCGGCATCACAGGCGTAACTGAGTTTTGGCACTTTTCGAAGTGACTCCAAGCAACGGAGGTAGCGGCTGCCAAACTAAGCTTCCTCGGCCGGGAATGCTTTCTCTTCGATCAAAGCTTCGCGAACCGCGAGGAAATCCCCGGCATTCATGGAAGGGAGCGGAGTTGCTGGGAAGGAAGGCGATCGGTCGTGTGACGATTCAGGTCCTTGCCAGACCTGCCGGATCAGGGTCCGGTTCAGGTTTGAGGCCCATTTTCCGGCTTCCTCCGCAGGGCGACCCGCGCCTTGGATTGCATGACAGCGAGTAAGTTTCCTATATGGAGATAGCTATCGTACTCTGCCCGCTCTTCATCCGTCAGGGTCCCGGCCGCGGATCGTTCGGCTAACTGCTCCAACCGTTTGCGGTCGGTTTCCGGGAAGGTAATCGACAGCAGATACTCGGCCGCCTCTGGCGAGAGTTCGTTCTTCCGGGCTTCCATCAGCCTCGCCCAAATGGCCGCCTCGGAATTAGGACTGAGGAGTTGAGAGCTCACGGCATCTCCATTCTACTGGATGCGCCAGGCGATAAGATGAAGGCAGATGCCGGTTCAGATCGGGCAAAAGCGCGAATCGGACTTCTCCGACCCGCTCGGCTTGTTGAGCGACTGCCATCGGCGCATTGAGCGGTTTCTGGGCGTTCTGGTGAAAATCGCTCAAAAAGCCGGCGAACTCAACGCGGAAGAGCGCGCCGCCTTCGAAAACGCCCTGGAATACTTCCGCAACTCTGCGCCCAAACACACTGCCGACGAGGAAGACTCGCTCTTTCCACGTCTTCGCGCGCAAGCCTCGCTCGACCGTCTCCCTGAACTCGAAAGCGATCACGAAACCGCCGACCGCGATCACCAGCTGGTAGACTCTCTCGGCCGCCGTTGGCTCGCCGAAGGCACGCTCGCGCCCGAACAAACCCGGGAGTTGCGCGGCGCCCTGGCCCGGCTGTCGCGCATGTACGCCCGCCACATCGCCGTCGAAGACCGGGATTTGTTTCCGCTCGCCGCCCAGATCCTACCCGCAGATCAACTGGCCGAGGTCGGCCGCGAAATGGCGGGCCGCCGAGGAATCAAAACGAAATGAACCTCGGCCGCATGCTCATCGCCCTCGGCCTGATCATCGCCGCGCTCGGCGCACTCATTTCGCTCAGCGAAAAGCTCCCCGTCCGCCTGGGCCGATTGCCTGGCGATATCGTCCTGCGCGGCAAGCACACCGCCTTCTATTTTCCGTTGGTAACTTGTCTGCTGATCAGCGTGGTTCTCTCGCTTGTCCTGTGGCTGATCAACCGCCGGTAGCGCGAAGCTTTACAGTCCGGTGACCGCACCCGCCAGCCGCAGCACCATGGACGCCATATTCCGCAGGTAAGAGAAGCGCGGCGCGGGCGGCTCGCAGTACATCGCCGTCTGTTGGGTGGGAGTTTGGACGATCACCGGCAGATCGCCCTCCAGGCCGCGATCGCCCTGCAGCACGGGCAACAACCGGTGCTGCACTTGCGTCACGCCGTAGCTCATGGCTGAAAATTGCCAGCCCAGCTGCGGAATGATCGAGAAACCGGACTGCCAGCCCGCGGCCGGACTATAAGACCGTTGCAGAGCCAGGATGGGTAGCCAGGGAATCTTCTGGTTGATGCCGAGCAACGGCAGTATGGGCCGGGCGAATGCAAAGAAACTGAGGGAGACGGTGTAAGTGGAGAGTTCCAGAAGACCCGATCCCCAGGCCGGCAGCCGCGAGTTGATCGAGGCCACCAGCGGCCCCGCCAGATTCGCCGGCCCGACGGGGCCCGAAATGCGCCAGGCGCCGCGTTTGCGTTCCTTCACCCGAATCAGAATGTCCGCCATTCCGGTCTCCGGATTGGTGCGAATGATCGTGCTGCGCTCGTTCACCGGCTCAAACATGCCCGCGTCATTCAGCCGCATGATGCTCTTGCGCAGCAGGTGTTCGTTGAGCAGCTCCCCTTCATCGATCTCAAAATTTCCGCGCACTGCCGCTTCCGAGAAGTGGCGATTGCCGATGAATTCGATCCGGTTCACGTGATACGGCTGGCCGCGATCGACCGTGGCGTTCAGATCCGCCACCGGCGCCTTCTCGGAACTCCCTGCGACCGGCTGAACCTGCATGTTGGCGGTGAATTCCAGGATGCCTTCGCGCTCGGCTTCATGCCGTTCGTTGAACAGCGTGGAGCAGAGCTGCTGCGAGCTCATGACTTCATCCTTCGGATGTCCGATCTTGGTGGCGATCTGCGGACCCGACACTTCCCACTGCCGCACTTTGTAGCGCGGTCCCGCTTCGGCGCGAATGAACACGTGCGCCGATTTGTTGGCGACCTGGACATCTTCCAGCCGCACGTTGGCGTCGAAGTAGCCTTGAGAAACATACAGCGAACGAATCAGTGTCAGGTCCTGCTGCACGCCGTCGGCGCTATAACCCGGATACATCCGCCAGGTGGGCCACAGGCCTGGAAACCCGGGCAGCACGCGCTTGATCTTCAGCGCCTGAAGAGCGCCGCGCAGCTCCTTCGGGCTCAGCTCGGTGTCGCCGACAAAATCCACTTGCTTGACGCGGACGCGCGGGCCCGCGTCGATGGTCAACTTCAGGTCTACTTTCTTGCCCACCACCGGCACCAGGTCGGGATCCACGGTGGCCAGTTGAAATCCGTCGGATCGTAGCTGGTCCTGCGCTTGATTGGCGAGTTGATGCGCCCGCAGACGGTTAATGATGGTGCCTTCCGGAATCATCATTTGCAGCCCGTAGGAGGACGGCACGAAGCGCACCTGGCGAAGCTGGTATTCCGGGGTTTCCACCACCTGAAAGACCACCGCCGTTCCTTCCGCCTGCTGTTTCGACTCCACCCGAATGTCGTCGAACCGGCCGGTCGCCCACAAACTGCGCACGTCGCTTTGGATGGTGCTGGTGTTGTACGGCTGGCCCACCCGTGTCTTCAACGCCACAGGGGCCTTGGTGCCGTCAATCACCACGGACGTGATCAGCAAGGGCGTGGATGCCGATGGAGCTACAGGCCCCTCCGCCAAAGAGAGCCATGCGACCAGGAAAAGCGCCAGGATGCTTCGAATCATGGAATGCGGACCGGATGCAAGCCACGGTCCATCGCTCGAATGATTATAGCCCAGCCTCGCACGCCGGCACACGGGCCATGCTGGACGAACCCAGGCTGACCGGTGGGGAGCCTAACGGTCGACTACCACGCCGCCGGCAAGGCCATTGACAGTCCGGTGAATTTCACCGCGACCGGATCGCAGATCCTCTCGTGGACCGGTTGCGATACAGAGCCGGGTCCACCGCAGCGGCCATCTTCGCCGGGTCCAGCCCTCCGCCCAGAAAGTCGCTAATACGCTGAGCGGTGGCGAGCGGGTTGCGAATCGCGGAGCGATGCTCCACGGTTAGCAGTTGTGTCATCGGACGGCTTCCAAGCATCGCCTTCGCGCGGGCGCTCGCACGCGCATATTCGTCTTTGAGGACCTGCCGCTGCTCGGGCGTCCCGGGCGCGTGACCGCGGCGGCCGAGCATCCGGTCCTGGGAATCCAGCACCTCGTCGAGATCGCGCTCGCAGAGGATCACGCGGCACGCCAGATCCGTGGGCAGCGCGGCCAGCAAGGGTGTGACAATTTTCACGGCTTTTCCCCGCGCGTCGAGCAGCCACTTCGAACTCCGGAACAGACTCTTGATGCGTTCAAATTCGAAATAGCCGCGCGGATTGTCTTCGTCGGCTTCGCGCAGGCCGTCGGAGAGCACACCGACGCCGCCCGCGGCCAGCATCTGCAGTAGCATCGAGGTTCCCGAGCGCGGCAGGCCGGCTACTACGATGAGGGATTCGGCTAGGGGTGGCATGCTTAGGCTCCCAACTGCCAGAGGAGCTTCCGGTATGCTGACGGCCTCCGCGACCGTGGGCGCCCCGTGGCTGTTCTTTCTCATACGGCGCGCCAGGCGCCGGTGCTCGCGCGCGCTTTCGGGGTCGCCGAGATGCTGGTCCAGCAATGCCGCCAGCCGCTGATGCGCTTCCGGATAGTTCGGATTGAAAGAGATGGCTGCGCGAAGTGCTTCTGTGGCACGCTCGAACTCTTTCATTCCCGCCAGCGCGCACCCCAGCAGGAAGTGCGCTTGCGGATCGTGATAAACCCGGTCCAGCGCGGCAAGCGCCGACTGCGCGGCAACGTGGAACTTCCGCCGGCGCAAAGCAATCCGGGACAGGCCGAGATGCGCTTGCGCGTTATCGGAGTCGATCGCCAGCGCCTTCTCATAAACTTTCTCCGCGTCTGCCCACCGCCGCAGGCGCAGATAGACCTCGGCAGCCTGAAGCAGCGGCGCCGGACGGAGCAGTTCCGTTTCTGTGATTTTTTCGAGAGCATCCAGAGCTTCCGTGTAGCGTTTCTGTGCGATCCAGACTTGGGCCCGCAGAAGGTGCGCCATCGCCGATTGCCCCCGGCCAGCCAGGTCGTCCGCAATGCGGGTCATTTCATCCTCGAAACCCAGAGCCTGGCAGGAAGTAAACAGCCCGATGGCGAAGCGCTGGTCATCCGGATCGGCGGCGTGAAGCTCGCTGAAAATCCGCTGCGCTTCCAGGTGCCGGCCGGCATCCTGATAGGATGCGCCGAGGTTATAGCGGAGTTCGCGAATCGTCTTCTTCACCGCGACTTCGCGATTCTCGTCAGGCCGGTCGATGTATCCCAGCGCGATTATCTGCTCCAGCGCTTCGTGAGCCGCAACCGGATCCAGGCGCGTGTGCGGCGGATGGCGCCCATCGGCGCCAGGAACGTCCTCCCAACTCGGGATGAAAGTGAGCTGGGGCGCTTCCACGAAGGCCTCAGAAAGGACTTTGCCGTCCATGTCCTGGCCGGCTGCCAGCCCGTAGAGAGCCAGGATGGTAGGCGTGATGTCCAGGACCGATGGCCCGCGCAGAATTCCACCCTTCTTCGTACCCGGCCCGCTGATGACTAGAACGCCGAAATCCCGGTGCTCGACGGCCGGCCCGGCGGGAACATCGGGGATCGAGGAGGGCCGCAAATGATCGGGATGAAAGCCATGGTCGGATAACAGCACCACCGTCGTGTCGCGCCCCGCCTCTTCGAGCAGCATCCCCAGCATCTGATCGTGGAACTGGTAGGCCATCGAGACGACGTTGTGGTACAGCTCGAAGTCGCGTTCTGAGATCCAGGACTGCCGCGGCGGGTGATAGCGCATGAACCCGTGCGAAAAATGATCGATGGCGTCGTAGTAGACGGCAAAGAAATCCCAGGGCTGCGTGCGGATCAGCCAAGTGGCGGCGGAATGAATGCTCGAGCACTCGGCCAGCGTCCGCAGCACCAGCGCCAGGCGCTTGTCGGTATTCTGATCGATCTCGCGGGCGAGCGGAACGAACCGTTCCACCAGATCGCGAGTCAGCGAGTCGGGATGCACGCGTAGGCCGGCCAACGTCGGTGCCAGTTCCGGCGGATGAACCGCGTGCGCCGCCAGCGGCCAGCCTTCGTCGAGTGGACGCCGGGCGCGATGGTAGTGATCCGATACCATCACGCCGCGGATCGGTTCGGCGGGATGGCTGGGCCACCAGCCAACCACGTTGCTGCGCAAACCGTTCTGGTGGAGAATGTTCCAGACCGCTTTGCATTTTCTCGAGAGATTCGTGACCGGCTGCACACCGCGCCCGTCCGGGGTCGGCTCAGAAAAGCCGTGGATGCCGTGTTGGAACGGCCGCTTACCCGTAGCGATGGACGTCCACAGCATCGGCGAAAGCGGCGGATGCAGCGTGGCAATCTGTCCGCTGGCTCCGGCCTCGGCCAGGCGCCGGAGGTTGGGCATTTTCCCGGCCGCGATCAGCGGATGGATCACCTTCCAGTCCGCGGCGTCCCATCCCACCAGAAGAACCCTGGCCATCGCTAACGGTTGGACACGAATCTCTCGATCACGAACACGAAATGCTGGCTGGGAGGCGGCCGCACCTCTCCCGGCACGGGCGCAGGCGAGAAATCCATCTGGCTGGCCGCTGCCACCGCGGCGGCGCTATATGGGTCGCTGGGCTGGAGCGAATGAGCATCCACCAATTTTCCTGCATCCGTCACCAGGCCAAACACACAGAGGGAGTGAAACTGGGCGCCGGAACCGGGCCGGGATGGCGCAACCATGCGGGAGAACTTTTCCGCACCTCCCATCGCGACCGCACGTCCCCGCGTCTTCATCTCTTCGGTCGGAAGGAACAGGTTGGGGTCGGCATTCGTCAGCGGCTCCAGGCTGTCCACGGAAATTCGCGACACGATGCTGCCGCCTTCGGTCACGATCACCTTGCGGGGAAACAGATGACCGGCCAACTGTGGTCCATTCATGTAGTCATACGCGTAGTAGCGTCCGGGCGCCTGCGAATGAGTCATCAGCAGGCCGGATTGCAGATCGATGCATTCCTCGGTTTCCATCCAGCGCCGGCCGGGTGCGTTAGTCGTATGCTTGCCCGCCGCGGAAAGCAAAGCGCAGGTAACGGGCTCGCCCAGGTAGGTGGCGGTTGAGGTCCGGATCCGGGACCGTTCCAGATTCGCCGCCGGGGAAATTGCTCCGAACAGCGCGGCTCGCGCCTCGTGCAGCCGCAGCGGAATGGCGCCCGGTGTTCCGTCCGCGTAATGATTTCCCTGATAGGAAATCTCGGTGATCGTATATCGGCCGTTCGCCGCAGTTGCCGTCCATCGCAGCCCGTGTTGAGGATCGTACAGGTCCTCCATTTGCCACGCGCCGTCGTAAGCGGTTGCGCCGCCCGAGTCCACCCGGAAGCTGACCTTGAGATCGTAGCCCTGGCCCGCGCTGCGCAAATCGTAATTGTCTCGCGCGCGGTTAAGAAGGGCAAGCACGGATTGCCGGCTCTCCGGCGTGTCGGCAGGGCTGACGTCGCCCGTAACCAGTTCCAGAGAATCGCGCGGTATGGGTTCGGTCTTCGAGGCGCCTTCCGCCAGGAGGCCGATCGCCAATCCGCTTGCTGCCAGAAGCCACGAAATCCGTTTAGTGACCATCGCTTCCGCCTCCGACGAAACCCTGCCTACGACGGCTCAAATCGCAGCCTGGGTTGGTAGGGTTTTTCCGCTGGATGTAACGCCGCGGACCCTCCGCCAGACCCTCCGCCGGATCCGCCGCCCGAGCCGCCACCTGTTCCGCCGCCTGTTCCGCCGCCGGTGAACCCGCCGCCCGTCCCTCCACCAAAGCTGCCTCCGAAACCTCCGAAGCCTCCCCCAGTCGGGCCACCGAAACCGCTCGTGCTGGAAAGCCCGTAGCCGCCACCACCCAGGCCCAACGAGATGGTCACCCCCACCTGGGTCTGCACCCCGCCAACGGTGGCTACAAGAGGCAGGTCTCCCTGGCCCAAGCCCTGCGGAATCACCACATTGATCTGGTAAAGACCTGCGCTGGAGATCCCGACGAAAGTCGGCTGAACGGGAACGTTGTTGATAGAGAGGCTGAAGGCGCCATTGATCGGCGCTGCCCCGGTGAATGCCTGTCCGGCAGGCACGGCCGGAGTGGTTGGCCCGAAGCCGAACCCGTAAAGTTCAACCGTGTCGCCGGGGAGCGCGGGAAACGTACGGTACCCGAGCGATATCCCGGTCGGTCCAAGGATGTCATACGTGCCGCCGCCGCGTGTACCGGAGTTGTGCGGGCGAAGAATAATCCCAGCGACATGGGTGTCGTCCAGCAAATCGAAGGACGGCGCGAACTGGCTCAACGTCACCGAGGATGTAGCCGAACCGTTGGCGGTCATCACGACAACCGAGACCGTGCCGGTCGCTGAGTCGTCCGGGGCCTGCAAGTCGATCTGGTTCGGGCTGACGTAGGAAAGATACCCCGCTTTCCCGTTGATCTGGACGGTGGTGCCGCCTAAAGACGTGGGGAAGTCACCATTCCAGTAGGCTATTTCGTTGGCGAGGTTGCTTCCATAGATGGAGATCCATTCTCCGGCCTGAATGGCGTTTACATGGCTGCCGATCGGTACGACGCCAGCCTGGTTAATGATGGGAGCCTGACCTTGACTGGCGGGGGCGGGCTTCACAAGACGAAAATCCTCGCCGGCCATGGCCAGCCGCACGGCCTTGGCGAACGGCGAGCCGTTGGAACTCGCGAGGCCGCGCTGGATGGTCCGAACGCTGGCGCTGGAGCGGGTAATATCACGGCTCCCCCCGGTGCATATGATCGAAGCCGAGGCGCTTGTCACCAGCGCCATGGCTGACCCTGTCACCGCTGCATAGAACTGCCAGTTTTCGATGCTGCGGATCAGTTTGTCCTTCAGGCGAGACGCACGCAGAGTAGCGAAATAGGCTTCCAGCCGGCGATCCAGTTCAGACGCTGGCAGGTTGTCCATCCTTCGTTAACCCCTCAGGCCCTTTCGAAACGTCAACGGCGCACTCCTTCGTGCTGTATGTCATTAGCCTAGAACTTCCCGCGCTGGTAGAGAATCGCATGCTTTAGGTATCTTAAGACTCTGTAAAGCGTTAGTGAGCTTCCGCGCTGCCTGATCTCTACCCCTATTTCTGCCGATAAGTGATAGATAAATGGTCGAGTTCGATAAACGAGCCGCTGTCGCCGCCCATCTGCTTGTTCTGTTGTCACTTCCAAGTGTGGGCCGGGGGCAGCAGTATTCCTTTCGGGACTACGTGGCAGGCCTGGGTAACCTGAGCATCAATTGTCTGTTGCAGGATCGCACGGGGTTTCTGTGGATCGGAACCGAAAGCGGCCTCTATCGTTATGATGGATCACGGTTTTGGCAGTTTGGGGCAGCGGAAGGTCTGCCCAACGGGTTTATCCGGGCCTTAACCCTGGATCGGGATGGTCGATTGTGGGTGGGAACCCGAGACGGAGTGGCGTTCCAGGGCGGACCCCACGGGTTTTCCTCGGTCACCTATCAGGGTCAAAATCTGAAAACTCCCTACAATTCAGCTCTTGCTTCCGCGCCCGACGGCCGGATCTACGCCGTCACGCAGTTCGGGCTGCTGGTCATCCAGTCCCCGGATGGGGGGCATTCCTTCCGTGCTAGTCCGGTGGGGCAACTCGATAATGATTCGGTCACCAGCGTCCTGATTAAGCCGGACGGAAGCATCATTGCCGGGTGCGGAAAAGGCCTGTGCGAGGTCGCCAACGGCAAGTTGCGGCGGTACGGCAAGTCATCCGGCCTGCCCGAAGATGACTGGAAATGCCTGTTGCTCCGAGCCAACGGTGAGATCTGGGCGCGGGGACCGAAATACATCGCCACGCTCGGGCCGGGCAGTAAGCGATTTGAAGTCCGCGCCCCTCCGGAGCACGCCACAAGCGACGTGACCTATCTGAGTCTGGCCGAAGATCGCTCCGGGACGGTGATCGCGAGTTTCGGCGCCTCCGTGGGCCGCTATCGGAAGGGCAAATGGGAGATGGTTTCCCAGGCACAGGGCTTTGGCAAGGGGACAGTCTCGTCGATTCTCCAGGACCGCGAGGGGATGCTCTGGTTTGGCTTGCTGGGCCACGGTCTAAGGAAGTGGCTGGGTTACGGCTTGTGGGAACAATGGACCACCGGACAGGGCCTGCATAGCGACGAGATCTGGTCGCTCCAGCGGGACTCCCGCGGACGCCTCTGGGTGGCCGACGAGCGTGGGTTAAGCATTCTCGATCCGGGCGCGTCCAGATTTCGGTCCTGGTCGCAGGCAGGCATTGACCCGCCCTCCCGCTGCCTGTCGCTGGAGCATTCCAAGGACGGTTTTCTTTGGGCGGCGACTTCGCAAGGCAAGCTTCTTCAGATCGATGAAGCAACCCTGCATGCCTGGCAGCCCAGCCTTCCCCCCGTATCGCGAGTATTTGTCGATTCTCAGGACCGTGTTTGGGCTTCCACGGACGCTGGCCTGTTCCTCAGCGAACGCCGCCATGGCCGTGCCGAATTTCATCTGGCGCCAGGCCCGTTCTCCGCGAGTGCAGCCGTCAAAGACATGACGGAGGACGCACAGGGGCGGATTTGGGCGATCTCCGGGCGGGACCTGTTCCGCCTGGACGCTCCCGGCTGGACCCGCCTCGACATCTCGCACGCTCAGCTTGGCCATAACCTGGAGGATCTTACGTTTGAGAAGCCGGGAGCGCTGTGGATCAACGCTACCGGCGAGGGAGCGGCCCGCTTCGGGCTGCGGAACGGCAACCTCACCGGCTTTCGAACGCCGCATTTGTCTTCGAACGAGGTTGTATTCCTGCGGACTGACAGCCGCGGTTGGGTCTGGTTCGGAGAGGATCAGGGAGTGGAAGTTTTCGACGGGCAGTCTTTGCGGCGCTACACCTCTGGAGACGGCCTGATCTGGGACGACTGCGACAGCCACGGGTTCCTGGAGGACGCCGACGGCTCGGTCTGGATCGCCACCAGCGGCGGTTTGTCTCACTTCCTGATACAGCGAGCGGCTCCCTTACAGCCACCGCCGGCGCCCATCTTCGTTCAATCCAAATATGGAACCCGGGACCTGGCCAACAATGGCGAAGCGGCCTGGA
>Ga0335073_10013729_pt1 | contig 11358 bp, 13 predicted proteins | sample Lox_Sample_22_FD_207093 | JGI IMG/M metagenome (GOLD analysis project Ga0335073, IMG submission 207093) | Soil microbial communities from Loxahatchee National Wildlife Refuge, Florida, United States - Lox_Sample_2.2 | ecosystem: Environmental > Terrestrial > Soil > Wetlands | place: USA... | reverse complement strand
GGACCCCGGCCCCGGCCCGGCCGCGGGCTCCGGGCGCGCCGGCGAAGGCTGCGGCAGCGGGCCGACCGCGGGCTGCGGCTGCGTGCTCACCGCGGGCTGCGGAGCCGTCTCGGCCACCGGGCCCGGCCGCAGGACGCGGGCGGCGGCGGCGCGGCGGGCCGCCGCCTCCAGCGGCAGCGGCGGCTCGCCGGCGGGCGGGATCACCGCCAGGTCGGGGGCCGGCGGCGCGGCGCCGTTTGCCGGGGCACCGGGCACCGCGGGCTGCGGCCCGGTGAGGTGCGGCACCGACGGCTGCGGCCCGGTGACCTGGGCCATGGCGCGCTGCGGCCCCGAGAACCGGGCTGCGGCGGGCTGCGGCCCGGTGACGTGCGGCGACATCGCGTGCGGCCCGGTGACCTGCGGCGACATCGCGTGCGGCCCGGTGACCTGCGGCGACATCGCGGGCTGCGGCCCGGTGAGGTGCGGTGCGGCGGGGCCGGGCACCGCCGGCATCGGCCCGGTCATGCCGGGCCGCGGCGCCTGACCGGCCCCGCGGCGAGGGTAGTCGAGGCGCTCTTCGACGATCTCGACGACCTCCTCGCGGGGCGTGATCAGCTCGAACACGCCGCGGTCGACCTCCCAGTAGCCGAGCTGCTCGGCCCGGTAGGCGTCGTGACCCTCGTAGGCGATGTGCAGCCGGTCGCCGAGGTCGTCGAGCACGATGCAGCGGTCGCCGCGGAACGTGCCCAGGGGCCGGGACTCCCACAGCCCTTGCACGTCGCCGATGCGCAGCTGCTTGCGCCAGTGACCGGTGGCGGGCTCGAAGCCGAGCTCCTCCGGCGGCGGGCACGCGGCGAACAGCACCACGTCCTCGTCGGTGGGGCCGATCCCCGCCTCGTAGGGGACGCCGCGGTAGGTCGCCATCAGCCGGTATCGCATCTCAGATCGTCCCCACCGGGCGCAGCCACACCTGCCCGTCGTAGCGGGCGATGAACTCCTCACCGCCGTGCGTGATCCGGTAGATCTCGGCCCCCACGGGGACCGGCACCGGGTCAAGGTAGAACTCGGCGACCACGTGCGCCCGGGACGAGGTGTAGCCGGTGCCGGTGAACGGCGGCTTGCCCGTCCAGTCGCCGCCGTGGTCGGCGGAGTACGGGACCCGGTACGACTCGGGCCCGACCGCGTTCCAGCGCAACACGTACACCTCCGCGGCGTCGGGGGAGAAGTCGGAGCCGGCGTAGCCGAGGTCCAGCGCATCGACGTACTCGGCCGGGCTCGCGAAGGACGTGTCCTGCACCCGGTAGACGAACCCGGCGATCACGGCGCGGCGGCCGGTGAGGTACGGCTCCACCAGGCGCGGCGGGATCGCCTTCTGCATGAGTGTCCCCGCCTTGATAGCCATGGACACCTGGTCAGCCTGCGGCACGCGTTCCCCTGTGGTTCGGACGTTGATGCAGTTCCATGAGAGTCTCACATCGCGAAATGCGTCCTCAACTGCTTCCGGCTGACCCGTGGGTCTCGGCCAGCAAGGCTACCTGCGCCGATTCCGCTCCGCCGCCGGTTGGCCGGGGCACGGCGGGCGGCGGCCGGCGGCGGCGCGCGGGCCCGCATAGAGTGACCGCGTGTCCCTGCTAGGCGGTGGCAAGTCACCGTTCCATGACGACGACGGCTCCGCCGACCCGCGGGCCGCGGCCACCCTGGCCGCGTTCGGGTCCGGGCGCGGCAGCGAGCACGCCGCGCTCACAGCGCTGGCCGCCACGCGGCTGCTGGTGCCGATCATGGCCGCGCCGGGCGCCGCGCCGAGTGGCGCGCCGGGCGCCGCGCCGAGTGGCGCGCCGGGCGCCGCGCCGGAGGCCGCGCCGGGAGCGGACCCCGGTGGCGGTCCGGCCGCCGGACCGGGCCGGGGAGGCGGCGAGCACGGTGCGCAGATGTCGCTGCCAACGCTGATCGGCCGCGACGGAAGGCCCGCCATCCCGGCGTTCACCTGCATGGACGCCCTGGCAAGGTGGGACCCGCGGGCGCGCCCGGTGCCTGCGTTCGCCGGGCAGGTGTGGCGCGCGGCCGTGGACAGCTCGAGCGCGGTCGTGGTGGATGTGGCCGGCCCGGTCCCGCTCGCGGTCGAGGGCGCCCGGCTGAACGCCCTGGCCGAGGGCCAGCCGGTCCCGCTGCCGCACCAGGATCCGGACGTGCTGGCCGCGGTGCGGGCGGCCGCGGCCGGCCAGCCGGCGATCGCCAGGCTCCGGGTCGCCGCCGGAGCCGGATCGGCGTCAGCGGACCAGGTCGGCGACGAGGCCGCCGAGGGCGACGGCGACGGCGACCTGCGGATCGAGGTGACGCTGGCCGGCGGATGCGACCCGGAGACCGGGGCGGCCGCGGCCCGGCAGCTGGGCGGCGCGCTGATGGACCGGCTGGGCGCGCGGCTGCGCCGCGGCATCACGATCGCCGTCGCGCCGCCGTACGGCCGCCGGTAACCGTGACCGGGTCAGGCGCCGGGCGCGGGCCCGTGCTGCACGGTCAGGTCAGCCCGGCTGGCTCTGCTGTTCGGCGCGTTCCTTGAGTGCCTGGTTGAGGGCGCGGGAGCCCGCCTCGGTCCGGGTGATGGTCTTGCCGGTGAACGGGACCAGGACGCCCCGGAACGTCTCCGACTGGGTCAGGCGGGTACGCCCGCCCTGATCCTCGAGGGCGAACTGGTGGGTGCCGTCGAAGACGCCGGGCACGATCAGCCGGCCGATCCAGCGCAGCAGCTGGCCGGGCCGCGCCGCGAGGACCGTCGGCCGGAAGGTGATGGCCCGGCCCTCGGGAGGGGCCATCCGCAGGGTGAGCCTGGCTCCCTCGGCCAGCCGGCCCGAAGCCGAGCGGATGAACGGATTCCATTCCTGGTAGGCGGGCAGGTCGGCGAGGACGCCCCAGACGCGCTCCGGGGTCGCCGCGATGTCGACTGTCTCCGAGATGCTGCGCATCGCGCCTCCTAAGAGTACTAAAGTTGCGTTAGCGGCCAGCCTAATCGGCCATCGGGTACTAACGCAACTGGAGTTCACTTTGACGGCGGAGGGGCCAGGCACGGTCAGGCCGGGAGGCCGGACCGCGCGCACCCGGGCGGCCGTGATGCAGGCCGTCATCGAGCAGCTTACCGAGCGTGGCTACGCGGATACGACGGTGGAGCGCGTCGCGGCCCGCGCCGGCATCGCCAAGACCACCATCTACCGGCGCTGGCGCAGCCTCGACGGGTTGCTCGCCGACCTCATGGCCGAACGCGCCGCGCAGCAGATACCGGTGCCCGATGAAGCAGATCTCGGCTCCGACCTGCGCGCGCTCGCCCGCAGCGTGGTGGCCAGCGTCAGGCAGCCGGCCATCAGGGCGGCCCTGGCGAGCATCGTCGCGGCGGCCGTGCAGGATCGCGCTGCCCGGGACGTGCTGTCCCGCTTCCTGGACGGCCGCGTCGCCGCGATGACCGCCATCATCGACCGCGGCGTGCAGCGCGGCGAACTGCCACCCGGCACCGATGCGGCCGCCGTGATCCGGACGGTGACGGCCCTCATCTACTACCGGCTGTTCATCGCCGGCGAGCCCGCCACCCAGGATGTCGCCGACGCGGCCGCCGGCATCGCTGCCGCCGCCGCACGTGCGGGCGCGCTCGCCGCGGACACGAGCGCCGGAACCACCTGCCCGTCGCGGCCATAGGATCGGCAGCATGCTGCGCTGGCTGACCGCGGGCGAGTCGCACGGGCGCGCGCTCGTGGCGATCTGCGAGGGCCTGCCCGCCGGCGTCGAGGTCACCACCGCGGACATCGCGGCGGCGCTGGCCCGCAGGCGGGCCGGGTACGGCCGGGGCGCCCGGATGAAGTTCGAGCAGGACGAGGCGGAGATCACCGGGGGAGTCCGGCACGGCCGGACGCTGGGCGGCCCGGTCGCGATCAGGATCGGCAACACCGAGTGGCCGAAATGGCAGACCGTGATGTCGCCCGACCCGGTGACCGACGCGGAAATGGCCGACCAGGCCCGGGCCGTCCCGCTGACCCGCCCCCGGCCGGGCCACGCCGACCTGGCCGGGATGCAGAAGTACGGCCATGACGACGCGCGGCCGGTGCTGGAGCGGGCCAGCGCCCGCGAGACGGCGGCCCGGGTCGCGCTGGGCGAGGTTGCCCGCCGGTACCTCGGCCAGGCGCTCGGCATCGAGGTGCTGAGCCACGTGGTGTCGATCGGCTCGGTGTGCGCGCCCGAGGGCGTGCTGCCCGGCCCGCAGGACGGGCCCCGGGTCGACCAGGACCCGGTGCGCTGCCTGGACCAGGCGGCCAGCGCGGCCATGCAGGAGGAGATCGACCGGGCGCGCAAGGACGGGGACACCCTGGGCGGCGTGGTCGAGGTGACCGCCTACGGCGTGCCGCCGGGCCTGGGCAGCCACGTGCACTGGGACCGCAGGCTCGACGGGCGGCTGGCCGCGGCGATGATGAGCATTCACGCGATCAAGGGGGTCGAGATCGGCGACGGCTTCGCCACCGCGCGGCGGCGCGGGTCGGCGGCCCACGACGAGATCGAGGCATCCGCCGGCGGCATCCGCAGGCGGACCAACCGGGCCGGGGGCATCGAGGGCGGGATGAGCACCGGGGAGGTGATCCGGGTGCGGGCGGCGATGAAGCCGATCTCCACCGTGCCCCGGGCGCTGGACACCGTCGACGTGCGGTCCGGGGAGCCGGCCAAGGCCATCAACCAGCGCAGCGACGTCACCGCCGTCCCCGCCGCCGGGGTGGTGGCCGAGGCCATGGCCTCGCTGGTGCTCGCGGACGCGGCCATCGAGAAGTTCGGCGGCGACTCGGTCGCCGAGGCCCGCCGCAACCTGCGCGGCTACCTGGACTCGCTGGTAGTGCGCTGAGCAGCTCGCCCTGCATGGTCCGGCTCGCATGCCCGCGCGCCCAGGCCGGCCACGGCCGGCACACTGGCAACATGGCTCCCGCCCGCCACCCTGATTGCCCCGATCGGCCGCTCCCGGCGCCGTGGTTGCACGCCTGTAGGGGCTCGAGCCCCTAAAACGGTGCAACGATCATGCGTCCGCCCTACATGGGGCTGATGCCGGCGCCCCGTGTGATCGCCTGGGTAGGCTTCCAGCGACCATCAAACCCGCCCGATGCCAGAAGCTAGCGATCGTTGACCCCATGAATTCCTTCCCTGAACGCTCCGTCCCGGGGCCGGCCGTGATCCTCATCGGCCCGCCGGGCTCGGGCAAGTCCACCGTCGGGCCGCTGCTGGCCGCGCTGCTGGATGTGGACTTCGCCGACACCGACGGCCTGATCGCGCAGCGGGCGGGCAAGCCCGTCGGCGACATCTTCATCGAGGAGGGGGAGGAGTCGTTCCGTTCCCTCGAGCGCTCGGCCGTGCCCCAGGCCATCGCGGCGCGCCGCGGTGTGCTCGCGCTGGGCAGCGGGGCGGTGCTCAGCCCGCGGACCCGGGACCTGCTGGCCCGCCGGCGGGTGGTGTACCTGGAGACCGGGTTCGCGGCCGTGGCCCGCCGGTCGGGCCTGGCCGGGCCGCACCCGCCGATTCCCGGGAACCCGCGGGGGCGGCTGCGGCAGATGCTCGAGGAGCGGCGCGGGCTTTACGAGGAGCTGGCCTGGCTGACGGTGCCCACCGACGACCTCGAGCCGCAGCAGGTCGCCGACCGGATCGCCGCCGCGATCGCCGGGGCGGAGTCACGCCCGTGAGCGTCACCAGGATCCCGGTCGGCGGCGCGTCCCGCTACGACGTGGTCGTCGGCGCCGGCGTGCTCGGCGAGCTGCCCGGGCTGGTGGGCCCGGCCGCCCGCACGGTCGTCGTCATCCACCCCGCCGGGCTGGGGGAGATCGCCAGGCCCGCGTGCGGCGCGCTCGCCGCGGCCGGGTACGACGTGCACGCCGAGCAGGTGCCCGCCGGGGAGGCGGCCAAGGACATCACCGTGGCCGCCGGGCTGTGGTCGCGGCTGGCCGGGCACCGGGTGACCCGCGGCGACGCGATCGTGGGCGTCGGCGGGGGAGCCACCACCGACCTGGCCGGCTTCGTGGCCGCGACCTGGCTGCGCGGGGTGCGCGTGGTGCTGCTGCCGACCACCCTGCTCGGGATGGTGGACGCCGCGATCGGCGGCAAGACCGCGGTCAACATCGCCGAGGGCAAGAACCTGGTCGGGGCGTTCCACCCGCCGGCCGGGGTGCTCGCCGACCTCGCCGTGCTCGAGACGCTGCCCCCGGCCGAGTACGTGAGCGGGCTGGCCGAGGTGATCAAGACCGGGTTCATCGCGGACCCGGCGATCCTCGACCTGATCGAGGCCGACCCCGAGGGGGCCGTGGTGCCGCACGGCCGCCACGCCAGGGAGCTGATCGAGCGCACGATCCGGGTCAAGGCCGCGGTGGTCGGGGCCGACCTGCGCGAGTCCGGCCCCCGCGAGGTCCTGAACTACGGGCACACGCTCGGTCACGCGCTCGAGCGGCTGGAGGGCTTCCGGATCCGGCACGGCGAGGCGGTCGCGATCGGCATGGTGTTCGCGGCCGAGGTGGCGCGCCTCTCCGGCCGCCTGTCCGAGGAAACCGCGGCGCGCCACCGCCGGGTGCTGTCGGCCGTCGGCCTGCCCACCACCTGCATGCCAAGGGCCTGGCCGGCGCTGCGTGAGGCGATGGCGGTGGACAAGAAGAACCGCCGGGCGCGGCTGCGCCTGGTGATCCTCGAGGACCTCGGCCGCCCCGTGCCGCTGGAGGGGCCTCCAGAGGACCTTCTGGCTGACGCGTTCGCGGGGGTAGCTGAACGTTGAGGAAGGTTCTGGTGATCAGCGGTCCCAACCTGGGCCGGCTCGGCTCGCGTGAGCCGGAGGTCTACGGCACCGCGACGCACGCGGATCTGGCGCAGATGTGCCGGGAGGCCGGGCAGGCCCTGGGCCTGGCCGTCGAGGTACGGCAGACCGACGACGAGGCGGAACTTGTCGCCTGGGTGCACGAGGCGATCGACGGCCGGACCCCCCTGGTGCTCAACCCCGCGGCGTTCACGCACTACTCGTACGCGCTGCGGGACGCGCTGGCGATGCGAACCGCGCCGCTGGTCGAGGTGCACATGAGCAACCCGGCGGCCCGGGAGTCGTTCCGGCACCTGTCGGTGGTGTCGGGCGTGGCCGACGGGACCATCGCCGGCTTCGGGATGGCGTCCTACCGGCTGGCGCTGCAGGCGATCGCGGAGATGACCGAGGACGCGGGGAGCGCGCCGGCGTGATCGTGCTGATCGGGTTCATGGGCGCCGGCAAGACCACGGTGGGGCACATGCTCGCCGAGAAGCTCGGCGTGCCGTTCGTCGACAGCGACGTGGTCATCGAGAGCCGGGCCGGCCGCAGCATCCGCGAGATCTTCGCGGCCGACGGCGAGCCCGCGTTCCGCCAGCTCGAGCACGAGATCACCGCGGAGCTGCTGCGCGGCCGGGACGCGGTGCTCGCGCTCGGCGGCGGCGGGATCGAGCACCCGGCCACGCGGCGGGCGCTGCGCGGCAGGCAGGTGGTCTACCTGCAGGTCGGGTACGACGAGGCGATGGCCCGCGTCTGCCACGACGCGGGCCGGCCGATGCTGGCCGCTGCGGACCTGCGGGCCATCTTCGAGCGGCGGCTGGCCGGCTACGAGTCGGTGGCCACGCAGACCGTGGCCACCGGCGGGCGCCGGCCCGAGGCCGTCTGCCTGGACATCATCGAGCGGCTCGGCTAGCTGCCGGCCCTTCATCGGCCGGCGCACGATCGCTACGCTCAGGGCATCGAAGCCGAACGGGATTCGGCCGGATCCGGCTGCCGGGCCTTCCGGGAAGGGTTGAACCATGCGCATCGGGATGTCACTGAACTACGCGGGCGGCTTCGCCGAGACCGTCACCGAGCTCGCCGACTACGAGAAGGCGGGCCTGGACATCGTGTTCGTGCCCGAGGCGTACAGCTACGACGCGGTGAGCCAGCTCGGCTACGTGGCGGCGAAGACCGAGCGGCTGCAGCTGGCGTCGGGGATCATGCAGCTGTACTCGCGCACCCCGACGCTGACCGCGATGACCGCGGCCGGGCTCGACTACGTCTCAGGCGGCCGGTTCGTGCTCGGCATCGGGGCCTCCGGCCCGCAGGTGATCGAGGGCTGGCACGGCGTGCCCTATGACGCGCCGATCGGCCGGACCCGGGAGATCATCCAGATCTGCCGCAAGGTGTGGCGGCGGGAGCGGCTGGAGTACGCGGGCCGCTACTACACGATCCCGCTGCCGCCGGACCAGGGCACCGGGCTCGGGAAGGCGCTGAAGCTGATCAACCACCCGGTCCGGGACCGGATCCCGATCTTCGTGGCGGCGCTCGGGCCGAAGAACGTGGAGATGGCGGCGGAGCTGGCCGAGGGCTGGGAGCCCATCTGGTACTTCCCGGAGAAGGCGGCGTCGGTGTGGGGCGCGGCGCTGGCCGCCGGGAAGGCCAAGCGCGACCCGTCGCTGCCGCCGCTTGACGTGATGCCGGCCACGGCGTCGCTTGCCATCGGCGAGGACGTCGCCGGGCTGCGCGAGCTGGGCCGGCCGATGCAGGCGCTGTATATCGGCGGGATGGGCGCCAAGGGCCGCAACTTCTACAACGACCTGGTGGTCAAGTACGGCTACGAGGCCGAGGCCGCCGCGATCCAGGACGCCTACCTGGACGGCAGGAGGGACGAGGCGGCCGCGATGGTGCCCGGCTCGCTGCTGGAGGGAACCTCGCTGGTCGGGCCGCGGTCCTGGGTGGCCGAGCGGGTGGCCGCGTTCCGCGAGTCCGGCGTGACCACGCTCAACGTGGCGCCGATCGCGGCCACCCACGCCGAGCGGGTGCGACTGGTCGAGCAGATCAAGGAACTCGCCGCCTGACCGGTCTGAGCGGCCTGGTCGGCCTGGTCTACGGGAGGCCGAGCGCGTGCAGGTCCCTGCGGAGCCGGTCCGGGGTGCTGAACTGAAGGGCGACCAGGCCGAGCTCGCGGGCCGCGGCGACGTTGCGGGCCTGGTCGTCGATGAACACGCTCCTGTCCGCGCGCAGGCCGTAGCGGTCGAGCAGGATCCGGAAGATCGCCGGGTCCGGCTTGGCCACGCCCTCGAAGCCGGAGATCACATGGGCGTCGAACAAGTCCATGAACGCGAACCTGGCCCGCCGCAGCAAGAACGCGTCGGGCTCCATGTTGCTCAGCGCGTAGCAGGGCATCCCGGCGGCCTTCACCTCGCCGAGGAGCCGCACGGTGCCGTCGAACTGGCCGGCCACCATCTCCTCGCCCCGCTCGGCCCAGACCATGATCATGTCCCGGTGTTCCGGGTACCGCAGCGCGAGCTGCTCGCACGACCGGGTGATGTCCGCTCCCAGGTCGTGCGCGCGATGCCAGTCGGACGTGCAGACCCGGGCCAGGAACTCCTCCATGTCGGCGGGGTCGTCGAACAGGCACCGGTACACGTAGCGCGGGTCCCAGTCGAGCAGCACCCCGCCGATGTCGAACACGACGGCGTCGATCTCCCGCTGGTCGGTGGCCATGGCGTGACCGTAACACCGGCCGGTTGTCCGGATGATCGGGGCAGAGCCGTACAGTCGTGTCATGCCGCAGACACACGCCGCCCGCCGGGCGCGCGCCCAGGCCAGGATCGCCACGCTGGACGCGGACGCGGCGCTGATCACCAGCCGGCCCAATGTCCGCTACCTGACCGGCCTGGTCAGCTCCAACGCGGCGCTGCTGCTGCCCGCGGACGGGCCGGCCGTGCTGGCCACCGACTCCCGGTATGAGGAGGCGGCCCGGCGCGACTGCCCCGACCTGGAACTGCTCGTCGAACGCTTCATCGAGCCGGCCCTGGCCCGCCTGGCCGCCGACCGCGGCGCGGCGGCGCTGGCGTTCGAGGCCCAGGAGATGACCGTCGAACGGCACAAGGAACTGGCCTCGCTGGACGACGGCCCCGCGCTGGTCCCGTCCGGACGGATCATCGAGGAACTACGGATGGTCAAGGACGAGGGGGAGATCGCCCTGCTCGCCCGGGCCTGCGCGATCACCTCCGAGGCGCTGGCGGCCGCCCTGCCCGCGCTGCGGCCGGGCCTGACCGAGCGCGAGTTCGCGATCCTGCTCGAGCGGGCGATGATCGACCTCGGGGCCGAGGCGCCGGCCTTCGACTCCATCGTTGCGGGCGGCCCGAACGGCGCGATCCCGCACCACCGGCCCGGCGACCGGCCGTTCGCCGCCGGCGACCTGATCACGATCGACTGCGGTGCCCGTTCCGGCGGCTACCACGCGGACATGACCCGCACCGTCGCCCTCGGCGAGCCCGCCGGCTGGCAGCGCGACATCTACGACCTCGTGGCCGAGGCGCAGCGGGCCGGGATCGAGGCGGCCACGGTCGGGGCGGACGTCTCGGTGGTCGACGCGGCCGCCCGCGACCTGATCGCCGCGGCCGGACACAACGAGCACTTCCGGCACGGCCTCGGCCACGGGGTCGGCCTGGAGGTCCACGAAGCGCCGACCATCGGGTACTCCAGGACCGGTACACTCATGGACCGGGTTCCCGTTACCGTCGAACCCGGGATCTACCTGCCCGGTAGGGGCGGCGTCAGGATCGAGGACACCCTCGTGGTGCGCGACCCCGCGGGGGGCCACGGGGCGGCGGGATCACACGAGATGCTCACCACGACCACCAGGGAACTTCTCGTTCTGTAACCGGAGCGAGCGGTCCCCGCACGCACGCAGGAGACACGACGAAGTGGCCACCACGAACGACCTCAAGACCGGGATGACCCTCAACATCGACGGCCAGCTCTGGAATGTCGTGGAATTTCAGCACGTCAAGCCGGGCAAGGGCGGCGCGTTCGTGCGCACCAAGCTGAAGAACGTGATGTCCGGCAAGGTCGTCGACCGGACCTTCAACGCCGGCGTGCGGGTCGAGCAGGCCAACGTGGACCGCCGCGAGATGCAGTACCTCTACCGCGAGGGCGACGACTTCGTGTTCATGGACACCGAAACCTACGACCAGCCGCACATCCCGGCCGCGACCGTCGGTGAGGCGGCCAGCTACCTGCTCGAGGAACAGAACGCGACGGTGGCCTTCAACGAGGGCACACCGCTGTACGTTGAGCTGCCGGCGGCCGTCGAGCTGACCGTCAGCCAGACCGACCCCGGCCTGCAGGGCGACAGGTCGACCGGCGGGACCAAGCCGGCCACCCTGCAGACCGGTGCGCAGATCCAGGTCCCGCTGTTCATCACCACCGGCGAGAAGGTCAAGGTGGACACGCGCACCGGCCAGTACCTCGGCCGGGCGTGACGGCCGGCCGGACCCAGCCCGTCCTTCACGGAGCCCGCGATGCCAGCGCGCAGTAAGGCCCGCAAGCGGGCGCTCGACATTCTCTTCGAGGCCGAGATCAGGGGCGAGCCC
>Ga0335073_10013728_pt1 | contig 11358 bp, 10 predicted proteins | sample Lox_Sample_22_FD_207093 | JGI IMG/M metagenome (GOLD analysis project Ga0335073, IMG submission 207093) | Soil microbial communities from Loxahatchee National Wildlife Refuge, Florida, United States - Lox_Sample_2.2 | ecosystem: Environmental > Terrestrial > Soil > Wetlands | place: USA... | reverse complement strand
CCTCTTCGGCACGGATTTGCTCACCGCCAGAGTTCTTCGTCCACCTTGTCCTGATCGGCGATTGCTTCGTCGAATTCTGGGTCTTCTTGCCAGGTGCCGACCAAAGAGCTGAGATCACGCTTCCGAACACGTTCGCCGGCGCCCGAAGGCTCCGGAGCCGGTGTGTTGATGGCCTGGCCTTTGATGTCATCTCCTGGCTGCATGAAATCAGGGTATGCAATGCAAGGAGCACTGCGCAAGCAGGCCTGAGCCCTGTGCTCGGAGAGCTGTGTTCAGTCGCGGTTTCGCTTGCGGATCTCGATGTTGAGGCGCTTGATTTTCTGATTGAGCGTGGAGAGGGGGATGCGGAACTGCTCGGCGGCTTCGGTTTGGTTGCCGTTGCAGCGTTCGAGCTTGTCGATGATGATGCGCCGCTCGATGTCCTCCATGATGTCGAAGAGGGAGGCGTCTGGGCTGTGCTCGAGGAGGCTCGATGAGTAGCTGGAGCCGGTAATGTGGCCGGGGAGCAGATCGACGCCGATGGAGCCGCCGGAGGACAGCACGACGCCGCGTTCCATCACGTTCTCCAGTTCGCGGACGTTGCCGGGCCAGTCGTAGTCGACCAGAGCGCGCATGGCTTCGGGCGTGAGGGCGCGGACGGAGAGGCCATTTTCTTCGGAGTAGTGCTTGAGGAAATGCATGGCCAGCGCGGGAATATCTTCGCGGCGCGCGCGGAGCGGGGGCAGCTCGATGGCGATGACGTTGAGGCGGTAGAACAAGTCCTCGCGGAAGCGGTTTTCGCGCACGGCCTGGCGCAGATCGACGTTGGTGGCGGCGATGATGCGCACGTCCACCTGAATCTCCTGCACGCCGCCCAGGTGCATGAAGCGGCGGTCCTGCAGAACGCGGAGGATTTTCGCCTGGGTGTCGAGACCCATGGTGGCAATTTCGTCGAGGAAAAGGGTGCCGCCGTTGGCGACTTCGAAGAGACCTTTCTTTGCGGCGATGGCCGACGTGAAGGCGCCCTTCACGTGACCGAAAAGCGTCGATTCGAGCAGGTCGGTGGGCATCGCGCCGGTGTTCACGGGAACGAAAGGCTTGTCTTTACGGGTGGAATTGGCGTGGAGCGCTTTGGCGATGAGCTCTTTACCGGTTCCGCTCTCACCCTGGATGAGGACCGTGGAGCGGGTTGGGGCGACCTGAGCGACCAGGTCGAAGATGCGGAGCATGACCTCGCTCTTGCCGACGATGTTGGGGAAGCTGTAGCGCTGGCGAAGCGCGCGCTTGAGCTGGACATTCTCTTCTTCGGCGCGGAAGCGGGCGATGGCGGCGCGAATGTCGGCGAGCAGCTTCTCGTTGTCCCAGGGTTTCTGGACAAAGTTTTGCGCGCCGCCGCGAATGGCGTCGACGACGTTGTCGACGGTGCCGAAGGCGGTGATCATGATGACGGGGAGCTGGGACTCACGTTCGCGAATGGTAGCCAGAATCTCGATGCCGTTGCGCCCTGGCAGGGCGAGATCGAGCAGTACGAGATCGAAGGGCTGTTCGGCGATGCGGTCGAGGCCGAGTTCGCCGTTTTCGACGCTTTCGACCGCGTAGCCTTCGAGCGACAGAAGGGTCTCGAGCGACTCGCGAATCGCGGCTTCGTCGTCGATGATGAGGATGCGCGGGAGGGAATCCGAACCAGTAACCTGGGGACTGGCCGGAGCCGCGATGGTGCCTTCAGACATGCGCGGGTTTCCTCAACAAAGGAAACTCAAGATAGAACGTCGTACCTGATCCCAACTGACTCTCCACGTGGATTTTTCCGGAATGTTCCTGAATGATGCCGTAGGTGACGGCGAGGCCGAGGCCTGTGCCGCGGGGCTGGCCGTCGCGGCGGGCGGTTTTGGTGGTGAAGAACGGATCGTAGATGCGGCGCAGATGTTCGGGCGCGATGCCCGATCCTGAGTCTGCAATGGAAATGCTGACATGCCCGTTCACTTCCGTAGACACGCGCAGAGTGCGGCGCTCGCCGTTCTCGGCAGCCTTGCCGGCCATTGCATCCTTTGCATTCAGGAATAGATTGAGGAACACCTGCTGCAGTTTGCCGGCGTTGCCCATGATCGGGGGCAGGCCCGTCATCAGGTCCGTTTCCACGCTGATCTGCGAGGTCTTGAACTGATGCTCCAGCAGCGTGAGCGTGTCGCGGATGATGCCGTTCACGTCGGTCTCGCGATACTCGGCGCCGCTGGTGCGCGAGAAGTTCAGCAACCCGTTGACGATTTCCGAGGCGCGGAAGGTCTGCTGCGTAATCTTTTCGAGCAGCGGGCCGAGCTTCACATCGCCTTTGACCTGACGGGCCAGCATCTGTGCATAGGATGAGATCACGGCCAGAGGCGTATTCACTTCATGGGCGACGCCGGCGGCGAGGAGGCCGATGGAGGACAATTTTTCGGCCTGGGCCAGCTGGCCTTCCATCTCGGTCTGGTCGGTGATGTCGTCGATGAGGATGATGCGGCCGACGGTACGGAAGTCCCGGGAGACGAGCGGCGCAATCGCGACGTTGGCGATGCGGGTCTCTTCGGCGCGCGTTTCCAGGCGGAATTTGTAGAGGTTGTGGACCCCGGGCTGGTCCTTCACGCGGCGGAACTCGTCGACCAGATTCTGCGGAAAGACGGCTTCGAGGGGCTGGTGCAGGGCCTCGTTGCGGGGCAGCGCGAACATGACCTCCATCTGCGAGTTCCAGCTCTCGACGCGCTCTTCGGGATCGAGTGCGAGGATGCCGACGTTGATGGACTCGACGATGTTCTCGTTGAATTCCTTGAGACGCTCGTACTCGATGATCTTCTCTTCGAGGCTGGCGTAGAGGCGGGCATTCTGCAGCGCGATGCCGATGTAGCCGGCGAGGGATTCGAGCAGCTCCATATCTTCGCTGGAGAGGAAGTCGCCGCCGACGCGGCGGCCGAGGCCGATGACGGCGATGGTGCGATCAGACACCTGGAAATTCTGCACCTGCAACTCGCGGGCGCCGGGAACACCGACGCGACAGGGGAGGAAGTAGTTCATGTCGAGCAGGGCCGTCGTACGCTGCTCGGCGGGCGCGAGGTTGAGCGTCAGCTGCGGGTTCTCGAGGAAGAGATGGGTGCCCGCGTTGGGCACGTCGAAATTGAGGAAGCCAAGGTCGAGGTACGCCGCTGCCACGTTTTCGGGCAAGCCGTGATGCGCGGCGAGGCGGTATTTGCCGGGGGCATCCTGCAGGAAGACAGCCACACGATCGACGCTGAGGGTGCGGGGCAGGCGATCGACGATGGCATTGAGGAGGGCATCGAGATTGGTGAAGGAGCTGAGGCCGCGTCCGAAGCTGATGAGGGTGGAGCGGTAGTCATAGCTCTGGCGGTCGAAGAAGCGGTCGACGCGGAGCTGGATGACGCGTTTGAGGGGCTCGAACAGCAGGGCGGCGACAATGATGGCGGTGAAGAGTCCCCAGGTGCCGAAGCTGCGCAGGCGGGCCTGGGCCACGACGGCTGCGATGGCCAGCAGAGCAAAGTAGACGCCGACGATGGCGGCGGTGGCGAGGGTATAGGTGACGCCGCGCTTGAAGATGAGGTCGACGTCCATCATGCGATAGCGCACGATGGCCCAGCTGAAGGTGAGCGGCAGAAAGACCAGGCAGATGCCGGCGATGCGGGTGATGGTCTGGGGCATGGCGAAGTCGGCCATGTAGGGAATCGCAGAGAGCAGGGTGAACGGGGCCACAGCAAGAAGCGTGCCGCGCGTGAGCCACTTCAGCTGCTGGCGTTCGAGCGGCGCCTGGGCACGGCGGTAGTGCACATAGAACACGCTCGCTGCGGCCACATAGAACAGCGCCTGGTAGCCGACGGAAATCTGGTCGAGCCGGTGTTGCAGAATCTCCGTTGCGGACCACAGGGTCTGCGCCATAACCTGGAGACCCACCACAGCCGCGCCGGGCAGATACACGAGGGCATACAGCAGGGTGCGACCGCGCCGCCGCTCGCCGGCGAAGGCGAGGGAGAAATGCAGGAAGAGTGCCGGCTGCAGGGCTGCTGCACCGATGCTGCCCCAGTAGACCAGCCAGTCAAATTCGTTGAACTTGCCTGTGAACCAGAAGGAGTAGAGAACGAAAGAGGCCAGGCAGAAGATGTAGAAGTGGGTGGAGAGCGGCGCGGTCCAGCGTCGCAGCAGCACGTAGAGGCCGATGCCGAGGTAGACCAGGGCAATGAAGCGGAAGCCCTGGTTGATGCTGCGGTCCTGCATGTCGAGGATGACCGGCACATCGGGCAGGCGGAATCCACGGCGCTCCAGGGTGTAGTGGATGGTGTTGTAAGCGCGGGTACGCCACATTTCACGGGTGACGTCGGCGGCTACATGGACGGGACGGCCGTTGGCTGCCAGGAGCAGGTCGCCGGGCTTGACACCGGCGCGCTCGCCCGGGCTATCATTCGGGACGCGTTGCGCTTCGAGGCCCTGAGGCGCTTCGACCCACCAGACACCGTCGGTAGGGGACTGGTAGCGGTTCTCCTGTTCCAGGTTGAAACCGGCGCACACGATCGCCGCTCCTGTAAAGAGCGCCAGCAGGACGGCCACGATGCGGGTTTGGAAGGTCCGCTGCATGATCAGGTGCAGTGCATCGCAAAACGAAGGCTTCCAGGGGATCCAGACCAATTATTGCTGATCCCGGAATGTGGATTTTTCGAGTCTTAGACAGCCGGTAGAGCCGATAAAGAGCAAGTTGGGTGCCACTGCATTCTGGAAACAGTGACTTCCGACACCGGCGACAGATGTCACTGAATCATCATCACATAGACGACCCAGAAGGCCGCTCGTTACAGTAGGGCGAGGCTAAATTTAACGGGTGTATCCGGAAAGTTGTCAGTCGATATGGGAAATCATATAGACAGGGCGTTCCGCAGAATGCCACTTTTCGATGGCCTCAACAGCTTTAGTGATGGTGTTCATCCATCGAGGGGCGTGTGGCCCACAGGATGCCACTGAGAAAGATAATCGCGAAGCTGCCAATCACGATCAATGCCATGTTCCTGCTCCTTGCCGGGGTGGGGACCGCTCGCTCTTCAGCATAACCTGAACGTTGTCGAATGGGCTTCTGCAAAGTGGGAATCGAGCCACGATGGGCGCTCGAGGGGCTACAGTGATTCCAGTTTCCCCTTCAGGATTGCCGATGAACGGACAAAGCGCTCGACGCGCAGCGGGTTCCGCGCTTCTGCTGGCTTGCCTTAGCAGCCTGGCAGTCGCCGGACGCGGGCAGACTGGTCCGGCGCCCGTAACGCCGCCGGCGGCGTCGGGCGACAGCGCGGGGCCCACACTGGCTCAGGGAATGTCCGCGCTGAAGGAAAATCAACCCCGTGAGGCGCTGAACGATTTCCAGCGGGTGCTTGCCACCGATCCCAACAACGTCGCCGCCAACCTCCTCGCGTCCACTTCCGCCGTGGAACTCTACCAGGGGCCGCTGGCTGTTCAATTTGCCGAGAGAGCCGAGAGGCTCGATCCCGGAAACTGGAAGATTCATACCACTCTGGTGGCTGCCTACGCGGCGGCGGGCATGAAGCAGCAACGGGACCATGAGAGGGCTGTGCTTCGCGATCTGCACGAGAACGGCGCGTCGGACGCGCGCCTGGCTACCGGTTTTCTGGTCGAGATGTTTCCGTCGGGGGCCGATCGCGTGGATGCTATCGAGTACTTCGAGCCGGTGGGACGGTTTCACACGTACTACCGCTTCGTGGTACGGCAGCCCGACGGCAAGCGGATCGGGGAGGTCGACGTGCAGTGCGACGACTTCAACCAGAAGTCCTGGGCGGGGGCGCATCCGGCCGAGGCGGCGGCGGGCGAGAGGCAGTTCCAGATCACCGGGGAGGGTGGTGACGATGGCAGTCCTGTGGATTATCGGATGTTTTCGGGAAAGCTGGACTACGACAATGTGCGGGTGATGGTGGTGGAGGCGCTGCGGACGCATCCGGTTGCCGGATCGCAGGCCAACGCGAAGCCGTGATCATGGCCGCCTTGCGGTTTCACGTCAGATTCCTTCGCCCATGCTGACGAATCCGGCCGCTGCCTGCTCGCTGTGGTAGCGCTCGCGTTCTTCGTCCTCACCGCTGAGGGCGCGCACTTCGTCCAGGTCTCGCGTGGCGATTTCCAGTTGCCCATCGAGCACGTCGACGCGGAGCCGGAGCCGCTTGACCTCGTCGGCGAGAGCGACGATGACGCCCGAAAGGGGATCCTTGACCTGGTTGGGATCGGTGATCAGGACGCGCTCGCCGTTTTGATAGACGATGTGTGCGGGTACGCCGACGACGGTGGAGTTGGGCGGGACGTCACGCAGGACGACGGAACCGGCACCGACGCGCGAGTTTTGACCGATGCAGATGTTGCCGAGGATTTGCGCATTGCTGCCGACGAAGACACCGTCGAGCAGAGTGGGGTGACGCTTGCCGCGCTCGTGGCCGGTGCCGCCAAGGGTGACGCCCTGGTAGAGGGTGACGTCATTGCCGACGATGGCTGTCTCGCCGATCACCACGCCCGCTCCGTGGTCGATGAAGACGCGCCGCCCGATGGTGGCGCCGGGGTGAATCTCGATTCCGGTCAGCAGCCGCGCCACCTGGGAGAGAAATCGCGCAATGAGCCGCAGCTTGGCCCGCCACAGTCGCGAGGTGATCCGCTGCATCCACACCGCGTGCAGCCCCGGATAGCAGAGCAGCACCATCAGCCGCGAATTGGCTGCGGGGTCGCGGTCGAGGATCGAGGAGATATCTTCGCTCAGCATGGGCCGGCTCTCGGAGTTATACTACAGTATAACTGAGGTATCCGATGCACAAGACCAGTTTGCGCAAAGTCGGTGGCTCCGTGATGCTGGCCGTTCCGCCTGTGGTACTGGAACTTTTGAGCCTCAAAGCAGGCGCCAAGGTAGGCGTAACGGTAGAAAAGGGACGTTTGATCGTCGAACCTGAGTCCGGTCCTCACTACACGCTCTGTGAGCTTCTGGCCGGATCGGATTACAGCAAGCCGCAGCCGGCCGAGGAGCGGGAATGGGTCGATGCTCGGCCGGCGGGACGCGAGCTGCTGTGAAGCGCGGCGATATCTACGTCGTGTCACTGGACGCGACTTTGGGACACGAACAGCGAGGCAGGCGCCCCGTTCTGATCATTTCTCCGACCGAATTCAACGAGGCGACAAAGCTTCCGGTGATCCTTCCAATTACGAGCGGTGGAGAATTTGCGCGACGAATCCGCTTTGCAGTTCAAATCTCCGGCATTCGTACGACGGGAGTCGTGCGTTGTGACCAACCTCGCGTCCTTGATTTGCGAGCGCGCGGAGGGAAGAAGATCGATTCGCTTCCCCCGCGGATACTGGACGAGGTTCTCGCTCGAACTGTCACTCTTTTCCAATAGGCGCCGCGATCGGAATCTATACCTTGACCGGCGCTTCCACCGGCTGCGTGGGTGTTTGCAGCGCTTCATTGCGCAGGGTTTCAAACAGGACGGAGGAGATATACCGTTCGCCGAAGTCCGGCAGGACGACCACGATCAGCTTGCCCGCGTTCTCTTCGCGCCGCGCCACGTGGATTGCGGCATGGGCGGCAGCGCCGCCGGAGATACCGACCAAAAGGCCCTCCTCCAGCGGCAACCGGCGAGCCATGGCAATGGCCTCGTCGTTTGAAACCTGGACCACCTCGTCGATCAGTTTTGTCTCGAGAATCTTTGGGACGAATCCGGCGCCGATGCCCTGTATCTTGTGCGGGCCCGGCTTGCCGCCGGAGAGAACCGGGCTGTCGGTGGGCTCGACCGCGACGATTCGGAAGGAAGGCTTGCGTGGCTTGATGTACTCACCGACGCCTGTCAGGGTGCCGCCAGTACCAACGCCGGCAACGAAGATGTCTGCCTGGCCATCGGTGTCGTTCCAGATCTCCGGCCCGGTGGTGTTCAAGTGAATTTTTGGATTGGCCGGATTCTCGAACTGCTGGAGCATGTAGCCGTTGGGCGTCTGGTCGAGGATCTGATTGGCTTTGGCGATGGCGCCGTTCATGCCGTTGGGACCGGGAGTGAGCACGATCTGCGCGCCAAAAGCAAGGAGCAGAACGCGTCGCTCCATGCTCATGGTCTCGGGCATGGTGAGGATGATCTTGTAGCCCTTCACAGCCGCGACAAAGGCGAGGCCGATGCCGGTGTTGCCGCTGGTGGGTTCGATGAGCACGGTCTTGCCGGGATGAATCCTGCCCTCGCGCTCGGCGGCCTCGATCATCGCGAAGCCGATGCGGTCCTTGACGCTGTTGGCCGGGTTCGAACCTTCAAGCTTGGCAACGACGCGGGCATGCGCGCCGGCGGAGACGCGATTCAGCTGCACGAGGGGAGTGTTGCCGATCAGATCGATGACGCTGTTGGCGATCTTCATGTGAGTGTGTTCCTCGTCCGGAGACTTTGCCGGGCCTCCAGTGTAGATGCATGAGGTGAATGCGGGACTCAGAGGGCGGATCAGCCGCCCAGCCTGGCCAGGGCCGTGGCAGCGTGCAGCCTCCGCTCCAGATGCCGCTCCAGGGCCTGGATTGCGAAGCGGCGCAGATCGGCGGCGCGTGCCGCAGGCCAGTCCGCGCCGGCAAAGGCTGCGATCGGGGAACGAAAGATTCGCGCGGCGAGAGCCAGGGATTCGGCGGACAGAATCCTGCTCGACGGCTTTTTGTCGCGACCGCACAGGAGGCCGTCGGACTGTGGCTGGAACCACGCGGGTCCGGCGCCGAAGGGCTCGCCGCACATGGTGCAGTGGGTGAGCGAGGGCATCCAGCCGAGCAGTCGCGTGATCCAGAGGGCGAAATAGGTCACGGGCATCCAGATGCAGTCGCCGCGCGTGTGATCGAGAACCGCCAGCGCCAGGCGAAACACGGCCTCCTGCGGATCATGATCCGGCATCGCCTCTTCGAGCACTTCGGCATAAAACGCAAGGGCCGTCGCGCGTGCATAGTTCACGGGATGGGATAACGGCGAGGCAATCACCTCGCAGGCATCGAGACGGACCAGGTCCTGCTTCGGCTTTTCAACGTAGCTTGCCGTCACGAACGTCATCGGCTCCAGCGCTCCGCCAAAGCGCCGCCGCGATTTGGCTGCTGCCTTTGCTACGCCGCGAATCCGTCCCTGGCTGCGTGTGAACAGCGACACGATCTCATCGGCCTCGTGTACAGGCCACTTGCGGAGGACGATGGCTTCACCCTGGATTGCGTTCACGGTGGAGCTTCCAGATTAGCGGGGGCCGCTGGAGGGAACCAAACCAAGCGTTCGCGCCAGGACAGGTTTTTTTCGCGAGGCAGGAGAGATGGCGGATTTTCCACAATGGCGTTTCTTTATCGGAAGACTTCCGTTCCCCTGCGCGATACCCTGAATGTGAAACACCGAACCCCGCTTGTCCGCACTGCAAATCCCGCCGCCTGGGGCGCGGATCACTCCCGTTCGTCAGTCTCGCCGCTCGCGCGGCAGCCACACCCATCCCAACTGCCTTTCAGAGGAGGAGCATGTCGACCGAATATCGGAATTTCCTGGCGCTCTCGTATGAAGAGCTGGAAGAACTCAATCTAAAGGCCAAAGATCAGCGCAGAAAGCGCACTTCACTCGACAAGACTCAGGAAGAACGCCTGAAATATCTGACCGACCAGAAGGGAATTAAGGCCGTCACTGTGCTGTTTTGCGACCTGGAGGGCCGGCTGCACATGCTGGACTACGACAAGAAGTTCCTGCTGAAGAGCTATGACAATCTAACGTTCGACGGCTCTTCGATTCGGGGCTTTACAGCGCAGCGCGAGAGCGACCTTCGACTGGGCATCGACTGGGCCTCGTTCTACTTTGCGCCTGCGGATATCTTCGGCGCCGGAAAGGTGCTGGTCTTTGGCGACGTGATTGACAAGGGCGGCACGCCGTACGGCGGGGACACGCGTGGCCTGCTGAAGACCTTTGCCAAAGAGCAACACGACAAGCATGGCTATACGCTGAATGCCGCGAATGAGATCGAAGGCTTCCTCTTTGCCGGAGTCGACGCGGAGCGGAATTTCCCCACCGCGGGGAGGTTTGATTACGTGAACACCGGCGGGTACTATCACTCGCTGCCTGGCGATCCGCTGCGCAGCTTTATCGACACGGTGGCCGAAGTCCAGCGATCGATGGGCTTTGAAAACGAGAAGGATCATCCCGAGGTCGCCCCTTCGCAGTTCGAGATCAACTACGGCTACGGAGAAGTCGTTGCCGCTGCCGATCAGATTCAGATCTACAAGCTGGTGTGCCGCCAGGTTGCGACCCGACTGGGGATGACCGCGTGTTTCCTGCCAAAGCCGGTGGTTGGCGTGAACGGCAGCGGCATGCACACGAATGTTTCGATCAGCAAAGACGGCAAGAATCTGTTCTGGGATCCGAAGGGCGAGGAGAAGCTGTCCAAAGCGGGATGGGAATTCGTGGATCGAATCCTGACCCACGGCAACGACATCTGCCTGCTGCTGAACTCGAGCGTGAACGCTTACCGGCGTCTCGATCCGCACTTCGAAGCGCCGAACCAGATCAAGGCGTCGGCCGTGGATCGTGGATCGATGATCCGCGTTCCCATCGGCAACGAGCGGTCGATGCGGGTGGAAGTGCGTTCTGTCGCGCCGGATTCAAACCCTTATCTGGTGATGCTCTCGGTCTTCAAATCCGGCATCGAGGGCGACACGTCGAAGATCGCGAACCTGCGGCAGGCGGAGCGCTATTTGCCGGACAACATTTACACGGCGATGGAGGATTTTCGCAACGCAACGTGGACCACGAAACTGCTGGGCGAGGACGTGAAAGGCCGTTATGCGGACCTGAAGCAGGCTTCAGCGGATCGCTGCCCGCGTTTGCTGGGGACGTTTGTTAAACCCCAGGAGGTTCAGTTCCACCACGAGGTCTACAACCAGTTTCTGTGGAACCAGTTCTAGGGGCGGGTGCGTGCAGGTGGACGCGACTTGTCGCAACGAACAATGCCCCGGCGACAGGCCGGGGCTGTTACTTTGCCACAGGGTGGGTTTCATCGTCGGTCAGAACAGAGTGCTGCCCCAGAGTGTGGCACCGCGCCCGGTAATAGTCCAGTGCGCAGGGGTCGAAGACCTCGTTGTTCTTCGGCATCTCGGCTGCGAGTCGCTCTGACCGGTGCGTCGGAAAGAGAATGCCTGTGCGGTCGAGCGTGGATTTTCGTGCAGCCTTTTCCAGGTAGTCTTCTTCGCTCTTGCAGTAATAGTGGTTGATCCACGCGATGTGGGCGGTGGGGAGCAGATTGATGCTGCCGTAGAGCCGATTTCCGTGTTCTCCAACCGCAGTTCCCATTGGATGGTAGAACCAGGAATGAGAATTGCGGCATTGTGCGGCACGCTCGGGA
>Ga0335073_10013725_pt1 | contig 11361 bp, 10 predicted proteins | sample Lox_Sample_22_FD_207093 | JGI IMG/M metagenome (GOLD analysis project Ga0335073, IMG submission 207093) | Soil microbial communities from Loxahatchee National Wildlife Refuge, Florida, United States - Lox_Sample_2.2 | ecosystem: Environmental > Terrestrial > Soil > Wetlands | place: USA... | reverse complement strand
CGACAAGAAGAAATGAGCACCCTTAGAACCGAAGAGATGACCCTCAATATGGGTCCGCAGCATCCCTCGACCCACGGAGTGCTTCGCTTCGTGATTCGCGCCGACGGTGAGGTGATGCGCGAAGCGATTCCTGACGTTGGTTATCTCCACCGTTCAATTGAAAAAATCGCCGAAAAGGTCGGCTATCACGGCTTTATGCCCTACACCGACCGCGTCGATTACGTCTGCGCGATGTTCACCAATCAAGGCTGGGGCATGGCCTGTGAGCGGCTCGCCAATATCGAAGTGCCGCGCCGTGGCGAGTATTGCCGCGTGATTGCCGCCGAATTTAACCGCCTAGCCTCCCATCTGCTGACGGTCGGCCTGATGGGCATGGATATCGGCGCTATGACGCCCTTCCTCCACGCCTTGCGCGAACGCGAGATGATCAACGATCTGATCGAAGAGCTCTGCGGCGCGCGCCTCACTTTCAACTACATGCGAATCGGCGGTGTCGCTTGGGACCTGCCGCCCGGATGGCGCGAAAAGGCCGTCGCCTACCTCGATCATCTCGACCCGATCATCACCGAATTCAACGCCCTCTTTTCCTACAATAAGATTTGCGTCCAGCGTCTCGCCAACGTCGCACCGATCAGCGCCGAAGAGGCCGTTAACTATAATCTCGTCGGCCCCAATCTCCGCGCTTCCGGCGTCAAATGGGACGTGCGCCGCGACATGCCCTATTCGGTCTATCCCGAGTTCGATTTCAATATTCCAACCGGCTCCGGCGAATGGGGCACCGTTGGCGACTCGATGGATCGCTACATGATGCGCATCCGCGAGATGACCGAGTCCTCCAAGATCCTCCGTCAGGCCCTCGCACAGATTCCCGACGGCCCGGTTCTCGCCAAGGTCGTACGCAATTTCAAACCGCCCGTTGGCGAATGTCAGGTTCGCGTCGAGAGCGCTCGTGGCGATCAAGGTTGGTACGTCGTTAGTGACGGCACCGCCAACCCTTGGCGCGTCCACGTCCGCACCGGCTCCTTCGCTGCGATGGGTATGATTCAGAAACTCAGCCGTGGCCTGATGATCGCCGACCTCGTCGTCCTGATCGCCAGCCTCGACGTCATTGCTCCGGAAATCGATCGCTGACCAGAGTCGTCTCATGCAAGCCTGGCTCAACAGCTTAATGGCCCGCGGCGACTTCGGCTCGCATCCGCCGGTGATGCTGATCTACGCAATCGGCATCACGATCTTCTGCGCCATCGTCCTCTTTGCGATCGCCGTCCCCTTTGCCTCGGTTGTGACCTGGGTAGAGCGCCGGGTATGGGCGCGTATCCAGTCGCGCATCGGCCCCAACCGCGTCGGCCCCAACGGTTTTCTCCAGTGGCTCGCCGACGGCATCAAGCACGTTTGCAAGGAAGACCTGGTTCCCACCGAGGCCGACCGCCGCCTCTTCAAATTAGCTCCTTACCTCGTCGTACTTGCCTTCATCCTGCCTTGGGCCGTCATGCCGTTCTCGTCCGCTCTCATTCTCGCCGACCTCAACGTCGGTATCCTTTACATGACCGCCGTCACCGCGCTGACTGTCGTTGGCGTCCTCATGGCCGGTTGGGCCTCCAACAACAAATGGTCACTGATTGGTGGTATACGTTCGGCGGCGCAGATTATTAGTTACGAAATTCCCGCTGGCCTTTCGATCTTCCCCGTCGTCCTGATTACCGGCACGCTCTCGATGCAGGGCATCATCCTCGCGCAAGGATGGTCGCCCGATCGCTGGTTCATGTTTGCTAATCCCTTCTGTTTCATTGCTGCGCTCATTCTCTTCATCTCCGGCCTTGCCGAGAACAATCGCACGCCGTTCGATCTGCCCGAGGCCGAATCCGAGCTCGTGGCTGGCTTCGCGACCGAATATTCGAGCATGCGCTATCTGTTCTTCTTCATGGCCGAATGGGGCAACATGTTCGTCTCCTCCGCCATCATCGCGACGCTCTACATGGGTGGCTGGCAATTCCCGCACCTCAGCTCGAACCCCATCGCGATGAACGTCCTTCAGTTCATCACGTTCAACGTCAAAGTGCTGTTTCTCGTTCTCGTGTCGATGTGGGTGCGCGGCACGCTACCTCGCGTCCGCATCGACCAGATGATGTCGCTTTGCTGGAAGTATCTGGTGCCCATCTCCTTCATCGACATGATCGGCACGGCGGTATGGGTCGCGTTCTGGCCCTACGGCAATCCGCTCGCCTCATGGATTATGCTGGCGCTTGGTGCCGCTGCCGCTCTATTGTTTGTTAGCCGCGTCGTTCACTACACGCGTCAGTCGCGGATGCAACTGTACCTCCATCCGACGATTTAAGGAGCCGCTTTTCGCACCATTATGGGAGCCGCCGCCACCTACTTCCGCCACCTGAAGGAAGCGGTCACTTCGATCTTCGATGGGATGGCTGTCAGCGCGTCGCACCTGATTCGTCGCCCCTACACGATTCAGTACCCGGACCGCATCCCCGAGCGCGTCCAGGACACGCTGCCCTTTCGCTATCGTGGCATCCTCGACGTCGATATGGAGATCTGTACCGGCTGCCTCGCCTGCGACCGCGCCTGCCCGATCGACTGCATCGCCATTGCTATCGAAAAAAATGCGCAGACCCGCGAGATCATCATCTCGCAGTTCGATATCGATATCGCCAAGTGCATGTATTGCGGCCTCTGCAGCGAGGTCTGCCCCACCGGCTCCATTCATCACACGACTGAGTTTGAGGGCGCTGATTTCTCGCTCGAAAGCCTGATTCGCCGCTTCATCACTGAGCCCGTTGTCGCTTACAAGGCCAAAAAGGGTCCTGAACCAGACGCCGATGTCGCAAGCTTGCTTGATCGTGGCATGAAATACGTCGACGAATGGGCCCAACCCGGCAGCGACAAGCCACCGCCGGGCAAGGCCGCACCTGCGGTAAGCAAGCCCGCGACCGCGGCTCCCAGGCCCGCGACAGTCGATGCGGCAACGGCAGTTTCGAGTTCTACCGCACCCACCGTTGCAAAGCCCGTTGAGTCAAAATCCGCCCCGCCGCAACCGGCCGCTGTTGCATCCACAGCGACCGAAGCCCCCCTCGTGGCCGACACCGCTTCTCCGAACGCAGCGACACAGGCTGCTTCCTCTAAGGCTCCTGCAGATACCTCGCCGCCAGACGGCAAATCCGGCTTCGGTAACGAGAAGGCATAATCTTCATGATCGCCCAAATCGTCTTCTGGTTGATGGCTTTCCTCACCGTAGGCTCCGCATTGATCACAGCCTTCTCGCGCAACATCGTCTATTCAGCCTTTGCTCTGCTCGGCGCTTTTGCGGGCGTAGTTGGCATCTACATTCTGCTTGCTGCCGATTTCGTCGCGATGGTCCAGATTTTCGTCTATATCGGCGGTATCCTCGTCCTCACGATCTTTGCCGTGATGCTCACCCAAGGCATCGGTGACGTTCACGTCTCCAATCGCGCCGTCGGCACGATTCCCGCCCTTGCGACCACCTTGATTGTCGGCGCCGTGATGCTCTACGCGACCCTCAAAACGCCCTGGTATGCGGCCAAAACCGCTCTCACGGTTGCCCCCACGACCTACGGCATCGGCAACGCTTTTCTCGACACCTACGTACTGCCGTTCGAGCTTGCCTCACTCGTCTTGCTAGCTGCCTTGATCGGTGCAGTCGTCATCTCGCGCCAGGAGACCCGCGAATAGCGGCCAGCGCAGGGCAGGGTGATCGATGCCTCACGGACTCTCGCTCAACGATTTTCTCGGCCTTGGCCTGATCGTTTTTCTGCTTGGCGCTTATTGCGCGCTCTCACGCCGCAACGCTATCGGCATCTTGATGGGTATCGAATTGATGCTCAACGGTGCCAACATCAACTACATCGCCTTTTCCTTCTATGGTGGTGGCAGCGCGCGCTACGACGGCCAAGTCTTTGCGATTTTCGTCATCATGCTCGCCGCCGCTGAAGCTGTCGTCGGACTCGCTATCATCCTCGCGATTTACCAGAATCTCCGCACCATCGATGTTGACGCCGCCGAAACTATGAGCGGTTGACTCTCGCCGCCGCTCGCGATTCGTGGGGCCTCTCGTCTTTGCGCCGCGCGATTTTTCTGCTTATATCCTGACCGCCCCTTCGCTTATGGCGCTGGGGCCGGCCCGCAAGGCCGCGTCTGGTGTATCGGCTCGTAAGTATGGATCATCCCGTAACCTGCACTCTGCCACACTGGATAATTTTGCTACCGCTGGCTGGCGCTGCGATTAATTTCCTTCTCGGCGCGACTCTCCAGAAAACCTTCGGCAAACATACGATTAGCCTGATTGGCTGCGGTGTCGTCATCCTTGCCTTCATCCTCGCGCTCCGTGCCTTCGCCACGATGCTCGCGCTCCCGCCCGCCAGCCGTTTCATGCTTGACGATCTCTGGCGCTGGTTCGACGTCGGCGGCCTCAATCTCGATATTGCCTTCTGGCTGGATCCGCTTTCGATGATCATGGTGTTGATCATCACCGGCGTCGGCGGTCTGATTCACATCTATTCCACAGGCTATATGCACGACGACGCGTCTTACTGGCGCTTCTTCGCCTGGTTGAATCTCTTTACCTTCGCGATGCTCGTCCTCGTGCTCGGCGACAACCTCTGGCTGATGTTCGTCGGATGGGAAGGCGTTGGCCTCTGTTCCTTCGCGCTCATTGGCTTTTGGTATCAGGAACGCGCCAACACCGACGCCGGCAATAAGGCCTTCATCGTTAATCGCGTTGGCGATTGGGCGTTCGTCATCGCGCTCTATACCCTATTTGCCGGACTCTCCGCCGTTGGCCATCCGACTCTAGTCATCCGCGAGATTGCCCATTACACGCCTGCTCTGATTGGCCGCTCAGGCTACCTCGGCATGACACTCATCACCTTCGTCACGCTATTGTTGTTTCTCGGCGCGACGGGCAAATCCGCACAGATCCCGCTCCACGTCTGGCTCCCCGATGCGATGGCTGGTCCAACTCCCGTCAGCGCGCTTATCCACGCCGCCACGATGGTCACCGCGGGCGTCTACATGGTCGCCCGTCTCAACTTCCTCTTTTCGCTGGCCCCCGCGACGCTCACCCTCGTCGCCACCGTCGGCGCCGTCACTGCACTCTTCGCCGCAACCATCGGCATCACCCAAACCGACATCAAAAAAGTCCTCGCCTACTCGACCATCAGCCAGCTTGGCTACATGTTTGCGGCTGTCGGCGTCGGCGCTTATGCGGCCGGTGTCTTTCACCTGATGACTCACGCCTTCTTTAAGGCCTGCCTCTTCCTCGGCGCGGGTTCGGTCATCCATGCGATGGGTGGCGAGCAGGACATGCGCGCGATGGGCGGCCTGCGCCACAAGCTGCCAATCACGTTCATCACATTCCTAGCCGCGACCCTCGCTATTTCCGGGGTTCCGCCCTTCGCTGGCTTCATGTCCAAGGACGAAATCATTTGGCGCGCATGGTCAAACGGCCATCCCGCTATCTGGGCGCTACTCTGGATCGCCGCAGGCCTCACCGTCTTCTATATGTTTCGCCAGGTCTACATGACCTTCTTCGGCGACTTTCGCGGTACCGACGAGCAGGCGCATCATCTCCACGAATCTCCTCCCTCGATGACCGTTGTGCTGCTTGTTCTCGGCTTTCTCTCGGTCGTCGGCGGCGTCACAATGATTCCCGAATTCATCGCACCATTCAGACCGTTCGAGCATTTCCTCGACCCTGTATTCTCATCACCCGCGACCTTGCGCCTGAGTGAAGGGGGTCTCCACGACCATCACATCGAGGCCATGTTTGGCGGCCTCTCCCTTCTGATCGTCATCGCCGGATGGTTCCTCGCCGATATCACTTATCGGCGCGCGATTCTCAGTCCGGAGCGCATGAGCGAATTCGCTAATAGTCTCTTCTATCGCCTGTCGTTCAACAAGTATTACTTTGATGAAGTATACGATGCTGTCATTGTTCAGCCCTATCTCGCGCTGACCCGCGCCGCCGCCTGGTTCGATCTCTACGTCATCGACGCAATCGTCAACTTGGCAGCATCCCTCGTCGTGGCTATTTCATGGCTTTCGCGCCAGTTCGATAACTATGTCGTCGATGGCCTAGTCAATCTTGCCGCCGAAGCCACGCTCGGCCTCGGCGGACGTCTTCGCCGCCTCCAGACCGGTTCTATCAATGGCTATCTCTACGGCATCCTTGCTGCCGTGACGCTTATTCTTCTGATTCGCGCGATGGTGAAAGTTTAGGGCTTCGCGACCTCAAACCTGACGTTGCCTATATGCTGATAGCTCATCCGCTGACCATTATTACCTTCGTGCCGCTGATTGGGATGGCCCTCATCCTCATTTGTCCATCACAACTCGCCGCCGCCTATAAATGGATCGCCGCTGCCTCCGCGGTACCGCAACTAATCGTCGCTCTATGGCTCTATACTCACTTCAATACCACCCTCACCTCGATGCAATTCGTCGAGCGCTATTCCTGGATCAACGCCTATCACATTTATTATTTCCTCGGCGTCGACGGCATCAGCATCTCGATGGTGCTCCTGACCGCGCTGATCTGTTTCATCTCCGTCTTCGCCAGTTTTAGTATCAAGCACGGCGAGAGAGGCTATTACGCTCTCCTGATGCTCCTCGATACCGGCATGATGGGTGTCTTCGTCTCTCTCGACTTTTTTCTCTTCTACATCTTCTGGGAGGTGATGCTCCTGCCGATGTATTTCCTCATCGGCATCTGGGGCGGACCTCGCCGTGAATACGCGGCGATTAAATTCTTTCTCTATACTCTTTTCGGCTCCGTCCTGATCCTGCTTGCGATGCTCGGCCTGTACTACTATGGCGAGGCTCACACCTTCGACATGACCGACCTCGCCGCCAACGCGAGTAGCTATTCGATAACTTTCCAGCGCATCGTCTGGATCGCGTTGTTTATCGGTTTCGCAATCAAGATTCCTGCATTTCCATTCCATACCTGGTTGCCCGACGCCCACGTTGAGGCCCCCACCGCTATCAGTGTGATTCTCGCTGGCGTCCTCCTGAAGATGGGCACTTACGGCATCCTTCGCATCAATTATGCAATCTTGCCCGCCGCCAGCCACGAACTCGCGTGGATTCTTCTCGGTGGCGTCGGTACGCTCAATATCGTTTACGGCGCAATGTGCGCGATGGGCCAGTCTGACTTCAAAAAACTCGTCGCCTATTCCTCGATTAGTCACATGGGTTATGTGATGCTCGGGATGGCCTCCTTCACCGTCGCCGGCATCAACGGCGCTGTCCTCCAGATGTTCAATCACGGCACCATCACCGCGATGCTCTTTATTCTCGTCGGCGTCATCTACGACCGCGCCCATCATCGCGACATCGACGGCTTCGGCGGTCTCGCCCAACGCATGCCGATTTACGCGGGCATTACGGGCTTTGCGTTCTTTGCCGCCCTCGGTCTGCCCGGTCTCTCTGCTTTCATCTCCGAAGTATTAGTCCTGCTCGGTGCTTGGCAGACCCACCCCTTGATGACAGTTGCTGGCGCTGCGACAGCCATTCTGACCGCTGGCTACATGCTCTGGTGTTTCCAGCGCATCTACCTGGGTCCGCTCAATGACAAGTATGCGGTGCTGCCCGATTTGAGCGCGCGCGAAATCTTCACGTTGGTGCCTCTAGCCGCGATCGTGCTCGTACTCGGCGTCTATCCGCACGCGATTCTCAGCCTGATCAATACTTCCCTCACGCACCTCAATCAGACCGTGATTGCTGCCGCCGTCAGCAGTTCTGTCATAGCCCTGCACTAGCCCTGACAATGGACCTCGGTAACCTGGCTAGTCTTCGCTATTTCCTCCCGGAGCTTTTGCTTGTGTCTGGGACGCTCGCGATTATTCTTATCGACTTGGTAATCACTGAAAAATCCCGCCTCGGTGACATCGCTCTTATCTTTGCCGCCGGTGCATTGCTCTTGATCGGCCTCGAACCTCATTCGAGCGGTGCATGGCTCTTCCATCGCATGATCGTCCTCGATTCATTTGCTGTGTTTTTTCGCGCCCTGATTGCACTAGCCGGGGTCGTTGCGGTCTGGATGTCCATCGGTTCCGCCGAAGTGCGTAACGTTCAGGAAGGCGAATACTATACTGTCCTCCTGGCCAGCACGCTCGGCATGTTCCTGATGGCGACTTCGGCCAACCTCCTGATGGCCTACCTCTCACTTGAATTCGTCAGTCTCACTTCCTACATCCTCACCGGCATCCTCAAGCACAATCGCCGCTCGCAGGAAGCTGCCCTGAAATACCTGATTTATGGCGGCGTCGCTTCCGCCACGATGATTTACGGCATGAGCTGGATTTATGGCCTCGCGGGTTCGCTCGATTTCAACATCATCAATCGCGCACTCTTCGCCACTCCTCACGTCCCCGCCCTGACCGTCTTTACAGCGCTTGTTTTGATTCTCGCCGGTTTTGGCTACAAGGTCGCATCGGTTCCCTTCCATATGTGGGCACCCGACGTTTATGAAGGTGCGCCTATCCCCGTCACCACCTTCCTCGCTATCGGCTCCAAAGCTGCCGGCTTCGCGCTGCTGACCCGCTTCTTCTATCCCGCGATTTCTCAGCTCACCACTGATGGCAATTGGCAGGCGCTCAAGGGCGTCGAATGGCCACAACTCCTTTTGTATATCTGTGCGATTACGATGACGCTCGGGAATCTCGCCGCCCTTCAGCAGGATAATATGAAGCGGATGCTCGCCTATTCGAGTATCGCTCAAGCCGGTTACGCCTTGATGGGTTTCGTCTTGCTCTCCAACGACGGCATTCGCGCGATGCTTGTCTACTTGTTCGCTTACTATCTGATGGATGCCGGTGCTTTCCTCGTAGTGATGATGGTGGCAAACGCCACCGGTCGCGAGGATCTCGGGGCTTATCGCGGACTTGCTGCGCGCGGTGGAGTGGTTCCAGCCATCGCGCTGACGGTGTTTCTGCTTTCACTGACCGGCATTCCTGCGACCATCGGCTTCATCGGCAAGTTCTATGTATTTGCTGCCGCCATCCAGCAGCGTTTCTATGTCCTCGCTGTAATCGGGATACTCAATTCCGTGGTCTCACTCTATTACTATATGCGTCCCGTCCGCGCGATGTTCCTCGAGTCTCCCGAGGATGATGCTCCGCAATTTAATTCGGAACTCTGGAACTACGGCCTGATGGGAGTACTGGCTGTCGCCACGATTGTTCTCGGCCTCTATCCACCACCAGTAATCGCCTTCGCTAGCCGCTCACTCCACTTCTTCACCGGCGCGGTCTAGCTATCGGAGCACGACTGACTATTGCTCTCTGACTCGTTCTTGCCGGCTGCATGCGTTCCGCGTGACGCTCCAGGACGTGCTCGTCCCTTTATCATCGAAGCTTGAGCTACGTTTTTTCGCAATCGCTCCTTGCTCGCCTCCGGCCAGACCTTGGCGATTCTGTATGCCGACCTGAACGCCGGCACACCCTCTGATAAAGTCACCCATGGCAGCTTATGTCGCGTAAACAGATGAATATCCGGCTTGACCACCTTGGGATTGTCGAGTGTCCCAGCCCGCACGAACAGCGGGTCGCCTGGCGCGATCGCATAGCGGCTCCACACATACGTTCCGCATTTTCCGCAAAAGAAAGCCTCATGCTCTTTGCCGCTGCCGCCCGCCGTCAGATATGACTTCGGCTTGGTGCTTGACACTTCCACATATTCCCTCTCAATCCAAATATTGATCACAAACGCACTGCCTGTGATCTTTTTGCAGTCAAGGCAATGGCATACATGCACGACGAGCGGTTTATTAGTCAACCGATATCTTATTTCTCCGCAACTACATCCGCCAGTTAGCGCTTTCATGTTTCCTCTTTCTCGCCGTTGTCCTGCTCGACCTTGTATGAGAAGGTGAGGGCGGGCCTTGTTTTGTCATGCCCGCGAGTGTCTCCGGCACACGCGACAACCTCCGTATTCCACTGTCTCAAAATCAATAGAAAATTAGATTTACTCTCGCCGATTTACGCGCAAATCCTATATTCACTCTGACGCGGAAGACGCCAGCACCTTCCGCGCCATATACGCTAAACGCGCCCTAGCGCCCGCAATACGCCTCGATCCGATAACCTTCCGGGTCCACGACGAACGCCGCGTAGTAGTTATCGCCGTAGTCCGGGCGCAACCCGGGTTTCCCGTTGTCCTTGCCGCTAGCCTTCAAGGCCGCTGCATGGAACTGGTCGACGTCGCTTCGTTTCTTGGCCTCGAAGCAGAAATGAAGTCCGGATTCCGGGTTGGCCGGCACCGGATGCGCAGCCTTCATCAGCCAGAACTTCGGAATGTCATCGCCATACCCAATCGCCTCCGTGCTGTCGTAGAGCTTTTTGTAGCCGAGCGCTCCGAGCACCGCATCATAAAAGTGCCCCGCCTTCTCGACCTCGTGTACGCCAATCGATACGTGACTGATCATTGCCATTCCTCCATTGCTGGGCGCGTCTACGCCTGTTTGTCTGCTCGCTTCCGATACTAACCGTGACGATGGTTAGATTTAGCGAAAACAATGATGGCTGTCAACCGTCAAGCCAGTTAGAATATGCAAAGCATGTCCTCAACGGGTAGTCTGCGCATCGTGCGCAACCAGATTGTCGTCCCACGGCGCGACCTCGCCATCGACTTTGCCAATACTGTTGCGTATCGCGGCAGCACGTCCGAGGACAGTCTGCATAACTTGGATGATTTGTTAACTTGGCTCACTACGTCTAAGGCTCTCGCTGAAACTGCGGTAGCCGCCATGCCAAAATTGTTATCCGCCGCGAATGTAGATAATGCGAACTTCTTCCACGATGCGATAAATCTGCGCGAAGCTATCTACCGTTTACTTCATGCAACTGCCTTGAAAGCGTTATCTCCTCCTGCTGATCTCCAACGCCTGAATCACGCTCTCGCTGAAACTCCGCCACGGATCAACCTTGCTCAAGTGGACGGTGGCTTCGGCTGGCGCATCGAGTTTAAGCCGGCACCCGCGTCTCTTCTGGCGCCCATACTATGGTCAGCAGCCGATATCATTGCCGGTCCTGACTCCTTCCGCCTCCGCGAATGTGCGAACGATCAGTGTCTCTGGCTTTTCCTCGACGATAGCAAAAACCGCACTCGCCGATGGTGTTCGATGCAGGCCTGCGGCAATCGCGCCAAGGCTCACCGCCACTATCAGCGCCACAAGGATAAGTAGCCATTACCAACTCGCGAGCGCGTTATACTTGTTGCCGCGACTGTACTAACCTCGAATCCGATGCCCGAACTGCCCGACATCGAGACCTATCTTGGTGCGCTACGCCCCCGGATTTTTGGCTCGACTCTCGAATCGATTCATCTAAATAG
>Ga0335073_10013724_pt1 | contig 11361 bp, 12 predicted proteins | sample Lox_Sample_22_FD_207093 | JGI IMG/M metagenome (GOLD analysis project Ga0335073, IMG submission 207093) | Soil microbial communities from Loxahatchee National Wildlife Refuge, Florida, United States - Lox_Sample_2.2 | ecosystem: Environmental > Terrestrial > Soil > Wetlands | place: USA... | reverse complement strand
TAGGAAGCCGGTGATCGCCAGCATGAGGTTGGAGGCGTCCAGGTCCTCGCTGCCGAAGGCCTGGGTGAAGGCGCCCGCCTTCTCGCTCCAGCCATGTTCGAGGATGGCCGCGCGGATCTCGTCACGGGCGGCCGCCCAAGCCCGGACCCGATGCCGGGCGTTCAGCTGGGGGGCGATGTCGATCGCGCGGTTGAGCGCCGCCCAGCATTGCAGCTTGGAGTACAGGAAATCGCGTGGCTCGCCGCGGATTTCCCAGATGCCCTGGTCCTTCTCCTGCCAGCGGCGGGCGGCCGTGTCGGCGGCGGCGGCCAGGAACTGCTGGGTGATCGGGTCGAGCTCACCGAGCTTCTGGACCAGCCGCTGGGCGGCGCCGAGCAGTTCGCCGTACACGTCGATCTGGCGCTGGTTCCACGCGCCGTTGCCGACCCGTACCGGGTGGCTGTTCCGCCAGCCCGCTAGATGCGGCAGTTCGCGCTCGGAAAGGTCGCGTTCGCCGCCGATGCCGAACATGATCTGCAGGTCGCCCCCGCGCCGTAGCTGGGAGGCCGCGGCCTCGGCGAGGAATCCGAAGAACTTGTTGGCCTCGTCGGGGCAGGCCGCCACCCACAGGGCTTCCATGGTCAGGCAGGCGTCGCGCACCCAGGTATAGCGGTAATCCCAGTTGCGCTCGCCGCCGATGGTCTCCGGCAGCGATGTGGTGGGCGCGGCGACGATGGCGCCGGTCGGCTGGAACGTCAGCGCCTGCAGCACCCGGCCGGAGTGGTGGACCAGGTCCCGCCAGGGGCCCTCGTAGGTCTGGTGGATCGCCGACCAGGACCGCCATCCTTCCAGCGTGTCCTGCAGCCGGTCGGCGGTCTGGCCGGCGTCCCAGGCGGCCAGCGGCGGCTCCCACATCCGCCCGTGCTGCAGCGCGAAGCCGACCGTCTGGCCGGCTGACACGTGCAGGCGTGCGGTCGCGGTGGCCCCCTCGACCGTGAAACCGGCGGGCGCGGACAGCAGGAGCCGGTCGGCGCTTCCGCGGGCGGCCAGGCCGCCGGGGACCGGTTCGAGAATCGGGTGGATCAGGCCGTACTCGGGACGCGGGGCGTAGCCGACCTCGACGTCCAGCTCCCCGTCGGTGCAGGCCAGACGGCGCAGCAAGACCCCCGGTGATCCGGCGCCCAGGTCGATGCCCTTGCCCTCCAGCCAGGGTAGCTGCCCTTCGTCGTGCCAGTTCGAGGTCATGTAGTCGCGCTGGGCGAACGCGGCCGCGATGTCGGGCTGGCCGGTGACGGCCTGCGCGGCGCCCGGTGCACGCCGCGCCGCGGCCAGCACGTCGCCGGGCCGGGTCAGCGTCTTGGAAGGGATGCAACCCCAGTAGGAGCACTCCCTTCCGACCAGTTCCCGCTCCATGATGGCGACGGTGAGGCCGCCGTCGGCCAGGCGGCCCGCGGCATGTTCCCCCGCCGGGCCCGCGCCGATTATCACCACGTCATACGAGCCGGTCACCACGCGACCCTTCTTCACACCGCGATCGTCGGCTACGCCGCTGTTGCTAGAGAAGTCCCGGCAACGGCCGATGTGTTACGGCCGGAGCGGGAACGTCACTCAGACGACCATGATCACCGCCGCCAGCTTCTCATCCGGATGAGATGGGGTGAGGGGGGAGGTGCGGCGCCGGTACCCCGGGTGAGGCTGCAGTCAGCCGAGACCGGGAGGCGACCGCGATGTCAAAGGTCAGTTACTGCGAAGCCATACAGGCCGATGAGGGCAGCCGCGCTGATGCGGATCTTGTCTCCCAGCTGCGGGCGGGCGATGAAACAGCGATGGCCCGGCTGGTGGATGAGTGGTCCCCGGCCATGCTGCGCTTCGCGAGGTCGTTCGTCGACAGCCCGCAGTCCGCGGAGGACGTCGTCCAGGACACTTGGCTCGGGATGCTGAGCGGCCTGGCCAGGTTCGAGGGCCGGTCGTCGCTGCGCACCTGGGCGTTCTCGATTCTGGCCCATCGGGCGACGACGCGTGGCGCCCGGGAGGCCAGGACGCTCACCTGGTCTTCGCTGGACTCGCGGGAGGGGCCGTCGGCGGAGGACAGGTTCGCCGACCCCGGCGGCGAGCATCCCCTGCCGTGGACCTCCATCGACGTGCCGTCCCGCTGGGACACCGTACCGGAGAACGTGGCGCTCTCCAGGGAAGGGCTGCGCCAGCTTGACCGGGCCCTCTCCGGGCTCCCGCCGCGTCAGCGCCAGGTGGTCTCGATGCGCGACGTCTGCGGGATGACGGCCGACGAAGTCTGCGCCACGCTGAACATCTCGCCCCAGAACCAGCGGGTCCTGCTGCATCGCGGCCGTGCCGTCCTGCGCGCCGCCCTCGCGGACTATTACCGTGGATGACCTGTTCCCGCCAGCGGCGGGGGTGGGGCAGCTACGGAGGGGGCGCATGGCCGCTGATTGGTCCGGGCGCGCCGCGCTGATCACCGACGCGGCCTCGGGCATCGGCCGGGCCAGCGCCATCGCCTTTGCCGCGGCGGGTGCTTCGGTCGCGCTGGTCGACATCGACGCCGGGAGCCTCGCGGATACCGCGAAGGCCGCCAGCCGCGGACACGAGGGGCTCGTCTCGATGGTCGAGGCGTTCATCGAGTCGTGCGGCCGCGTGGTCTTGGCTGGTGGTGACGACGACCGGGCCGACGGGGACGTGCCCGTCCCCGCGCAGCCAGCCGCCGCCAGCGTGGCCGCTGCTATCAGCGCGGCCCAGAACCCTGTCCGGCGCCACCGATCCCGTGGCCCGGATGCTGCCGGGGCCAACCGCCTGCCCGTCATGGTGACCTGTTCCAGCCCCAGAGCGCCACGAGCCACCAGCCGCAGCCATCCGCCCACCCCGGCCATACGGCTCGCCTGTCGCTGATCATTTGCCGATCGCGCCGCAGGCAAGAGGGCCGGACGTCCCCATGCAGGTCCTGCCTCAGGGGCGAATCCCGCAGCAGGGTCAGCTGACGGCCAGGTCGCGCTGGTACCAGGTGCCCGGCTTACCGCCGAGGTCGGCCGGATCGGCCGGGCCGACCGGGACGAACCCGTTCTTGTCCAGTACCTTCTGGGACGCGGCATTCTCGTGGGTGGTCCCCGCCCGCAGCGTGCGCAGCCCGTACTGCGCCGCCGCCAGCCGGCATAGCTCCCCTACGGCCGCGGTCGCCACGCCGCGTCCGGCGGCGCGCTGCGCGACCCGGTAGCCAAGCTCCGCCGTGCCGCCCTTGATGCGGGCCAGGTTGAACCGGCCCAGTACCGAGCCGTCCTCGCCGACGAGCACGTAAAAGGCGCCAGTGCCCGCCTCCTGCTCCGCCAGCAAGGCGCTGTGCCGCTCGGTGAACTGGTCGAAGAACTCATCACCACGGTCAGAGATAAAGGCCGCGAAGTAGGCGCGGTTCGCCAGCTCGAAGGCCAGGACCGCCGGGGCGTGGTCAGCGCGCAGGAGTTGGAGCTCAGGCACCGCCCAACCCTACCGAGCTGGTGCTCTGGTGGCCGGCCGGCAGGGCCATGCCCGGTGGGCTGGCGGCCGGGCTTGTCCTGCTGGCCTGGGCCCGCTGGGGCAGGAACAGGCTGAGCGCCGCGGCGAAGGCCAGGATCTTCGACACCACGTTCAGCGCGATGGGGACCGGGGCCGACGGGTATGCGAATCCGAACAGGGCCCGGCTGCCTGACGCCCTGCGCCGCGCCGACGCCCTCGCCCGCTCACCGGCAGACCGGCCAGGACCACCCGCGGCCGCCCGTTAAGGCCATCGTGCGCCTTGGTGTCGATGGCGCTTGGCTTGCGCACTCTCGCGGCGGTCTCCGCGAAGCGGCGGATGACCGGCTCCCAGCCGGAGTCGTAGCCGTCGCGCGCGGACGCGCCGTCGGGACGGCGCTCCCAGCCCGAGTGGACCAGCCGTACCACGGTGCTGCCGGGCCCGTCCTGGGTGAACGTCACCTCGACGCGCGTCGCCTCGGCCTCGGGAGTTCCGGCGTGCCAGGTGAAGGCGACGCGGTGCGGCGGCTCCCAGTCGGTGATGGTCCCCCAGACCGACGTGGTTCCGTCGGCCAGGGTCTCGGTGATCGCGGCGCCGACGCCCTCGCCGAAGGCGACACCGACCGCCTGGGAGCCGCCGACCGAGTGCGTGGCCAGCGGCCACCACTCCTGGATGTGCGCGGTGAACAGCTCGAAGGCACGCTGCGGGGCCGCGGGCACGGTGACAGATTTGCGGACCGGCTCGACCGAGGTCAGATGGGCAGGCATCGGAGATGTTCCTCTCTATCCACCAGGTGGCTGCGCGCCGCGGCCGGCGCTGTCGTCGCGGACCCGCTCGGCGTAGCGGTCCAGGGCTGCGTCCCAGAAGCCGTCCAGCCAGGCCCTGAGCTCGCTGAGTCCGGCCGGGTCGAGCCGGTACACGTTGCGGGTGCCCAGCTCCTCGTAGCGGACCAGGCCGCTGCGCCGCAGTACGGTCAGGTGCTGGGAGACCGCGGGGCGGCTGACGGGCAGCGCGGCCGCCAGTTCGCCCACCGACGAGGGGCCCGCCCGCAGACGGTGCACGATCTGGCGGCGGGTGCGGTCACCTAGCGCCTCCAGGACCGCTTCGTAAGTCTCCACGAACCGTAAGTTCTCACGAACGAAGGTTCCTGGTCAAGCCGGCCAGTTCGCGGACCGCCCGCTGGGTTTCGCGCGTCCCGCCCGCTACCGGATCGGCCGCAGCCTCCCGGCCCGCCGCGCTGGCCCCGGAGCCTGGCGCCGCCGGCACCGGGACCGCGCCGGTGACCCGGGTTCCTTCGCCCGGAGCCGACTCCACCAGCAGGCGGCCGCCGAATGCGCCCATCCGGTCGGCCATGTTGCGAAGCCCGGCGCCGGGCCTGCGGCCCCTGGGGTCGAATCCCGCGCCGTCGTCGATCACCTCGAACGTGAGCGTGCCGGGGTCCTCTCGCACCCGCAGCCGGACCGTGGCCCGCTCCCCCGCGTGCTTGCACGCGTTCTGCAGGGCCTCAAGGCAGCAGAAGTAAACCGCCGCCTCGATGCCGGCCGGGTACCGGCCGAGCGACGCGGCCCGCACCGTAGCGGGCAGCGTGGAAAGCCGGGCCGCGTCCGACAGCGCGGCCGCCAGGCCGTTGTCGCGCAACTGTGGCGGGTAGATCCCGTGCACCAGGTTCCGCAGCTCCTGCGCGGTGTCCTTGAGCTCGGCGCCGAGGTCCTCGAGCAGTCCGGCCAGGTCGGAGTCCTGCCCGGCCACCGCGCCGGCCAGCAGCAGCTTGACCGCCAGGGACGTGAGGTGCTGCTGGGCGCCGTCGTGCAGGTCGCGCTCGATGCGGCGGCGCTCGGCATCGGCGGCGGCCACGATCCGCGCCCGCGAGGCCTGCAGCTCATCGTTGGCGCGGCGCAGCCCCTCGAGCGAGCGCTGCAGAGCGGAATGGAGCTGCAGCAGGACGTGCGCACACGACACGACGAGCAGCAAAGCCGCGTAGCAAACCGATGATGTGGACAGCGCCACGGCCCCCCTCCGGTGAGATACTCCCCGGCCGCGGCCCTGCCCCCATCCGTTTGCCGGTCCGCGGACGGCAACTGCGCTCAGCATCGCCAATCCGCCGCCGGGCGGTCAGTCACGCAGCCGACAGCGCAGCTGTCAGGTTGGCGACACCTGACCGGTGACGCGGGCCGCAGGCCGGGTAGGCGCCGCGGAGTCTCGGGCCGGACTCTGCTCGACGGGGCTGTTGAAGAAGTCCGCCAGCAGCGACAAGGCGCCGCGCGAGCTGGCCGGCAGATCGCCGAGCACGGCGGCGACCGGCGAGCGGCCGGCCAGCGCGTCGGCCACCTCGGCCGCGGGCGGCCCCGCAACGGTCACTCGGGTCACGCTGAGCGTGACGCCGCCCCGGCGGTCCAGATCGAAAAGGCCACCGCCGTCGCCGCTCAGCTGCAACGTTTCCCGCACCGGGTCGCCGAAGACCGCGGCCACCGCGGCGGCGGTAAACAATCCGTACGCGGTCGCGTAGGCGGTTGCGTCGCCGTCGGTGGGATGTTCCATGCCTCGCGGAAGCAACACGTCGCGCTCGTGGAGCCACGAATCCCACAAGCCGTGCAGCACGCGAACCGTCCAGTCCATCGGCCCGTACGGCAGGTGGACGTCGAAGCTCGTGCCCGCGGCGAGCCGAGCACGATCGCGGGCGAGCCGTTCGTCGGTCGTGGCCAGGAAACGGCGGAACGTGGCATCGGGTGACTCCCCGGCCGACGCGGTCAGCCATTCACGGGGCGTGATTCTCGGGTCGTAGCCTGCCGCGATGTCGAGCATGCGGTCATCCGGGCCAAGGGCGGCGGCTCTGACATTGGTATCGCACAGGTGGCGGATCACGTCGTGCGCGGACCAGTCGGTGCAGCGGGTCGGGGCCGCCCAGTCATCGGGACCAAATCCGCGCAGGACCGTGACGAACCGTCGCCGCTGCTGGCCGAACACGTCCAGCAGGCGCTCCGGATCGACATCGCACGCTCCCGCGGTCTGCAGTAGCAGCGTCCCGGGTGGCATGGAAGCGACAGTTCCTCTCATCGGCTCCCGCGGGTACCAGGCAGATCGCACGATGCCGAAATCGCGAGGAGACGATGTGGAGACCACGTGAAGGTCATGGGGACGATTCGCCGGAAGGTGGCCCGGCGCAGGACTGGGCGTTACGCTGCGTGAAGGGCCAGGCGGTGGGGCGTGGCGGATGCCGCGTCCAGGGGAGGGGACCGCGGTGGGCGAACGGTGGGATGCGGCAGTCGCCGTGGCTGGGGAGGAACCGCCGGCGAATCTGTCGGCGGCGGTTGCCGAAGAGCTGATCGCGCTGTGGAGCGATCTGAGTGAAGCGTTGCACCGGGCCGCCGGGCGGTGCTGGTCACTGGAGTGCGACGGGCTGGTCGTGCGGATCGTCATGCTGAGCCGCCTGGCCGGCGCCACGCCCTGGCAGCATGTGCCGGCGTGGTTGCTGGCCGACGGCACCTACCAGGGCATCCTGCGATCCGCGGGCTTCATAGTCGCGCTGCCGGGCACCGCCGGGACGGACGACGCGAGCCGGCCGGCCCGGCCCGGATTCCCGGCCGCATCGGCCACTGAGCCGATGATCACCACGTAGCCCGAGCAGGCTTAGTCTCGGAGCCTGCTGAGGATGCGGGCCAGTCCGGCGCGGTCGGCCGGGCCGAGGCGGCCGAAGATGCGCCCGGCTTCGATCCCGCCGGTGGCGCGGATCTCGGCCAGCGTATCGGCGCCGCGTTCGGTCACTTCGACCAGGATGGCGCGCCGGTCGGCCGGGTCGGGGCGCCGCCGGACCAGGCCCTGGGCCTGAAGCGCGTCCACGACTTCGGTGGCGGTGCGCGGCGCGATCTGCAGGCGATCGGACAGCTCGGACAGCCGCATTGTCTCGTGCCGGGCCAGCGTGCGCAGGGCGCGCAGGTGGGCAGGAGTGACGCCCCACGGCGCCAGCGTCTCGGCTGACTTCTCGCGGAGCTGGCGCGCGACGGCCATGAGGGCTTCCGACAACGCCTCATCGCCGGCTGGGTCAGCGGGCCCGGGCTGGGCCGGCTCGTCGCGGTCGGAGGTCACGGGAATACAGTAGCAGTGGTTCTCGCTATAACCTCATATTGAGGTGACCTCATAAAGTCGGACGTACCCTGATGGAAGGAACCGCGCTCTTGGCATCGCCCCACACGAACCGGGACACCCCCGGCCGGGACCGCAGCCCCCGGACCGTTACCGCTGCCGAAAAGGCGCAAGCACGCGAGGTATCGCTGCGCCGCATCGGGCGACTGTTCGCCCCCCACCGGTGGCCGCTGGCCATCGTCACCGCCCTCATCGTGGCCTCCTCTCTGGTCGGGCTGGCCTCGCCGTTCCTGCTTCGCGCCGTCATCGATAAGGCCCTGCCGGAGCAGAACCTGCGGCTGCTGGCCTGGCTGGTAGCCGCGATGGTTGCGGTCGCCGCCGTCACCTCGGCGTTCGGCGTCATCCAGACCTGGATCAGCACCAGGGTCGGCCAGCACGTCATGCACGAGCTGCGCACCAGCGTGTTCGCGCACCTGCAGCGGCAGTCGATCGCGTTCTTCACCCGCACCCGTACCGGCGAGGTGCAATCCCGAATCCAGAACGACATCGGCGGCATGGAGTCGGTGGTGACCTCGACCGCGACCTCCATCGCCTCGAACGTCACCACCGCGGTGGCCACGGCCGTCGCCATGGTCGCCCTGTCCTGGCGGCTGTCACTGATCTCGCTGGTCGTCATGCCGCCGGCCATCTTCCTGACCCGCAAGGTCGCCAAGATGCGCCGGGCCATCACCACCGAGCAGCAGCGCGAGCTCGCCGACCTGAACGTGACCATCGAGGAAGGGCTGTCGGTCAACGGCGTCCAGCTGGCCAAGACGATGGGGACCGGCCCGGCCCTGGTGCGGCGGTTCACCGGCTCCTCGGCCCGCCTGATCGACCTGGAGCTTCGTTCCCAGCTGGCCGGACGCTGGCGGATGGCCTCGCTGAGCATCATCTTCGCCGCCATCCCCGCGGTCATCTACCTTGCCGCCGGCCTGCCGGTCACCGCGGCCACCGTCAGCATCGGCACCCTGATCGCGTTCACCACGCTGCAGAACAACCTGTTCCGGCCGATCACCGGCCTGCTCAGCACCGGCGTCTCGGTGATCAGCTCGCTGGCCCTGTTCGCGCGCATCTTCGAGTACCTCGACCTGCCGGTCGAGGTCGACGAACCAGCCCACCCGGCCAGCATCGACCCGGCCCAGGTCACCGGGCACGTCAGCTTCGAAGACGTCAGCTTCAGCTACCCCGGCGCCGACCGTCCCGCCCTGGCCGGCATCGACCTGGACATCCCGGCCGGCAGCACGCTCGCCTTGGTCGGCGAGACCGGATCAGGCAAGACCACCCTCGGCGCGCTGGTCGCCCGGCTCTACGACCCGACCAGCGGCACCGTCCGCATCGACGGCACCGACCTCCGCGACATGCGGCTGGCCGACCTGGCCGCCATCGTCGGCGTCGTCAGCCAGGAGACCTACCTGCTGCACACCACCGTGCGGGAGAACCTGCGCTACGCCAAGCCCAGCGCCACCGACGCCGAGATCGAGGCCGCCGCCCGCGCAGCGCAGATCCACGACCTGATCGCCAGCCTGCCCGACGGCTACGACACCGTGGTCGGATCCCGCGGCCATCGCTTCTCCGGCGGGGAAAAGCAGCGCATCGCCATCGCCCGCACGCTCTTGCGCGACCCGCGCGTGCTGGTGCTCGATGAGGCGACCAGCGCCCTGGACACCGAAACCGAGCGGGCCGTCCAGCAAGCGTTCGACACCCTCGCCCGAGGCCGCACCACCATCACCATCGCGCACCGGCTGTCCACCGTCCGCAACGCCGACCAGATTGTCGTGCTGGACCACGGGCACATTGTCGAGGCCGGCGACCACACCAGCCTGCTGGCCGACCAGGGCCGCTACGCCGAACTGGCCGCATGAATCCTGGTCCGGCCGGGGGGCTGTCACCGTGCCCGCGACACGCCGTGGGCCCGGACCACGGTGCAGGCAGCCTAGAACATGTATTCTAGAGAACTGCCTTAAGCAGGTAGGGACGATACAGGAGCGGAGCAAGTAGTTGATCAAGACAGCGAAGCCTGGGCGTGACGGGACAGTGCGGGTCACCTTCGTGCTCCCCCGGGATATGCCCAGCGGGGCCGTGTCCGTCGTGGGTGACTTCAACGGCTGGGATCCGTTGGCTCATCCACTGCGCCAGCGCACGAACGGTACCCGCAGCGCCACGGTGACGGTCACGGCCGGCCGCACGATGCACTTCCGCTACCTGGCCGAGGACGGGATCTGGTTCGACGACGACGCCGCCTCGCACAAGGATGCTCAAGGCGGATACGTCACGGTCTAGCCCCGGGCCGCCACCCAGCCGGCGTCGGGCCAGTAGGGCCGCTGGGGGCCGACCGCCTGCTGGAACCACGGGAACGACCTCGGGCTGCACCCTGGCGGTGACGGTCGGTCTGGTGACAGCCGAGCTAGCCCGGCGGCTCGGCATCAAGCCGACTTTCGAGGAGTTCGCGGCCGTGCCCACCGACCGGCTCGTCACGGCCCAGAAGCAACTGTCCGACGACATCGCCGTCGCCCCCGACCCGGGCCGGTGGCGTGAGATCTCCGCCAACATGATGGCCTTCGAGCCGGTGGTGGACGGCCAGACGCTGTCTGCCCTGCTGACCGACTGGTTCTTCAAGATCCCGGCGATCCGGCACCTGGCGACGGGCACCCGAGCAGATCGAGGTCGCGCACGCAGAAACCGTGGTGCGCCCACTCCTCGTCCAGCACCACGTGCACGCACTCGAGCACCGACTTCCCTCTGGCGTACGGCGGCCAGCCCGGGCCTGCCGGCACTGGCGCGGGCGCCGACAGCTCACCGGGCGTCACGGTCGACAGCCAACGCTCCAGCTCGGCACCCTGCGCGTCGCGCACGGCCAGGACCTCGTCGAGGCTCGGGGTCGCCGCTCGATCCAGGCCCTGCTCCTCTTGGTCGGGGACGAACTCGGACGCCAGCCCGATCGCGGTGAATGGCTCGGTCGATCCCCGGCAGCAGCGACGGAACCACGAGTCGTGCACGAACACCAGATGACGCAGGGTCTCCACTGCCGACCACTCGCCGCCGACGCGCTGCTGCTCCGAACCCTTGGGCATCCCTGGGAGCCGCCCGAGCGTCGACGCCCAGTCTGCCCGCAGCTGCCGAGAGGCTTCCTGCAGGTCGGCCGGATCGGCCGAGCGGATCAGCAGCCGCACTGGATGGCGACGGTCGAGCTCGGCCTCGACGTATGACGTCACCTCGACTCCGTTAACCACCAGGTTGCTGACCAGCCCGTCGATGACAGCGTCCTGCATCACCACCCCGATCAGACGGGCGCGAGTCAAGTCGCACTCCCGGAATTCGGCCTCAGTCAGGTCCTGGTCCTCGAATCTCGCCATGCCCGGCAGTATCCGCCGGCGTCCTGACACCCCGCGCCACGACTGCGGGTCGCGAACCGCCGTGGTGGACCCGGAGACTGCCACCGGGTAGCCGAAGAAGTCACCCCGGCGCCGTCGGTCCTTCTTCGCAATGTCTTTGTCATCCTTCTTCCCGCGCGTGCTTGGGCAGCAGGAAGACGAAGGTGAAGGCGGCTGCCAGGGGGAGGAGGCAGGCCCATGCGGTGACCCGGAGAGCGTCGGTCGCCGGGTGGTGTTTGAACAGCGCGAAGAAGATGGTGCCGAGAACCGCAACGCCGAGCGAGGTCGACAATTGCTGCGAGGCTTCCATGACGCCGGACGCCGATCCGACCTCGTTCGTGCTGACTGCGGCGATGATGAACTGGATGAGCTGGCCGAGCACGATGCCGACTCCCG
>Ga0335073_10013723_pt1 | contig 11361 bp, 7 predicted proteins | sample Lox_Sample_22_FD_207093 | JGI IMG/M metagenome (GOLD analysis project Ga0335073, IMG submission 207093) | Soil microbial communities from Loxahatchee National Wildlife Refuge, Florida, United States - Lox_Sample_2.2 | ecosystem: Environmental > Terrestrial > Soil > Wetlands | place: USA: Florida... | reverse complement strand
GTCCACGCCTCGCGTGCGACGTGCGGTCCGTCGGGCTTGGGCACGTACCAGTCCGCACCGCTGTAGAGCCAGACGTCGAGCTTGAACGACGACATCATGTTGGTGACAGGGACGATCAGGTCCTCCGGCAGCACGCGCTGCTCGATCACGGACATGTCGCGGTTGACCAGCAGTCCGCCGTTGAAGGCCGCGATCGGCGTCTGCAGGTCCAGGGGCTCGATCAGCATCGCCATCCCGCGCGGGGGCCGCCCGCTGGTGATGGCGAAGATCACCCCGGCGTCGTGGAGCTTGTGGACGGCCTGGATGGCCTTGTCGGTGAGGATCTTGTCCTTGGTGACCAGCGTGCCGTCGACATCAGCCAGCAGCATCCTGACCGCCGGCCTGGTCATCGCGACACCTCGGCGCCGCGGTACGCGTCGATGACGTCTCGGTAGCGAGCGGCGATGCGGTCCACCGCCTGCTCCCGCGATGCCTTCCCGGCAAGGAAGTCCTTCAGCGCTTCCTCCCACAGCGTCCGGCCGACCGCGAAGCCATCGAAACCGTCGACCGAGGCCCCGATCGTGACCCACTCGAGGACCTGCGGTTCGTCCGCGCCGCGGCCAAGGACGATGCACTTGACGCCGTCCCGGCCGCCGGTCCGCGCCTGCGCCACGACCGCTTCACAGTCCGCGGCCGCATCGAGGCCCTCGATCTTCCAGATGTCGGGCTCGACGCCGCCGGCCTGCAGGGCCGCAATCGTCTCGATGACAAGCTTCGGGCGCAGCCGGCGATCGTAGTCGCGCTGGTGCCCGTCGAACTTGTCGAGCTGGGCGGCGGTAGCCGGCACCAGAAGTTCGAACAGGAACTTGCGATTCCGTTCGCCCAGCCACCGGCTCAGCCTGGCCAGCCGGGCGGTCTGGCGCTTGTTGAGCTCGGCGTCGCCCTCGGGGTTGTACCGCACCAGGACCTTGGCGAACGTGGGGTCGAACGACTCGATGTGCGCCCCGAAGTCCTCGCCGTACTGGAACTCGAACTCCTCCCGGCCGGACCGTTCCACCGGCATCGCGAGTGGTATGCCCTCGGCCTTCGCCTGGCGGGCGACGTCGGCTCCGAACTCCTCGTCTACCAGTACTCCGCTCGCGCTCGCTGGTGCCCCGGCTGCCCGCGCCTGCTCGTGAGCATCGAAGATGATCTTCTTGACCGAGATGATGCCGTCGCGCACGTTGTCCGAAACCGGCTCGGTCGCCCCGAACAAGTCATGCTCGAACGAGCCACGGTGATCGAAGGCCATCAGGTACAGCGGCTTGTCGTACCCGAGCATGCGTGCTCCTTCTGGTCGGACGACCTTCTCAGCCGGAGTTCGGCAGATGCCAGCGGAAGGGCTCGATCAGCTTGGTGACCGAGGACGGGCCCCACGATCCGCGCGCGTACGGCTCCACCGCGGGCGGGTTCTCCAGTAGCGGCTCGGAAATCTCCCAGAGCCGCAGGATGCCGTCAGAGGAGGTGAACAGGGCCTGGTCGCCGAGCATGGCGTCGAGAATGAGGCGCTCATACCCCTCAAGTGCATTGGCGACGGCGAATGAGTCGGCGTACTTGAAGATCATTTTCTCGCTGCCGAGCGTCATCTCAGCGCCCGGTTCCTTGGCGAGGAACTTCGAGGTTATCGAACCTGGGTCAGCGAAGTTGATGATGATCTCGTTACGCCGCCCGTCTGGGACGTCCTTGCGGTGCGTCTTGAACATCCGCAGCGGTGGCTCGTGGAAGCCGAGGGTGATCATCTGCTTGCCGGCGCCCATGCTCTTGCCGGAGCGCAGGAAGAACGGCACGCCGTGCCAGCGCCAGTTGTCCACCTCGGCCTTGAGCGCGACCATCGTCTCGGTCTGGGACTCCGGCGCCACGCCCGGCTCCTGCCGGTAGCCCTCGTACTGGCCCCGCACCACATGCCGCACGTCGATAGGCCGCAGCGCGTCGTAGACCTTCGCCTTCTCGGCCCGGAGCTGATGCGCGCTGAGCGCGGTCGGCGGCTCCATCGCCACGAACCCCAGCACCTGGAACAGATGCGTCACGACCATGTCCCGGTAGGCGCCGGTCTTGTCGTAGAAGTCGGCCCGGCCCTCGATCGACAGCGTCTCCGGCACGTCAATCTGGACGTAGGCGATGTGATCCCGGTTCCAGACCGGCTCGAAGAGGCCGTTGGCGAACCGGAAGGCCAGGATGTTGTCGACCGATTCCTTACCGAGGAAGTGGTCGATCCGGAAGATCTGCGACTCGCCGAAGACGGCGTGCACGGCATCGCCGAGCGCCATCGCCGACTGCAGGTCGGTCCCGAACGGCTTCTCGATGATCACACGGGACAGCTCGCTGGCCAGGCCCGAGGCACCGAGCATGGCGACCACCGAGGAGAACGCGGCGGGCGGCACTGCGAGATGGAACAGCCGCCGCACGGATCCGCCGATCTCCTTCTCCGCCCGGCTCACCTCGTCGGTCAGCGCGCCATAGTTGTCGGGGTCGGCGGCCGCGAAGGTCAGGTGCTGCTGGAACTCGTTCCAGAAGTCCGTCTCCTTGGTCGGCTTCGTGATGCAGAAGTCCTGGCAGGCCTGCTTGGCGTGGGCGCGGAACTCCTCGGTGCTCACCGCGAACTTGGTCGGCGAGCAGCCGACGATGTGGTACTTGCGCGGCAGCAGGCCGGCGGCGGCCAGGTGGAACAGCCCCGGCAGCAGCTTGCGCTTGGCCAGGTCGCCGGTCGCGCCGAAGAGCACGATGACGTGATCGTCGGGGCGATGACCCGAGCCGTGCGCGGCTGCCTTGCTCGTGGTGACTGTGGTCATGACTCCTCGCTATCCGCAGGGGGGTTATGGCCGCCAGCTCGGGCTGGCGACCGGGCACACGGAGGTTACGGAGCAGCGGATTGGTCGGCCATGATCAGCGAGCGCGTGGCCCGGACCCGGCCGGCCGGGATCGACTCGTCGCCCGCCAGCAGCTGTGCCATCGGGACCTGCTTGTCCGGGCCGGTCACTAGCCACAGCAGCTGATCGGCCCGGCTCAGCGCCGGATAGGTAAGCGTCATGCGCGGGTGGCCCTGATACGGCTGGGTCACGGCCACCAGCCTGTCGGTGACCCCGAGCACCGGGTCGCCCGGAACCAGCGAGGCCGTGTGGCCGTCCGGGCCGAGGCCGAGGTGCATCAGGTCGAAGCGCTCCGGCAGGTCTGCCGCGTAGGCGGCTGCCCCGCCGTCGAGATCCGCATCGTTCACCGGCATCGGATGCACCCGAGCCGGGACGTCGCCGATGCTCTCGCGCAGGTGCGTGAGATTCCGGTCCGGGTCGCCGTCCGGCGCGACGCGCTCGTCGACCTGGTACAGGTCCACATTGTCCCAGGGCATGTACTCGGCGCGCAGCGCCGCGAACATGGCCCACGGCGTGTGCCCGCCGCTAACGGCGAACGTGAACCGCCCGCGTGCCACGACCGCGGCCTTGGCCAGGGCGAGCACGTAGCTGGCGGCCATCGCCGCTAGCGCGTTGGCGTCCGGCGCGATTTCCGTATCGTGCTCCATGCGCTTAGCCCGTCTTCTCGGCGTGCCCGCCGAACTCCGAGCGCATCGCCGAGAGGACCTTGTCGGTGAAGTCGCCGAGCCCGCGCGACTCGAACCGCTCGTACAGCGACGCGGTGATGACCGACGCCGGGACGCCCTCCTCGACCGCGGCAAGTACGGTCCATCTGCCCTCGCCGGAATCCGACACCCGTCCCTCGAATTTGCTGAGCTCCGGGTCGGTGGCGAAGGCGGCCGCAATCAGGTCGATCAGCCATGAGCTGATGACCGAGCCGCGCCGCCACACCTCGGCCACCTCGCCGACGTCGATCTGGTACCGGTACGCCTCTGGGTCACGCAGCGGCGCGGTCTCGGCGTCTGCCTCCTGCCGGTGCAGGCCGACGTCGGCGTGCTTGATGATGCTCAGGCCCTCGCCGATCGCGGCCATCATGCCGTACTCGATGCCGTTGTGAACCATCTTGACGAAGTGCCCGGCGCCGTTCGGCCCGCAGTGCAGGTAGCCATGCGGCGCCGTGCTGCCCGTGCCGTCAGACTGTGGCAGGCTCCGGCCCGGGGTCGGCTCCGCGCTGCCCTCGCCTGGTGCGATGGTCTTGAAGATCGGGTCAAGGTGCTTGACCGGCTGCTTCTCGCCGCCGATCATCAGGCAGTAGCCACGCTCCAGGCCCCAGACGCCGCCGCTGGTACCGCAGTCCACGTAGTGGATCCCGGCCGCCTTGAGCTCCTTAGCCCGCTCGATGTCGTCGCGGTAATAGGAGTTGCCGCCGTCGATGACGATGTCGCCCTTGGCCAGCAGCGGCTTCAGCTCTTCCAGCGTCGACTGCACGCTCGCGGCGGGGATCATGACCCAGATGACGCGCGGTTGCGAGAGCTTGCTGACGAATTCCGCCAGGTCGGACGCACCGGTCATGCCCTCGGTCTCCAGTTGCCTGACGATCTCTCGCGTGCGGTTGTAGCCGACACACGTGTGACCGTCGCGCATCAGCCGGCGCACGAGGTTCGCGCCCATCCGGCCGAGGCCGATCATGCCCAGCTGCATTGGCGTATCTGTTGGCATCGCGGTTAGCCTTTCTGATGCTTGAGCGCCCGGTACCGGCGGATCAGGGCGTTGGTCGAGGAATCGTGGTGCAGCTCAGGCTCGCGGTCTGCCTCGAGCTCGGGCGCGATCTGGTTGGCCAGTGCCTTCCCCAGCTCGACGCCCCACTGGTCGAAGGAATCAATCTCCCAGATCGCGCCCTGGGTAAACACGCTGTGCTCATACAACGTGATCAGCGAGCCGAGCAACCGCGGCGTCAGTATCTCGGCCAGCATGACGTTGCTCGGCCGGTTGCCTGGCATTACCCGGTGCGGCACGACGTTCTCCGCCGTGCCCTCGGCCCGGACCTCCTCCGGGGTCTTGCCGAAGGCCAGCGCCTGAGCCTGCGCGAACACGTTGGACGAGAGTATGTCGTGGTGCTTGCCTAGCGGGTTAAGTGACTGGCCGAAGCCAATGAGATCGACGGGTATGAGCTTCGTTCCCTGATGAAGCAGCTGATAGAAGCTGTGCTGGCCGTTGGTGCCAGGCTCGCCCCAGAACACTGCCCCGGTCTGGTAGTCAACTGGCTTCCCGCCGAGCGTGACGCTCTTGCCGTTGGACTCCATCGTGAGCTGCTGCAGGTAGGCGGGGAACCGCTTGAGGTACTGGTCGTAGGGCATTACGCCGACGGTCTGAGCGTCGAAGAAGTCGCCGTACCACACGCACAGCAGCCCGTGCAGCACCGGCAGGTTCTGCGCCAGCGGTGCGGTCCGGAAGTGCTCGTCCATGGCGTGCGAGCCGGCCAGCAGCTCTCCGAAGTTGTCCGGGCCGATGGCAATCATGGTGGACAGGCCGATGGCGGACTCCATCGAGTACCTGCCGCCGACCCAGTCCCAGAACCCGAACATGTTGCTCGTGTCGATGCCGAACGCCGCAACCTTCTCGGCGTTGGTCGACACCGCGACGAAGTGGCGCGCGACCGCTCGCTCGTCACCGAGCTCGCCGACGACCCAGTAGCGGGCGGACGTCGCGTTGGTCAGCGTCTCCAGCGTGCCGAAGGTCTTGGACGAGATGATGAACAGGGTCTCGTCCGCGCGCAGGTCCCTGGTCGCCTCCACGAAGTCGGTGGAGTCGACGTTGGAGACGAAGCGGAACGTGAGCTCCCGGTCGGTGTAGTAACGCAGTGCCTCGTAAGCCATCACCGGGCCGAGGTCGGACCCGCCGATCCCGATGTTGATGACGTTGCGGATGGGCTTGCCGGTGAAGCCCTTCCACTCACCTGAGCGGACCTGGTTCGCGAACGCGCGCATCTTGTCCAGTACGGCGTGCACTTCCGCGACGACGTCCTGGCCGTCGACGACCAGCTTCGTGCCCGCGGGCATTCGCAGCGCCACGTGCAGGACCGCGCGGTTCTCCGAGACGTTGATGTGCTCCCCGGCGAACATCGCGTCCCGGCGCTGCGGTACACCGGACTCCTCCGCCAGCTCGACCAGAAGCTGCATCGTCTCGTCGGTCACGCGGTTCTTGGAGTAGTCGAGGTAGATGCCCGTGGCCTCGGCCGTCAGGCGCTCGCCGCGTCCCGGGTCCCGGGCGAACAGCTCGCGGAGGGTGCGGCTGCCGATCTCGGCGTGGTGGCGTTCTAGTGCAAGCCAGGCCTTGCGCTCACGGAGCGGGACCGGGGTCATCGGCGTCTCCTTCGGTGGACTCCACGTCCTATCCCAGCACGGACGGCGACGCTCATGCTGCCCGCCCCGCCATGCAGTACACACCGCTCGCGATGCTGCCACGCGCGGGCAGGTCAGCTCCGTCCGGGAAGTGCACACTTGGTGAACCTGGGGCCACCGGCTGCCGTTGGACATAGACATGAGTACTCAGCTGAAAAACGGATCCGGCTCACGGCTGACGGCGGCGCCGGCGTTGCCAGGGATCCTGTTCAGGCTGGCGGGAACGGGGTTGTTGTGGGCAACTGCCGCCCTGCACCTGGATCTTTACCTGACTGGCTACCGGACAATCCCGACGATCGGCTGGCTCTTCCTGCTGCAGATCGTGGCGGCGTTCGGGTTGGGCCTTCTTGTCCTGGTATCGCGCAGCAGGCTGGTGGCGGCTGCCGGTGCCTTGTTCGCGCTGGCCACGCTCGGCGGGTACCTGCTGACCGTTCAATTCGGGCTATTCGGGTTCCGCGAGGTGCGCACGACCGCAGGGATCGTGGCCGGCATCGTCGAGGTTGCGGCCTTCGCGGTGCTGGCGGTGTACGCGGCCGCGCCGCCGGAGCCAGATGCGGGCGCCAGGCATGCCGGCTCTCGACTGCCGCTTGGCCTCAGCGTCAGCCGTGCGCAAGCCGCTGCGGGCACGGTCGCGGTATCGGTGGTGGCCCTGGCGCTCATGGGCGGCGCGCTGGCCGGTGCCGGCACGGGCACGGGTGCCGGCTCTGGCAGTCAGGGCGGCTCTGGTGCCTCGGGGTCGGCGCTACGTACCGCCAGCGTCGGGGGCGTGACCGTGCTGACCAACGCGCGTGGCCTCACCTTGTACTGGTTCGCGCCGGATACTCCGGACAAGTCCGTGTGCAACGGCTCGTGCGCGTCGTACTGGCCTCCGGTGCGCGGACCGGTCACTGCGGGACCGGGCGTTACCGGGCGGCTGAGCACGATCAAGCGCGCCGACGGCTCCGTGCAGGAGACCTACGACGGGCATCCGCTCTACACCTATATAGGTGACTCCGGCCCCGGCCAGGCGCACGGCAACAACCTCAACCTGAACGGCGGCCTCTGGCACGAGGTGCCCGTCAGCGGCTAGCCGGCCCTGCGTTCTTCGCCCGCTGCGCGAGCATCTCCGGTTCGCTGGCCACGTATCACGGCTCCGGTACGCTTTCCCGGCCGGTTTATACCGGTATGGGTGTACCGGATCCGTGAAATGCCTTCTTCAGTCCGGGGCCAGGTCGCGGGGCGTGAAAATGCCGGCTGGCGCGGGTGGTCACGGGCTGTGCTTGCTGCCGCGCGGTGGCTGGTGTGGCTGCGAGCCTGCGGCGGGGGTTGCCAGGATGGGGGCGGGCTGCCCGTGACGCCGATCGACATTGCGACGTGATCCCGTTGAAATGCCTGGCGCCGGGGCCTTGACCTGAGGGTCGCCTCTTGTTGCCTTGAGCACGACGGTCTGTCTTGCGGCGTACCGCGCTGACCGGGGCCCCCGGGCAGCCTGCTGGTTATCCCATCGGGACAAGCATAGGGAGGCCGCGGTGAGCAAGCCGCAGGTTATCGACGATCAGGAACATGAGCGGGTGTTTGAGCGGGTGGCCGCGGTCGATGTGGCCAAGAAGGACGGGATGGCGTGCACCCGGACGCCGCATCCGTCGCGCCCCGGCAGCCGCCGGTCCACCGTCTGGACGGTGCCGGCGACGGTGCCGGCGGTGCGCCAGCTGGCCGGACAGCTGAAGGCCGACCGGATCCAGGAGGTGACGCTCGAGTCGACCAGCGATTACTGGCGGATCTGGTTTTACGTGCTGGAGGCGGCGGGCCTGGACGTGCAGCTAGTGTCGGCCCGGCAGGCCCGGCAGCTGTCGGGGCGGCCCAAGACCGACCGGCTGGATGCGATGTGGCTGGCCCGGCTGACCGAGATGGGGCTGCTGCGGCCCAGCTTCGTGCCGCCCGCGCAGATCCGCGCGCTGCGGCAGTACACCCGGGCGCGCACCCACCTGACCGGCGACCGGACCCGCTGCTTCCAGCGGCTGGAAAAGCTGCTGGAAGACGCTCTGATCAAGGTGTCGCCGGTGGTGTCCACGCTGGCCACTGCGTCAGCTCAGGACATGATCGCCGCGATGATCGCCGGCGAGCGTGACCCGCAGGCGCTGGCCGCCCTGGCCCGGGGCCGGATGAAGGCCAGGCACGACGCCCTGGTGGCCGCGCTGGATGGGATGTTCGACGACCACCACGGCCAGATCGCCCGGCTGCTGCTGGACCAGATCGCGTTCTGCGACGCCCGGATCGCCCGGCTCACCATGCTGATCAGCGAGCAGCTCGCGGTGATCAGCGATGGCTGGGGCGTCGACGCTGACGGCACCACCGGGCCGGTCGCCGGCACCAGCGACGACGCGACGGTACTCAGCGCGGTGGCCCGGCTGGATGAGATCCCCGGCATCAGCGCGGAGCTGGCCGCCGCCATCATCGCCGAGTCGGGTAGCCCCGGTGCGTTGCCGCACCGAGGCCCCCTCAGAACCGTGCGGGCCCGTTATCCAGGCACACGGCTCAAGCAAGCCCCGAGGGCGTTGTTGCGGGCTGGGATGCTGGCATCCTGCGTTTGCGGGCCTGAAGCTCGCGGCGGCAGGCGGCGTGTATCAAGCGGGTTCGGACACCGTCCGGCGGGCCGTGCCCGTCCTGGTGGACGAGGTAGTCGGCGGCGATCGCCCTGCGGACCACGCTCAGCCACCAGCGTTCCCACTCCCGGGGGGACTGGGGCTGGTCGGCGGTGAGCAGATGGTCGCGGCAAAGCGGGCAGCGCCCGTCCTGCCTGGTGAGCAGGCGCAGGTTATAGCTGTCCAGCGGGGGTTTGACCCGCCGCCGCCGGGTGGCCCAGTAGTCAGTCAGGTCCGGATCATCGGGCGATGCCGTGCCGGTGACCAGCTGGTGCCGGACGATGGGAGTCCAGGCGAACTTAATCAGGTGCGGGACGCTGCCGCGCTCATCAGAGCCTGCGCGGTTCCCGAACACCCACCGGTCGTTCCTGAACTTGTTGAACCTGCCGAAGTAGCGGCGGACGACCCACCGCTTCGGCTTTCCGCCGTGGGTGCGCTTGGCCCACCGGTAGGTGAGCTTCCACACGTAGTTGTCCAGGTCACCGAAAATCTTGCTGGACACCACTCCCTGGTAGTAGGCAGCCCAGCCCCGGATGACGGGGTTGAGCGCGGCGATGACCGCCGCCGCGTTCGAGCCGCGCAATGCGCGCATCTCGTCCGCGAGCCTGCTGCGGAGTCGCCTGACGGCCGCGCGGCTCGGCTTGATCAGCAGCTTGCCGTTTCGGTAGCGGCGGACGTTGACCCCCAGGAAATCGAACCCCTCGGTGAGGTGCACGATCTTGGTCTTGTCCTCGTTGAAGACAAGCCCTCGGGGAGCCAGCCACTTGGCGAGCTGCGCCTGGACCTGCTCGGCCTGCTGCCTGGAATGACAGCAGGCGACCAGGTCGTCGGCGTACCTGACCACGACAGGGCAGCCGGGCCTGGTATCACCGGCATTCCTGCCGGAGGTTTCATACCGGACCCCTGCGGCCGCCTCCAGCCCATGGAGCGCCACGTTCATCATTAACGGGCTGATCACGCCGCCCTGGGGAGTTCCCTCCTCGGTAGGCGCGAACGTTCCGTTCTCGATCACCCCGGCTTTCAGCCAGCCCGCGATCATGTCCCTGGCGGGGAACGATCCGAGCGCGGCGAGGAGCCGGGGATGATCGATCCTGTCGAACGCCGCCGACAAGTCGGCGTCTACGATCCACACCCGCTTGCTCTTGCCTTTCAGCGTGGTGAACAGCGAGGCGATCGCATCGGCGCAGCCACGGCCCGGCCGGAACCCATACGATCGGGGCTCGAACCGGGCCTCCCACTCAGGTTCCAGCGCGTGCCGGACCCGTGCCTGGTGGCAGCGGTCGGCGAGCACGGGAATGCCGAGCGGGCGACGTTTCCCATTGGCCTTCGGCACATACACGCGCCGGACCGGCACGGGCTGCCAGGAGGAGACTGTCTGGTGGACCCAGACCGCCATCTCCGCCCTGGCTTCCGACGACAGAGCTACCTGCCCGTCGATCCCGGCCGTCCTGCGCCCAGCGTTGCACTGCGTGACCTGCCGGACGCTAACCAGCGTGTTCGACCAGGACCGCAGCATCATCTTCTGCAGCGACCGGACCTGCGCCCAGTCCTGCTCCCGCGTCGCCTTGAAGATCCTCCGCCGCAGCCCCCTTACGTTGCCCTCGTGGGCGCGCCAGTCGATGGCGTCCCAGTCCAGCGCGTCCTCCGGTCCGTTCACCGTCACGGTGTCCAACTTGCCCTTCGGTTCGGGAGGCTTGATCAGCATCAGCGTTCAAAGGCTCACCTGCCCACGTCAGCACCCTTGCGGGCCAGCCACCAGGGCTGGTATCCGGCCGGTTATCTCAGGACCCCCGGCGGAGGGGCCGGGCGCGTTGTCCTAAGTTTCCCGCTGCCTTTCGGCCGCCGGCCTTGGCTTCTTGGGCATCCTGTTCCTGCCGGGGACTTCCGCTCCCCTCACGGTCGGCCTACCAGGCTGTGCCTGGACCCCGGCACGGTTTTCCACGTTCCGCACATCCGAGTCACGACCGGATTGGGTGCCCTCTTTACCCCGAGGCCCAGCGGTGCTCTCACGGCCGGTCCGATCCCTCCGGCCGCCGCTCGCCCCCTCTTCCAGGGGCCAGGCCCTATCACCCCGGTCCTGATCCCATCGCCCGGAGCTATCTATTACGAGGCGTCATCAAGGGTTCACTCGCGTTCACCCGCCCGGTCTTCTCCCTCGCCTGTGGGTCCTCAGATGGGACGAGGACCCCTTGGGCTTGATCCCCAGGGCTTCGCACCCCAGCAGGCAGGACCTGCGGCGCACGCCAGGGCGGGAGACGGGCAATCGAGCACTTGCCCGGAGCTACGCATCCGGCGCCATCACCGGACCTCCTCTCCGCGAGCTCACTCGCGATTTGCGACCTCGTGTCGCACGACCGGCCTGGACATGACCCGGTTCCCCGCCCCCGGTCACCTGGTGTCGTGGGCCGGGCTGTGCCCCCGCACCATCCAGTCCGGGCGCGCACCCGGCACGGCAAGAACCAGGGCAACGCCTAC
>Ga0335073_10013722_pt1 | contig 11362 bp, 5 predicted proteins | sample Lox_Sample_22_FD_207093 | JGI IMG/M metagenome (GOLD analysis project Ga0335073, IMG submission 207093) | Soil microbial communities from Loxahatchee National Wildlife Refuge, Florida, United States - Lox_Sample_2.2 | ecosystem: Environmental > Terrestrial > Soil > Wetlands | place: USA: Florida... | reverse complement strand
CCTGCTGCTTCTCCATCTCCATCTCGTAGAGCCGCGAGCGCAGCACGCGCATGCCTTTTTCGCGATTCTTAATCTGCGACTTCTCGTCCTGGCAGCTCACCACCGTGTTCGTCGGCAGGTGCGTGATGCGCACCGCCGAATAGGTCGTGTTCACGCTCTGCCCGCCCGGCCCCGACGAGCAGAATGTGTCGATGCGGATGTCCTTGGCCTCGATCCGGATGTCCACTTCCTCGGCCTCGGGCAGCACCGCCACCGTCACCGCCGACGTGTGCACGCGCCCCTGCTGCTCGGTCTCCGGCACGCGCTGCACGCGGTGCACGCCGCTCTCCCACTTGAGCTGCGAATACACCCGCGCGCCCTCGATGATCGCAATCACTTCCTTGTAGCCGCCCACCCCGCTCTCTGAGAGCGACAGCAGCTCCACCTTCCACCGGTGCTGCTCGGCAAACCGCGTGTACATGCGGAAAATCTCCGCCGCAAACAGCGAAGCCTCGTCGCCGCCCGTGCCCGCGCGAATCTCCAGGATCACGTTCTTTTCGTCGTTGGGGTCTTTGGGCAGCAGCAACACCTTGAGTTCTTCTTCAAGTTGCGGCTCTCGCGGCTCCAGCGCTGCAATCTCTTCCTCGGCCATCGCCCGCATGTCGGCGTCGGCCAACAAGGCACGCGCATCGGCGAGCCCCTGCCGCACCTGCTTCAGCTCGCGATACTTCTCCACCGGCTCCTCAATCTCGCGCAGGGCTTTGTTGGTCTTTTGGTACTTTTCGTGGTCGTTCAGCACTTCCGGCAGCGCCATCTGCGCCTGCAGCTCGTTGTAGCGCTGCTCCATCTGCTCCAAGCGGTCAATCATCGTCAGCTCCTCAATCGCGTCTCAGCCCGCATCGGGCGGCGCGTCGCCATTCGGTTCAATCTTGTGTGAGAAAAGGGCAGGGAACTGCGTGCGCGGCGGGAGCCGCTAGAGCAAAGCCGGGATGGGCTGGCGGAGATTCATCGCACTTTTTCTATTCTATCCCGAAATGATCTGCGCCGCGGATGCTTTGTTTGACGGCACGGCTTCCGTCGTGCCGAGAAAAGCAACAAAAGCGCCGGACTTTAGGCCCTGAGGACGAGAGCGTGAGCGAACCGGCACACGCTCGATCGGCACTCACTCGACTCGATGTCTTATCATGTTCCCCGATTGGGAATCGGCGATTCAGAAGTCCTATAGGGAGGCAGATCGAAATGAACCTGAATGAGCAGCCGCCCGCTGTATCGGCAATCAACGGAATCTCCCGGCGCGACGTGCTGCGCGGGACCGCGGCTGCGCTCGCCGTGGGCGGCATGGCGAAGGCCGGTTTCGCGCAGGCGGCAAGCGCCTCCGCGGCGGAAAACGGCAAGGCATTTCCCGGCAGGTTCCTGTGGGGTTGCGCCACCGCCGGCCATCAGGTGGAAGGCAACAACACTTCGAGCGATTTCTGGACCCTCGAGCACCTGCCCCAGAGCATGTTCAAGGAGCCCTCGGGCGACGCCTGCGATCACTATCACCTCTACGCGCAGGACATCGCCATGCTCGCCGACCTCGGCTTCAACACCTACCGATTCTCGCTGGAGTGGGCGCGCATCGAGCCCGAAGAGGGATTCTTCTCGAACGCCGAGCTCGAGCATTACCGCCGCATGCTCGCCGCCTGCCAGGAGCATCGCCTCACCTCGCTGCTCACCTACTCTCACTTTTCCGTTCCGCTCTGGTTCGCCAAGAAAGGCGGATGGCAGAATCCCGGCGCGCCCGACCTCTATGCGCACTTCTGCGAAAAGGCGACAAAGCATCTTGGCGATCTGGTCGGCTACGCTTCGACCTTGAATGAGCCGGATATTCCGCAGCTCCTCGATTGGTTCAATCTTCCCGGAGCGCCCCAGGGAATGAGCGTCGCCCAGATGATGCAGATGGCGCAGGGCAACGTGCGCAAGCAGCTCAATGCCCCCGAGTTTGCCGACTTCTTTCTCGGCGACCCAGTCAAAACACGCGATGGGTTGCTGGCCGCGCACGCCAAAGGAAGGGACGCAATGAAATCCGTCCGTCCCGGCATGCCGGTGGGATTCAACCTGGCCATGTCCGACGATCAGCCCGCGCCCGAAGACAGCCATCTCGAAGAGAAGCGCGCCGATGTCTACGGACCCTGGCTTGAAGCGGCAAAGCATTGCGACTATCTCGGCGTGCAGACTTACTCCCGCTCCATCGTCGGCAAAAGAGACCTGCCTGCGCCCCAGGGAGCGGAGTTGACCCAGAACGGCATGGAGTTTTACCCCGAGTGCGTAGAACACGTGGTTCGTTTTGCCGCCAAGGAGACTCGCGTCCCCATCTACGTGACCGAGAACGGCATTGCCACCGAAGACGACACGCGCCGAGTGGAGTATTACCGCCGCGCCCTCGCCGGGCTCAAGCGCGCCATCGACGATGGCGTGGATGTGCGCGGCTACGTTGCGTGGTCGCTGATGGACAACTTCGAGTGGCAGTCCGGATTCACGCCCAAGTTCGGCATCGTCGCCGTCGACCGGGCCACGCAGAGGCGCACCATCAAGCCCAGCGCCGCGTTCCTGGGCAACATCGCGCGCAGAAACGCGCTGTAACGGCCGCGTCGCCCACCCAAACACATTGGCCGGCGTGCGCACGGGTTCCGCGCCCGGGCTACTGGCAGAGCAACGTGAGATTTACGACATTCTCCTGCGCCACGCTGGTGCTGCCTTCCACTGTCAGCGCGTAAGCCAGCGTGCCGCCCGCGCTAACTGAGATCGGGTCGTCAGGCAGAGCGCACGAATGCGGACTCGAAGTCAGCGCGCAGCTCGGGAACGCAGTCTTCGTTCCGTTCAACATCAGTTCCACGCTGACCGACGTAAGCGCAGCGAGCCCATCTCCCGGATCGCTCACCGACCCGTACACCGCCTTTACGGTACAGGCTGCCGGAACGATGGTGAGCGACGGCGCAATATCACCCGCGCCGCCTGAAGATGGCAGGACAAGACCCGAAGTGAGTCCCAGCGTGAACGTTCCCGAGCCCGTGCCTGAGACGTTCTCACCGGAAAAATCAAAACTCTCCGTATAAACCGCTCCCGCACCCGCTGCACCAGGGGGTCCCGCCGGTCCCGTGGCTCCTTTGGGTCCCGTTGCGCCGGTCGCGCCTTTCACTCCCGCCGGCCCCGCAGGGCCCATTGGACCTTCAGGTCCAACCGCTCCCACGGTCACGGCGAACGTTGTCGATAGGCCGGCGCTGGTGGTCACGCCAAGCAGATAGGAGCCCGCCGCAAGCTTCGCCGGCAACGTTGCAACCACCGCGCTGTTGGTCGCGGACACGACCTTCAGAGCACTTCCGCTCAGGCTCACCTTCGGCGCGGTCTTGGCCGGTTCAAAGCTGCTTCCCACAATATCGATCTGGTTCTTCGCGCTGTTGACCGTCGCGCTCAGAATGGTCGGCGGCGTCGCGCTCCAGACCGGCCCCGCCGCAGAAACCTGCACCGCCAATGCAAGAACACACGTCCACCCGTGAGCATGCTTCAAGCCCATCAGAAGTCCCTCCTGTAGGTTTTCTCGAGATACGGCAGAATTGCACCCCAAGTATAGTCCTTTGCCAGTGCCGCCGTTGTGAAGTCCTGTCCCGCCGGCCTTGGATGATCCTCGGATTGCTCTGAGAGCGCCGGCGTTCTCGCCCGCACTTCTCGTCTCCGCGTCTCAGCAGCTTCCGGTTTTACGCCCGGCCGCCCGGGCCTGGAACCGGCGGCTACGCTTAAAATCGTTCCAGTGATCCGAAAAAACTGGCCGACGCAGGTTCCGGAATTCTGCGTCCAGCCTGCACTTAGGCACTCTTGAGTTTTGGGAATGAGGGGCTGATACGATGGCAAACGCATATGGCAGTGCCGATCGGTTGCGCATGAATTGTTTCCGTGGGTTGCTTTTAGCAACAGTCGCGCCATGTTTGCTATCGCACTCAATGGTTGCGCAAAGCACTCAGCGCGACGCGAACGTGAAAGTCGAAAGCGGCACGTTGAGCGGCGCCGTAGACGCAAATGGCGTGGCAGCCTATCTAGGCATACCGTTTGCACAGCCGCCAGTGGGTGAATTGCGCTGGCGTCCACCGCAACCGGTAGCTGCATGGACAGGTGTACGCGAAGCGAAAAAGTTTGGCGCCAATTGTATTCAGGATCATGGAACATTCGGTCCCTACACCACCGAGTTCATTGCCCAGGGAGAATTCAGCGAAAACTGTCTATTCCTGAATGTGTGGTCAGACGGAAACGCGAAGGGCAAGATGCAGCCCGTCATGGTCTACATCTACGGCGGAGCATTTATGGGCGGCTCTGGGTCGGTTGCGATTTACAACGGCGCTGAACTCGCGCGCAAGGGCGTTGTGGTTGTTACCATCAACTACCGTGTTGGCCAACTCGGCTTTCTGGTTCATCCTGAATTGTCAAAAGAGTCTGTGCACCATGTCTCGGGAAACTACGGTCTTCTCGACCAGATTGCAGCACTGCAATGGATCAAGAAGAACGCCCGCGCATTTGGGGGAGATCCGGCAAACGTGACGATCTTCGGTCAGTCTGCCGGCGCAATGTCTGTCGCGGATCTGATGGCATCTCCCCTGGCGCAAGGGCTGTTTGCCCGCGGCATTGAAGAGAGCGGTCCTGCCAACCTTCGGATGAACATGACGGGCGGCAATACGCTGAAGGCGCGGGAAGATGCCGGCGTGAAGTTTGCGGAGTTGGTGGGCGCTCACTCGCTCGCAGAGCTTCGCGCGTTGCCCGCCGATGTTTTCGGTCGTCCGGCGCCCGGCGGCATTCCTACTGGCGGCGGTCCAGTTACCGATGATTGGGTGATGCCCGCGCATCCACTCGAGCACCAGGTGCCCGTGATGGTTGGGATGGTGACTGGGGACGCGACGCTGTTTGCGAGCTTTGGGCCGCAGCCTCCGCCGACCGTAGCCGCTTTTCGGCAATCAGCGCAAAAGCAGTTCGGGCCCGCTGCGGATGAATTTCTGAAGCTGTATCCAGTGGCGCGGGATGCCGATGTTCCCGCAATGAAACAGAAATCCGCTGTGGATCAGGCGCGCGTCACCATTGATACGTGGGCTTCTGAGCAAGTGGGCAAGAGTGGCACGGTTTATACCTACTATTTTGACCGGCCGATTCCATGGCCGGCTCATCCTGAGTTCGGCGCCTTTCACACCGCGGAAGTTCCTTATGTCTTCAAGACGCTCAAGGTTTTGGATCGGCCGTGGGGAAAAGTCGACTACCAACTTTCCGACACAATGTCGACGTACTGGACGAATTTTGCGAAAACAGGAAATCCCAACGGAAATGGACTGCCTGCTTGGCCAGCCTACGCACCCGGAAGACACGTGACGATGGAACTCGGCGAGCACGTCGGCGCAATTCCCGTAGCCGAACCGGCCAAAGTGGACTTCTTCCTGAACTATTTCAAGCAGTCAGCAAACTAGGGGTTGGCAGACTCTCTGAGCTTTGAGTTGTGGTGAGTGGAGGGTCTGTTCTTGCGGTTGGTTTGACAGGGATCCAAGGACTCTGCTCCTTTGAGAAAATTGGCAGTGAGTCCGCTAGAGGGTGAGCAGAGAAATTGATTCCAGGAGAATATTCGTGCCAGATGAAATCACGCGTCGCGAAGCTTTGAAGGGCATTGCCACCTTGGCATCTGTTTCCATTCTGTCAGCAGAGGGATTGGCGGAAGCGGCCCCGGCAACTTCTACGCAAGCCTCCATTGAGCAGCGAGAGAGTCAATTTGATGAGGCCTGGCGCTTTTATCGGGGCGACGTCGCCGGGGCAGAAGACCCCTCGTTCAGCGATCTCAAGTGGCGCAAGCTTGAGTTGCCGCACGACTGGAGCATCGAAGATTTGCCGGCCCATCCCGAGACCAACGGCGAATCGGCCCTGTGGGATGACGCAGCGTGCCCGACGGAGATTGGGCCGTTCAGCAAAATACACAGCGAGGGCAAAGCGTCTACGGGCTGGATGGTCGGCGGTGTTGGCTGGTATCGGAAGACGTTCGTCACACCGAGCCATCCCAAAGGTGGTCGTGTTGCGATTCGCTTCGATGGTGTTTACATGAACGCCGAGTTCTGGATCAACGGAACGAAACTCGGTGAGCACCCCTATGGTTACACAGGGTTCGAATTTGATCTGACGCCTCACTTGAAAGAGCAAGGCGATAACGTGCTCGCAGTGAAAGTGAACAATGTGGGCAGGAATAGCCGTTGGTATTCAGGGTCAGGCATTTACCGGCATGTGTGGCTAACGGTTACGGGGGATGTCTATGTGCCCTTGTGGGGCGTCTCCGTCGCGACGAAGAATGCCTCGCAATCGGCCGCAACTCTTGCCGCGGACGTTAAGATTCAAAATCAAGCATTCGAGTCGAAGAATGTGAAGGTTCGCTTTCGACTACTGGATGCCGATGGTCACATTGCTGCTACATCCGAATTGAGCCAGAGCATTCCGGCGGGTGAGGGCGCAGACGTAAGACTGACGCCCGAGGTGAACCAACCTCGGCTCTGGTCGCCAAATTCGCCGAATCTTTACCGGGCTGAAGTTGAAATTCTGGTCAACGAAAAGCGCGTCGACCGGGTATCGATCAGCACCGGCATCCGAAACCTCGAATTTGACTCCGAGCATGGCATGCGCATGAACGGCGAGACCTTCAAGCTGAAGGGCGGTTGCCTGCACCATGGCAATGGCGTGCTTGGATCCGCCGCCATCGATCGCGCTGAAGAACGCCGTGTCGAATTGATGAAGGCAAACGGTTACAACGCCGTTCGCACCAGCCACAATCCTCCGTCGCCGGCATTTCTGGATGCATGCGACCGATTGGGCGTCATGGTTGTGGACGAAGCCTTCGACATGTGGGAGGCCGCGAAGAATCCTGAAGACTACCATCTCTACTTCAAGGAGTGGTGGCAGCGGGATCTGGATGCGATGGTACTTCGTGATCGCAACCACCCGAGCATCGTGATTTGGAGCATTGGCAATGAAGTTCCCGAGCGCGCGCAACCCGCGGGCGTGGCAATCGCCAAAAGACTTACCGACAGAATCAAGGAGCTTGATCCGACCCGACCCGTGACGCAGGCGGTTCCATTCGATATGGAGGGAATGATGCGGAACGGCAAGATGTCGCCATGGTCATATTCCGACGCAGCTTTTCAGTATCTCGGTGTTTCCGGCTACCAGTATGAGTGGAGGCAATTTGAAAAGGATCACGTTCGTCTGCCGGACCGCGTGATGGTGGAAACGGAGTCCTACCCGATCTTGACGGCAGAAATTTGGGAAGTTGTGGACAAGCTTCCGTATGCGATTGGAGACTTTGTCTGGACTGGCATGGATTACCTGGGAGAATCGGGCATCGGAGCCCCACGTCTGGCGCCCTCGTCCGCAGGCCGTTTCCCGGGTGCTCCACCAGCACCACCGCCAATGGCGCTGCCTGGTGGGCCCGATCTCCCCTTCCCGCAGGGAGTCGCGTTCGGCGGAACAGACTTCCCCTGGTTCAACTCTTATTGCGGCGATATCGATCTGATCGGAAACAAAAAGCCGCAGAGCTATTTCCGCGATGTAGTTTGGGACCGAAGCAAGCTCGAGATCGCCGTGTTGCGGCCAGTCACGCCGGGGCGAGAAGAACAAATCACGGCTTGGGGATGGTTCGACGAGCTGCGCAGTTGGACCTGGCCTGGACAGGAAGGCTTGCCCGTCACCGTGAGAGTTTACACAAAGGGCGACCGCGTACAACTACTGCTGAATGGCAAGGAAGTTGGAAACGCCGAAGTTTCAACAACGACCGACCTCCCCGCAAACAAAACGAAACTGACCGCTGTGTTTACTGTTCCTTACGCGGCGGGAGTGTTGAAAGCCATTGCGCTGAAAGACGGAAAGTCAATTGGAGAACAGAGCATCAAGACAGTCGGTTCTCCATACCGCGTGACCTTGCGTCCTGACCGTTCGGCGCTGAGGCGGAGCCGCAACGATCTCTCCTACGTCATGGTGAACATCGAGGATAAGGACGGAAACCTTGTGCCCGATGCGGTGGCCGAAGTGAACTTCAAAGTGTCAGGCGCCGGCGAACTTGCGGCGGTGGGTAGCGCCAACCCGAGAGAGATGGCGAGCTTCCGCTTGCCGCGCCGGCGAACGTTTCATGGGCAGTGCCTGGCGGTTGTTCAGCCTGCGGGAGCAGCCGGGGCAATCACATTACAAGCCACTTCGGAAGGCTTGCAGCCGAGTTCTGTAACCATCCGTGTCGGTGAATAGACTGCCGGGATCTTAAAGCACCACCTTGCGAAATCGGTTCGGGAAAAGAGAGGAAATGAAGGGCAGGAATACCAATCGCTAAATTCGATTAGAAGCACTCGATCACGTCGCACGCGTTCATCAGCGGCATCTGCAGCGTCGAATCGTGCTCGGGGTCGGAGTAGATCGTGATCGTTTCCGCCTTGTAGTCTTCCGGCTTCGCTGTCATGATATTCGGCACAAACGTCTGCGGATTGCGGTCATAGAGCGGAAACCACGTGCTCTGCACCTCCACCATCACCGTGTGCCCCGCCTTGAAGACGTGGTCCACGTCGTGCAGGCTGAAGCGGTACTCGCGCACGCTCCCGGCGCGAATCGGCCGCGGCGTCTCAAAGCTGTCCAGATAGCGCCCGCGGAAGATCTCCATGTTCGTCATCAGCTCGTAGCCGCGCATCTTCGCGTCGGGGTCGTCGTCCGGATACTCGTCGATCAGCTTCACGACCATGTCGTTGTCGGTCCCCGTCGTCGAGGCGAAAATATCCGCCATCACCTCGCCCGTCACCACCAGGTCTTTTTTGAGCACGGGCAGCTTCCACACCGCTACGTCCTTGCGGTCGGTGACAAAGCGCTGATCCTCGGTCAGCCAGGTGTACCACTGCGACCCCGGTCCATAGGTCGGCTGGATCGGCCGGTGCCGGTACGGAACCGGATTCGCCGGGTCGCTCACGTAGCTCGTCTTCGCCGGCGTCTTCGCGTCGCCCCAGCTCAGCTGGCCGTCCCCTTCCAGATGCAGGCTCTCCACCTGCGCCTCTTTCGGCGGAAAGTGCGAGTAGTACTTCCACTTGTTCGTTCCGGTCTCGAAGCTCGCCGTATCCTCCAGAGGGAAACCGGATGCGTCGCTCCCCGGCGCATCCTTAAGATAGTGCGCGAAAAACTTCGCCTCGATCTGCGCCCGAAACTCCTTCCCGATCGGCTCGCCATATTCAACGTTCCCGAGATGCCGGGTCGTCGCCGCCCACGACCCGTGCCGCCACGGCCCCAGCACCAGGAAGTTGATGTGGTTCGTGTCGAAAGGCTCCAGCGTCGCGTACTCCTCCTGCGACCCGTACATATCTTCCTGGTCGTAGGTGCCGCCCACCGTCAGCGTCGGCACCGCAACCGAATGCAGCACATTCTCCACTCCGTGCGCGCGCCACACGCTGTCATAGCTGGGATGGTCGATGAACCTCTGCCACGTCGGCAGCATCTTCGAGCCCGACTTCTTCACATCCTCGATAAAGCTTCCGCGATCGAGAAAGAAGTCGTACCCGTCCATCGCCTTCCCCTCCTTGTCTTTGCCATAGCTGACCTGCGAGTTCTCTTTGCTCGACTCCATCATTAGCCCGTAGTCGTACCCGTAGCTCTGCCGGAACGCCCCGTTATGAAAGAAGTCGTCGCCCATCCACGCGTCGATCATCGGCGCCTGCGGCGAAATCGCCTTCACCGCCGGGTTGGGATCGATCCCCGCCATGATCGCTGTGAATCCCGGATAGCTCGTTCCCACCACGCCCACGCGCCCGTTGTTCCCCGGCACGTTGGCCACCAGCCAGCCCACCGTATCGTAGGCATCGGTGCTCTCGTCGATCGCCTTCGGGTCGTGATGATCCTTGAGCGGCCGGTTCATCTCGAACTGGCCCTCGCTTTTGTATCGTCCGCGAATGTCTTCCACCACGTAGATGTACCCGTCGCGCGCCAGTTCCGGTCGGCTCGCAGAAAACGACGCGCGGTTCGTCCCATCGGCCCCGTAGGGCGTCCTCTGCAGCAGGATGGGCAGCGGCGCGGCGATGTCGGCGGGCTTTAGAATCACCGCGTGCAGCTTCACTCCGTCGCGCATCGGAATCATCGCCTCTGACCGCTGATAGTCGTGGAAAACGTGATGCACCGGCTCGCCCGTGCGCTTGAACACGCGGTCCGCCTGGTCTTTCAGCGACAGGCTTTCGCCATGGCCGGCCGCATCCAGCTTGAACTGGAGCGTCGTCCTGAACGCCGGCGCTTCGAACTCGACCTCGGAAACCGGCTTCAGTTCCATCGGCACCATGCGCTCCGACTCGATGACCAGCTTTCCGTCCTGCGCGTAAATGCTGTACGGCGTATCCGGCTCGTTGGGATCGGTATACTCGCCCGCCAGCGCGGCAAGCTTCGCATCCGTTTGCGCAGCCGCAATCGCACCCGGTCCATAAGCGTACGAAAGGACGAATCCAACACAAACCACAACGACAGCACAGCGCACGCGGATCAACGGAACGGCCTCCTCGGGAGAATCGAAGTCTTTGCCAGTTTATGACGGAAAAGACAGACCAGGACAAGCTTTGCATGGGCCCGACTCCAGCGTCATGTCCCCCCAATTCGCAACATCCATGCAGCGTCATCCTGAGCGCGGCAGGCCGCGTTCTTTGCGGCTTGCCAAGTCGAAGGATCTGCGGTTGCGGTTCTCTCTCTATGCCGGAATCTTCTGCGACACCCTGCGGGTTGCGTCTATCCCGTTCGGCATCGCTTCCGGTCCCTTCGCCGCCGCAGGTTTTCCTCTCCCTCGCGCATCGGCGCAGCAGCCGGATCGGCTCAGTGGCTATGCCCGTGATGCACATGCGCCTCGGCGCCGTTGGCCAACTCTTCCATCGGCACCACGCACCCTTGCAGCTCTTCGCAACCCGTGTGCTCAAACTGGATCGTCGTGTGGCTGATCTGGAAGTGGTCCTTCAGCACATGATTCAGCTTGAACAATATGCACGCGCTCTCCGACGGCGGAATATCGTCGATGGTCACGTGGCACGCCAGCGCCCGTGACTGCGATCCCAGGCTCCAGACATGCAAATCGTGCACGTTGATCACGCCTTCCACCGCTTCCATCCCGGCGCGCAAGTCGGCGATCGAGCATCCCCGCGGCGTCCCTTCCAGCAGAATATTCAGCGTCTCGCGCACAATGCCCACGCTCGACCACAAAATGAACGCCGCAATCAGCAGCGACAGCGCCGGGTCGATCCAGTTCTGTCCCGTGAACAGAATTCCCGCGCCGCCGGCAATCACCGCCGCGGTCGAAAGCGTGTCCCCGGCCATGTGCAGAAAGGCGCTGCGCAGGTTCACG
>Ga0335073_10013719_pt1 | contig 11363 bp, 6 predicted proteins | sample Lox_Sample_22_FD_207093 | JGI IMG/M metagenome (GOLD analysis project Ga0335073, IMG submission 207093) | Soil microbial communities from Loxahatchee National Wildlife Refuge, Florida, United States - Lox_Sample_2.2 | ecosystem: Environmental > Terrestrial > Soil > Wetlands | place: USA: Florida... | reverse complement strand
GCGAGCAACTGCGAGCCGGGTGCGTACTACCTGGTCAACAACTACGGGGCCGGTTACGACCGCGACGGCCATCCGCAGCCGCTGGGCGCCAAGGACTTCTACTATCCGCCCCAGACCGTGCCCACCATCGCCGCGGCGCTCGGCGCGCAGGGCGTGAGCTGGAAGTGGTACACCGCCGGGCGCGATGCCGCCGACCTGCAGCATGAGATGCGCACCCTGCACCTGTCGGCGGATGCGGCCGTGCGGCTGCAGTACAACGACATCGGCGATCCCCTGACGGGGTCCACGGCCGTGATGACCGACCCGACGCTGCGCTCGCGGCTCACTGACCTGCAGGCCTTCGACGACGACCTGGCCGACGGCACGCTGCCGGCCGTGTCGTTCGTGGTGCCCAAGAATCTCGACAGCGGCCATCCGGGATACTCGGTGCTCGCCAGCTACGAGGCCTTCGTGCGCACCATCGTCACGCACGTGCAGACCTACCCGAAGCTGTGGGCGCACACCGCCATCCTGGTCACGACCGACGAGGGCGGAGGCTACTTCGACAGCGGCTATATCCAGGTCCTGGACTTCTTCGGCGACGGGCCGCGCATCCCGCTGATCGTCGTTTCACCGTGGGCCCGGCGCGGCTATGTCGATCACACCTACGGCGATCACGCCTCCATCCTGAAGTTCATCGAGCACAACTGGCACCTGCCGCCGCTCTCCGCCCGCAGTCGCGACAACCTGCCCGACCCCACGGGCGATGATCCCTACCGCCCCGCGAACGGCCCCGCGGTGGGCAGCCTGCTGTCGTTGTTCGACTTCACGGCCCACCGCCCGGGCCATCGCCGTACCCGGCATCGGGGATACTGATGCCGCCGTGCACTGCGGCGCCGGCTGCAGTGCTGCTGCTGGTGTTGGCGCCAGCGTCGGCGCCGGCACCGGTGCCAGCCCGCATGGCTGCCACGGCTGCCACGGCTACCACGGCTACCACGGCTGCTACGGCTGCTACGGCTGCTGCGGCTGCTGCGGCGGGGTCCCTGAGCCCGCAGGCCGAGCTGGGCCGGCGGCTGTTCTTCGAGCAGCGGCTTTCGGCCTCGGGCCGGCTCGCCTGCGCCAGCTGCCACGATCCCGCGAATGCCTATGCGGCACCGGCGAACGCCGGCCCGGTGATGCGTGGCGGTGCCCGGCTTGCGCGCTGGGGGCTGCGCACCGTGCCCTCGCTGCGCTACCTGGACGATACGCCGCGCTTCACGCGGCACGGCTACCTGGACACCGGCGGCGATCGCGAGGACATCGGGCCGGCCGGCGGTTTCATGCTCGACGGGCGCGCGGACGACCTCGGGCGGCAGGCGCTGCTGCCGCTGCTCGATCCGGCGGAGATGGCCAACCGCAGCGTCGTTGAGCTGGCCGCCCGGTTGCGAAGCCTGTCCTATGCGGCAGAGTTCGCGCACGCCTTCCCTGCTGCCTCGGGGACCGTCACGGGCCCCGGGGCACTCGCCGCCATGGCCGCGGCGGCGCTGGCGCGCTACGAGCTGGAGGATCCGAGCTTCCATCCCTACAGCAGTCGCTTCGACCGCTATCTGCGCGGGCAGGGGCGGCTGTCCGCGGATGAACTGGCGGGACTGGCGCTGTTCATCTCGCCGTCGAAGGGCAACTGCGCCGCCTGCCACAGCGTGACCACCGGGCCGCAGGGGAGGCCGCCGGATTTCACCGACCACAGCTTCCACGCCCTCGGCGTGCCGCGTAATGCGTCCATCCCGGCGAACCGTGATCCGGGGTTCTTCGACCTGGGGCTGTGTGGACCGTTGCGCGTCGACCTTCGCGGCGAGCGCGGCTACTGCGGGTATTTCAAGACCCCCACGCTGCGCAATGCCGCGCGCCGGCGGTACTTCTTCCACAACGGGCGCTTCGGCTCGCTGCGCGAAGTGCTGCGCTTCTACGTGCGGCGCGACCTGGACCCGGCGCTGTGGTATCCGCGCACCCGCGGCCAGGTGCGCAAGTTCGACGACCTGCCGGCCCGCCTGCGCGTCAACGTCGACACTTCGGACGCTCCGCTCAACCGCGAGCCCGGCGATGCCCCGGCGCTGAGCGACGCCGAGATCGCCCAGGTCATCAGCTTTCTGAAGACCCTGGACGATGCCGATTAGAGCCGCCGCCCCGGTTGCCTGCTGCGCCCGTGCGCCGGTTGCCCGCTACGCCCTTGCGCCGCTCGCCGCCGGCCCCCGCGTCCGCGCGGAGAAGTACGCCATCGACGCCGCCGTCAGCACCAGGCCGACGGCGCCGGTTGCATACACCGTGTACCGGAACACGGTCAGCCAGGGTGCTTGCATCAGGACGAAGTTCCGCCACAGCAGCAGCAGGACGCTGCCGGCGTAGCCCGCGGAATCGGCGACGTAGATGAGGAAGCCGGCCGTCGCCACCCTGCCGCTGGCGGCGACCAGCCGGTCGAATATCATGGCGTTGAACGGCGTGTACACCACGTACATGCCGGCGCCGCTCGCGATCATCCAGGCAATGGGCGGCAGCCACCCGACATCGAAGGCCAGGGTGGACCCGGCGAGCAGCACCAGGCCGGCGAGCACCACACCGTGGACCGCGGCCAGCGCGCGCGCATTGTCCTGGACCTTGACCAGCACGGCCATGACCAGCAGCGCCACCACGGCCACGGGCAGCTCCGTGGAGGTGAACACCGCCGCCGGATGGGGATATCCGAGCGCGTGCCACAGTTCCGGAGCGAAGTTGTCGCGGAAGTCCCGGACGGCGGTGGTGAACACGTAGACGATGACCAGCAGGGTGACGCCGAGGCCGTATTCGTGCAGGAAGGAGCGCACCTCCCTCATGGTCATGGGCGCCCGGCGCACCCGCGCCGCCTCGTCCTGCGGGCTGGGGGGAGGGAGCGAGGCCAGCCCCCATACACCGAGCAGCAGCATGGGCACGAACACCAGGCCGGTGGCGGCGGGCATCCAGGCTTCGGGGACGTGCAGCAGCTGCATCAGCAGCACGCCGACGGACTTCACGGCCCCGGAGGAGACGATGAAGCTGGCGCAGAGGATGGCGCCGAGGACCTCGGTGGTACGCCGACCCTCCATGTAGCCGAACACCAGCCCCCATATCATCCCCAGGCACAGGCCGTTCACGAAGATGGCCGCGACCTGCGCCGTCGGCGGCACCACCGCGAACACCACCAGCGCCGTCCAGGAGGCTCCGATCAGCCCGAGGATGGCCGTGGCGCGGTTCGCCGACTTCATGGCGGCAATGACGCGGATGCCGATGAACTTGGAGCTGGCGTAGCCGATGAGCTGCGAGATCACCAGCGCGATCTTGAAGTCGAGCTGATGGTGCCAGCCGGCGACGCCCTCGAAGTCCGCGGCCGTGAAGGGCTTGCGGAAGGCATACATCGAGAAGTAGGTGATGAAGCCCGCCAGCCCTGCGAACGCGGTGAAGGCCATCGGCGGGGCGCCGCGCAGCCATTGGGTGAGGGCTCTGGACATGGGGTGCCTGGGAGTCGCTTCAAAGCCGGCGATCACAGCGCCGGCGTGTGACGGGCAGATGACAGCAGGGGCGCAGAGCCGGCGGCCGTTTCATGCCATGATACGCGCTGCTGCCGCGCCCCGCGGCCTTCCCTCGCAGTCTCGACCGGATGACAGGCATCGACTCCACCCGATTTGACTTCGCCCGTCGCTACGATGTGGCGGTGGTGGGCGCCGGCATCGTGGGGCTGGCCACGGCGCTCGCCGCCGCCCGCCGCGGGCTCGCAGTGGCCGTGATCGACCGGGATGCCCAGGCCAACGGCGCCTCGGTACGCAACTTCGGCTTCGTCACCGTCACCGGCCAGGAGCGTGGTGCGATGTGGGCGCGGGCCAGGCGCAGCCGCGAGGTGTGGCGCGAGGTCGCCGCCGCGGCCGGCATTCCCATCGTCCACTCGGGCCTGTGGGTGCTGGCGCGCCGGCGCGAATCGGTGGCCGTGCTCGAGGCCTTCCTCGGCACGGAGATGGCCGCGGGCTGCCGCCTGCTCACCCCGGTGCAGGCGCGTGCGCGCTGTCCGCGGCTTGCGGCTCCGGATCTGGCGGCGGTGCTGGAGAGCAGCATGGAACTGCGCGTGGAGTCGCGCGAGGCCATCCCGCAGCTGGCAGCCTGGCTCGCCGAGGAGCACGGCGTCGCGTTCCTGCGTGGCACGGCCGTCCAGGACGTCGCGGTGCCCGTGGTGCGGACCTCGCGCGGGGACGTCCAGGCCGGGCGCGTGGCGGTATGCCCGGGGGATGACTTCAGCGGCCTGTATGCGCCGCGGCTGGCGCAATATCCGCTCACGCGCTGCCGCCTGCAGATGCTGCGGCTGGCGGCACCGGGCTTCACGCTTCCGGGCGCCTTCATGTCCGACCTGGGCCTGGCGCGGTACTCGGGCTATGCCGACCTGCCGGCGGCCGGCGCGCTCAAGGCCCGCCTGGCGCGCGAGCAGCCCGGGCACCTCGGGCACGGCGTGCACCTCATCGTCGTGCAGGGCGCCGACGGCACGCTGGTGGTGGGCGACAGCCATTACTACGCCCCGACGCCCCATCCCTTCGTGCCGGTGGAGGAGGAGTCGCTCATCCTGTCGGAATTCCGCGCGGCGCTGGGCATCGAGCCCCCGCCCGTGATCGAGCGCTGGACGGGCACCTATGCCTCGGCCTCCGACCGCACCGTGCTGCTGGATGCGCCGCATCCGCGGGTGCGCATCGCCATCGTCACCTGCGGGGCGGGCGCGTCGGCGGGTTTCGCCTTCGGCGAGGAGGTGGTCGCGAGCCTGTTCGACTGAACGGCCCGAGCCGCCGCGGCAATTCTCCCATCACTGCAGCCACTGCGCAGTACACCTGCAGACATTGCACAGGACACCCCGTATGAGCCTCAAGCACCGCTTCGATCTCGTGATCCTCGACTGGGCCGGCACCATGGTGGACTTCGGCTGTGCCGCGCCGGTGCGGGCGCTGATCGAGGCCTTCGCCGCCGAGGGCGTGGCCATCGATGAACCCGCCGCGCGGCGTGACATGGGCAAGGCGAAGATCGACCATGTCACCAGCCTGCTGCAGGATCCGGTCGTGGCCGCCGCCTGGCACGCACGCCACGGCCGGCCACCGGATCACCGCGACATCGAGCGGCTCATGGACGCCCTGGGCCCGCTGATGCGTGCGCATGCCGCGCGCGCCGCCACGCTGATCCCGGGTGCGCGCGCAGCCTTCCAGGCACTGCAGGCCGCCGGGCTGCGCGTGGCCTCCTCCACGGGCTACACACGGGAGATGATGGCGCCGGTGCTGGCCCGCGCCGCCGAGCAGGGTTACCGGCCCGAGCACCTGGTGTGCTCGGGCGAGACGCCGGCGGGCCGGCCCACGCCGCTCATGGTGTACAAGGCCTGCGCGGAGCTGGGCGTGTGGCCGTTGTCGCGCGTGGTGAAGGTGGACGACGCGGCGGTGGGCATTGCCGAAGGGCGCAACGCCGGCGCATTCACGGTCGGGGTGGCCTCGGGAAACGAGCTGGCACTGTCACCGGAGGCCTTCGAGGTCCTGGCGCCCGCCGCTCGCGCCCGGCGCTTCGAGGCCGCGAAGGCGGCGCTGCGCGCGGCCGGTGCCGACCTGGTGCTGGACTCGGTGGCGGAACTGGTGCCCGCGCTCGAGCAGGTCGCGGGTGCCGGCGCCTGACCGGCGGATAAGGGCGGGTGCCGGTCAGTCGCGGTAACGCTGCAGCGCATCCCCGAGCGCCTCCCGCAACGGCGCCAGCCAGGGCTCGTACTGCTTCCACTGTTCCAGCCCCTCGCGGGAGATGGGCCGGCGCACCTGCTCCGAGCTCGCCGTGCGCACACTGCGCTCGGTAAGGTGGAATTCCAGGCAGGCGGGCTCGAATTCCAGCCCGCAGTGGTCCAGGATGCGCCGCACGCTGCCCTCCAGATCCCCCACCACGTCCTCGTGCTGCACCCTGAGGATGCGGCCGGGCAGCACCTCGTTCCAGTGCTGCATGAGCTCCAGGTAGGTGCGGTAGTAGCGGGCGATCTCCTCGATGCCGTAGCTGAACTCCTGGCCGCTGGAGAACAGCTGCTTGAGGTTGCCGAAGCAGCAGGCCATGGGCTCGCGCCGGGCGTCGATGAGCTTCGCATTCGGCAGCATCAGGTGGATGAGGCCGAGGTAGCGGAAGTTGTTGGGCATCTTGTCGATGAAGAACGGCCGGCCCGTCCGGCGGTAGATGCGCGTGTCGGCCATGAAGCGTTCGCCGAACCTGCGGATATCATCGGCGGACAGCTCGGCCAGGATGCCCGGGAAGCGCGGATTCTCCAGGTCCACGGCGCGGCCGCGCAGTTCCATCACGATGCGCTGGATGTCGGCCAGTTCCTGGGTGCCCTCGACCTGCGAGTGCGAGGCGAGGATCTGCTCGATCAGCGTCGAGCCGGAGCGCGGCAGGCCGAGGATGAAGATGGGATCGGGGGCGGGCACGCCCCAGCCCCTGCGGGCCTCGAAGAACTCCCGCGTGCACACCTGCCTGGACAGCCGGGTGTTGATCTCCGTGATCCGGGGCAGGTAGCGGCCCTCGGCGCGCTTGAGGGCGTTGCCGCGCTCGTAGCAGCCCCACGAGCCGGCATAATCGCCACGGTCCTCCAGCGCCTTGCCCAGCGCAAAGCACAGGTGGTAGCGGTCGACGGGGCCGGTGCCGGCGGCGGCCTCGGCAGCCCGCATCTGCGCGATGTCCTCGTCGGCGAACCGGTAGGTCTTCAGGTTGGCGAGACTCCACCAGGCTTCGCCGAATTCCGGCCGCGCGGCGAGGGCGGCGCGGTAGCCGTCGATCGCCTGCGCCTGCCTGCCCAGGGTCTTCAGCGCATGCGCGATCCACAGCTGCAGGTCGGCTGCTTCCGGGCTCCCCTGGGGCGTGTCGGCCAGCAGCCGGCGGTACAGCTCGATGATGGGCTCGTAGTCCCCCAGTCCGACGCAGCTGGCAGCGTACTGCTTGAGGTACTCGCGGTTGTGCGGATCGAGCGCCAGCAGCTTCTCCACCTCCTGCCGCGACTGCAGGTACTTCTGCCGCCGGTACAGCGCACGGGCGTAATCGAGGCGCGCGGCACGGTAGTCCGGCGCCAGCTCGAGGACGGACTCCAGCAGCAGCTCGGCGTCGTCCAGGATGTCGCGCTCCAGTCCGATGCGTGCCAGCAGGCGCATGGCCTCGATGTGGTTGCCGTTGTGCAGCAGGTAGGCGCGCACGATGTTCTCGGCAGGGGTCAGTTCACCGTCCGAGAACAGGCTCCCGGCCTGCACGATGGGCGGCGGCAGGTTCCGCAGCGTCGCGATGTGCTCGGCCGCGGTGGCGGCGTTCTTCTGGTCCCCGGTCAGGCGGTACAGGCTGTGCAGCATGCTCCAGCTGGCCGGCAGGGCGGGATTGATGTTCACGCCCCGGAGGAAGGCCTCGATCGCCCTGGGCGCGTCGCGCAGCGCGACGTAGCAGTGACCGCGTTCCTGGTACAGCCGGGCGTAGCGCGGGTGATGCTGCTCCAGCCGCTGCAGGACCTCGAGCGCGTCCTGGAAGCGGTTGAGGTAGCGCAGGTTGATGGCCGCCAGGTAGAGCAGGTCGCGGTTCAGGGGGAACTGGCCCAGCAACGGGTCGATGGCGGCCAGGGCCTCGCCGTAGCGGCGGCCCCGGGTGAGCTCGCGGATGCGGTGGACCTCGCGCTCCAGCGGCGTGGCCGAATGCGCAGGCAGCTCCGGCGGGGGCAGTTCAGCGGCGGAGTTCATGATCGGGGGCGACGCAGGCAAATGGCGAGGCGGGCATTGCTGCCCGCCTCGCCGATGTTACCTCAGCAGCGGCCCGGACTAGAATTTGTAATCGAGCCTCAGGCCCAGCACACGCGGACGCAGGGGCACCTCCTGCAGGATGTACTGCGCGGTGTTGGTGTAGGTGCTGGCATCCGAGTTGCCGAGGTTCTGGCCGTAGAAGGTCGCCGTCCAGTTGTCCTTCGATACGCCCAGGGAGGCATCGTAGGTGGTATAGCCCGGCTGGTAGAACCGTTCACGCACCGAGGTGGCCGGCCAGACCGGCGTGCCGGCTTCACCGGGGGTCGGATAACCGGCGGGCTGGTTCCACATTCCGCCGGTGTGGCTGGCGCCCGCCGAGACGAACGCCCGGTAGCTGTTGAACAGGTTCCATTCATACCGCCCAAGCACGCTGAACTGCAGCGGCGGCGAGAACGCCGTGCTGGTTCCCGGCTCACCCAGGGGGCTGGTGATGTCGTACACCGTGCCGCTCTTGATGGTCTGGCTGATGCACTGGCCGGCGGTGGACAGCGCGGGGTTGTTCACCGGCAGGCACACCGCGTTCAGCTGATCGGTGCTGTTCACGGAGCTCGAGGCCTGCAGCGTCAGTCCGGTGACGGGCTTGGCGACGATCTGCACTTCCACGCCCTTGATGCGGTAGTTGGGGCCGTTGGTCACGAAGTTGGAGGCGCCGAAGCCCTGCGTGGGATCGAAGAAGACGAACTGGGCGTTCTTCCACTCCATGTCGTACACGGAGGTGTTGAACTGCAACCGGTGGTCGAACCACTCGCTCTTGAAGCCGATCTCATTGTTGGTCACCGTATCCGGCGCGTAGCCGTACGGATTCTGGTACTGCTTGGCGCCGCTGCTGGCCGCGGCCGTGCCGCCGTCGCAGGCGGTGGCGGCTGGACCGGCGACGGGGGTGCTGCCGTCGGCGCAGGTGGGGATGGCCCCGAACTTCAGGCTGGAGAAGCGGTTGAAGCCGCCCGGCCGGAAGCCCTGCGAGAAGGTGTAGTACGCCATGGCGTCCGGGGTGATGTGCCAGGTCAGGTTGCCACGGCTGCGGAAACCGTGGTAGCTGGACTGGGCGGGCGCCACCAGCGGGTTGGTGAGGGGGGCCGTCGGGTCGATGATGTTGCCGCCGCCGTAGATCGGGCTGCACACCACCTCATCCGTGCAGTTGCCGTCGTAGCGCGTGCCGAACTCGTAATCGTTGTAGTGGTAGTAGCGCGTGCCGCCGGTGAGGGTCAGCACCTTCGGGATGATGTCGAAGTCCACGGAGGTGAACGCCGCGACCTGGCTGTAGCCGCGGCGGTCGTCCTCGCCGTAGTTGATCACGGAGCTGCGCGGGTTCGGATCCATGTCGTAGGAGCTGGGGACCGGGCCGATGGAGCCCACGCAGACGGCGTCGGGGGCGCCCGCGGCCGCATTCGCCTGAGCGGCCGCCACGTCGGCCTCCGTGTTGCACCCCGGCAGGTTGTTGTACTGGAAGTTCATGTTGTCGGCGATGGTGAAGTTCTCCTGGTACAGGCCGAACAGCCCGCGCAGGCGCCAGTCATCCGGAGTGGACAGGCGCAGCTCGTTGCTGATGTGGGAGTTGCGGGTCTGGTCGTTCCAGGACAGTGCCGGGGAGTAGCACTGCACCACCGGGGACGGATTCTGCGTGGCCGGACCGGTGCAGTTGTAGTAGTAGCCGGAAACGCTGCGGCTGTAGTTGGTGTAGTCGCCGGTCTGGTCGACATGGCGGACCAGGTAGGCGCCGGAGTACACCAGGCTCAGGTCGCCGACCTTGCCGTTGACGGTCAGGGCGGTGTTCTCGAAGTTGTCCTTGTCCCAGATCGGGGTGAAGAACGTGCCCTCCCAGGGGCCGAGCTGCTGCGGGGCGGCGGGGTTCACCTGGTAATCCGAGCCGTACGGGTACTGCGCGGAGGAGCCGTCGGCCTCCATGTTCTGGTAGCTCTGCGACAGCAGCGCGTTCCAGTCGTCATTCACCTGCCACAGGGCTTCCACGCGGATGCCGCCATAGGTGGTCGGGTTCTGGGCCCGTTCGACCAGGCCGAAGTTGTTGCCCTGCACGTCGGCAGCGAGCGGGCCGATGTAGCCGGGGTCGGTGGGGCTGCGGGTGAAGGTGCTGGCCACGTTGTCGATGTAGCCGCCGCGGCGCTCGTCGTAGATCACGCCGCGCAGCGCGAACACGCCCTCGATGACCGGCACGTTCAGCACGGCCTGGAGCGACTGGTTGGGGTCCCCATGGGCGGTGGTGCCGTACATGGCCGAGACATCACCGCTGGTGGCGGTCAGGTTGGGCTTGTTGGTGATGTAGCGGATGGCACCGGCCTCGGCGCCGCCGCCGAACGTCGTGCCCTGCGGGCCTTCCAGCACCTCCACGCGCTGCATGTCGGCCATGTAGATGTCGAGGTTGCGGCCGGGGAACTGCACCGACTGGTCGTCCAGGTACACGGCCACGTTCGGGAAGGGCAGGATGCTGGCGCTGGACTGCTCGCCGGCGGCGGGACCGGCGGACAGTCCGCGCATGTAGATCTCGCCCTGGCCGGGACCGTTGGCGCCGAAGGAGACGTTGGGCAGGTACTTGGCGATGTCGTCGAAGCTCGTGACATTGAGCTGCGACAGCTGCTCGCCCGTGATTGCCTGGATGGTGATCGGCACATCCTGCGCCGACTCCGAGCGCCGCTCCGCGGTCACCGTGACCGTCGGCAGCGTGTCCGAATCGGCATCTGTCGAGCTGGTATCGGCCGCATCGCCGGCAAAGCAGGCCGCGTGGGCGCCCAGTGCCGCCAGGATGGCGCAGGTGATCTTGTGATTGGCTTTCAAAGGAATATCCCCTGAGGGTTGGTCAGGAACAACAAAGCGGGCATGATGCCGAGCGAAGATTGCGGATTCGTGAATAGCCCGGCTGCAGCATCACTGTAACATCGTATGTCCCGGTTTCGGAAAGCATCCAGCGCTTCATACGCGCAGGTCCCGGGCTGGCGCGGGGGTTGCTCCCGGTGCATGCAATTACGGTGCACCAGCCTGGTGTGGGTGATATGAGACGGCACCGGAATGGGGCATGATGACGTCCAACCAGGCACCGGAGGAATCGATGTCCCCACTGTCGCCGCGTGAACTGCGCTCGCTCGTGCCGGTGGTGTTCGCGGCGCTGAAGGAGTCGGACGCCATCATCCTGAGCCACCTGCACCGCGCGCGGGCCTCGCGCAAGAGCGATGGGAGCGAGGTCACCCGCGCCGACCGGGCGGCCGAGCGGATGCTGCGCGCCCTGCTGCAGTCTGCCTGGCCCCGGGATGCGGTGTTCGGCGAAGAGTATGGCGGGCAGATCGCCTACCGGGGCCGCTGCTGGCTGGTCGATCCCATCGACGGCACCGCATCCTATGTGCTGGGCATGCCCATGTTCGGCACGCTGCTGTCACTGCTCATCGATGGGGAGCCGGTATTCGGCTGCATCCACCTGCCCGCCCTGGGCGAGACCACCTATGCCGCCGCCGGCAGCGGCTGCTGGCTGTCACGCGGGGGCGGGAAGGGGCGGCGCGTGCGCGTGGCGGACCCGAAGCGGCTGTCGCAGGCCAAGGTGGGCATGACCGGCGTGAAGGAGCGCAGCTG
>Ga0335073_10013718_pt1 | contig 11363 bp, 19 predicted proteins | sample Lox_Sample_22_FD_207093 | JGI IMG/M metagenome (GOLD analysis project Ga0335073, IMG submission 207093) | Soil microbial communities from Loxahatchee National Wildlife Refuge, Florida, United States - Lox_Sample_2.2 | ecosystem: Environmental > Terrestrial > Soil > Wetlands | place: USA... | reverse complement strand
GCTGAGTGCGGAGTTTATGGCGGAACTTCGCGAAACGCACCTTCCGAAGTCAAGCGTCGGAAAAAAAGCCCGGGTCTCGACGAAATCTAAGCGTATTTTTGCAATGCCGAACCTTCAGGCGGCCTACGAAGCCGAGCTGGCTAAGAGAAAACAGTAGCGAATTACCAGCAGCAGATCGAGATCGCAGGAAGCGCCCAAGAGCCAGGGGCAGATATGGGAGTTAGGAAGACGGTTACCGAAAAGGCGCTGGCCGCGAATCGGCGGAACGCCAAACGGTCGACTGGCCCGCGCACCGAGGGGCGTCGGGGTTTGCGGCACGGATGTCTTGCTTGACATGTGCAACACATGAAAGTACGCTAATGACATGTCAAAGATGATTCAGCTCCGCAACGTGCCCGACTCGTTACACCGTAACCTGAAGGCTCGCGCTGCCTTGGCAGGTATGTCGCTTTCGGACTATTTGCTGGCAGAAATCAAAGAGTTTGCGGAGAGGCCAACGCTTGCGGAATTGCGAGACCGCTTGCACAAGCGCACGCCCGTCTCGGCCCAGATCGATACCGTTCAGCTGGTAAGAGAAGAACGCGAAGCGCGATGATCGTCCTGGATGCGTCCGCTGCAGTTGACTGGCTGCTTCAGACGCCTTCCGGGCAGCGCATTGAGCAGCGAATTTATGCACGCCGCGAGACGTTACATGCGCCTCATCTGCTGGACCTCGAGGTCACACAAGTACTCCGGCGTCTCAGACAGCAAGGAGCAGTCCCGGGAAGGCGCGCTGATGAGGCGATCCGTGATCTCATGGACCTGCGGGTGACGCGGTACCCTCATCTCGTTCTGCTGCCCGGCATCTGGCAACTCCGCCACAATTTTTCGGCCTACGACGCTGCTTACATCGTGCTTGCTGAGAAACTCGGAGCGCCTCTCGTCACGCGTGACGGTCGACTCGCCTGCGCTTCGGGTCACGGAGCGACCATCGAGCTCTTTTGATGCCTCGAACCAAAGAGAGGCCCCAAGTTCATGCAGCGCCTGATTGCCAAGCAGAAGCTGAGGACCAAGTAAAGAGCTTGTGCGTGCCCCTTACCGCCGACCAAGCCGCGCCGTTTGCGAGCTTTCCCGGAGGAACCAGCGCGAATAAGCTTCAAGCTCGGCCACATGACTGTTCGATCACTGGAAGCGCAGTATTGCGGGCGTGCGGCAAACATCCCAAGCGGCAGATTTCCAACTCGCAACTGTGCGGTCGCGCAGTCGCGCAGCAAGAAATGTGACACATGATCAGCTCGATCTTTACTAACTAGCGAGCACCGGAATTCTTTATGGTGCTCACCTTGCAGAGCTTCGTTCCGCAGACAAGAACGTGCGCACCCGCATAAACAGCGTGGTTTCCGCGCCCTCGGGTCACGGCGGGCTGGCTTTTGCACTGATTAGCTCGAACACCTAAACACGTCCGCAAATTGTAGTCCTCTGGTTTATCCTGTGGTAAGATACGAACGCAGGGGTTTTTGTGTCATTTCAGGCTCGGCCTTACGGTCGGGCCGTTTGTATTTCTGCGCGAAACTCGCATTTTTCGAATAGAAGCGGGTACGTAGTGCACATACGATTGCGTACTCGAATTCGCGGAAGGTGTGCGAAGCGACGATGAAGAGACTATGCGCGAACAACGTCGCCGCAAAGCGAATGCGTTCCGCATGCTCTTGTCCTTGATGGACTGAGCGGGCTGGCGAATCAGCTCTCTTGCATTTTTCCGGCGCTGAGGTTCAGCCCTGGGTCGCACATCACTTGCTTGTGCTGCCCCTAGTTCTAACCGGCTCGGGTCGCTATTTCTTGTGGTCAGTTCGAGAGGAATAGCGTCCGATTCCGCCGAGACGACTTCGTTTGTTCTACATGTTGGCAGGCAAATGTAAGTTCGAAAGCAGCTTTTCTTTACAATAGAAAATAGAAGATAGAAAGTGGGGGTACGGGATGTCCGGGACAACCTTCCATCCCAAAAGGAGGAATGCGACGAACGATTCAATAGTTACCTGCGGTGAAATACTCCCCGACGGCTCTATTGTTGAGCCGGTCTCCGGGTGTGATGGATCCATTTCGCCTCAGCTGCTGCTCTGGAATGGGAGCGCAGCGAAGATCGCATCCAGCCACGAACGCGGCGGTCGCAAGTACCAAGCATCCGATCTCGACCTATCGCTCTACCGGGCGCTCCGCTTGCCACACGGATGCCGGAAGTACCGCTCGGATCGGGATCTCTTCGACAAAGTTCGGCGTCTATTCTCGAACCATTTGCGTCTACAGGACTGGCAGTCGTCGGTGATGGCCTGCTTCGTGTTCATCAGTTGGGTTTGCGAGCGGCTGTCAAGTGCACCGGTTCTCGCGCTTCTTGGCGAGGACGAGGAAATGGGACTCGCCAGTTTGTTCCTCCTGAATAGCCTCTGCCGCCATCCCATATTGCTGGCGGAAATCAGCGCGGCTGCGCTTTACTCTTTGCCTTTGGAGTTTTCGCCGACGCTGCTAATTAGACAAGAAGAGTTGCGCCCCAACCTGCAGCGCCTTCTGCGCTCGTCAGGTTTTCGCGGCCTCCATGTTCCAAGGCCTGGGGGCAGATTGGCCGATCTCTCCTGCCCGAAGGCGATCTTCTTTGGCAATGGCGGTCCTGCGGATGCGTTTTGCGAAAACACGATCCCAATCGCATTGATAACATCGGGGAGGCAACCAAGTTATTTGGACGAGCGCCTTCAAGAGGAAATTGCCAACGAGTTTCAGCCGCGTCTCCTCATGTACCGCCTGCGGAACCTGGCAAAGATTGCAACCCGCGAAATCGACGTTTCGAAGTTTACGCCTGCAGTCCGGCCGCTTGCGCGCAGCTTTGCGCAGTGCTTCCCAGGGGATGCGGCACTAGCGGAATTCGCAGCTCGGCTGCTCGAGCCGCGTGACGACGAGATTCGGGCAGAACACACCAGGGATGTGCGCTTCGCCATTGTTGAAATCTTGCTGGCCACTATTCACGAAGGAAACGAACGCGCAGTGCGGGTACAGGCACTCACTGCTCAGGTCAACACACTCTTGAGGTCACGAGGAGAAATCCTCGAGTTTAAGCCCGAGGAAATTGGCTGGCGCTTGAAGAAGCTGTACATCACTCGGCACAGCAACACCTCCGGACAGCAAGTTCTACTGGACAGGGGCACGAGTCAACGAGTGCACGAACTGGCCGGCGCCTACGACTTGCCTGGAGAGCAACTCTCGGTCACCGGTTGTCCTGACTGCAGCCAGAGCCAAGCTACAGCATCCGCATGAGTTATGGAGGATCTGCATATTATGGAGGTTAGACGAATGCCCCGAGAAAATTGGAAGCTTACTCAAGATGAGGCGCGAGACTACCGCAGCTGGCATTTACGGCTGCAGCAAATGGGAGTTGCAGTCGGGAGCGACGGCGGCTATCTCTCGAAACCCGCGAGCCGCCTTGCGGAGAGACTCCGGCTGGAGCAGAACGACCCAGCCACGATCTTCGACTTACCCGGGATGGCCCTGGCTTTTGTCCTCCCGGCGGGGCTTCTGGTTCTAGCTACCGGGTCTTGGATTAGACGGAGCGAGGTGGTATTGGCGTGGGATTCCCCTGAACTGGAATTGAGCGGCTGTGAACAGAGCCCGTACTATGACAAGCTCATTTCTGGGTTCATTCCCTACCCGCCGAAACTTCTCAACCCGTTCTTGACCGGCGAGTTGCCTCTTCGGCGTGGAGCGGTAGCCGGTGTGATCGTCGCGATCAGCTATACCTCCGTACCCGCCATATACCCCGATCACACGGCGGTGCCGGTTGAGCTGTTCCTATATGACGAGTGGGATCAAGAACTGCATTACACCTTTGAGGCAAGTGTGTCTCGCAGCCTGAAGGTGGCATACGAGCGCGAACAGCGACGAAATCACGCAACCCGCCCGCGGGAGCGGATATTCGGAGAGTTATTCGGAGACGACAGCAAAATTGCGGCGGAAACTGGCAGCCCGTCAGTCGACGCAAGCATTGGACCTCAGACAAGCGCGCAAGTAAACGAGCAGGAGAAAAGCCTGGGGACGGTAGAATAATATGTCGTCTTACGATATAACTTAATGCTGTCTTGTTGGACGTGTTCCGGCGAGCCAGTAAAATGCCGATCGACTCGCGTATCCGGGGTGGGTCGGAGCCCGCACGCCCGAGGTTCTAACATTAGTCGGTCCGCGCCGGCAATTTCATGTGGCGAAGAAAAAGCAAATATGCTACATTAGCCCCTATGGTGATCTCCCTGCGAAACCGCCCCAGCATGCCGGCGGAGGCAGTGCTCCAAAAGTGCAACCAAGTTGCACAGCCTGATCCTGGTAGGCAACGAAGCGCTCGATGGCACCACTACCAGAAGTCGATAACAGTTGACAATCGCCGTTTTACGGCCCAACTCATGTCTAAAGAGGGGTATCGATTGGGCGTGCCAAAGACGCAAATTACCATCCGAATTTATAAGCTCGTAGAGCATGATCTATTCTTTTTTGCGCAAAGTCACTTCCTCCACACACCTAAGCAGCTCGACCCTTATATGACAAATGCCAATTATGCCAATACCTATGAATGGACCCTACGGAGGGCTCGGGACACGTTCGGCGACTACACCTATGCGGTTCGTGCGGGGCATAAGCCGGAAGAATCTTGGCTTGTTAAGAATCGCGATTTTCGGTGATAAGGTGACAGGAAGGCATTATAGGGACCAATGTAACGTACTTCTTTTATCCAAACCCGTCAGCTCAAGTGCTCCGATTGCGGCGACTCTTTCGCGCAATCGACAAACCTAATCCAGGTTTTCCGGCATGCTACCCGCGAAAACTCGATGCAGTTCCGCCCTTTGTGGGGACCGGATGTCGGCCGGCACCATCTACAGTCCGGGAAACATTTCGGCCCAGCTTCGTCCTTGGGCGACGTAATTCACCTCGTCAAATGCCAGCGTAATGTCCTTCTGATCCCGTCTTGGCTTCCTGTTTTCTATAATGTAGTTTTGTAGGACGTCCGTCTTGACGGCTATGCAACCCACTACCGCCTTGTTGTGGGCGAGGCGTTCGATCATGCTGTTATAAAAAACATACGCCGCCACAAACTGCTCGTCGCCGTATGCCTTGCTGTTATTCAAAGTGACCGCGTATTGCAGCAGCCCCGACATCTGCTCCAAATCGATGAGATATTTCGGCACTTTCTGCACGATGTCCAGGCGCTTGGCCTGCACGAGCCAGCGGTAATTTCCTGCCATCCACATCCAGTCCGCGCCGGTCTCGCGCTCCAGGTGAGCACCCTGATTACTCAAGATGGTCAGACCGATTTGCGACGCTTGGGAATTGATCACAGTCAGATTCACGGAAGTGATAGCGTCCTCACGAATCATCTCGCCGATCTGCGTGGAGCTCTGCATAATGTCCCACGTCCAAGCCGACTGCGCGTATAGGATGTTCTGGATTTGTCCCATGGTGAGTTGCACCTCGATTCATGCTTCGGCTGGAGCGGCGAACGTGACGTACCAGGCGCTGCTCGCCGCGGACAGCCGTGGGAAAATAACGACGGCCGATTCCCATCACTTCGAGCCTTGCCGTCGCGCCCACCGGGCGCTCAGCCAGCAATATAGCGAAAAATAGACTCGCGGTACTTGGTCGCGTTTACGGTTTTCACGGCTAGATTTTCGTCCCCCGGCAGAGCAGTATCGTAGAATACCCCGAGCCTTTTCTCGCACTTGACAGTATGCTGAAGGTGGGCGGGATTTGCGCGGCTACCTCAGCTGGCACACCGCCATGGAGGTGGGAAAGGTGATCCGAAGAAAAAAAAATCTGGTTCCGCTTCGCCCCGCGAAAATGCCCAAAGGACTCAGCCCCGTGCGCGATCCACAATCCCTCAGCCAGTTGGGGACGCCTCTCTCGGAAAGCAGTTTTGCGCACCGCGAAGACCTTGCAAAATCGCTGCTACGAGGAATACAAGTGACCAACCAGGCGGTGACCAGATCCGAACCGTCCTCGCCGCCCGCTTCGGTTGGGTCAGCGGGTACGGCCGCGGAGGCAAAAAGCGTACAAGAGGCCCTCGGAGGGAGTCGAAAAGACGCGAGTGGCTCCGGCCGCCTCTGAAATATCGTCAAGAACAGATTGACGCTCGCACTGGCAGCGCATCCGCAATCGGGTAATCACGACCGCGTACTCTGCTAACTCCATCTCCAACAGTTCCCGCGAAGGACCGTTCACAGTAGCTTCCGCGGATTCGAGTCTCGCCTGTTGACGATTGCAGCCCTATGACCTCTTGCAAGTTGCTATCCGAGCGGATTTTTGTTCTTTTCTATACGTCGAAAACGCACCGTTAAACCGTAGATTTAGACGAGTAATTGTTCACGGACGGTGCGATCATCGTTCGATGATGGAGGGTTCGCACAGCTTATGATCCCCTGCCAGTCGAGCGAGGTTGCCATCCGATGGCGTTCGAGTCTGGCGGCCAGTAGCTTGCCATGGGAGCCAATATTTCGGGATAGAACCTGATGGCGCGGGATGCCTCCGCGCGGGTGTTGAGCAAAGGAAACGCAATGGCTTATCCGACTCCCGTAAACAACCAGATTACCGACGCGATCACCCAGCCCAACGTAATGGTCCTGGGGGTGTCTCCGGCAATGGCGGCGACCGTCCTGTATCAGGCCGTTTCGCAGGCGATGGGAAATGCAGCCAACAACGCTACCGTTGCCCAGCAGCAGGGGAGTACGGTCTTTATCGCGGTAGCAACGACCGGCTGCGCCCTGATCTATAGTCAAAAGCCATAAGCCGCCAATAAACCCGGTTCTAACTTTTGGACCTTTGCGGCACTCGAGATCTCGGTGTTCTCGAGTCACCTGCGGTGGGCAGCTGCGCTTGCGCGCTTGAGGCCTGTGCAGAAAGCAGATCACTCGCGGGTGGGGCAGAGGGCGCTCACACGCTGAATCTAGATGTCGGGCAGGAGTTCTTTTAGGATTTCGTACTGGTTGGCGATGGCGGTGCGGACGGAATAGTCGTCGATGAGTGCGGCGACGACTTTGCGCTGGCTGGCCAGCTCGGCGGGGGCGCAATACATCGTGTCCTTTGAGGTCCTTTGACCGACAGGAGCGAGATGGAAGGGCGCCTCCTCGAGCGTGGCATTGGTTAAAGTGATGCAGATGTCGGCTCTCCCGTTGACGAACGCAACCAGGGTGCACTCGGAGGTGATGCCATGCGGGCGAACGGTGTTGTGCTGGCGGGAACGCACCGTGACGCTCTCCTGCGACTGGAGCTGCTCCTGAAGCGCCCTGCCGATCTCCGTGAGGTCGGCATAGCGCGTGACGCGGAAAGCGACACAACTGGCGAGACCAGATGTCTTGACCAGGTCGGTCCGGATGTATTTGCTGGCGTTGAAAAACTCCAGCAGTACGAGATCGTCGCTGTAAGCGGCGGAGACGATGTACCCCGCGGCCGTCTGAGCGAGAGACTCCAGAAAATCGCTTAACTTCGCGCGCTCTTGCAGGACGACCCTTGGGTCGATCGGCGCAGGCTGGCGGTTGGCAACGATATCCATGATCTTGCGCGCCAGCAGGATGTTGGAATCGGTGCTGCTCAGATAGGCAGACGCGTAGGTGGCGATGGCATTTGTGACTTGCCCGTTCTGACCCGGCTGCACCTGCGTGATGTTCGGGACGCCTACCAGGGCACTGAGCCCAGCCGTGGCTCGCTGCTGGTCCAGCTCCGGCATTTCCATGATCTTCTTGAAGCGGTCGAAGCGCTTGGGGAGCTTGTCAGGGTGGCGCGAGCTGCCGTCGGCGATCTCGCAGAGCATGGTGGAGATTTCGACGAGATGATAGAAGATGCCGGGCATGGGAAGGCTGACCGCGGCCAGGATGGCTGGGGGATTGGGCTGGACGGCAACGGAGACAGGCGTGACGCCCAGGATTCCGGCCTCCAGCTGTTCCCAGACGGCCACGGCTTCTATGGTGTTGCGCCGGGGCAGCGTGACATCGATCAACTCCATGAGGACTGGCCTTTCAATCTTCGGCGGATCCTCCACCACGTCGAGATCGGTGGTGGCCGCGGCGTGCCAGGTGTAACCAAGGCGATAGAGTTTGAAGGGCTGAATGGAATCGTTGAAGCTGATGCCCGGGATCATCTCCGAGGCGGCCTTGCCGAGGCCTGGATCGCGCAGTTTGCTGGAGTCGTTGAACCACAGGCCGAGGTTGTCATAGTCGAAGATCTTGCGCAGGGTTTGGGGATTGTCCAGGGTGAGCGTCTAGACATCTTTGCCGATCGCGAGCTTCTCGTCGTTAGCCGGCGGCCACTGGTAGGCTTTGGGGATAGGAGCTTCGGGGATAGGAGCTTCGTCTTTGCTGGTTTGGTTTTGCTTCTCGAAAGTTGCAATGGAGACGCCGGCGCGGCGCATCTCATCGAGCACTATGTCTTCAATCATTGCGTAGAGCCAGGCTTGCACCTCGCGGGGCGCCCAAGGATCGACGATTACCTGGGTGTCCCAATCAGAATTTCCACCGCCATATCCGGTGGCCGCGAGGCTCTGGGGGTTGAAGACGCACTCGAAGGCGTTGCCACCTTTCATGTAGAAGCGGACAAGGGGCTTGTCATCCTTAATGAAGAATCGCTCGCGGGCACTGGTTACCAGCCGGCCGAGGCGCAGATTGATCATGGCGATGCTGGTGATCACCTGCGCGCGGATGAAGGGATAGTTGGCGACCGTGTTGATCAGCTTGGTGAGATCGCCACTCATCGCACGTCGTATCGCTCGTTCTTCGTCAGTTTCCATCTGCTTAGCCTCGCCGGGTTTCGATGATTGCCAGAATGGTACAACCCTTCAGGCTGGAGAAGCCCGGACAGATCGACGGAGAATCCAGTGAAATCGTGGATTTTTGGCGGGAGGGAGGCTTTTAGTTTGGAATTAAACTGCTCGGGAACTTTAGGTCACGTCCGCAAGGGCGACTTATCCGTACTACTTAAGGCGGGCATGATGCCGTTCGCACCGGCAGCGAAAGAGGCGCTTCATGGCTGATGGAAGATTGTGTCAATGTCCGCTCACCTGGCAGCCGCCGAATCATTCGTTATAGAACGCTTGAATCTCGTCAACCCCAGCATGCTCGTCGTTCCAATGACGAATCGTCGGTCGTACAGTGTTTTTCACATCCTGAAGCGCAATAGGACCATGGACGTGAATTGTCACCTGCCCCTCGACAGGCTCGTCCCTTTCCCATGTCGCACCGGGCCGCTCTTTCCTCCAATCATCGACCCAATCTGTGAGCGTCGCGGGACTGGGGAGATAAGCCCGACTAAATGCGGTGATACGGACAGTATGGTTTTGGACAGGAAGCATCGCTGCTGCTCCTTTGAGTTTGGAATTAAGCCGCCCGGGAACTGTAGCTCACGTCCGCAAGGGCGACTTATCTGTACTACTTTAAGAGGGGCATGACGCTATGCGGACTGGCCGCGAAATAGTTGATCCATCCCTTGGTTTCCGATAGTCTTCACGTCGCTCATATGTCAGGCGCCCACCTAATGTCCACTCTCAGCTTGTTCGGTAGAGATAGCGGTGCGTTCCACGTGTTAATTTCCGGAGCTATAGTGTTTCGTAGATGCACTCGCGTAATATTCTGCACTCGAATTATGGCGTTTCCCGATATGCGTCCGGGGTATAGGTTGAAAACCGCCGTTCCCCAGTTCGCGCCCGATGCCGCTGTACGCGCCGACCATTGTATTACCCACATATCGAGAGTCAACGCGGGGAACGTGTGCCAATTGGGCCCTTCGATCATGACGATAAACATCGCGGCTCCTTAGTCTTTTTCTACGTGAAGGATTTCGGATAATCTGTCGCGACCTTGATCGCCGCGGCGCTCACATCGGCGTAGTTTTGGATCGCTTTCTGCATAGCGTTCTGGGCCGTAGTGATGACCTGGTTGCCGGTGGGGTCTCCTCCGGCTAACTGTGCAATTGCCACGCCGATGGCGGTGGTGGATATGGTGCTCACGTTGCGCAAATAGTCGGTAGCGTCCTGAATCGCAATCGCGGTCGACTGGGCAACGCATTGATATGCCCGACCGGCACCGGCTGTGCGGATCGTAAGCGCGTTCATGTGCCTTGGGTTTTCGCTTGCCGGTTCATAGCCTGGTCGTTGGCCTGTGCAGCAGCGGCAGCGTATCCGGATGAGATTCGGCTCAGCCTTTCCACCATCGCACTTACCGCACCGCTGCTCCCCCGTTCGCCCTGACTCGCGGCTTCAGTCGCCGCCCGCCAGCTATTGGCCGTGGCGTCGCGGCATGCCGCCATGGCCAGCTGAAACTCCGGATCGTCACAGGACATAAGCTTTTCAGCCGCGGCCAGCTCGGCCCGCGCGCTCCGGATCGCCGCTCGCAGATTTGCAGCGGCCTCGGAGATAACCTGCGAAACAAGAGGCTTTCCTTGTTCCGCCGCGGTTGCGAGCTGAGTCAATGGGAGAGGCCTGCGTCCGCGCCGACGGAGTTTTGGTAGTAGTTTCCTCTGCATCAGTTTTCCCGCAGCGCCCGAATAGTCGGGCGAGGCAATAAAAGGAAACGTTCGGCGCGGACAGGGCCGCGCGCCGAACGAAAAAAGTCGGCGCCGTTGACCCGGTTAGACCAATCCCCTCGACAGAATCTCGGCGGTCGCGATGCCCGTGCTGCCGATGTCGAGGCTGTACAAGGTGGAGACACCCTGCACGTTGGTCGCCTGCGCCGTAAGCCCAGCCTGTTGCTGATTGGTCGTCGAATTGTGAGCAGCATTCGAAAGCGCCTGGGAGGTGGCGATAAACAGTTCTCCCATGCTCATTGCCGGCGCATCGCTAAGCACCTTGGTGTTCGCCTGCGATATCGAGTCTGTGATCTGACTGTTGACTGCGGTCGGAAATGCCATTGTCGATCTCCTTTAAGCTTAGCCTTAATCGTAATTGTCCCTTGCCATGTGATATCGGCCCCGCTTAGGACCCGAGGATGTCTTTGGTCGCGATGCCGGTGCTTGCCGTGTCGAGCGAATACAACGTCGCCACGCCCATCGTGGTCGCTGCCTGAGCGGTGATGTTGTTCTGCTGCTGCGCGGTGGTGGCGTTGTGCGCCGCATTGGCCAGCGCCTGCGCCGTTGCTTGGTAGAGGTTGCCCATTGCGATCGCGGGAGCGTCACCGAGCACCTTGACGTTGGCTTGTGTTACCGAATCGGTAATCTGGTTGTTCACTGCGGTTGGGTAAGCCATAAGTTATCCTTTCCTCTTTTTCGTTAGGCATCGACGGAGCCGCCAAGAAGCGGCGCGCCGCTGCTTAGCTACAGACCCTTCACCTTGCTCGACAGAATTGCCTTGGTTGCCTCGCCGCTGGAAGCGGTGTCGA
>Ga0335073_10013717_pt1 | contig 11363 bp, 9 predicted proteins | sample Lox_Sample_22_FD_207093 | JGI IMG/M metagenome (GOLD analysis project Ga0335073, IMG submission 207093) | Soil microbial communities from Loxahatchee National Wildlife Refuge, Florida, United States - Lox_Sample_2.2 | ecosystem: Environmental > Terrestrial > Soil > Wetlands | place: USA: Florida... | reverse complement strand
GACCTGGTGCTCCCGAAGATCCGCCGGGCCCGGGCCCTGATCGGCGGCCGGGACGCCTCGGTGTGGCTGCAGGTGGACGGCGGCGTACACGAGGAAACCATCGGCCGCTGTGCCGAGGCCGGGGCCGACATGTTCGTGGCGGGGTCGGCCGTGTTCGGCGCGGCCGACCCGGCGGGCGTCGTGACGCAGCTGCGCGGCCTGGCCGAGCGGGCCTGGGCGACCCGCCCGGACTGACGCCGGCCGTGTGATCGATGGCCGCTGGCGGCTGACGGCCGTTCGCGGGCAAGCTGGTCCCTGACGGCTGACCGCTACTCGACCTTCTGCGGGTGCCGGCTGCGCATCCGCATGCGGGTGACCAGGTCGGGCGGGGCCGTGAACGGCGATCCGGCGTTCAGTGGCGGCTGCGGCGCGTACTCCATCATGAGCTGGATCGCCTGGGCGGCCGGCGTGCCGGCGATCCGCGCGGACAGGCCGAGGGCCATGTCGATGCCCGCCGACACCCCGGCCGCCGTCACGTACTTCCCGTCGAGGACCACGCGCGCCACGGTCGGCCGCGCGCCGAACTCCCGCAGCCGCTCCAGGGCGAGCCAGTGCGACGTGGCCCGGCGTCCAGCCAGCACTCCCGCGGCGGCCAGGATCAGCGACCCGGTGCACACCGACGTGGTCCAGCTGCTGGCCGCGTCGGCCTTGCGCAGCCACTCGTGGACGGGCCCGTCATCCATCTGGCCCTCCTGGCCCGGGCCGCCGGGCACCAGGACGATATCGGGATGCGGCACGTCCCCGATCTCGGCGCCGGGGGTGAGCGCGAGCATGCCGGTGTCGGCCGCCACCGGGCCCGGCCGCTCGGCGACGAACACGAGCTCGGCGCCGGGCAGCCGGCTCAGGACCTCGTAGGGCCCGATGGCGTCGAGGGCGGTGAACCGGTCATAAAGCAAGATCGCGATCTGCATGCTGCCTCCTCCTAGGTGTGCGGCTCGGCGGCGGCCCCGATCCGGGCCTGGAACCGCTGCCGGTATCCGGCGGGGGAGACGCCTAGCGCCCGGACGAACGCCCGCCGCATCGCCTCCGGGGTCCCGTAGCCGCAGCTGCGGGCGACCTGCTCGACCGCCGCGCGGGTGTCTTCCAGCTCGCGGCGGGCCGCCTCGAGCCGGACCCGGCCCACGTACCGGCCCGGCGTCACCCCGGTCTCCGCGGCGAAGCTCCGGGCGAACTGCCGGGGCGACAGGCCGGCCCGTTCGGCCAGGCGCTCCACCGACAGATCGGCGCCCGGACGTTCGGTGATCCAGTGCTGCACCTCGCGCAGCGGCTGGCGGCGGGCCAGCTGGGCCCGCAGCTGGGCGCTGAACTGCGCCTGGCCACCCGGGCGGCGCAGGAAGACGACCAGGTGCCGGGCCACGGCCAGCGCCGCCTCGCGGCCGATGTCCTCCTCGACCAGGGCCAGGGCCAGATCGATGCCGGCGGTCACCCCGGCGGAGGTGACGACCCGGCCGTCCCTGACGTAGATCGGCTCCGGGTCGACGTGCACGCTGGGAAACTGCCGCTTCAGCGCGTCCGCGTAGGCCCAGTGGGTGGTCGCCCGGCGGCCCTCCAGCAGCCCGGCCCGGGCCAGCAGGAACGCGCCGGTGCAGACCGAGGTGATCCGCTGCGCGGCCGGCCCGTGCCGCCGCAGCCAGGCGATCACCTCCGCGGCCGCCGCGCCGGATCTGGTTCCCTCGCCGCCCGGCACCAGGACCGTGTGCACACTCGCGGCGGCCCGCAGGTCGGCATCCGGGACAAAGGTGAGCCCGCTGGAGGCGCGGACCGGCGTGCCGCCCGGTCCCGCGATGGTGATCTCGTAGGCGGGCCCGCCGCGGCCGTCCCCGTCGGCCAGGTAGGCGTTCGCTCCGGCAAAGACCTCGAGCGGCCCGGTGACGTCGAGGCTCTGCACGCCGTTGAACACGGCTATCAGCACGGTACGGGGGGCCATGGCTCCATGATCCCGGGCCGGCGGGATGTCGGCAATGACGAGAATCCCACCTTTTCTGCCATGAACCGCAGGTCAGGGTGCTCTCAAAGATGCGCGGGCGAGGCGGCGCCCGCCATGACCCGCGGGTCAAGGGTGCCCTCACCGGACGCCCGGGATTCCGGCGAGAATTGCGATGGTGCCTGTCGATTCAGCGGGGGCCGTTCGTCGTAGAGGTATCGGACCCAAACCGAGAACGCGAAGGGGACACGCCATGACCGAGTACCTGATCCTCATCTACGAGCGCGAGAGCGCCTATGCCGAGGGCGGGCCCGAGCTGTTCCAGGAGGTCGGCGCGGCGCACACCAGGTTCGCGGGCCAGGTCGGCGAGAAGGGCGGGAAGATGCTGGCCGGCAATGCGCTGCAGCCGACGGCGACGGCGACCTCGATCCGCGACGACGTGGTCACCGACGGGCCGTTCGTCGAGACCAAGGAGGCGCTCGGTGGCTACTACCTCATCGAGGCGCGCGACCTCGACCACGCGCTGGAGATCGCCAAGCTCTGCCCGGCGCGGTTCGGGGGCGTCGAGGTGCGGCCGATCATGGACACCTCTGGCATGTAGCCGGGGCGGGACGTGACCGGTAACCCGGCCCCCGATCCGGATACCGGGGCTCCCGATCCGGACGTCCGGGCGGCCGTCGCGGACGCGCACCGTCGCGAGTGGGCCTTCGTGCTCGCCGCGACGGCGCGCGTCGCGCGCGACATCGACGTGGCCGAGGAATGCGTCCAGGACGCCTACGTCGCCGCGCTCGACACCTGGTCCCGGCAGGGAGTCCCGCGCAACCCGGGCGCCTGGCTCACCACCACGGCGCGGCGCCGCGCGCTCGACGCGCTGCGCCGCGACCGGACGCTGCGGGCCAAGCTGCCGCTGCTGATCGAGCCGGGCCCGCCGGCCGGATCCAGCGACCCGGCCGGCGTCTATCCGGGCGGCGGCGACCGCGGCGCACCCTGGCCGGCACCCGGCGGTGAGGCCGATGCGATCGCCGACGACCGCCTCCGGCTGGTGTTCACCTGCTGCCACCCGGCGCTGGCCCGAGAGGCCCAGGTGGCGCTGACGCTAAGGCTGGTATGCGGCCTGAGCACGTCCGAGATCGCGCAGGCGTTCCTGGTGCCGGAGCCGACCATGGCGGCCCGGGTCACCCGGGCCAAGAAGAAGATCGCGGGCGCCCGGATCCCGTACCGCGTGCCGGGCCCGGCCGAACTGCCGGACCGCTTGGACGCGGTACTCACCGTGGTTCATCTGCTCTACACGACCGGCCATACCGCCCCGGCCGGACCGGACCTGGTCCGGGCCGACCTGGTCGGGCGGGCGATCGGCCTGGCCCGGATGCTGCGCGAGCTCATGCCGGACGAGCGCGAGGTGCACGGGCTGCTCGCGTTGCTGCTGCTGACCGACGCGCGCCGGGGGGCGCGAGCGGCCGCCGACGGCCGGCTGCTCCTGCTCGAGGAGCAGGACCGCCGGCTCTGGGACGGTTCCGCGATCGCCGAGGGGTCCGGTCTGGTCATCGAGGCGCTGCGGGGGTCGGCCGGACGGCCGGGCCGGTTCGCGCTGCAGGCGGCCATCGCGGCGCTGCACGCCGAGGCGCCGAGCTACGGCGAGACCGACTGGCCGCAGGTGCTGGGGCTCTACGACGAGCTGATGCGGGCCTGGCCGACGCCGGTGGTCGCGCTGAACCGCGCGGTGGCGCTCGCGATGGTCGCCGGTCCGGCGGCGGGCCTGGCCGACATCGAAGCGATCGAACTGGGCGGCCGCCTGGCCGGCTACCGGTACCTGCCCGCGGCCAAGGCCGATCTGCTGCGCCGCCTCGGCCGGGCGGACGAATCGGCCCGGGCGTACCAGGCCGCGCTGGCCCTGACCGACAACGAGGCGGAGCGCTCGTTCCTGGCCCGCAGGCTCAGCGAGGCAGCGGCCCAGCGAGACGGCCGCGGCTGACGTCGTCGCCGTCACGTTGGTATGCGCGCGACATTCCGGCCACAATATGCAGGTGAACGCAGCCGTGGCCGGGAAACTGCCGGAGCCGCCAGGCCCGCTGCTCTCGGTCTCGGGACTGGCGGTCCGCTTCGGGCCGGTGCGCGCCCTGGACGGCGTGGATCTTGTCGTCCGGCCGGGAGAGCTGGTCGCGCTGGCGGGCGAGAACGGGGCGGGCAAGACCACGCTGGTCCGCTGCATCGCCGGTGACATCAGGCCGACGAGCGGTGAGATCATGTTCAGCGGCCGGCCGGCGCCACATGACCCGCGCGGCGTGGCGCGCCAGGGCGTCGCGGTGGTCTGGCAAGACCTGGCGCTCTGCGACAATCTGGACATAGCGTCGAACCTGCTGCTCGGCCGGGAGCGCCGCTGGCACCTGATGTCCGACATCCGGTTCCACGCCTCGGCCGCGGCGGCGCTCCGGGAGCACGGCATCCCGCTGCCGGACACCGCCCGAGCGATGCGGTCGCTGTCCGGTGGCCAGCGCCAGATGGTCGCGATCGCCCGGGCGATGGCCCGCAAGCCCCGGCTGCTGCTGCTCGACGAGCCCACCGCGGCGCTGGGCGTCACGCCGACGGCCCAGGTGGAGGAGCTGATCGCCCGGCTGCGCGAGCGGGGCACGACGATCGTGCTCGCCTGCCACGACATCGACCAGATGTTCCGGCTGGCGGACCGGATCGTGGTGCTGCGCCAGGGCCGGGTGGTGGCCGACGTCGTCCCGGACCAGGTTCACCCCGACGACGTCGTCACGCTCGTGGCCGGGCAGCAGGTCGACTCCTCGGCCCGCCGCCAGCTCACCCGCCTGCACGGGCTGGCCGACCGGCTGGTCTCGGCCGACCCGTCGTCCAGCCTTCCGCTGATCCTCTCGGCACTCGGCGCGGCACTCGGCAGCGAGCGCCTGTGCATTCATCTGCTGGCCGACGACTCGCTGATCTGCGCGGCGTCGCTGGGCATGCCCGACGCTCTGCTGTCGGCCTGGTCGCGGCTGCCCATCGGCCCGGCCGGCGGCCCGGCCGGGCTGGCGGCGGCCACCGAGCGGCCGGTCGTGGATAACGTCCGGGCCGGCGCGGCCTGGGCTCCGTTCAGCGACCTGGCCCGGGCGGCCAAGGTGGCCAGCTCCTGGTCGGTGCCGGTCCTCGGCCCGGGCGGACTGGTCGGGGTGATCACCGTCTTCCGCGGCGTCACCGGGCAGCCGCACCGCGACGAACTTGACCTGGTCACGCTGTACGCGGGGTACGCCGCGAGCGCCATCGAGCGTGACCAGCTGCTGGCCGAGGTGACCGCGCGCAACCGGGTGCTCGAGACGATCAGGGAGATGCTGGAGACCCTGGCCGGTCCGGTGCCAGTGGCCAAGGGACTCGCGGTCGCGCTGCAGGCGCTGAACCGGGGCCTTCAGGCCGATCAGGTGACGCTGCTCACCCGGTCGCCGAACTCGGCGCCCAGCTCGGCGCCGCATTGCCGGGCGTACGCGGCCGCCGGCCGCCGCACCGGCGCCAGCTCCCCGCCGGCCGAACTGCTCGAGGCCGCCGAGCGGCTGCTGGCCACCCCCCGCCGCGACGATGTCGCGACCCCGTTGGAGGTGGCGGGCCAGCAGTTCCTGGTCGTCACGTTCGCGGCGCCCGCCGGGCCCACGGTGCTGCTGGCCGGATGGCAAGCCGGGCCGCCCAACGCCGACGCCACCGCGCTGATGGAGGACGCCGCGCACTCGCTGCGGCTCGCGCTGGAGCGCGAGGAGGCCGGGCTCGCGCACCAGGAAGCCACGGCGCTGCGCCGGTCCCAGGAGCTGCAGCGCGGCTTCCTCTCCCGGCTGAGCCACGAGCTGCGCACTCCGCTCACCGCGATCCGCGGGTACGCCTCCAGCCTGATGCAGCCGGACGTGACCTGGGACCGCGACTCCCAGCAGCGTTTCCTGCACCGGATCGCGGCCGAGTCGGCGCGCCTCGGGCGCCTGGTCGGAGACCTCCTCGACTTTTCCGCGATCGAGTCGGGAATCCTGCGCCTGCAGCGGGACTGGTGTGACATCTCGCTGGTCCTCGACGCCGCGATCGCCTGCCTGCCGCCGGCCGGAGCCGCCATGGTCGAGGTAACCTGCGACCCGTCCCTTCCGGTCGTCTGGGCCGATCACGACCGCCTGGAGCAGGTCTTCGTGAACCTGCTGAACAACGCGCTCGGCCACAATCCGCCCGGCACCCATGTCACCGTCACCGCCGAGCTGGCCGGGGCGGCCGGGGCGGCCGGGACCGGCGCCGGGGCCGCCAACGGGGCCGGGGCCGCCAACGGCGCCGGGGCCGCCAACGGGGCCGGGGCCGCCAACGGGGCCGGGGCCGCCAACGGGGCGGCCGGCACCGCCGCCACCACCGGCACCACCGGAGCCGCCGGGCCGACGGGGATCGCGGTCAGCGTGCTCGACGACGGGGCCGGCATGCCGAGCGAGGTGGCCAGCGCGCCGTTCGAGCCGGTCCGCCGCCGAAGGACCCCGACCGCGGGCGCCGGGCTCGGGTTGTCGATCGCCAAGGGAATCGTGGATGCACACGGGGGACATATCGTGCTAGAACAGCCAGCCAAGGGAACCCGCTTCCTGGTCCTTCTCCCGGTCGAGATGCCGGACGCAGCGGCGGCCAGGCCCGCCGAGCCCGGCCCGGGCGTCTCCGAGCTTTCGCCGGATCACGCGCCCGCGGCGGAGGCAGCGGCCGTCCGGCAGGCGGGCGGAGCGAGCCGTGGCTGAGCACCACCTGGCGCCGCCGGCCAAGCAGGCCGCGACCACCCGCGCGCTGGTGGTGGAGGACGACCCCAACATCGTCGACCTGATCCGGTCGAACCTGGCCGTCCGGGGCTACGACACCGTGGTCTCGGCCGACGGGATCCGCACGCTGCAGCTCCTGGAGACCGAACAGCCGGACATCGTGCTGCTGGACCTGATGCTGCCCGAGGTCGACGGCTTCGAGCTGTGCCGCCAGATACGCGAGCGCTCCTCGGTGGCGATCATCGTGGTCTCCGCCCGCGGCGGCGAGCGCGACAAGGTCACCGCGCTCAACGTCGGCGCCGACGACTACATGACCAAGCCGTTCAGCATCGAGGAACTGCTGGCCAGGATCACCGCGACGCTGCGCCGGACCCGGCCGGCCCGAACCCCGGAGGCCGAGCCGGCCGCCATCAGCATCGGCGGCCTGGTGATCGACCTGGCCAGCCAGCAGGTGACCAGCAGCGGGCAGCCGGTGCACCTGACCCCGACCGAGTTCGCGCTGCTGCGCGAGCTCGCCACGAACCGCGGCAAACTGCTCACCCACGCCCACCTGCTCCGCCGGGTGTGGGGGCACGGTTACGAGACCGAGACCGAGTACGTGCGGGTGTACGTGCGGCGCCTGCGGGCCAAGCTGGAGGTGGCCGGCGCGACGCCGCTGATCCTCACCCAGCCCCGCGCCGGATATCGGATTGCCGCCGAATAGCCGGCGCCTGTCGAGTGGCCAAACTCAGATGTTCATCAATTCGCGACTTCGCCGTGACCGTTTCGGAACTTTCGCCTGGACACCGTGCACTACCGGGGCCGTGTTAACGTTATTTTAACGTCGGGGGCGAGATGTTTATGGCTACGTTAATTTCCTGAAGTCTACGGTTAACCTGTCATCGGGTCCCTGCGGCGATCCCAAAGCACGAGAGCGGACGAGATCCGTAACGTCCTATTTGTGCACGTCGAGCCCTCACAATCGAGGTGGTTTCGTTGGTTTTTAGAGCCAAGAAGACAATCGCGCTTTCAGCGGTGGCCGCGTGCGCGGCCCTGCTCGCTGCGGCCTGCGGCAGCAGCGGAAGCAGCTCGCCGAGCTCGTCAGGCTCGTCGGGCTCAAGCGTGCCCAAGCTCAGCTTCACGTCGTTCAACCTCACGTTCTCGGCGATGAAGGAGCTCAAGCCGCTCGCCTCGAAGGGCAAGGGGAACGTGGCCGTGATCCTGCCGGACACGGTCTCGTCGACCCGCTACGTGGAGTTCGACGCGCCGTACCTGAAGAAATCCATGCAGCTGGCCGGGCTCAGCTCGTCGCAGATCGTCGTCCAGAACGCGCTGGGCAGCGACGCCACCGAGTACTCCGACGCCCAGGCGGACATCACCAAGGGCGCCAGCGTCCTGATCATGGACCCGCTCGACTCCGGTGTCGGAGCGCGGATCGAGTCCTACGCCAAGTCGCACGGCGTGCCGGTGATCGACTACGACCGGCTCACCCTTGGCGGCAGCCGGAAGTACTACGTCAGCTTTAACAACGTGCAGGTCGGCACGCTGCTCGGCCAGGGCCTGGTCAAGTGCATCTCCGACTGGAAGGTCAGCAAGCCGCAGGTCATGGTGATGCGCGGCGCCCCGACCGACAACAACGCCACGTTGTTCTTCCAGGGCTACAACGCGGTGCTCCAGCCGCTGTTCGCGAACAAGACCTACACCGACGTGGCCAACCCGGCCGGCACCTGGGACCCGCCCACGGCGCTGACCGAGTTCCAGGCCGCCTACACCGCGCACCCGAACATCAACGCGGTGCTCATGCCGAACGATGAGAACGGCGCGCCGATCATCCACTACCTGCAGACCAAGGGCATCAAGGCGATGACCTTCCCGGTCACCGGCCAGGACGCGACCCTCACCGGCCTGCAGAACGTGATCTCCGGGTACCAGTGCGGCACCGTCTACAAGCCGATTTACCTGGAGGCGCAGGCCGCGGTCGCGCTGGCCATGTACCTGCGGGCCGGGGACACGCCGCCGTCGGCCCTGGTCAACGGCCAGGCCGAGGACGTCACCTCCAAGGTCGAGGTCCCGTCGATCCTGCTCAAGCCGGAGTGGGTCACGCCTTCGACGGTCCAGTCCACGGTCATCAAGGACGGCTTCGTGCCGGCGTCCCAGCTGTGCGCGGGATCCTTCGCCGTGGATTGCACCAAGTACGGTATCTCAGGGTGATAATGACCGTACTCGAGCAAGTGGGAGCCTCTACGTGGTAACGAACGGCTCCGAGGACGGCACCCGGCCCGCGGATGACGCGGGCCGGGTGCCATCCGGCTCCGGGGGAGCGCCTGCCCCCGGAGGGGCGGAGAACGGCGACACGCCGCTGATGCAGCTGCGCGGTATCGGCAAGAGCTTCGGGCCGGTCCAGGCACTGACCGACATCGACCTGGACATCCCGGCCGGGCAGGTGACCTGCCTGGCCGGGGACAACGGCGCGGGCAAGAGCACGCTGATCAAGTGCGTGGCCGGCATCTGGCAGCCGACCACCGGCCAGCTGCTGTGGCAGGGCAAGCCGATTCACCTGCACTCGCCCAAGGACGCGACCGATCTCGGGATCGCGACCGTGTACCAGGACCTGGCGCTGGCCGACAACCTGGACATCGTGCAGAACATGCTGCTCGGCCACGAGGCCACGCGGTTCGGCCTGCTCGACGAGGTCAACATGGAGCTGACCGCCAAGCAGACGCTCCAGGACCTGCGCGTGACCACCGTCCGGTCGATCCGGCAGCCGGTCGGGTCGCTGTCCGGCGGCCAGCGGCAGGCCGTCGCCGTGGCCAAGGCGGTCATGCAGGAGGCCAAGCTGGTCATCATGGACGAGCCGACGGCCGCCCTGGGCGTGACCCAGACCGAGCTGGTGCTGTCCCTGATCGAGCGGCTGGCCAGCCGCGGCCACGGTGTCCTGATGGTCTCGCACAACCTGACCGATGTGTTCCGGGTCGCGGACCGCATCGCGGTGCTGTACCTGGGCAAGCTGGCCGCGGTCGGGCCCAAGGCGGAATTCGACACGGCGTCGGTGGTCGACCTGATGACCACGGGCGCGTCGACCCGGCTGCACAACGGCAACGGTGGCGAGCCCGCCTCGCGCAACGTCAGCAGCGGCTCGGAGGACTGAGAAATGTCGGCAGGAGACAGCGGCGAGCGGCCCGAGGAAGAGCAGCCCGCATCGGTCGCGGTCGCGAGCGAGACCGAGGCCACCACGGAGGCTGGCCACCAGGCCGCCGCTGAGATCGCGCTGACCCAGGCCCCAGATGTGCTGGCCGGGTCGCTCAGCGAGTACACCCGGATCTGGCTGCGGCGGGTCCGCAGCGGGGAAAGCGGGATCCTGCCGGTCATCATCGGCCTGATCGCGATCGGGGCCTACTTCCAGGTGCGCGAGCCCGCCTTCCTGTCCGCGGGCAATATCGCCAACCTGATGACCCAGGCCGGCTTCATCATCACGTTCTGCATGGCCCAGACGTTCCCGCTGCTGCTCGGCGAGATCGACCTGTCGCTCGGCTTCAACGCCGGGATCGGCGGGACCATCACGCTGTGGATGGTGGCGGTGGCCCATCCGTTCCCGACCTGGCTCGCGATCGTGGCCGGGATCGCGGCCACCACGGCCATCGACGCGATCGAGGGCCTGATCGTGGTGTGGCTGCGGATCCCCTCGTTCGTGGTCACGCTGGCCTTCTACCTCGGCCTGAACGGCGTGCTGCTCTGGCTGTTCGAGCAGACCGGGAGCGTCGGGCTGGGCGGCGTCATCCAGGACCACAACGGGTTCATCAACGGCCTGGTGTCCAACAACCTGAGCCCGACCGCGGGCTGGATCGTCCTGGTCGTGGTCGTCGTGGTGGCCGCGGTCTTCCTGGTCGCGCGAGACCGGCGTCGGCGGGCGAACGGCCTGGTCGCGCCGCCGCTGAGCGTGACCCTGCTCAAGGTCGGCCTGCTGGCCGTGGTGGGCTTCCTGCTCGTGCTCGTGCTCAACCACAACCGCAGCAGCGGGGCGATCCCGCTGGCGGGCGTGCCGTGGGTGGTGCCGGTGGTCCTGGTGCTGCTCGCACTGTTCTCCGTGCTGCTCAGCCGGACGAAGTTCGGCCGTTACATGTACGCGATCGGCGGCAACGCCGAGGCGGCCCGGCGCGCGGGCGTCAACCTGCGCCGCATCCGCGTCCTCGCGTTCGCGTTCTGCGGCCTGCTCGCCGGCGTCACCGGCATCCTGTACGCGTCGTTCCTGGGCTCGATCTCGAACAACATCCAGGGCGGCCAGTACGTGCTGTACTCCGTGGCCGGGGCCGTGATCGGCGGCGTGAGCCTGTTCGGCGGCCGGGGCCGGATCGCGGGCGCGGTGCTGGGCGGATTCGTCGTGGCGGTCATCTACAACGGCGTGATCCTGCTCGGGCTCGGCGCGGCCGGCCAGTACATCTGGACCGCGGCCGTGCTGCTCGCCGCGGTCACGCTGGACGCGCTGGCCCGCCGCGGCAGCGCCGTCACTTAGCGGGCCTACGCCCGGCCAGCACCTGAGCGCCGGCCCGCCCTGAGGCGAGCCGGCGCTTAGTAGTTCGCGTGCGGAACACCCGCTATGGCACACTGGTTACGCAGGTAACGCGTGCTCCGGGGTCGGTGAAACTCCGAACCGGCGGTGACAGTCCGCGACC
>Ga0335073_10013716_pt1 | contig 11363 bp, 8 predicted proteins | sample Lox_Sample_22_FD_207093 | JGI IMG/M metagenome (GOLD analysis project Ga0335073, IMG submission 207093) | Soil microbial communities from Loxahatchee National Wildlife Refuge, Florida, United States - Lox_Sample_2.2 | ecosystem: Environmental > Terrestrial > Soil > Wetlands | place: USA: Florida... | reverse complement strand
CGCCCGCGGTGCAGCTCTGGCCCGCGCACAGATACGCGGCCTCCAGCGCCGCGTTCGCGGCGAGCTCGAGGTCGGCGTCCTCCAGGATCACCATGGGCCCGTTGCCGCCCAGCTCGAGCAGCTGGGTCTTGCCGGCCGCGCGCACGGCGATCTTGGAACCGGTCTCGACCGAGCCCACGAAGCCCACGCCGGCCACGCCGGGGTGGCCCACCAGCGCGTCCCCGACGACCGGGCCGGGCCCGGAGACGAAGTTGAACGCCCCGGGCGGCGCGTCCGCGCGATGGCTGGCGTCCGCGATGACCTCGGCCAGGATCGCGCAGCACGCGGTCGTGGACGGGGCGGGCACCCAGACGACGGTGTTTCCCGCCGCCAGCGCGGGCGCAAAGACCTCGGCTCCCATCGTGTACGGCCAGTTCCACGGGCTCACCACGCCGATCACCCCGAGCGGTACCCGCTCGACGAGGATCCGGCGCTCGGCCGAGACCGATTCCGGGAGCCCCCCCGCGCGGCGCTTGGCGTCCTCGCCGGCCATCCGGAAGTACTCGGCGAGCTCGTCCACCTCGTCGAAGGCCTCGGCCACCAGCGGCTTGCCCTGGTCCAGGCTCAGCGCGCGGGCCAGGTCCTCCCGCCGCTGCCCGATCCCGGCGATGACCTGCTCGCACCACCTCGCGCGGTCGAACGCGGACGCGCCGGCCCACGCGGGCCAGGCGGCCGCCGCGGCGCGGACGGCGTCGTCGACATCCGCGGGATCGGCCACCGCCACCGTGGCGAACGCCTCGCCCGACGCCGGGCTGACCGCCTCCGCCGCGCCGGCTCCGCCGCCGCGCCAGGCCCCGTCGATGTACAGCAGGTGCTCGTGCATGCACAGACTCCCCTTCTGGGCGGGCCGGTTACGCGTCGGCGCAGAGCCGGCCGAGCTCGTCCAGCTTCTCGGGCAGCATCCGGAACGCGGGCCCGGAGACCGACAGGGCCGCGACGCAGGTCCCGGTGGCGTCCAGCACCGGCGAGGCGACCGCGACCAGTCCCTCCTCCAGCTCGGCGACCGCCGTGGCGTAGCCGTTATGGCGAATGGTGGCCAGCTCCGCGGTGAGCGCGTCGCGTGAGGTGATCGTCTGGGCGGTGTACCGCTCCAGGTGCCCGGGCACCGGGATCGCGCCGTAGGCCAGCAGGACCTTGCCGTTGGCGACCGCGTGCGGCCTGGTGCGGCGGCCGATCCAGCCGCCCGAGGAGTTCAGGATGTAACGGCTCGGAACCTCCGCGACGTTCAGCACGTCAGAGCCGTGCGGGACGGCCAGGTTCACGGTCTCCCCGGTCTGCTGCGACAGCTTGTCCATGGCCGGCTGCATCGCGGCCACGAAGTCCAGGCTACGCATGGCCAGCGTGCCGAGCCGGACCACCTCCAGGCCCAGCCGGAAACGGCGCCCGGACCGGGTGAGCAGGCCGGCCCGCTCCAGCACCCCGGCCAGGCGTGAGGCGGTCGACTTGTGCACCCCGAGCGAGGCGGCCATCTCGGTCACGCCGAGCTCCACCCGCGAGTCGTCGAAGCTGGTCAGGAGCGTCAGCACGCGCTCCGCCGATTGATAGGTTGCACCAGCGGCAACCTCAGCCTGTGACACGCAACCAGGATGGACAAGCGGTCCGCCCTGCGTCAACGCTCTGTCCAGCCGGCGCCCGGCATGCCGGCGTTGCGCCGCGGCGGCGGTATTGTGCCGATGGCGCGCGAGATCAGCGTGAGCGCCGTCGTCCCAGCATGAGGAAGCAGCCGTGGCAACTGAGATACCTGGCCAGGCCCCTGCGGCCGGCCCCGCAGACGATCCGCTCCCCGAGGCCGTCGCGCTCGCCCAGGGCGCCACGGACGCCGGCCTCGGCCTGAAGCTGCTCGGCGGGCTGGCGGTGCGCGTCCTGTGCCCGGCCTTCCCGCCCCGGCAGCGCGCCGGGCAGGACATGGACTTCGCCTGCCTGTCGAAGGGCCGCAAGAACGTGGTCGCGTACCTGGAGCGCAGCGGTTGCGAGCCGGACCGGCGGTTCAACAACCTGAACGGCGACCGGCAGATGTACTTCAACGCGCCGTCCGGACGGCCCATCGACGTCATGGTGGACCGGCTCACCATGTGCCACACGCTCGACTTCCGGCCGTCGTTCGGCCGGCTGCCGCTGACCGTGGACGCCGTGGACGTGCTGCTGTCCAAGCTGCAGATCGTCGAGCTCAACGAGAAAGACGCCCGGGACACGCTGCACCTGCTCAGCGGGGTGCCGGTGAGCGGCAGCGACGCTCCGGCCCAGGACGGCACCGGCGTGCAGATCGACAGCGATCGCTTCGCCAAGGTGCTCGCCGCGGACTGGGGCTGGTGGCGCACGGTCACCGGCAACCTGAAGAAGCTGCCCGCCCTGGCCGACGAGCACCCGGAACTGATCCCGCCCGATCCGCCGCTGGACCCGATAGCGCAGTCGGAGCACCTGCTGCGGCTGGCCGAGTCGGCGCCGAAGGGCGTCAAGTGGAAGCTGCGGGCGAACGTGGGCGACCGGGTTCGCTGGTACGAACTGCCGGAGGAAGTGGATCACTAAACGCGCGGGCGCTGCGCCCCCGCACTCCCCCCGGACCTCCGGCATTCCCTACCTTGGCCCGGGCATTCTCCCGAACCCCACCAGGGCCGGTTTCGGCTGGACAGGTGCTTGACGCCCTGTTGCGCCGAATGCTACACCGTTGCACAGGAAGCGTATCTATGAACGTGGTGGTCACATGAAGGTCTTTTTCGCCACCGATATTCACGGCTCCGAGATCTGCTGGCGGAAATTCCTCAATGCCGCCGCGTTCTACAAGGTCGACATGGTGATCCTCGGCGGTGACGTCACGGGCAAGGTGATGGTGCCGATTGTGGACCAGGGCGGCCGCTGGAAGGTCACGGTGCGCGGCCAGGAGTACACGCTGGAGACCCAGCAGGAGCTCGAGGACATCCAGAAGCAGATTCGCAACACCGGGTCCTATCCGGCCATCGTCAGCCCGGACGAGCTGCAGGTGATGAGCAAGGAGGAGGGGGCGGTCGACCGGCGGTTCACGCTCGAGATGACCCAGTCCCTGGACCGGTGGCTGGACATGGCCGACGGCAAGCTGCAGGGCGGCGAGATCCCCTGCATCCTGAACGGCGGGAACGACGACATCTGGGAGATCGACGACATCATCGAGCAGTCGCCGTGCGTGAGCTTCGGCGAGGGCAAGCTGCTCGACCTGGACGGGTTCTCCCTGATCTCCATGGGCTGGACCAACCCCACTCCCTGGGACACCTTCCGCGAAGCCCCCGAGCCCGAGCTGGCGGCCAAGATCGAGGCCGTGGCCAGCCAGGTGCCGGACATGGGCCGGGCGATCTTCAACTTCCACGCGCCGCCCTACGGCACCGGGCTGGACGAGGCGCCCGCGCTCGATGAAACGCTGCGGCCGATCCACGGCGGCGCGGTGATGAAGCCGGTCGGCTCGACCGCGGTGCGGGACGCGATCCTCAAGCACCAGCCGATGCTCTCGGTGCACGGGCACATCCACGAGAGCCGCGCGGTCAAGAAGATGGGCCGGACGATGGCCATCAACCCTGGCAGCGTTTACGGCGACGGGGTGCTGCAGGGCGCGGTGCTGGACCTGAACGCGAAGAAAGGGAAAGTCGCCAGGTACCTGCTGGTCAACGGCTGACTACAAGTAGTAGTAACTGATCACCAAAGACGGTACAGTAACGGGCTGCCCGGCCTCGTGAAGGCCCGTGACTTGGAGGCGCAATGGCCACAGACGCTGTCGGCGAGACTCCGACCCTGTTCCTGAGAAAGGCGACCGGCCTGGTCCGGGGCTGGTCAGTCCGCGACTCGTTGATCTACGCCTGCCTGGCGACCAACTTCGTCACGCTGGGGATCTACGAGTTCACGTTCGCCGGCCCGGCGTTCCCCAAGGGCCAGCTGCTCACGTCGGTGCTGATCTCCGCGGTCTGGGTCTCGTTCCTGGTGATCGCGTACGCCGGGCTGATCGTCACGATCCCCCGGGCCGGCGGCGACTACGTCTGGCAGACCCGGATCCTGAACAGCGGCCTCGGGTTCGTCATGGCCGCGACCGGATGGTGGTTCATCCTCTGGCTGTGGGCGCCGATCTACGGCAACATCCTCTCGGTCCAGTTCTTCCAGCCGATCTGGGCCACGCTCAAGTGGACCTGGCCCGGCGGCGGCTACGTCTGGTTCGGCACCAAGAACGGGATCTTCGTGGTGACGGTGCTCACGATCGTCATAGCCGGCATCCTGGTCTCGCTCGGGATGGGCGGGTACGCGAGGATCCAGAAGTGGTGCTTCTACGGCGGCCTGATCGGGTTTGCGGTCATCGTCGTGCTGCTGCTGTTCAACTCGCACGCCAGTTTCGTCTCCTCGTTCAACTACGAGGCGCAGAGGCTGTTCGGGGTCAAGAATGCGTACGCCGCGACCAACGTCGCGGCGGCCAAGGCCGGCTACACCACGTCGCCGTTCGGGTTCGGCCCGCTGGGGCCGACCATGCTCCTGGTCCCGGCGATGATGTTCTTCATCCTGTGGCCCAACTGGGGCGCGACGCTGTACGGCGAGATCCGCGGCGCGAGCGACTTCAAGCGCGTGTTCAGCGGCATGTTCATCGGCCTGTGGATCACGACCATCCTCACCGTGATCTTCTTCCTGCTGATGGCCAAGACCTTCGGCTGGGGCTTCTACCAGAACCTGAACTCGCTGGACTACAACCTCACGCCGCAGTTCGGCATCTGGCCTTACCCGTTCCTGTTCGCCGGCTGGCTGGTGCACAACACCGCGTTCCAGGTCATCCTGCTGCTGGTGCTGAGCCTGTGGTTCTTCGGCTGGGTGGGCACACTGTTCCTGTCCTCGACCCGGGTCATCTTCGCGGCCGCCTTCGACCGGGTGCTGCCGGACCGGGCCGCCGAGGTGTCCGAGAAGCGGAAGGTGCCGTTCTACTCGCTGTTGCTGATGCTGGGGCCCGCGGTCATCCTGGGCGCGGTCTACGCGTACTCGACGACGTTCCGGACCTACACGCTGGACGCGACCCTGGTGATCGCGGTTACCTACCTGTTCAGCGCGATCGCGGTGGTGCTGCTGCCGTTCATCAAGCCCGACCTGTGGCGGGCGTCCCCGGCCAGCCGGATCAAGCTGTTCGGCGTGCAGATCGTGCCGGTGGCCGGCTGGATCACGATCGGCCTCCTGGTGTTCAACCTGTACGAGTGGCTGACCAACGACAACTACTTCGTCAACAACCACGACTCGCTGATCTACATGGCCTCCATGTACGTACTGGCCGTCGTGATCTTCGTGATCGCGCGCATCGTGCGCAGCAGGCAGGGGATCGACCTCGGCCTCATCAACAAGGAGATCCCGGTCGAATAACCTGCACGCGTCAACCACAGGGCTCAGCCGGCCCCGCCGCGCGGAACGAACCGGGCGGCGGGGCTGGCGCGCTCCGGCCACCGAATGAGCGAAGGGCGACCTCGATGAACGACACACCTACCCGGGCCAGCGCGGTCATCATCGGGGCCGGCATCGTCGGCAACAGCCTGGCGTACCACCTGGCCCGGCTCGGCTGGCGCGAGCTGGTGCTGATCGACAAGGGCCCGATGCCCAATCCCGGCGGGTCGACCGGCCACGCGTCCAACTTCATCTTCCCGATCGAGTACTCGAAGATGATGATGGAGCTGACCGCCGACAGTACCGAGCAGTACCAGGAGCTCGGCGTGCACATCCAGAGCGGCGGGATCGAGGTGGCCCGGACCGAGGCGCGCATGCAGGAGCTGCGCCGGCGCGCCACGGCGGCCAAGGCCTGGCAGATCCCGGCCCAGCTGATCTCACCCGCCGAGGTGGCCAAGCTGGTCCCGTACCTCGACGAGTCCGTCATCCTGGGCGGCGCGCACTTCCCAACGGTCGGCGTGGTGGACCCGCTGCGCGCCGGGACGCTCATGCGCGAGAACGCGATGCAGCTCGGTGCGCTGCGTCTGCTGGCCGGCGCCGAGGTGCTCGGCATCGACACCGACGCGGCCGGCCGGGTCAGCGCGGTGCGGACCACCAAGGGCGACATCGAGACCGAGGTCTGCGCGATCTGCTGCGGCGTCTGGTCGCCGCGGATCGCCCGGATGGCCGGGGCCCGGATCCCGCTCACGCCGGTCGTGCACCAGATGATCAGCGTCGGCCCGATCCCGCTGTTCGCCGACACTCCGGGTGAGATCAGCTACCCGATCGTCCGCGACGTGGACACCAACATGTATGAGCGCCAGCACGGCGGCGACATGGAGGTGGGTTCCTACGCGCACCGGCCGATCATCGTGGCCCCCGACGACATCCCCTCGATCGAGGAGGCGGCCCTGTCCCCGACGGAGATGCCGTTCACCCAGGATGACTTCGACCCGCAGCTGGCGGAGGCCCTCGAGCTGATGCCGGACCTGCTCGGCGACGAGCGGGTCGGCATCCGCTACGCCATCAACGGGCTCATCTCGATGACGCCGGACGGGCACCCGGTGATCGGCGAGACGCCGGAGGTGCCGGGGCTGTGGTCGGTCGCGGCGAGCTGGATCAAGGAGGGCCCCGGGATCGGCCGCGCGGCCGCGGAGTGGATGAGCGGCGGCACGCCGGAGATCGACATCCACGAGGCCGACATCTCCCGGTTCTACGGCCACCAGCGCACGACCGCGCACGTGACCGCGCGGGCCCGCGAGGGCTTCAACAAGATGTACGGGATCGTCCACCCGGCCGAGCAGTGGGAGTCCGGGCGGCCGGTCCGGCTCAGCCCGGTGTACGACCGTGAGCGTGATCTTGATGCGGTGTTCATCGAGACCGCGGGGTGGGAGCGGCCCAACTGGTACGACTCGAACTCCGGGCTGCTCGACCGGTACGCCGGGCGGCTGATGGAGCGCGAGGCCGAGTGGGAGGCCCGCTGGTGGTCGCCCATCATCAACGCCGAGCATCTGGCGATGCGGGACGCGTGCGGGCTGGTCGACCTGACCGCGTTCGCGGTGTTCGATATCGTCGGGCCCGGGGCGCTCGCGGCCGTGCAGTCGGTTGCGGTCGCGCAGATGGACGTCCGGGTGGGACGGGTGGTGTACACCTCGCTGCTCGACGACCGCGGCGGCTTCCGCGGCGACCTGACCATCATGCGCCTGGGGCCGGAGCGGTTCCGCGTGGTCACCGGCGGCGCGACCGGGATGATGGACCTGAAGTGGTTCGCCGGGCAGTTGCCGGCCGACGCCACCGCGTCGATCGTGGACCTGACGTCGTCGTGGACCACGCTGGGGATCTGGGGGCCGCGTGCCCGGGACGTGCTCGCCTCGGTGACCCCCGACGACGTCTCGCACGCCGGCTTCAAGTTCGGGACCTGCCGCGAGATCGAGCTCGGCGGCGTCACCGTGCTGGCCTCGCGGATCTCCTACGTCGGCGAGCTCGGCTGGGAGCTGTACGCGCCGATGGAAGAGGGCCGCCGGGTGTGGGACACGATCTGGGACGCCGGGCAGCCCCACGGCCTGGTCCCGGTCGGCATCGGGGTGTACGGCACCACCGGCCGGCTGGAGAAGGGGTACCGCGCGTTCGGCGCGGAGCTGGACTCGTCCTACAACCTCGTGGAGGCCGGGATGACCCGGCCCTCGGTCAAGGAGCAGCCGTTCACCGGCAAGGACGCGTACCTGGGGCAGCGGTCGTCGCCGCCGTGCGCGGTGCTCTGCACGCTGACCGTGGACGACCACCGGTCGGCCTCCGGCCAGCTGCGCTACATGCTCGGCGGTGAGCCGATCCTGACCCCCGACGGCGAGTCGCTGACCGACGCCAGGGGCCGGCCGTCGTACGTCACCAGCGCGGGCTCCGGCCCGTCGGTCGGCAAGCACCTGCTGATGGCCTACCTGCCCGCGGAGCAGGCGGTGGCCGGCCGGCCGCTGGCCGTCGAGTACCTGGGCGAGCGGTATCCGGTCACGGTGGCGGTGGCCGGCTCGACGCCGCTCTTCGATCCGGAGAACGAGCGGGTCAGGAGCTGACCGGTCATGGACATCGGAGTCTGCGTCAAGCGCGTCCCGATGGTCGGCGGCAAGATCGTCGTGACCGCCGACGGCCAGGACGTGGATACCCGGATGTCCGGGTTCACGGTGAGCCCGCACGAGGAGTGCGCGGTCGAGGAGGCCGTGCGGCTGGTGGAGAGCCACGGCGGCAGCGTGACCGTGCTCACGCTCGGCCCGCCCGCCGCCGCGGATCAGCTGCGCGACATGCTGGCGCTCGGGGCCTCGCGCGCGGTGCTGCTGGAGACCGACGGGCGGGAATGGGGGCCGATCGCGACCGCGGAGGCGATCGTGGCCGCCGTCCGCGACGCCGGTTACGACCTGCTGCTGTTCGGCAACGAGGCGGCCGACACCGGCGACTACCAGGTCGCCATCCGCGTCGCCCACGCGCTTGATCTCCCCTGCGCCACCGGCATCAAGAACCTCGAGGTCACCGGCGCGGGTGCGCGGGCCCGGCGCGAGTACCGCGGCACCGAGGAGGTCTTCGACCTGCCGCTGCCCGCCGTCATCTCGGTGAAGGAGGGCATCAACCTGCCCAGGTACCCCTCGCTGCCGGGGCGGCTGCGCGCCAAGCGGGCCACGATCGAGCAGTCCGCTCCGGAGTGGCACCCCGAGGGCCTGCGCAAGGAACGGCTATGGGTCCCGGCCGGCGAGACCAAGCGGGCCGAGATCCTCGGCACCGGCGCCGACGCGGTGCCCGCCCTGGTCGCCCTGCTCGACGAACTCGGGGTGCTGTCATGACCGTGCTGTGCCTGGTCGAGCGGGACGGTGCCGGGGCCGCCGACGTCTCGCTGCGCGCGCTCACCTTCGCGCGGTCGCTGGGCGAGGTGGCGGCGGCCGTGTTCGGGGACGCTGGCGCGGTGCCCGTGGCCGACCTGTCCGGCTTCGGCGTGCCCGTTGCGTATGCGGTCGGATCCGATGAGCTCACCGGTTACGCGCCGCAGGCCTGGGCGCGGGCGCTGGCGGGCCTCGCCGCGGAGCTGTCCGCCACCGCGGTCGTCGCGGCGGGCACCGACCGGGGCCACGAGGTCCTGGCGCACCTGGGCGCCCTCACCGGGCTGCCGATGGCGGCGAACTGCGCCTCGGCCGCGGCGGGCGCGGACGGGACGCTGCGGCTGGTCCGGCACCGGTGGGCGGGCAGCCTGCTGGAGGACGCGGTGCTCGACGCCTCGCGCGCGCTGCTCACCGTGGCGGTGGACGCCGTCGCGCCGGTGGCCGCCGACCATCCGGCCGAGACCGCGGTGCGCACCTACCAGCCCGGGCTCGACGAGGCGGACCTGCGCGTGGTCGCCGCCGAGTCGGCCGAGCGCAGCGCGGGGGTGTCGCTGGCCACGGCGCGGGTGGTGGTCGGCGGCGGGCGCGGCGTCGGCGGGCCGGACGGGTTCGGCGTGCTCGAGGAGCTGGCCGGCCTGCTCGGCGGCGTCGTGGGCGTCTCCCGCGTGGTGACCAGCGAGGGATGGCGGCCGCACAAGCAGCAGGTAGGTCAGACCGGCACCCGGATATCGCCGGAGCTCTACCTGGCCTGCGGGATCAGCGGGGCCATCCAGCACATGGCGGGATGCCTGAGCGCCAAGCACATCGTGGCGGTCAACACCGACCCGGACGCGCCGATTATCACGCACGCCGACTACGCGGTGATCGGTGACCTGAACCAGGTGATACCGGCGCTCGTCACGGCCATCCGCGCCCGCGGCGCCGGCAGTTAGATGATGGCCATTCGGCTGCCGAATCCGCAGTGACTGTGGACCATTCTGTGGATGGTCCGGTGGAAAACAGCACCAGCGAGGGGACAACGCCTCGTGTCCTGTGGATGACCAAAGAATCTGAAAAAGAGCGGCGGCAAACCCTTGTGCCGCCGCCGGGAGCGGGCGTAGAAAGGCTCTCACCACCAAAGACGGGCAGCTACCGCGGGCCACCCCGGTAACGTCCGGGAGCCGGGAAACCGGTGCTCCGGGCGGGTGCCTGACGGCGGTGGCGGCCAGGCCGGGCGTGGCGCCGAGCGATCGGCACCCCACGACCGCCGGGCCAGCCAAGGCCCCTCCATCTCATACATGGAGGGGCCTTGGCCTATTGTGTCCTGGCCCACGACAGGAGCCCCGGAACGACACGCGGGGAAATGCTCATGATCGTGGAGACTTATATGCGCCATTCGCCGAAAACTCTCCACGATCACGGGGGCCAGGCGTAGGCGGGGGCAGGCGTAGGCCGGCCTCGCGCTCAGTCCGGCGGGCGGAGCCCGTCGCAGACCACGGTGACGACCCGATCCAGCGTCGCGCCGTCACCGCCGCGGGCCAGGCAGCCGGCCAGCAGCGCCTTGACGTCGGCGTCGTCGATCTCCGGCCGGACGGCTCCGGCCTGCTGCGCCCGGGCCAGCAGGTCACGCAGCCGGCCCGTTACGTCATACCCGGCGCGGACGGCGGCGCTGTCCAGGTCGTAGCCCGCGCCCGCCAGGGCCTCGGCCAGGCCCCGGTTCGCGGCGCCCTCGCGGACCACCGCGGCGAAGAACGCGAAGAACGCCGGGCCCGGGTCACGCGAGCTGGCCAGCGCGTCGGCCGAGGCGGTCAGCTGCTCCATGCGTCCGAGCAGGATCGCGGCGTACAGGTCCTCCTTGGCCGGGAAGTGGCGGCTCACGGTGCCGGTGCCCACCCCCGCGCGCCGGGCGATCTCGTGCACCGGCACCGACAGCCCTTCGCTGGCGAAGGTCGCGGCCGCCACCTCGAGGACGCGGGCCCGGTTCCGCCGGGCGTCGGCCCGCAGCCCCCCGGTGGTCTTGTTCGCCATGGCCGGGCTACGCTCCCCTCAGGCGGATGGACAACCGGACAAAAGTCCGCGCGGTGCGCGGAAACGGGATTGGAGTCCCGATTGTACCGGTGGCTCGCGGGCCGCGGGCCGGGCTCGCCGCGGCGGGAGTCAGGTGACTCGGGAATCGCTGCGCGCGGTGAGATACTTGCCACAGCACAAATATGCCGGCCCAGCCCGGCACGCAGCGCGTGCGTGACCGGCCATGCGCCGGAACCCGCGGCGGAGGGGGTCCATGGCACTGCTGACCGTCGGCAGGCTGCCGGTACAGCTTGTCCCGCTCGTGGGCCGCCAGCGCGAGCTTCAGGATGCGGTGGACGCCTTGTCGCGGAGCCGGCTGGTGACCCTGACCGGGCCCGGCGGCACCGGGAAGACCCGCCTGGCCCTGGCGGCCGCGGATGCCGCGCGCGGAACCTTCACGGACGGGGTCTGCTGGGTCGAGCTCGCGCCGATCGATGATCCTGAGGTCGTCGCGCTGGCCGTCGCCGGCAGCCTGGGCGCGGGCGAAGAGCCCGGGCGGGACGTGGCGGACAC
>Ga0335073_10013715_pt1 | contig 11363 bp, 10 predicted proteins | sample Lox_Sample_22_FD_207093 | JGI IMG/M metagenome (GOLD analysis project Ga0335073, IMG submission 207093) | Soil microbial communities from Loxahatchee National Wildlife Refuge, Florida, United States - Lox_Sample_2.2 | ecosystem: Environmental > Terrestrial > Soil > Wetlands | place: USA... | reverse complement strand
TTCGGCTGCGGGCTCCCGCCTCCGTTTCGCTTCGGCTCACGCCCGCAAAGCGCCTCAAGGGGCTCGGACCGTATGGACATCTTGGACATACTTCTTGCACGCATTTTAGGAGATCCCTCGCTGCGCTCGGGATTTCGGCTGCGGGCTCCCGCCTCCGCTTCGCTTCGGCTCACGCCCGCAAAACGCCTCAAGTTTCGCAGATGCTGGCAGCAAAAACAAAGCTGACTTAGAGCGAATCGATCGTAAATACCCGTGCCGTATACTGTGCACGACCAGTTCCCAAGCACAATGCCGGTCTCCGCTATCGCCAAACCCCGCCTCGCTTACATCGACTGGATGCGCGGTCTGGCGTGCGTGCTGATGTTCCAGACGCACTGTTATGACTCCTGGCTCGGTGGCACCGCGCGGCAGAGCCGCTTCTTCATGTACTCGCAAGTGGGAGGCACGTTTCCCGCGCCGCTCTTTCTTTTTCTCGCGGGCATCTCTTTTGCTCTGGTCACAGAAAAGCTGCGGCAGAAGAATGTCCCGCCATCTCGAATCGCGCGCACGACGATTCGTCGTGGGGCAGAGATTTTCGCGTTCGGGTTGCTTTTTCGTCTGCAGGAGTACGTGATTGCCTGGGGATGGGCGCCGAAGAGCGACCTGCTCCGGGTCGACATCCTCAATTCCATCGGCGTTTCGATGATGCTGATGGGCATTGTCTGCTGGATAGTGCTGAGCTTGACTGACACGGGCACCCCGGCACGCGCCAGCTTGCCGCCTTCGGGCAGGCAGGTGGGCGAGGAAGCCTCGCCGCGGGTTCTGCGGCAACGTGGCACTCTGCCCCTGATGTTCTCGGCGGCCGTCGTCGGGCTGACGATTTCGCTGCTCACTCCGCCACTCTGGACCGTCTGGCGCCCGCGCTTTCTTCCCTGGCCGATTGAGTCGTACATCAACGGAGTGCATAACCTCGGGGCGCCGCAAGCATGGCTGTTTCCGATTTTTCCGTGGGCGGCGTTCGCCTTCGCCGGACTCGGGGTCGGATTTTTCCTACAGAGTTCAATAGCCCAAGCGCGGCAATCAACGATATTTTTTTCACTCGGCGGGCTTGGCCTGGTTCTCATCGAAGTCTCGCGCTGGCTCGATGCGCAGCCGAGGCGACTCTATCCTGTGTACGACTACTGGCACACCAGCCCGAACTTTTTCCTAATCCGCGTGGGAATGCTGCTACTGATTCTGACGGGAAGTTACGTCTGGTGCCGTTGGGGACTTGGCCAACTCGGATTCAGCCCGGTTATCGTGCTTGGCCAGGCATCTCTCGTCGTTTATTGGGTGCATATCGAGTTCGTCTACGGGCGCTTTTCGATTCTTCCGAAACGCGCGCAGGGAATTCGTATGGCTTCTTTGGGACTTGTGACCATCACACTCGCCATGCTCGCGCTGGCTTACTGGCGTACGCGGACGAAGGGCAAGCTGCTGCCGGAATGGTTCAAAGCCGACCGGGCTCATCTGCGATCTTCAGTGCCGCGGGTCTTCTCTGCGGTGAAAGGGCTCTCTTTCTCGCAAGCTGCGGAAAAACTCGTCTCTGGACAGTAAGTCCCTCAGCGGCTAAAGCCGTTTCGAGCGGCGCCAACGCTGCCCTAAAAGGGCCACTCTCCCACGGCGCGACTCGAAGCCGCGCCCTTTCAAAACATGGGCCATCTGCGAATTTTTTTCGGGGCTTGTTCAACTGACGCGCCGCACAAACTCGACGACTTCACGCTCCGCCCAGCGGCCATCGTCGCCATGGCCGTCGCGTTGTCCAATGAACGCGCAATGGCCGCCGTCTTCGGTTTCGATGTAGGAAATGTTCGGATTCGCCAGAATCTGCGCCCGCGTTGCCGGAGTCACGCGGATGAAGGGATCGTTGGTGGCGTGAATGATGAGAGCGGGCACAGCTATCCGATCGATCACCCGCGCCGCTGCAGCGCGCTGGTAGTAATCGTCAGCACCAGCAAATCCACAATAGTGCGCGGTCACCAGATCGTCGAACAAGCGCAAGCTGGTCACGCCACGCAATCGCGCCGGGTCAAAATCCTGCGGAAACAGTTTCGCCTTGCCTCGGAATCGCCGAAACAATTGCCAGAGAAAGTACCACTCATAGAGTCGATTCGCCGGTTCATGCAGCGCATCGGCCGAGGCCGCGAGATCCATGGCCGGACATATGGCTGCAACGGCACGAAATTCGGGCGGGCCATCCGATCCCCACTCGCCGGCCAGTTTTAACACCAGATTTCCGCCCATGGAAAATCCAATTAGAGCAAAACGGGAAATGCCATCGTTCTCGACGACAGTCCGCGCGACGGCAGCGACGTCTCCCGACAAACTTGAGTTGTAGAGCGTTGGCGCGCACGCATCCATGCCGCCGCAGTTGCGCTGATTCATCAGCACGACATTCATGCCGGCCACGAGCCCATTGCGCGCGATCCCCAACATGTATTGCGATTCGTGAGATCCCTCAAGTCCGTGCACGACAATGAGCGTGAGTGCCGTCTGCCGCGTTTCACCGGCTTGCCAGTAACACAAACATCGGACCTTCACGCCCGGAGCGACTTCTACGAGGCGCTCCTCGGCCGCAGGTAGATGAATTTTTCTTGGCAGAAGAAAACTGGCGATCGTCTGGACGTGCCCACCTCTGAGATGGCGACGGGGAACGAACGTGCTTGTGGGAGATTGCGCGGTTAGGTTGGCCGGCCTTTCAGTTTGCGAACTGTCCACAAATCGATTCTAATAGAGGTTGGATTCGGAGCCGCGCATGCCCATCTACGAGTACATCTGCAAGGAATGCAAACATCAGTTCGAGGCGCTGGTTTACGGCAAAGACAAGGCCGAGTGCCCGAAATGCCACGGAAAGAAGCTCGAACCACAGCTGTCGGTATTTGCCGTTTCGGCGAAAGGGTCATCGGCCTCGGCATCGCCTTCGGGAGCTTGCGGATCCTGCGGTGATCCGCGCGGTCCTGGGGCATGTTCGCTCGGCGAGATGAACTAGATTTCTGGCAGACCCACCGGGTGCGACGTCTAAGGGCGATTTTCGAAGTGTGGCTCTTCCGCCCCTTCGGTGCTGGCTCAATTTCCACTTTTCACCCACGGCTTGCGCCGTGGGCTGCATTCTTTCGCCGCTTCGCGGCTCACAAGCGGTATCTTGCTCGCGGTTTGATCCGCCGATTCGACTTCGAACGCACGTTCTCAAGCCCTTACTTCCGCCTGCGCTTTCGCTCTGCGCTCGGCATAGAGCGGAAACGCTTCACACAGTTCGAGCACCTGCTTGCGAACTTTCGCCAGCACGGCTGCGTCGTTCCGATGTAAGAGGACTTCAGCGATCCAGTGGCCGATCTGGCGCATTTCAGCTTCCTTCATGCCGCGCGTCGTTAGCGCCGGAGTTCCAATGCGAATGCCGCTCGGCTTGAGCGGCGGATTGGTATCGAACGGAATCGCGTTCTTGTTGACCGTGATTCCGGCCTCGCCCAGCGCTTTTTCTGCTTCGCTGCCGAGCATACCCTTGGAGAAAACGTCGACCAGCATGAGATGTGTGTCAGTCCCGCCGGAGATGATGCGGAAGCCCTCATCCGCCAGCTTTTGTGCCAACACTTTTGCATTAGTGACGATCTGCCGCGCATATTCGCGGAACTCAGGCTGCATCGCTTCATGGAAGCAGACGGCTTTCGCAGCAATGATGTGCACGAGCGGCCCACCTTGCATACCCGGGAAGACGACCTTGTCGATGGCCTGCGCGAATTCAGCTTTGGAAAGGATCATACCGGAGCGCGGACCCCGCAAGGTTTTATGCGTGGTCGACGTCACAATTTGCGCGTGCGGAACCGGCGAGGGATGCACGCCGCCGGCGACCAATCCGGCGAAATGCGCCATGTCCACGAGATACAGCGCGCCGATTTTATCTGCGATCTGGCGCATGCGGGCGAAATCAATGATTCGCGGATACGCGCTGCCGCCGCCGATGATCAGCTTCGGGCGCTCTTTTTCGGCAAGCTTTTCCAATTCGTCGTAGTCGATGGTCTCGGTTTCCTTCGTGACGCCGTAAGGAATGATCTTGTAGGTTTTGCCGGAAAAATTGAGATGATGGCCGTGCGTAAGATGTCCGCCATGCGCAAGATTCAGACCGAGAATAGTGTCGCCCGGATTCAGCACGGCCGCGTAGGCTTCCATGTTGGCTTGCGATCCGGCATGGGGCTGCACGTTGGCATGCTCGGCTCCGAATAGCTGTTTGGCGCGGTCGCGCGCGAGGTTCTCGACCACGTCGGCATATTCGCACCCGCCGTAGTAGCGCTTGCCCGGATATCCTTCGGCGTACTTGTTGGTGAAGACCGAGCCGGCCGCCTCGAGCACAGCTTCGCTCACGAAGTTTTCCGAGGCGATCAGTTCGAGACCCTCGTGCTGGCGCCGGGTTTCATTGTCGATGGCGGCGGCAATTTGTGGGTCGGCTTCGTACAACGGGCGGTACATCCCAGAGTCCTTCATTTCATTTCCCTCGTTTCGTACACATCCGGGCGATGCAGTTCCATGTAGCGCTCGGGAGCTTTGAGTGGCGTAAATCCGACTTTCGCATAGAGCTCGTGCGCATCGCGCGTAAGCAAAATCCAGCGGCGCAAGCGCTGTAATGCCGGATGTCGCAGGATGCACTCCGTCATCCACTTGCCCAGCCCGCGGCCACAATGCGACTCCAGCACGAAAACATCGCCGAGATATGCGATGGTAGCGAAATCGCTGATCACACGAGCAAATCCAACCTGGTACGCCTCCGAACGTGGGCGCCCCAGGTCTCGCTGACGTTGCGAGACATGGGTTGTTTCGTCCGAACAATCATAAATCCCGAAGCACAGGGAATGCTCGATCGATCGCGCCACAACGTCTTTGGAAATCCCCTTCGCCCAGTAGCAATTCGTCAGGAAATTGTGAATCACGTCGAGATCGAGTCGCGCAGGATCTGTGCTGATGAGGAACGCGCCTTGCCGGTGCTCAACGATTGAGGATTCGCAACCCGGCGAACTTCTGGTCATTCACGCATTCTAACTCGTAGGTTCGAGGTGGATAGGCTTCCGGCTGGAGTCTCTTTCGGCGTCCGCGACTTTCTTTTTCTGGCGAAGGTGCTTGACAGACGCGGCTTTCGGTCATATTGTTACGGGAGTATTACAAAGTAAGTCGATATGATTACTTGACTATGGCTGGTTCCGTTGGTCGGCTGCCAAGCGCTGATCTGGCGGCTCACCAAAAAACAAGTCAGGAGCTTTCTCTTGGGAAAACTCATTCTCGTGCGTCATGGTCATACCTGTCTGAATATTCCAGGCCGCGAGGAGCGGTTACGCGGCTGGCTGGATCTGCCGTTGGATCAACAGGGATTAGACGAGGCCGCGCAAACAGCAGAGCGGCTCGCTAAATATCCGGTTGATGCGATATTCTCTTCGGACTTGCGCCGCGCCCGGCAGACCGCCGAAGTGCTTCGCCGGCGAGTCAAGGCTCGGCGCGTAAGCGCGACCCCCGACCTGCGTCCCTGGAATCTAGGGGTTTTCTGCGGCGAACGTGTAAGAGATATTCTGCCATTTCTCAACTTGCTGAATCAGCAACCCAGTATTGCAGCCCCTCGCGGGGAATCCTTTTATCAGTTCTACGGGCGATACTCGCACCGCCTGACCGAGCTACTAAGCCTGACGCTGCGCACTTCCGGCAGCATCGTCGCTGTGACCCATGTCCGAAATGTCCTTGCGACCAAGACGATTATCGAGCAGGGAAATCCCGACCATATACCGGTGAAAGGCGGTCCTCCCACGGGGACGCTCCTGATCCTCGAGCGACAAAATGGAACCTGGCAGATGCGGCTGGATGATGGACACGCGCAGCCGGAATTACCGTTTGTCGCCTTACCGTCCATTCCCACCGAGGCGTGCGCATGAACGCCGAGGATTCCGAGCTAGCGCCCGGACCCTTGTTCGTCGTAAGCATGGAGCGCAGTGGTTCATCCCTCCTATATGCGCTCTTGAACAAACACCCACTCGTTGCTCTGATGTTCGAGGCCGATCTAGCTTGCCTGCGGCCGGTATTTCTTAAGCCAGGTGTGATTCTCGATTGGCCGCAGCGATGCGAGTTTTTCAATCAAGTGTTCCAGCGCCATGGGATGAAAGTGCCGAGCGTAAGTTCGGCTTCTAACTTCCCTAGCGCTTTCGCCATAACCCACCAGGCATTCGCACATCAAAAGGGCGCTACCATCTGGGGCGACAAGTCGCCGCACTATTATCATTGCCTCAACCGAATGGCGGATGATTTTCCGGAGGCTCGCTTCATCGTTGTTTGGCGTAATCCTAAGGACACCGCCAACGCTATTCTTCGCGCGGCCTCGTCAGGTTCTCAGTATTTCAGACGACGAGGCGCCATTTTGCGGCAGTTTCTCGGATACTCGGTCCTCAAAAGAGAATGCGATCGCCTCCTGCGCCGCAATAAGCCCCTCTGCCAGATCAGCTTCGAGGACCTGGTTTCGGACACATCTTCCGTGATGAGAAAGGTCTGTGACTTTCTCGGGGTTGCATACGACGACTCGCTAACCAAGCTTGAGGGCGCAGACCGATCCGCCATTTTCGAAGGGAATCATCATAAGTTCGTCCGCGGAGACGTAATTGTGAAAGAGCCGCGGCGCGAATACGTTACTCCCGAACTGACAACCAAGATCTACCAATATGTGGCGCTCTGGCACAAAGTATATGGCCCTGATTGGCCGCCACACCCGGCGCATGACGCGGATGGGGTTGAAGCGCTCGGCCCGCTTTCCAGGATTCGAGACGCGGCGTGTTATAGGACTTTTCGCGTTTGGGACTGGCTGAAGAGGTGCGCTTTCTGCTTCGGCCCCATATCACTTTGGCGCTCCGTTCGTGCGCGAAAAACCAGGGTCCCTGAAGGTGCTCGGGATGCGCGTTTGGTTTATGCGCGGGAAAGCACAGAAAAATCTAAAGATGCGAGATCGTGCGATTTTCGAGTTGGCTCAGAAAGCGGTGCGCAGAAATGATGCCAGATGCCATCCGTCGATGTACTTGTATGGCGTCTCGCCGGTGGTGTAGTGGCCGCACGGTAATGCGACGACTTTGTGATCGAGCGCATGCCGCGCGAACTCGGCGACGACGTCGCGCGAGAACTCGGGCAGGAAAGTCAAATCATATTTCGCATAGATAATCAGAGATTTCTTCGGCCAGCGGGAAAACTGCTCGAAGTAGGCCATCGGGCTGATCGCCATCCAAACCTGCCGCAGTCGCTCCAGATCGATTTGTTCTTCAAGCCCCTGCCGAATATGGCGCGTCGACTGGCCGTGCCAGACCACGTCGGCAAAATAGGTTGAAGCATGATTGAAGGCTGCCACACGAATGCGCGGATCGTGCGCCGCGGCCAGAAATGCATAGCACGATCCCAGGCTCGTGCCGATGATTCCGAGATGACTGTAACCCTGAGTTTCGAGCCAATCCAGGCAGCAACGAATGTCGACCACCCCCTGGCGGGCCGCATCGAGTGTGCGGCCGATATTGGCCGAAACGGCGTAGTCGGCGCGGCCAATTTCGGCCGGCATGCGGATGTCGTGATAAGGCATGCTTATTCGCAGAACGGCAACGCCCAGCAGATTCAGCATATTGCACAGGCTTGTGTAGGCGATCGCGTCGGCGTTCCAGTGCGGCAGAAGCACCACGGCGCGGCGTCCCTGGACCGGAAACCAGCGCGCATTCACCTGATTATTTTCCGGATACGGCGTGCGAGCCGGTGATGTGAAGCGGAGAAAGTCAGCGAAGGTTCCCTTCACCTTGGCTTCGAGTTTCGGATCGGGCGCCTCGCGGGTCGAGAACACCTGCACCTCGCGCCGCTCGAGACGATAGTCCGTTGGCTGCGAATAGGAAAAGAATTCGTCGCTCGCCGCGAGAATGCGGCGGCTGTAGTCAAGAAAGAACTTTTGCGGATCCTGGGGAACAGACCCGAGACGGAAGCCGTTTCGGCAAGGCCAATCCCGCGCCCATTCGATTCCCCAATCCAGTGGACGCACTACTCGATTGTTGTCGACCGAGGTGAGCCGATTTTCCCAAGCGTACATCCACTCTGCATAGCGCGAGGACATGGATAAGGGCTTACTGTAAATGATCGCTCGTCGTTGATCACGTGCCATTCATTGGGTGGGCGCAAATCGGATTTAGCCTTTTCATTTTCGCCGCTAAATGCAACCAGGTATTCAGACCTTGCTGATGATGCTGAGTCCAATCTGCCGGAGTTCGGCGTCCCGGCGCTTCCGGATGGTAGGCTATACATAATGCTTCAGAGCTCGAAATCACCCAGGAGTCTGCGGAAAAACTCTGTTCCGGGACCGGGGGTTCCCTCAGCGGCCGAAGCCGCTATTCATTTTGGACGACGTACGGTGCGGCTCGAAGCCGCGCCCCTTCAAAACATGGGCTATCTACGAGTTTTTCAGCGGCCTGCTGGGAAAATATTGTGCTTCCCATCTTGGCACGCCAGCGCGCTTGTAGTGGCTATCGTGACACTCTGGTGCCTCGCCATCCCGGCCGTGGCAGCGACTTGGAGTGTTCGGGCTGTGCCGGCTGGATTAGTCAACGGCGGTCCCGTACTTTTTCGAGTCAAGACGACGGCGCGAATCGAATCGCTGACCGGCAAGTGGCTGGGACACGAATTCCCCTTCAGCTTCGATCGCTCGTCGAAAACATGGTTCGGTCTTGCGGGAGTGAGTTTTGAAACTCTTCCGGGCCAGTACGTGCTCGAACTATCAGGACAGCGAAAAGCAGGCGATCCCTTCACATTTACCCAGAAGTTCTCGGTTCGAGCGGGGAGCTATCCTAAGATTCGCGCCCAATTGACCGTGGAAGGCAAATTTACTGAGCCGACTCCCGATCAATTGAAGCAGATTGATGCCGACCAGAAGGTGAAAGAGGACTATCTGAGCCGAGTGACACCCGATCGCGAGTGGGATGGAAATTTCGTCGCGCCAGCCCATGCGGAAATCTCCGATGTATACGGCTCCCAGCGCATCTTCAATGGCAAAGCGCAGCGTCCGCACTTTGGACTCGATTATCGAGTGCCGACCGGCACGCCCGTAGCGGCCATGAACAAAGGCACCGTGCTGCTTGCACGTCCCCTGTATTTCGAAGGGAATCTTGTGGTCATCGACCATGGCCAGGGCCTGCTGACCCTGTATCTGCATCTCTCGGAAATCAAGGTCAAGGAAGGCGAAAGCGTATCCCGAGGCCAGGAAATTGGTTTGAGTGGAGGCACCGGTCGCGCCACCGGGCCGCACCTTCACGTCGCCGTGCGCTGGCAGGGGACCTATCTCGATCCGGCGCGGTTGATGCAGTTGCAATTGCCGTAAAGAAACTAGGCGGCCCCGCCCGAGATTCTGGGCCGCCCCTGAGACTTTGAGACCGTCTGGGCATGCAGCATTTCGTTCAGAGCATCCTTCAGCCCGAGATTGCGGATCAGGCGATGCAGATAGTTTGGATGCACGCCCAGGATGGCCGCCGCTTCCACGTAATTCCCGCGAGTCTGCTGCACAGCGGAAACAATCAATTCTTTCTTCAGATCCTTGACCTTGGCGTGGTATTGGCCTTGGTTTGAGTCCTCGATCGAAGCGTTTTCCAGAAGTGATTCGGGCAGATCCTCGGCGAGGAGGACGTCGGAGCTACCCAGCACCAGGGCGCGTTCGATTGCGTTTTCAAGTTCTCGGACATTTCCCGGCCAATCATAGTGCGTGAGCACGCCAAGGGCTTCGGGCGACACCGGCTTGGCTTTCACATTGCACCGTTTCGCATACTTTTGGGTGAAATGGCGGGCAAGAAGGGGGATGTCGTCCTTATGCTCGCGAAGAGGGGGCATCGCCAGTTTGACGACTGCCAGCCGGTAGTACAAATCCTGCCGGAATTCGCCCTTTCGGGCTGATTCGGCAAGATCGCGGTTGGTAGCTGCGACGAGGCGAATGTCGACCTTAATGGGCCGGGTACCGCCGACACGCTCGAACTCCCGTTCCTGCAATACACGCAACAATTTCACTTGCAGAGCCGGGGCAAGTTCGCCGATCTCGTCGAGAAATACCACGCCGCCATCGGCGACTTCCAGACGCCCTTTCTTCTGGCTGGCCGCGCCAGTGAAAGCTCCACGTTCGTGGCCGAAGAGATCGCTTTCCAGCAAGGCTTCAGGAATAGCAGCACAGTTGATGGCTACGAACGGCTTTCCGCTTCGGGGGCTATTGCGGTGCAGCGCACGTGCCGCCAGTTCTTTGCCGGTCCCGCTCTCGCCCTCAATCAGAACCGTCGAGTCCGTCGGAGCGACTTTAGCAAGAAACTGATAGACCTCTTTCATGCGGGCGCTTTCGCCGATGAGGCTTTGTTCCCGGCCGACCTCCATCGTCAGGCGCTGATTTTCCTGCTCCAGCCATAGGACACGACGGGCATTATCAAGAGCTACGGCCGACAAACCGGCCACGGCGGCGGTGAGTTGCAGATGGTCTTCGCTGAAGCGGCTTGCCGAACTGGTGCTGTCCAAATAAATGCATCCGATCGTCCGTTGAAACACCGCCAGAGGCACGCACAACAGAGAATGGACCTCGGCTTCGGCCAGGCTCTCGATTTTGCGAAACTTCCCGCCGGGTACATCAATACCGAGAATCGCGACATTCTCTTCCATCACCTGACAGACAATGGTTCGGCTCACCCGCAATTGGCCCGGTTGGCCGGACTGACGCGTCCGGGCATAAAAGGAACTAAATTCGCGGCCGGCGTTTTCCGAGAGCAGAATCGCCCCGCGTTCGGCCGGAATGACTTCGAAAATCAGGTCCAGGAGTTGTTTTTGCAGTTCATCCAGATCGCGGATGGCGTGCACGACCCTGCTGATCTTCAGCAGAGCGCTCAGATTCTGAGCGACCTGGGACGACGGCTGCAAGGTTTCGCGCAGCCGCTGCGGCTGCAGATACACCACATCCTTGGGATAGATAACCGTTGTTTCTGCTGCGAGCCGGGTTTCATCAAATTCCACCTGGCTGGGGATGCCCGGCGGCTCTTGATCTTCAAGCTGAAACAAAAAAACAGAGTCGCCGATCGAGATTTGATCGCCATGCCGCAACCAGTGTTCTTTGATTCTCGATCCGTTGACCACTGTCCCGTTGCGGCTATCCATGTCGATGATCTGGAAACGTCCGTCGGGTTCGCTTCGTAAACGGCAGTGGTGCCGGGAAACCGAAGGGTCAATCACCACGACCGAATTGGTCGGCTCGCGACCGACCGTGATCTCGCCATCGGCAAGCTGAAGGGTAGAATCTTTTAGGGGCCCGGCTAAAACAAGCAATCGGGGGAACAATCAGGACTCCC
>Ga0335073_10013713_pt1 | contig 11364 bp, 11 predicted proteins | sample Lox_Sample_22_FD_207093 | JGI IMG/M metagenome (GOLD analysis project Ga0335073, IMG submission 207093) | Soil microbial communities from Loxahatchee National Wildlife Refuge, Florida, United States - Lox_Sample_2.2 | ecosystem: Environmental > Terrestrial > Soil > Wetlands | place: USA... | reverse complement strand
AAGTCCACTCTTTAGGCATGCTCTTCGGTATGTATTCCTCCGCTGGAATATTTACTTGCGGACTTTATCCTGGCTCGCTAGGATACGAGACGCAAGATGCCGAATATTTTGCTAGCCAAGGTGTGGATTACCTAAAGTATGACAATTGTTACAATCAAGGTCAATCAGGAACGAAGCAGGTTTCATTCAACCGGTATAATGTCATGTCACAAGCGCTCAACAAAACCGGCCGACCCATTCTTTACGCCCTTTGCAATTGGGGAGATGACGAACCGTACGATTGGGCCTACACCATATCGAATTCCTACCGTATGTCAGGTGATATCTACGATAGTTTCACGCGCCCAGATAGTCGTTGTCCCTGCACCGAGACTATCGGATGTCCTTGGCCGGGATTTCATTGCTCAGTCTTGAACATTCTGAACAAGGTCGCAGCAATTCAGTCACGCTCGCAGTCGGGCGCTTTCAATGATATGGACATGCTAGAAGTCGGCAATGGTGGGCAGGATGACAACGAATACGTGACGCACTTTTCGATGTGGGCATTGAACTCCTCTCCGCTGTTGATGGGAACAAACGTAGTTACGCTCACACCTGCAAACTTGGCTATCTATTCAAATCCTGCGGTTATTGCACTAAATCAGGACCCATCTGCTGCAGCGGCGACTCGGAAATGGAGGTTTTATGTCAACGACACAGACGACTATGGCATTGGCGAAATCGCGCTCTGGACTCGCACAATGCACAATGGTGATACAGTCATTGCGCTTATCAATGCAGGAAACAGTTCACAGTCGATGAACGCCACCCTCCAAGACATATTCCTCGACCAGTCCACCGCTGGAACTTCTGTGCCTGCTCCTCAGCTTTCCGAGAGTTGGGATGTATACGATCTGTGGGCAAACAGGATGAGCGACGACGAGGCAGCGAGTATCCTCAATGGAACTGCTCCTACAATCACTGCAAATAGCACGAGCCTTACGAGGTACAATGCAACTGCTTTGAGCTATGCGGATGGTCTTGCACAGAACAATAGCGCGCTTTTGGGCGGTAAAGTAGGCACAATTGCACCAATGGGGACATGGACTGCTGAGATTCCGAGACACAGCGTGGGTCTTTACCGGTTAAGGCAAAGCAAAAGCGCAATGAGAAAGAGAGACGAGCTGTGATACTAATTGGTTAGTCTCTTAGCCATGGAAATAGCGTGCTGCACACAGAACCGCTGCTCAATAACTACTTTCCACTATTCCGAGCATCTCAATACTGAATAATAGAAACATGACGGCAATATAGACCTATGTCTACGGCTCCTTCCTTCAATTCCTCCCACACTGTCATCCTTCGCACGATCATCAAGCTCCTAGTTCCCGACTCGCTTCGAAACCATGAAACCCATTCTGAACCCTTCCTAGAACACCTTCCCCAGACAGAATTTAGTCAGTTCATGAACGGAAATTGTCAAGCGCATGCATCCTTCGGCTTGGCGGTTAGATTCGCCGGACAGAAGTGTTTGGAGATGAAGAAAATGTAAACGACAGTGGCCACAAGAAGCCGTCATATGGCTGTTGAACAACTGTTTTGGACCAGCACGTTGTCAACCAAGCAAACTGCTTGGAAACGCAAATTCACTCATGCATCGGCGTCACGTAGTTAAGATACATAATGGTTCAAGATTATATTGCCTTTAGACTATCTAGTATACCGACGTAAGAACCTATATTTATGCCGTTGCCCAGACTCCATACCGACCAATGTCCCTTATTCTATTACTACAAGCTTTGCTTGCCTCGAGTCTCAATTGGTAAGAAACACATCGCCACAAATGCAATAAAATACATAACGCCAGCTGCAATGATAGGTCCTGTTGGATGCTTCGAACCAATCGTTGCTGCTACGACTGGTGCAGCGAGTCCTGCAATTCTATTCAAGAGTGATGCGATACCAGTACCAGTGCCACGAATAGGTGCTGGAAATACCTCTGGAGTGTACGCGTATAAAACCCCGTACATCACATTTTGAAAAAAGCCTTCGAGTGATGAGCATAGTGTCTGCCAGTCGGGATTACTGTTGATGGTGAACATGTACAGAAATATGCCGCTGATCAGGGTCGAGAAGGCCATCGTGCCTTTACGACCGATATATTTGACATCGACAGTATAGCATGCAATGATACTGCCAGGTACACCGACAAGGGATGTGATTGCATAGTTACGGTATGCCTGAAAGATTGTGAGAATTTGTGAAACAGATTCTAGAGAGGGTACATACCACGTCAGCTGATACTGGATCGGAATCCTCTCCAGCATGCTCCAAATATTGCGGCAAGAATGCGTTGAAAAGTGGATAACCAAGTCCAATGGCGAACCACATTATCCAAAGGAGTATGGTTGTCAGACCAATCTTCTTGTCAATAAATAATTGCTCAACTTTGTTGAATGAGAACTTGCTGAAGTTCCGTTTCTGTAACTCAGCCACGCTGATCTTCGGGCCTGAATCAGGACCACCACCAAGCTCTTCTAATAGTTCCTCCGTGAGCCAAGTCTTCGCTCGATTGTGATAAGCAATTCCGTGCACTACATGGACTGCTTCTGCTTGGCGTCCTCTGGAAAGCAGAAACTTTGGGGACTCAAAGAGATGGAAGAGAAAGAAGCGGCAAAAGAACATAAAGAGCGTGATGATTCCCATCGTTGCCACAAAATAACGCCAACCTCTGTTCTGTTCGGACAGACAGCAAGGTTCAACATTGTCTGTCATCGAGCATGGTTGCAATTCCGGTTCACAAGAGAATGGTGGTACGAAGATCCAGGCGACTAGCAAAATCAGCGAGATTGTCTTAACTTGAACATTGCTACTTACTCAGAGAAGCCAGGAGCTGTCCAACGGGCCACCATATCGAGAGAAGGGTGAGAAGGCTATTCGAATTGAAAGGGAGAAATTCCAGAAACAATGCACCATCTACAGGCAGATTACCACCTACTCCTGTACCCATACCGGCGAAAAGGAGAGCTGTCACAGGCCAGGATGGTGCGAACGCGACTGCGGTTCCGAATACGCCACAAATCAGTAAGGTTGTATTAAATGCAAGTCGTCTTCCGATGATGTCGGAAGCAATACCCCAGCATGTCGAGCCCAGGCTAAGGCCTACAAAGGTAACCATTGTCGTATACCGTACCGTGGTTGTACTGACTCCAAACTCGGTAGTGAGTTGTGGAAGAGTGAGTGCAAGTCCCTATAAGATCAGCACACTTGGAATATATTGAATTTGAATCCAAATGTTAAAATACCTGCATCCAGAGACTAGATATACGTTTAGTGTCGATGTCGCGGAAGCTCTGGTCGTAAGAGACTTACTTATCTGCTAACCAACCCATACCACATAGAGCGAACAGTTCCCACTGATACCGACCCATTCCGATATCTTGGATGGCCTTGTTGATGATTCGAGATTTTCCTAAAAATTTCAATGTATTTAGAAATAGGCACGATACTCCAAAGGCTTTGAGGTCAACTTACGGTCATATGCGGTCTCGGAAGAAGCAAGCTCCTTCTCGAACTGGGACTTCAGGTCCTCGATGGTAAGCTCATCGGATGGGAGCAAGGCTTCTTCTTCTGAACCTGTCGTAGCTCCATCAGCATTTACCGCTGTTGTATCCTCGGCGTCTTCAGGCACAGGCCGTGTGACGCGCCTCAGAGGGATAAGCACCCCTGGAAATTCGGAAGCGTCGTGCTTCCTGAATGGATTGACGAAGACTGGCATATTGCGAACTAAGGGAGCGCTGCCGCATCATCACCGATTACGATGAGGGAGGGTTCAAGCGAATATCAGATGGATGATTGATGACTGTGGACAGATTCAATGTTTCACTTATAGCGTGAAGATGGATGTCAGCCGCAGTACGGAGTATGCCGGCACGCATCTATGCGTAGATTTGAGCACAGCATACGATAACGTCTGCGCGAACTTCACAGCACGGCTCTAGACGCCATTTTCTTCTGTACAAGCTTAAAGTTTACTCAGTACTGGCAACTTCATCCGACATTATAGCTCAAGAGTAATTGTCGGGAAAGTCGCCGCCCAAAACGGAGGCAGGTTCCTTTCCCTTCATGCCAAGCACTACATATACTCTACTCCTGCCGCGGAACTCCTGTTTTGCGTCACGAGCTAAACGATCGATGAGCTTAGGGGCTTCGAAGTGGCTGTAGCGTCGCCATTAGATTACCAGCTTAACTGAGCCTACAGCCGCGTTATATCATCCAAGTATATTGAAGTTCATTTCTCGTTTTTGGTAACATTATTAAATAAGGACCAGGTACTCCCAAGCGGAACCAGAGTTGTTAGAAGGAGCAACTGCCTCTCCATCCATGATTCCATAAACAAACGAATCACCAACTAGAGTGTATCGCCTCTCCTCTTCCAACTCAGATTTCAATGCAGATTTGTTAGGGCGTAATACAAACGGCACACTCCCACCCGCCAGAACAGCAATTACATCTCCTTTCCTACATTGCGCAGGGAAAAACCCAAAGCGTCCACGTTTAGTAGCCCCAAACACTTTCTCGCGTCCCGATAGCATCAGCATAAATGGAAATTGTACGGATTCAATTTCAGGAGTAAGTGAATGCGTGTTATATGATGGAAACCATTCTTCCCACGTCCGAAATCGTGAGAAATCGGTAGGCATCTGGATACGGCGGAAGAATGGGCGATTATCCTTCTGTGGGTCTAGGAAACATTCCGTGGTTCCGCAAAGAGTGAGCCAGTATGCCACTTCTCTTGTGATCTGAGAGCCATAATAGAGCTGTTTCTCATTGTCGTTCATACCATTGACACCCGCTATGTCGCGCATTTCCTGTAAAAATTCCCCGGGCGGAACTGTTTTGTGTACGGAACCGCTGGACTTAATTTCGTCTACGATGATTCCTTTAATGGCAATTCTTCCAGCTGCAATCGTTTGGAAATCAGCAGCTTCGCCATCGCACGCATTGAAGAGGTTTAGATGGCCCACCCAGTTCAGCCAGTTCGTGTACCATGAATCTTTGGCCGGGACAGTCCAGTCGGGGACGAACGAGGGCAACGAAAGGTGTCGCTCGCCCGAGTAGGAGACATGGCTGAGGATTTCGAGATTCCCCGTTTGCTGGATTATTTTCAAAGTGCTAGATTCAAATACCTCTTCCACTGAACATTTGTACTCGGCTTCAATAAGATTTTCGAACTGTCCCGTAGCCAGACCTAACATGCCATATACTTTATCTCGCAAGTCTGTCGCCTCTCGAGAGCGGAACTGACTAATAATGTATGGGAATGATACCCTGTTAAGAAGCAGGCGAATGTACTCCATACTTTCCATAATCAGCAGAGCACTATACAGGTCATCGTCCGATTCGTTAGAACTATTATGGCAACAATTTTGGCGGTGATGAAAGTAATGCCGCACACTCTTTCGGACTACCTTCCCGTCCAGATAGTGTTGACCGCACTGGAAGACCGTATTTTGGGCCAGGACCCATTCCTGAACAGTCCAGACACGACTCCACCACGCAAAATCAAAGAATTGCTTCAGTGCAGCTTGTAGTTGAAGAGAATCGATGTTCAACCCTGATGTAGTGACATGTGGTGTCTGAGAAGGGTTAAGATGCAAATTTATGTCTCTGCCCAGTTGCTCGAGATAATCGACTGCCAAGTGGCAATCATTCCAGGGCTGGCCCAGCCATATGATTACGTTCCAGGCCTTCTTGTAGATGGATCCCATCAAAGAGACCTGTTGGGTACGCTCCCCGAGATTAGATTGGTCGATGCACAGAGCATCGACCCAAATAATTCTCTCATGATCTTTGCGTCGTAAATTTTGCAGTGCGATGTACAAGTTCTCAGTAATTTCTATGCTTTCCTCGAAAAGCAGGACGGGTCGGCCATGCTTTTTAGTGCCCCACGTATAAGATAGCGCTTCGTATCGAATGTTTGGGCCTTCGAGAGATACATGGCGAAAGTGACATATCAAATCGCTGTCAGGTTCCGGTGCAGAGTGAAGATGCAGAACCCTAATGTGCTTCTCAGCCGCGCCGAGACGGGTGTATAGCATGTTGAGATACAGCTGAAGATCATTTCTATGCTAAGTGACGGACGGACATGAGCCCTTTAAAGTAAAGGAGCACATCAGTCTCGCACCAGTTGCGAACCAGCAGGCTGAATTTAGGCCACTACGACCCTTCACTCCCACCACTTTGGAACCCGCAATTGATAGCAGTCACGAGGAAAGCGCTCTGGTCGGCGAACTTCGTGTAAGGAAAGCCACATATTTGTATCACATCCTTTGTGCCAATAGCGCGGCCGTTACTCGAGACAAGATGGGCGCCTCCTCACTAGGCAACCATGTTCAGCCCTATTGAAGATGTGCGTGCCCTACACGTCAACGTAGGTTGTCGGGAAATTTGCCGCCAAAAACGGAGGCCTTTGCCGCCGCTTTTGGAGGCTCTTCTCCCTCGATGCCAAGCACTATCGTACCCCAGCCGCGGCTTCCGTCGAACCCCCTGCTCCGGGTTAGCAATACCCTCTATCAAGGTTCGGTGGTTAGTTTAAAGTACATCCGGGAAAAGGACGAGGCTAGAGCAAGAGATTTGGTCGCTTCACGGAGACTCTCTGACCCTCAAACCCCACCCCAAAGACCGGAGAATCAGGCTGCATTCCCTCTAACTCCTAATTCAAGAGATATAACGCATACAACTGGTGATACAGCAATAACAAGAGGTGTCATCTCGGCGGACGTTTCACCTATACCATTTCGAATTAATACGCTTGGGCAAGAGCCCTATAGAGGTAGAGACCTGACGGAAAAGATTCTGGCCCTCCTTCAATCAAATAAAGTAAATATGAGCACTTCTACGCAGTCCCTCATGCGTCATATCATATTCACAGAGGTTGCTGTATATAACACGAAGTTACAAAAGGCCGAGGAAACCATTTTGAACTTGTAAACCAGCTGGGTGGATTACCAAAAGAGCCTACTGATACAAGACCGAGTGGATTGGCTACATTGACGCTCCCAGGCTCCAGTTTGGAATAATGGATTAGTTCTGGTGTGAGATGTCTATGGTCTGGTCTGGTTTTGATTCATTCACCGTGATCTCTGCTTTGAACGAGATGCACAAGCTACGATTATTCTAGTTACAGTACAACTATGTCCTTACGTGACGGTCCACTTTTCATAACATGTACAGAGTGTAGAAGCAGGCTTGGTGTGGCAGTTTGTGATAGGCTCTCCAAGCTCGTCAACTGATTGCGCGACGTCCCTGCTGGCTTCTTCTCTTTATCTTCCCTACTTTACCTTCACAAGCAGAAAAAAGTCCAATCCAATTCATCCATCCATCCATCCATCCATCCATCCATCCGGCCCAAAAAGGGCACTTCGTCTCTTCGTTCCTCAAGGCATTGTCTACGTAAGAAAAAACCTCCGGTAATACTCCTGACGACGTAGAAACATGGATGGTCTTCGTGGATGTCGGTCAATGAGCGGTGGAAAAGGAGTGATAACCGCCTGTACATGGCATGTGGTCGTCTCTTCTGGAAGTGGTTCAGATTGAGAGGGAACGAACTGCCTGACTCTTGGCATCTTCCACTTTGACCCCTGTATGATAGGGGCTTTGGGCAGTTCCTGTTCTTCCTTCAGTCTGTGTGTTTCTGCCTCCTTCTCATGCCGTTCTCGTTGCCGTATCTCGTCTGCCTCCTTCTCATGCCGTTCTCGCTGCCGTATCTCGTCTGCCTCCTTCTCATGCCGTTCTCGTTGCCGTATCTCGTATTCCAATTTTCTTCGTAATTCTTCCTGCGTTTCCATATCTTGAATTTCCTCAAGCATGTCATTGTGAATGCGTAGTAACCTCGCCTTCATATTTCCGCAATCTACGCCGTCTGAGTCCGCGGCTAATTTCCCGAGCTGCATCGCGTTAATTCTCAATTTCGTTATATCCCTCTCTCGCAGGGCTCTCTCAAAATTTCGGCATTTCTCCTTTTCCATCTCCAGTTGCTGTCGAAGAGCGTCTCTCTCCGCCCGAACTTCATCTACCCGGGCTCGCTCCGTTTTTGCGTCAAAAACATGTAGATTCCCTTCATTGGCAAGTTGGGCGCCCGGCTTTTCGCCAAAGCCCGGTTGTGATTTCTCTGCCTCATTTATGGCAATATTTTCAGTTTTGGCTAGTTCGAACAAGCTTTGCTGCCTATTCTGCGCGCGCATTTGTTCCAGAATCTCGTCCGACGGCATTTTACTAGGTTTTCCTCCATGTTTCATAGCCTGCACAAAATGTATTCGTTAGCTAAATAGTTTTATATTCTAGCAGAAATTATTATCCTCACCTCTTTATATACCATCTCCGCGGCCGCCTTGAGGTGATGCGTCTCATATTTTGGCCACTTAACTTCGCCCGGATGGCAGTACATACAAAATGAGAGATGTTCTGGTGGCATAGGCTGGCCGAAGTCGCCTCTTACACGCTTTTCGGGCGGTTTTAAAGAGTTCGTACAGCAGTTGCCTATGACCCTTAACCTCCTCTCAACGATGAAATCGAAGTGTAGACAGCTCATCAGCTCGTAGCAGAGTCCATTTTTTCGGAGATTGTCAACTGTAGTCCCATCGAGTATGCGCGTAATGGTGATGGGGAACGTGATACTCTCATAAATCTCCGGAGCCCAAGAAGGACTGAATGCTAATTCAGCTTGCCATTCCCAGTGCACTGAGCGATTGTAGTACTCCGGCCGCGGAGGGTTCCAATCTGGGCAGCAATATTCTGAAGAAATTCTCGGGGCTTTGGAGCGTACTTCGAACCGCTTCCACTTCATTCTCCTTTCTGCTGGAGGGGGAGGATCTCCACGTAATATCTCAGCACTTTCAATGCAAGATAAGCAAGAGGTCATGAGACTCACATTTCTCCATTGACACGCCTCTCCGCCAACTCTTATAGTTGCGAGCCACGGTCAGGGTTCTTTCGCTCGTAACGTGAAGTTCAAGAGACGGTGTGACACCGTTTGCACTGCCGGAGATGCCAGCCGTAGCCTCCTGCGTCTTTTTGGTTTCATCTTGTGCATTGAAGGTAGCGTATCCATCAGGTCCTGGAGTAAATTCATGGTGCTCAAATTCGTTGTATAGGTAGCGCAAAGATATGGTGTCAAAGAAGCGATTGAACTTATTATGACTGCATATACCTGTTAGGTTTGACTTCAACGTAGAACCACAGGACTTATAATTCACATACTAATGATCAAAATCAAGTATTTCTACTTCGAGGATAAAGCTAGCAATCACTCGGTAGAACATCCCTTTTGATTTTCCAGCATGTTGTTCTGAATTATCTTGCTTTCCAGAATCCGATTTGGAGACATCCGACATAACAGGATTCTTTCCAGGAGTACAGTGGTCCGGAGGATCGTTTTCAGGAGCACCCTCGTCTGAAGGATCCTTTTCAGGAGCACCCTCGTCTGAAGGATCCTTTTTAGAAGTGTGCTTGTCCGAAGAATCCTTGTCTCCGAGTTTGATGCCGTTGGGCTGATCGGAGTGATATTAATCATGATAGTAAGTTCCTCCATGCTCCTTGAATGCCTTCTCGATGTATAACACCGGACGCAAGACGCTAACGGCCGTCCCGTGCCCGTGGTTTTCCCATGTCTCGCCGACTCTTTCCTCTAGGTCGATTTCGTCGATATAGGATGCCCGCTCTTCAGTCATGCTCTCTGTCTAGTCGCAAACTTCATTCCATTATTTGGAAACCACGAGGTCGACTAGAAAGGCAGAAAGGAGATGAAGGATGGTGTGATTGACTGATCTGTATATTCTGCGACCTGCATTGAATGACAAATGAAATTTTGAAGGTGTGATTTTTTTTTATCCGATAACCTGATTAATGCGATCAACAGCGGCGGTTTGAATTGTATTTCCATACAAAAACCTCGTTACCTCGATTCTTTCTTGATTGGCAAGCCTCCATACAAATCTCATACAAAATATCGCTTTAGGGAGGTCAATAATGCCCCACAGAGAGGTAATTTCAGCCGAAAACGGCTAGGAAGGCATGGCACACCCAATACTAGAGCCCCTAGCCAATCAAATTGAACCTCGACTTGGCGATAACCTCCTTCAAACGATCAAAAAGTGGTGTCATCAATTGATCACGCCACCGAGGTTTCGCTGTACGCCTGCAGCTTCTAGACTACGGCATGGCTTGAGTGCAGAGGCATTGTGTAAGACGGATGGACCACGTGACAAAGGGAAAATGAGTCCTCAGGCACGTTATGTTGCGAGTAGATTCAAGGCTCCTCTCTGAAGGTGAGCCGCCAGCATTAAGAAGACGGGGAGCAGAGGAGTTAAAGGGATCTTTAAACTACCTATAAGGTACCTTAACTAACTACCTAGTTAACTACGTTAGAAGTCAAAAGCAGCGGGTGACTAAACGACCCCGAGCATGCCCGAAACGGGTGCCGCCTAAACCGGAGGAGGATTTCCTGTCAAAAAGATTACGCGAGAAGTACTAGAATATTGCACAACGGTTCGGGCTGAGCAAAACATGCAGAATGATATCACCCCATCCGATAGGACTAATGTATGGGCGCAGCTTCTCAACGAGAATGAAATAGTCCAAAGCAATATCTTCGGCTTTATTGTTCCCCTAGGACCTGATGTCCCTGAGGAGATGAGAATGCTGAAAAGGTCAGACTCGAGGCCGGACCAAGAAGAGAAGGATACTGTGACAGGCACAGTGTGGTCAGATCACTGCTGAAGCAATAATTGTAAAGTTCGACGGTCGACCTCGTCAGCGGTACTGGGGAGAGGTCATGAGCTATGAGGACCTTGAGGAAGCACGAGCGAAGCGTGCTGAGAAAGAGGCTACCGGAGAAGCCAAAGGCAAGGGGAATCGCGGTCGGAAGGTTGAAATATGTATCTTCAAGCGTGTTTGTCTACAGGTACCACCTTTGTACATTTCAATTTGTCTTTGCCTAAATAGGCAGCTCAAACACATAACGTGCAGCTGTCTCAGAACAACTTTTCGACCCCTTTCTACCTTGCCTTTGGCATCTTTGGCAGCCTCCAGTCAACTCCAGGCGGTGGGAGGCGACAATGAACGCTGCGACAACAATGAAACAGCACTTCTAGCGCAGTCGCTCTCGAATGCTAATCCGAAAGGATGATGGCGTCAAAATATAGTACGATACAATTTAATACTGGATGATTCAAGCACGCTAATGCCTACGTGCGCTAGAATACCATGCCACGTCGAGAGACTTCAGAGGTCTAAAGTATAAAATCGTCTCGTCACGGCGTGCGTCCCGCGACCCAGGGAGACACATTAGTCGATATTGGCAAAGCAGTCACTGGAAGCAGTTGC
>Ga0335073_10013712_pt1 | contig 11364 bp, 13 predicted proteins | sample Lox_Sample_22_FD_207093 | JGI IMG/M metagenome (GOLD analysis project Ga0335073, IMG submission 207093) | Soil microbial communities from Loxahatchee National Wildlife Refuge, Florida, United States - Lox_Sample_2.2 | ecosystem: Environmental > Terrestrial > Soil > Wetlands | place: USA... | reverse complement strand
CTGCGTACCTGGTGGGGCAGCGAGCAGTGGATGAAGCCCTGCTCGGCAAGCGTCACGCCGCGAGTTGACATTGCGTACTCGGCAGCTGCGGCGGACTGCCGCCAGGTCTCCGGGTCGGTGATGTGGAGCAGTTGGGTCATGGGTTCCCTCGGTGGCATTGCCCGCTAGCGCACGGATACCAATCAGCCGGCAGTGAGACGATATGAGGCGGCCGGCTGGCCTTTGCGCGTCGACGATTGGAGCTGCACCTCATGACCGATAGTTTTGCCGCCGAGTTGTGGCGCGGTATCACCGGTATCTACGACGCGATCCTGGAACATCCGTTTGTCACCGGCCTGGCCGACGGCAGCCTGCCCCGCGAGTCGTTCGAGTTCTACGTCATTCAGGACGCGCTGTACCTGCGCAAGTACGCGCAGTCGCTGGCAGCGGTCGCCAGCCGGGCACCTGTCACCGGAGAGACCGAGATGTTCGCTCGCCACGCTTCGGGCATCGTCGCTGTAGAGATGGGCCTGCACGAGTCGCTGTTGGCCGACCTTGGCATCGACCCGCGCGCGGCGGATGCCGCGGAGGAAGCGCCGACGACGCTGGCCTACACCAGTTACCTGCTTGCTGCCTGCGGCGGGTCGTACGCCGAGGGAGTGGGCGCGGTGCTGCCGTGCTACTGGATCTACTGGGAAGTCGGCAAGCACCTGCTCGAGCAGGGCTCGCCCGATCCTCGCTACCAGCGGTGGATTGATACCTACGCCGGCGAGGAGTTCGGTGCCGAGGCGCGCGAGGTAATCGCGGTAATCGACCGTCTGGGCCGGGAGATCGCACCCGTGGAGCGCGAGCGCGTCGAGCGCCGCTTCCTGGCGACCAGTCGGTACGAGTGGATGTTCTGGGACATGGGCTACCGCCGGGAGGCCTGGCCAGTCTGAGTCGTCGGCAGCTAGCCAACTAGCGGTCCTGACCTGGTGGACTTGACAAAACGTGATCTGAAGGGTTTCTTTTGAAACATGTCCTTCACGTCACCCGAGGAGTCGTCCGGCGGACCTGATCGCCGGACCGCCGGGGCCGAAACGCCAGCCCAACGGATTTCCGGCAAGTCGATCAAGCTCACTGACCCCGAGACCATGCGCGCGCTGGCTCATCCGGCCCGGATTGCGATGTGGCAGCACCTGCTGCTGGAGGGTCCCGCGACCGCGACCGAATGCGCGCCCGTGGCCGGGTTGTCGCCGTCCGCATGTAGTTATCACTTGCGACAGCTGGCCCGCTTCGGCTTCGTTGAGCAAGATCAGGCCGCGGCTGCCACCGGGCGGGAGCGACCCTGGCGAGCCGTCGTGAGCTCGACCACGATCGAGGATCTCGACGATCCGGTAGCCGAGATGGCAGCCAGGTTGCTGAACTCCAGCCTCGACGAGCACTGGCGCGAGGCCCGGGCCCGTTATCTAGCCCACGAGGAGGACTATTCGGCTGACTGGCGGCGTGCAGCTGGCGCCGACCAGACAGTGCTGTATGCAACGGCGGACGAGCTGGCGACGCTGCGCGAGCAGATCCGCGAGCTGTACGTGCCGCTCATCCGGTTGTCCGGCCAGGAAAGACCAGCTGGTGCTGAGCCCGTGCAGGGGGTCATCGAGTTCGCGCCGCTGTTCGACCCGCCCAAGCGAGCCAACTCGTGACCGCGCGGTCTGCCGTCCGGTCTGCGTCCGCGCTGACCGGTCGAGTCGGTCGCGTACCAGCGCTGTGCTCGCGACCGTTCAGGCTGCTGGCCGGCGGCCAGTTCGTGTCGAGCATTGGTGACGGCCTCTACGCGGTCGCGCTGCCCTGGTACGTGTTGTCACATCACGGCGGCGCCGTCCTGCTTGGCACGGTGCTCGCCGCATACGGAATCCCGCGGACATGTCTCATCATGGTTGGCGGCCACCTGTCGGACCGAGTGAGCCCGTGGACCGTCATGATGGGCGCGGATGTCGGGCGCCTCGTGCTCGCCGGCGGCCTGGCTGCGATAGCAGCGACCCGGCAACCTGACTTCCTGGCACTCGCACCCATCGCCTTTGGTCTCGGCGCTGGCGAGGGGCTGTTCTTGCCCGCGTCATATGCGATCATGCCGAGACTGATAGCCGACGATCAGCTTCAGAGCGGCAACGCGCTCATGTCGGCCAGCACGCAGCTGGCCGTCTTCGCCGGTCCGGCGCTAGGCGGCGCAGTAGTAGCTGCCCTGAGCTCCGCTGCAGGTTTCGGACTTGATGCGCTGACCTTCGGCGTGTCTGCGCTCACGCTCTGGCGGCTCGGGGCTACCGTCGCGGCTCGATCGGCAGCCCGCGCAGCACAAGGACAATCAGGGCCGACGGACGACAATCCTGGGCTCGGCGAAGCCGGGCCGGTGCAGGACACTTCGCGCCTGCGCGCCTTCATCCGCCGCGAGCCCGTGGTGCCGCTGATCATGGCGATCAACATCGCCGCGAACCTAGGTAGCGCTGGCACGAGCGAGGTGGCACTTCCCCTGCTCGCTCGCCAGCACCTGCACGCCGGAGCGGGTGGCTACGGTGCATTGATCGCTGGCTTCGGTATCGGAGCGCTGGCTGGATCACTGCTGGCTACCAGGCTGAATGGTGTCCGGCGGCCAGCGGTGGCGGCGGGCCTCATCTTCCTGGCGCAGGTCCCGCTGATGGCCTGCGTGCCCTGGGCACCGGGGCTCATCGTGGCCGTAACGATGATGAGTCTGTGGGGCGCATTCAACATGTGCGCGAACGTCACGACCCAGACCGCCTTTCAGCGCTGGGCCCCGCCCGATCTCATCGGCCGACTCGGTGGCCTGCTGATGACCACGAGCTTCGGCATGTTTCCGGTATCGGTGGCACTAGCGGGAATCGTGAGCCATCGCTACGGCCCCACGGCCTTCTTCATCCTTGCCGCAGTGACGGTCGCCGCGACCCTGACATGGGCACTGAGCAAGCAGCCATTCAGGGACTTTGGGATGCGGCCAGCCGCCGCCCGGCCGGCCCGATCGGGATTTCCAGACTGTGCGGCGGCCGCACAATGACGGCTGAGCCCAGGTCAGCCGCTCACGTCGACGGCGTTCACGCGCACCGGCCGGACTCTTGCCACGACTCGCTTCTCGCCTGGCTGGTCGTACTGCCTCAGGTCGGAGTTGTACTTGGCGCCGACCTTGGTGGCGAATGAGTAGTCATTGTCGGGCTTGATTTCGGCGTCTCCGCGGATTTCCAGGTAGCGGAACGGATTTTTCAGGTCAAGGATCAGGACCGAGCAGTCCGGGTGACGTATCAGGTTCTTGGTCTTCTGCCGGGAGTCGGACAGGGAGAAGGCCACGCCGTCCCCGTCCTTGAGGAACCAGACCTCGGTGAGCTGAGGGCGGCCGTCTGAGCCGACAGTCGCCATTGTGGCGAATTGGGCGTCGAGCAAGTCACGGTGAGTCGCAGGTATCGTCGTCATGGCTTGGGCTATACCCCGCTTACAGCTCGCGGCTCATCAGGTCGATCAGCTTCTCGAGCCCGCGCAGCGGCCGCGCCATGACGGTGAAGCCGATCAGCTTGTTATCGCCGTTCCACCGCAGGATGTCCACCCCCTGCAGGTAGGTGCCCTCCAGGGTCGCCTCGAACTCCAGGACAGCACTACGTTCGTCGTACCACTCGGCGACATAGCGCAGCGACGGGCCTAGCACCCTGAGCGCAGCGGTCAGGTAAGCCGTGGCCACCGCCTTGCCCGTCTGCGGGGCGAACACGGCCGGGGAGCGGAACTCCACGTCGTCGGCGAGCAGCGCGTCCAGCAGCAGGGGGTCGCGGGCGGCGGCGACGGCATGCCACGAGCGCAGCGCTGGGGGCTGATCAGCCGCCGGAGATTCCATTCGTTCCATCACAACCGCTCGGACAGCCAGGCATGCACCTCGGGCACGCGGGACTGGAAGAGGGTGAGGTGGCCGTCCTCTTCAGTCAACCGTGCCTCGACGCCGGGAATATGGGCGGCCAGCCACTCGCCGTGGCCGAAGGGCACGAACATGTCTTGCCTGCCGTGCAGAAGCAGGACCGGTACTGAGATCTCGGCTAGCCCGAATCCCCAGGGCAAGATCATGCAGTTGTCGTCCCACCAGCCCTGCGCGCCGGGCGCGAGTCCCTCCTGCGTGGAGGATGTCAGGAACTTGGCCAGCTCGCCCGTGAGCACCGCGGCATCTGTCGGAGTGAGCAGCGTTGCCAGCACGGTCGCGATGTCCTCCGGCGTCGCGGCGAGTTCTTCCTCCCGGTCGTGCTCGGTCTTGGCACGGGCCGCGGTCTCGTCGGCGAGGAACAGGCGGGTGTCATCGACATTTTCCTGGCCCATTCCGGCAAAATAGTCGAGCCCGTCGGCGTTATATGGCGCCAATGACGCAAGCGACGCGGCGGCGCATACCAGGTCGGGCAGCAACGCCGCGCACGCCAGCACATGCGGGCCACCGCCCGAGATGCCCCACGTTGCCAGGCGATCGATGCCGAGGTCGGCGCAGATCGCACGAACATCTGCGGCGCAGTCGGCGACCGTCCGCCCTGGCTGCGGTGAGGATCCTCCGTAGCCAGGCCGGTCGTAGGAGATGAGCCGGAGCCCGCGGTCAGCGGCATCGCTCGCGTGCGGGCTGTACAAGCGCCGGGAGTTCGGCGTTCCGCCATGGACGAGGACTGGCCGCCCGGCTGGATCTCCGGCTTCTTCGACAGCCAGCACCCGGCCGTCCGGGGTATGTACGGTGCGTTGCAACGTCGCCTCCGCGAGGCTGAGACCGCCGGCCCACCGGCGCTGACTTGGAATCTAGTCGGTGGTGAGAGGCTCGAGGAACTCGAGCCTGTTCCCGTGCGGGTCGTCGGAGTAGAAGCGGCGCATGCCAGGGAACTCGTCGTCGAACCTCGCCGGATAGCCCGCGGCGCGCAGCCGGGACGCCCAGTCGTCGATGTCAGTCACCAGCAGTGCCGGATGCGCCTTCCGCGCGGGCCGGAATTCGGCCTCGATGCCGAGGTGTAGTTCGACACCATGGCCGCGGAACCAGCAGCCGCCGTTACGTGCGAGGGCGGGCGGCTTGTCGATCTCTGCCAGGCCGAGCACACCCGAATAGAACGCGCGCGAGACGTCCTCGGAGCCCGCCGGGCTGGCTAGCAGCACGTGGTGGATCATCGCCTAGGCCCTCCAGATATCTCTTGACGTCAAGGTACATACTACGGAACGGGACCGCCTTCCGCGAGCCGGTTGCCCGAGTAGCTAGAGTGCCCGCTATGGGTGCAATTAATGACATAGCCGATCGGTACGTTGAGCAAGCCGCTGCGTTGGATCCGGTGCTGGCCACAGGGGCTGGGATTCCCGGTCATGACGACGAGATGACCGACTTGAGCGCGGCCGGTTTCGCGGCCCGTGCCGAGCTTGACCGGACCACGGTCGCGGCGCTGACGAGCGCAGAAGCGAGCACCGAACGCGAGCGCACCGCTCGCGACGCGATGCTGGAGCGGCTCGGCTTGGCCGTCGAGCTGTCCGACGCGGGCGAGCTGACCCGCGATGTGAACGTCATTGCCAGCTGGATCCAGGGCGTGCGCCAAGTGTTCGACCTGATGCCGGTTGAGGGCGAGGAAGCGCAGCGCAACATCGTGGCCCGGATGGCGGCCGTTCCAGCCGCTTACGCAGACCTGCAGCGCACCTACGCTCAGGCTGCCCGCGAGGGCCGAGTGGCAGCGCGCCGCCAGATCATCGAATGCGCGCGCCAATGCGCGGACTGGTCGTCGCCGGCCAAGAGCTTTTACGCCGGGCTGGTCGGGCGCACCGGCGCAACCGGCACCATGCTGGCCGACCTGACCCGCGCGGCCGAAGCTGCCGCCGCTGCAACGGCCGGGCTCGGCACGTTCCTTGAAGCCGAGCTGCTGCCACTCGCGCCCGACCGCGACGCCGTCGGCCGCGAGCGGTACGCGCTCGCATCGCGCTACTTCCTCGGCGCGACGATCGATCTGGATGAGGCGTATGCCTGGGGATGGGGCGAAGTGCTCCGGCTCGAGGCAGAGATGAGCCGGGTTGCTGGCCTGATCGTTCCCGGCGGCACGGTCGAGCAGGCCGTCGCCCGGCTGGACGCCGACCCGGCCCGGCAGATCACCGGCCGCGAGAACCTCCGGTCCTGGATGCAAGACTTCGCCGACCGAACGATCAGCGAATTGGACGGTACACACTTCGACATTCCCGAGCCTGCGCGGCGGATCGAGGCCATGATCGCCCCGACCAGCGACGGGGGCATCTACTACACCGGCCCGAGTGAGGACTGGACGAGACCGGGCCGGATGTGGTGGACCGTTCCGGACGGTGTCGAGGAGTTCTCCACCTGGAAAGAGATCACCACGATCTATCACGAGGGCGTGCCCGGCCATCATCTGCAGGTGAGCCAGGCGGTGTTCGAGAAGGAGTCACTCAACCGGTGGCAGCGGCTGCTGTGCTGGGTGTCCGGGCATGGCGAGGGCTGGGCGCTGTACGCCGAGCGCCTGATGGAAGAGCTGGGTTACCTTGCTGACCCCGGCGCCCTGCTCGGCATGCTGGACGCGCAGCTGCTGCGGGCCAGCCGCGTGGTCGTCGACCTCGGCGTCCACCTGGAGCTGCCGATCCCGGCAGGCACCGGCTGGCATGAAGGCGAGACCTGGAACGCGGAGCTGGCGTGGGAGTTCCTGCGCTCACGCGTGCATATGGAAGACGAGATGCTGCGTTTCGAGCTGAACCGCTATCTCGGCTGGCCCGGCCAGGCGCCTTCCTACAAGCTCGGCGAGCGGATCTGGCTCCAGGCGCGCGCTGAGGTACGCCAGCGGAAGGGCGCCGACTTCAGCCTGAAGGACTTCCACACTCAGGCGCTGGCGCTCGGCGCGCTAGGACTGGATCCGCTGCGCGCGGCGCTAGCCCGGCTGTAGGTGCCGGGCCGGCCTTCAGCTGTGATCGGATAGGCGTCATGAAGGTTCGGATCGGCATCAGCCTTGGGCCGCACGCCACACCGGAGGGCCTCGCGGCCGCCATCGGCCAGCTCGAGTCGGCAGGCATCGATTCCCTCTGGCTTAGCGAGGTTGTCTACGGCAACGTGGTCGAGCCGCTCATCGGGATGACGTACGCGCTGGCCAGGACTAGCCGGCTGAAGGTCGGCACGGGCGTCGCGGTGCTGCCAGGACGCCACCCCGTGCTTGTCGCCAAGGAGCTGACCTCCCTCGCTGCGCTGGCACCTCGCCGGGTACTGCCGGTCTTCGGGCTGCGGCCGGCCCGGCGTCCTGAGGCGGCGGCGTTTCCTGTCCATGGGAACCGGGCTGCCGTCTTCGACGAGTCGCTCCAGCTGCTCAGGCTTCTGCTCGCGCAGGACGAGGTTTCTTTCACCGGCCAGTTCTTCCAGGTCGAACGTGCGAGCGTTGGCCCGCGACCAGTCAAGCCGCTCGACATCTGGCTCGGCGGCAGCGCTCCGGAAGGGCTCCGCCGGGTGGGTCGGTTCGGCGACGGCTGGCTCGGCAGCTTCCTCACTCCGGCCGAAGCCCGCGCGGCCCGCGAACAGATCCAGCAGGCTGCCGACGCTGCCGAGCGCGAGATAGAGCAGGACCACTTCGGCATCAGCCTCGCCCTCGGCCAGATCACGCCGGACTTCGTGCGTGTGGTCGAGAGCCGTCGGCCCGGCGTCGACCCGGCCACGCTCGCACCGGCCACCTGGGCAGACGCTCGGGCCATGATCGAGGCGTACGTCGAGGCCGGGCTGTCAAAGTTCGTAATCAGGCCCGCTATGCCGTTGACTGGCGCCTCCGGCCTTAACCAGTTCATCGAGGAATTCACGGCGGAGATGCTGCCGCTGGAGAACTAGGGTCGTGGTCAGGGCTGGACCGTCTGCACCGACAGGACGTGCACGGACGAGTTGGCGCAGGCCGTTGTGGCCACTGCGATGTAAACGGCGCTGGTCTGGCCGGGCGGGAAGACCCTGAGCCGGTGGACGGCGATGGGAGAGCAGGTAGATGACGGGTAGTTGTGGGCGTCAAGGATCTGCAGCTCGGCGTGCGCCGTGCCCCCAGGCGCGAGCGTGACCAGCTGCCGAGGATAAACCGGATCCTCCGTAGCGGCCGGGCCGACTTGGCCGCCCGATGCGGTGACGAACGAGACGCCCGGATAGCCGTACAAGCTACATGCGGAAGCGGAGGTGTTCGTAAACACGATCGGGTAATAGACGCTACCAGCCGCGCCGCTGCCCCGCCCGAGTGCCGCCTTCAGGATCGCGGTAGCGCAGGCGGGCGGCCCGCTCGGGGTCGGCGAGGGAACTGGCTGGCTAGTGGTCGCGGTGGATTGCGGCGACGCTGTCACGGTGACGGTGACAGTCTGGCCGGCCGAGGGACTAGGCGAGGAACCGCAGCCAGCCAGCATGCCGGCCGCCGCTGCAATGCTGGCACAGGCACCGAGCGCTCTCGCTGCAACCGACATCGATTTCATCTGTGCTCCTCATGCCGGGCCGATTGTCGTTTGGCAATCTTCGCGCCGGTTTGGCCGCGTCTGGAAGGGACTAACTGCCCGGTGCGCATGGCCAAACAGCACTTCGTGGGCCCGCACGCCGCACTGAGCCCGGCCGGCTCCGGTTAGCTCGTCGTGCCACCGCTCATTAGCTGCGGCCGCTGACTCGATCGGCCCGCCAGCAGCGGGAGCGCATGGGCACTTCAAGCTCGGCCACGCCGGGGAATTCTGCGGCCAGCGCAGCCGCCGCGCGAGCCCGGCCGGCCTGTCTTGCCTCGCGGCTCGCGGTAATGATGCCGCTATAGGTCGCGAGCATGTCGACGACGTCGCCCACTGGCATGGACCGGCTGAACCGGAACACACTCGTCTCGATATTGCCGAATAGAGCCGGGTCTGGCAGCCGCACCTGGCGATGCTCCCGGTCCGGAATCCGCTCGCTGGCCGGGAGCTCGCCGAGTTCGCCCGCATCCGGCTCCTCGTACCAGGACAGCTGACGCCACGGCTCCGCGCGGCTAGCGGCAGGACCGGCAGGGGCTTCTCGATCACGCCGCGATTCCGCGTGCGCCTCGCTGAACCACTCGTCGCCGTGCAGCCACTCGATGTCACGTTGCCGACCGGTCCAGATCACGCCGAACCTGCCGCCGTCCCGGAGGACCCGGGCGATCTCGGGAACGGCCAGGCGCGGGTCCATCCAGTGCCAGGCCGAGGAGACGAACACGGCGTCGGCGCTCGCGTCTGGCAGCGGGATGGACTCGCCGCGGCCCGCGAGGACCTCGACATCGGCCGAGCGCTCCTGCAGCACCGAGCGCATTCGTTCGTCTGGCTCGACAGCGATGACGCGGCCCGCCTTCGCGGCGAGAGCGCGAGAGAGCAGGCCCGTGCCGGCGGCAAGGTCCACGACGACATCGCGCTCGTCCGGGAGCAGCCAGTCGACGGCCTCCGGCGGGGGGCTCGGCCGCAACCGGTCGTAATCACCGGCTACCGCGCCGAATGACATCGAACGTTCAGCGCGACTGGCCACGTGGACCACGCTACGGTCTGCCGTGGCCGGCGCCGCATCCGAGGGTGTGCTCGCGCGCCCCCGTCTTACACGGCACGTGCTAGACAACGCAGTACCAGACAACATGGGGACTCACGCAGAAGGAGCCGTGCCGATGCCTGCCAGCCTGCGCGACGCGCTCACCTCCGGCCCGATGATCGTCGCGCCGGGAGCTTATGACGGGCTGACTGCGCGGATGGTCGCGCGCCATGGCTTCCCTGCCGTCTATATGACCGGCGCCGGAACGTCGGTCTCTCATGGCTACCCCGACTACGGCCTGCTGACGATGACGGAGATGGTGGACAACGCCGCCGGATGACAGCCGCGGCAGGCATCCCGGTGATCGCGGATGCCGATACCGGCTACGGCAACGAGCTGAACGTGATCCGCACCGTTCAGGCTTTCGCGCGTGCGGGCGTGGCCGCGATCCATATCGAGGACCAGACGTTCCCGAAACGATGTGGCCACCTGGCAGGCAAGGAGATTGTCGACCGGAACGCCTGGCTCCGTAAGATCCGCGCTGCCGTCGACTGCCGTCCCAGCCCGGATCTGCTCATCATCGCGAGGACCGACGCGCGTGCGGTGGCGGGCCTGGATGAGGCGATCGACCGGGCCAACGCGGCGCTGGCAGCCGGGGCCGATGCCGCGTTTGTCGAAGCGCCGCTGACCGAGGCCGAGATCGCGGCGGTACCCGCGGCTGTGCACGGGCCGTGCCTGTATAACGCCGTGCCGGGCGGCCGTTCGCCCGCTGCCAGCCTGGCCGACCTGGACGCGTTCGGCTACCGCATCGTGATCTTCCCGACGGTATTGCTCGGCGCGGTGGTTGCTGCCTGCGACCAGGCCCTCACGCGGCTAGCGGCAGCAGGTGCCACAACGGCTCCCGCGCTGGCTCCGCCAGGGGCCGATCCCGGCGATGGGCCGGCCGCCCTGTTCCGGCAGGTCGGTGCGGAGGAGTGGGATCGGCTGCGGGAGCGCTACGGCGACGGCGGACTGGTCTAGTTGGGCCGGGCCAGCGGGCCGCTAGCCGGGAGTAGCGGTCGGCTGCATGGGCACTGACTGCCCGCGGAAGCTCTGCAGCAGCAGGTCCAGCATCTGGATCTGGCGCTGCGATGTCACCCGGTCCTGGTACAGGACGCGCTCAGCCGACAGGCCATCGATCAGCACCACAAGCTGATGCGTAGCCATCCCCAGATCGCAGCCGTCCGTCAGCTCGCCAAGGTTGGCCGCCTCCTGCAGATGGCCGCGCAGCCTGGCGCACAGCCGCTCGAATTCGGTGTGCTGCAGCTCACGCAGGGCTGAGTTGCCGAGTGCCCGACCCCAGAAGCTGATCTCGATCTGAGCCTCCAGGTCGCGCCGCTCGTCCAGCGGCAGTGCCTCGAGCATGACGACCCGCAGCGCGGCGAGTCCGGTGAGCCCGGCAGAGGCGGCGGTCATCCGGGCGCCGACCCGACGGTGGGAGTGCACGAGTGCAGAACCGAGGATGTCGGCCTTGTCGTCGAAGTAATGGCCGAGGATGCCGCGCGAGCAGTTCGCCTCCTTGGCGATGGCGCGGATAGTGGCGCCGGCGATGCCGTCCCTGGCGATCACCCGCCAGGTCGCTGACAGGATCTCGTCCCGCCGTTCGTTCCAGTCAACGATCTTGGGCATCGCACCCCCGTTCAACAGCGCCAGCAACCGGCGATCAACTGGCCTGACTTGGTGTCTGTTTTTTTGTCGGACGTCCGTCTAACATCCTTTGTAATGCACGGCGACGTCGACTTGCAAACCGCCCGCGAGCAGCTCGTGAGCTACTGCGGGCGCCTAGTCGCGGACGGGCTCGCCGTCGGCGCGGCGGGCAACATGAGCGTGCGGGTCGGTGATCTGGTCGCGATCACGCC